>ERZ857693.4-NODE-4-length-342957-cov-8.969143_pt1 | contig 342957 bp, 341 predicted proteins | sample MGYA00519765_ERZ857693 | MGnify/ENA primary metagenome ERZ857693 (study PRJEB31778, sample SAMEA3449354) | human gut metagenome | biome: human gut; feature: human-associated habitat; material: faeces | place: United Kingdom | collected 2010/2012 ... | reverse complement strand
GCTTGCCACCTACGTATTACCGCGGCTGCTGGCACGTAGTTAGCCGTGGCTTGCTTTTCCGGTACCGTCAATGCAGTTTGTTCTTCGCACTCTGCCTTTTCGTCCCGGATCACAGAGTTTTACAACCCGAAGGCCGTCATCACTCACGCGGCGTTGCTCCGTCAGGCTTTCGCCCATTGCGGAAGATTCCCCACTGCTGCCTCCCGTAGGAGTCTGGACCGTGTCTCAGTTCCAGTGTGGCCGTTCATCCTCTCAGACCGGCTACTGATCGTCGCCTTGGTGGGCCGTTACCCCTCCAACCAGCTAATCAGACGCAAACCCCTCTTCAGGCGATAGCTTACAGGTAGAGGCCACCTTTTCTTCCATGGGCCATGCGACCCTTGGAACTTATTCGGTATTAGCAGTCGTTTCCGTCTGTTGTCCCCATCCTGAAGGCAGGTTGTTTACGTGTTACTCACCCGTTTGCCACTCAATTCCGGAAAGAGCAAGCTCTTTCCCTCTTTTCGTTCGACTTGCATGTGTTAAGCACGCCGCCAGCGTTCGTCCTGAGCCAGGATCAAACTCTCCATGATAGATTGTTTGTTTCGGCTCGATTTTGTCTTGCCTTTCTTACTCAAATTCTTTGCGGTTTCTTTTTTTCTTGAAACTCGCACATCGGCTTTTTTCTCGCTGTACTGTTCAGTTTTCAAAGAACCATCGCTCTAAGCGACTTCATTACTTTAGCATGGCCATTTCCTTCTGTCAAGCATTCTTTTGAATCCTTTTGAAAAAATGGAACCGGACTTACTATGCACTGGTGCATCAGTAGAAGTTATTATAACAGCGTTCTATCTTTAAGTCAAATGTGTCTTCTTGCAGATTTAACCGATACTTTAAACATATAGCTATTAGTTGCTGCTATATTTATTTTTTTATATTTAATGTGCTGATTACCACCTTTTTCATTTTTTTTGCGGCACTATATGCTTGTGCCGCCCCTAAAATTGCGGAAACAACCGCGATCCCGCTTATACCGGTTTCATGCAAGTATTTAACATTGCTGCAATTAATGCCTCCAATGGCTACTACAGGAATAGAAACGGCCTTTACTATCTCCTGTAACATTTTTATCGTAACATTTTTCGTATTTTTTTTCGTGTTCGTAGAAAATACTGCCCCCACACCAATATAATCTGCTCCATCACGCTCCGCCTGCAACGCCTCTTCCACATTATGAGCGGATACACCCATAATTTTTTCTGCACCGATAAGCCGTCTCACAATGGAAGCAGGTATATCATTTTGCCCTACATGGATGCCCGGTGCATCTATTGCAAGCATCAAATCCAATCTGTCATTGATAATGAGCGGTATACCGTATGTATCAGTTATCCTCCTCAGTGCAGCCGCGTCATGATAAAACTCTTTCATATTTCCATTTTTCTCACGCAACTGTACCATCGTGCATCCACCTCTGATTGCCAATTCGACTTTTTTATTTAATTTTCTTCTTTCTGTCGTACCGGTATCAGCCACTAAATATAACGAACAATCAAATTTCATGAATACGTGCCTCTGCTTCAAAAATTTCTTTTCTCATATTCCCAAGCATGTCAAATAATCCCATATGAAAATGCCCCAATCCACACTCCCCATATCTCTTCCATGACAATTCACCTGCAATCCCCACACAGGCTGCTGCACAAACAGCAGAATACACCGCCTTCGTATCTGCACCGAGAAATAAGCCTGTAAGCGCACTGCAAATACAACCCGTTCCTGTCAGTAAAGACATTTCTTTACAACCGTTTTCAATCATATACATCTTATCCCCGTCAGTAACTATATCTCTTTCTCCCGTAACAACAACAACTGCATGTGTCTTTTCCGCAAATTTTCGTACGGTGCAAATAGAATCAAACTTCGTCTCTGCGTCAATTCCCCTCATCCGATTGTACTTATCAAATAAACATTGTATTTCAGATGAATTTCCTCGAATTACGGATACTTCCACTTCATGCAGCAACTCTTTAGCAGCATTCCTACGGAAAGAACTTGCTCCACATCCTACTGGATCAAAAACAACAGGAATCCTTTTTTTATTAGCAGCCTTTCCTGCTAACAATAATGATTGGAGTCTTTCTTCTGATGGCACACCCAAATTCAAAACAAGACTATCTGCTGCACCGGTGATTTCTTCAATCTCTTCAATATAATCTGCCATTACGGTGCGCCCCCCCATAGCCAACACTGCATTGGCACAATCATTAGCAGTTACAAAATTAGTGATTTGATGTACAACGGGATTTCTATTCGTAATCAGTTCCAGATAAGCTCCGAATGAATTTATACCATCTTTCTCCATACTATATTTACTCCCTCACATAAACCCATTTCAATTATCTTAACTTCTACCATCATACACTAAAAAAGCTGTGACCAAAAATTTTTCAGTCACAACTTTTTGTATTTCGGTTATTTTACATTATTCTTGTTCACAAATTCCATTAATTCCGAATATCCTACATTACCATAACCAACGATACTATCCACCGGTTTTCCATCACGGAAGAAAAGCAATGTAGGAATTGTATCTACTTCGTACTTTTCGGCAACAGCCTGGTCTTCATCAAAATTAAGTCCATAGATCGGCACATCAATTTCCTCGGAAATCTTTTCTAAAATCGGGCGAAGACGACGGCAATAACCGCACCATGGCGCACTAACCCCTATAATTACATTTCCGCCGGAAATGACTTCATTCACTTTTTCTGCTCCTGTAATCGGTTGAATCATATCGAACACTCCTTTTCTATGAAAGATTAATTTACTAAGATCATCATAGCCCATTAATCGAATTTTGTCAATATACTTTTTTGATATATTGAGTCATAAAAAAACAGGCCATGTATATGACCTGATAACACTTCTGGTGGAGATGAGGGGAGTCGAACCCCTGTCCAAAAAGCCTGCCCCATAAACTTCTCCGAGTGCAGTTCTTGTTTTTTTATTTAAGCAAAGTATCGTACAAAAACAAACTACCTTTGCCGATCTTGGAATTAGTTTCCCTAAAAAGTCCCAAGCCTCCTCTCTCGGTATCCTATTGGTTGATGTCAGCCTGAAGTCATAGGAAAACTTTAGGGGACATTAGCAGATTAAGCTGCTAAAGCAAAATCATGTTTTGCGTTTAAGTTTTTCCACCGTTTAACGGGGTAGATGGAATCCCGACTCGCTTTTTATGATACAGAATCTCCTGTCGAAACCGGTACATCCCCAGAACACTATTATTTTAAATCAAACTCGGAATACTTGTCAAAACATTACCCGGAAAAAATATCATTATACGAAATGCATCCTCCCATAGTTTCCGTATTTTTTATGGCATCAATCACTGCCAGCCGGATGGCATCTTCTGCCAGATAGCCTACCGTATCCACCGCCGTCTCATACTCTCCGGAAGCCATTGTAAAAATCGCATCTCCATCCATTGTCGTATGGACCGGCCGGATAGATCGGGCATATCCGTCATGTGCCATACCGGATACTATACTGCATTCCGCTTTACTCAGTGCTGCATTTGTAATAACGCAGGCAATCGTGGTATTTGCTCCGCTAAACTCCCGCGTGATACCGCTAAGCATCAATTCATGAGAAGATATGATCTTTTTTCTGCTCCGGGAAAAAACACCGGCGAATATTTTTTCTCCATCAAATACCTCTCCGCAGGCATTGACCACCACATAAGCACCAACGCGAAGACCACCGGGTAAAGAAATCTCATGGTAACCTGCTCCGCTTTTCATGGCATTTTCAAATCCAAGCAATTTACCCACCGTAGCACCTGTCCCGGCACCGTTACATCCTGATAAGAATTCTGAGGATGCAGATTTAGCCGCTTCATATCCCATCAATAAATCAGGATAAGCTTTTTCATCTCCAATCATCAGATCGAAAAGCACTGCACTGCATACAATCGGGACACATACATTCCCTATCGGGAATCCCACCCCCTGTTCCGCCAGGTATTTCACACATCCTGATGCGGCTTCCAAGCCGAACGCAGATCCCCCTGACAAAACAACGGCATGAATTTTTTGCACGGTTTTTCTTGGATCCAATAAATCCGTCTCTCTTGTCCCAGGTGCACAGCCGCGGACATCTACCCCGGCCGTTGCACCGCCATCAGGTGCCAAAATAACGGTAACACCGGTCAACCCATCTCTGTTCTCTGCTGTACCGATTTTAAATCCCGATATATTTATTTTTGATTTCCTCATTATAGCATGCTTTCTTTCCTTGCTAAATTAAGGCAGTTTATCATATCTTCCGGCACAGGCGCCTCAAAATGCATAGCTTCTCCCGTAATAGGATGGCATAATTCCAACGTATGGGAATGCAGCGCCTGTCCCTTTATCGGAAAATGATCTTTCTTCCAGCCATACAACGGATCATTGACTACCGCGTGCCTGATATGTGCCATATGAACACGAATCTGATGCGTACGTCCCGTTTCCAGTTTGCACTCAATCCATGAGTAATGCGGTAGATATTCTATAACATGAAAATGCGTTACCGCAGGCCTGCCTGTTTCATGCAGCACATCCCATTTCATGCGATCTTTAGTACTTCTCCCCAAAGGCAGCCGAATTACACCAGTATCGCCTTCCATCTGCCCGTGCACCAGTGCGATATAACAGCGCTGTGCTTTATGACTGGCAATTTCCTCTTGTAAAATACCATATGCCCGTTCCGATTTGGCCGCCACCATGACACCCGATGTATCTTTATCCAAACGATGGACAATCCCTGGCCTTTCAGGATCCCCCACACTTCTCAGTTGTTCGCCGCAATGAAAAAGAAGAGCATTCACCAGCGTTCCTTCCGTATTTCCCGCTCCGGGATGAACTACCACACCTCTTCTCTTATTGATGACAATCATATCATTGTCTTCATATAAAATATCAAGAGGGATATTTTGCCCAATAAGTTCCTGTTTTTTCTTCTCATCCCAGAAAAACGAGATACGGTCTCCTTCAGATACATGATAATTCGAATGAATCATCTTCTTCGGCAGTAAACTTACATTCCCCGCCTTAATCCACTTTTGTACCTCAGAACGAGTTAACCCGGTCCGCTCCTTTAAAAATTGATCCAGCCGTTTCCCTTCATCTGCAACAGACACCAAGTAAACATTCTGATTCATTCAATCATGTCTCCAAAAATAAAATGCAATACATGCCACACCTATACAAATCGCAATATCCGCCACGTTAAAAATAGGCCAGATACGAAAATCAAAAAAATCAACAACCCCGCCTATTCTGCACCGATCCAAGGCATTTCCCACCGCTCCGCCAAGTAATAACCCAATAGACAAAGGAAAATATACCGGCTTTTGAGGAATACGATTCCTAAGCCAAGCAAAAGCAAGTAATAGTATCATGACTATTCCCAAGAACAGCACATCCTGATGGGGAAATAAGCCAAATGCCGCCCCCGGATTAATGATATAAGTTAAGTGGACAACATTTTTTATGACAGGTATAGTTTCTCCCAGATCCATATTTATACACACGAAATACTTTGTGATTTGATCCGCGATAACAGTAAGAAAAGTAACCAAAATAGTGAACATAAAGCCTCCTGTTTTCATATTATAACAGACGCTTCCGCAAAAATAAAAACCGGCGTCTTTCCCCTCGCTTTATCGCAAAGAGGAAGATACCGATTTCCAAAAACATTTAAGTCACTTAATAATTTATAAATACCTGCACATCGCGACGGCCGAACTGGTAACATTCTTCGTAGCTTTCCATACAAAGGTCGATTTTATGCCCGACAATCGCTCCGCCCGTATCCGCAGCTATCGCTTCACCATACTGCGGAATATACAATTTAGACCCCAAAGGGATTACGCTTGGATCTACCGCTACAGTTCCATAACCTGCTTTAGTCCCGGTCGCCGTTATACCGTCTCCACCGCCATCATTAGGATGATAGGCGGTAGCGTTCATTGTAGTCACCCATCCCACGGCACCATCTCTTTTCCCGGTCCGCGCAATACCCTTGACCCCGGCCTCAAGTGTTTCTACTTTGAAAACGCTTTCATGAATCACCTTACCATCTGAAATAAATTCTTCAATTTCAAGACGCCGCCGTTCAGGTTTCCCCTCTTGAATAACCACCACTTCATCAGGCGCAAGAGAACTATCATACCACATGGTATATCCTGCGGGGACAGATTCTTCACGAACTACATTACGAGCCGTATACGGAACCATATGAATCTTCATATTTTCATGAACCTTCGATAAACCATCTTCCAGCGGCATCATTTTACGCCAATCATATCCAGCGTCATTGACCGCTCCCTGAACAGTCTGTTGTGTTGTATAAATTATTTTTTCCTTATCATTTTCAATAATAGTGACCGGCACCGAACGTTCCACATAAAGAACTGCCCCATCTTTTAGTTTTTCTGTACTGGTCCAATAAGTATCATGCATCCTTAGCGGCTGCGAAAGAGAATCAAGAACATCCTTAAAGGTGTTCCCCCGGGTTTTTACAACAGTCCTCACTTCGCCGTCATATACAGTGATATTTTTAATTTCCGGCAAAGAAGCTGGATTTACGTTTGCAAGAACAAACTCAGTATGCATAATTGCTGCGACAATAAGAAATAATACAGCAACCATGATTTTTACTTTTTCTTTAATAAATATCTTCATAATGTCTCTCCTACAGGCATTATTCTACCATAGGTGGACATTCTGTCAAATACGGTTTGGTTTACAATATATTTTGGCTAATCTTAATCATAATTTATCGCATAATATATAAATAAACCTATGCTTTACATAAACAAAATAAAATTATATATATCTTTTAAATCCACAAATAACTTAATGAAATTAAGTTACTCCCTTACGCCCATATTGTAAACATATTGTTTCTCCAGTGGACTTATCCATAAAGTTCTAAAATACATAAACACTAAATCTCACTTTTCAAAAGGAATGCCTCTTAGTACCTCTTTTATTTCTGACTTGATCAATTTACAAATTTTTTTAGTTCCATTATTTTTTATGGTCTCTTTTTGTCTCATTCTTCCTGGGTTTCAATTATCTGAAAAATTATATTTTTATTAAAAGTGGGTAATTTGTTTTAATAATAGGCAATTAAAGGTGTCATTTCCCAAAAACGTCCGAAATAGATGCCAAAAGTGGATAATATACTTCCCTTCGTTTACCCATTCACCAGCTTCCCTGTTTATAAAATAACGGCTATTGTTGAGTTTTTTCCCAGCAACAACCGTCTATACAATTATATCCAATCAGAAACTTTATCGGAACCCTTTAATCAGATCCATCTCCATGCCCAAGTACAGGTGTATATGGTTCCAGTTTTTGTGCCAATGTCATTTCATCTTCCGCATCACGTTTTTCTGCAATCTTCTGAAAATACTCCTGTGCACATAACTGATTCTCCGCGGAAATAGTCTTCAACCAAGTACCATCAGCCTGCATAATATGTGCTTTCTGGTTATCAGACAATTCAATATCCACCATCTGTTTTAAACGCCGCTTGATCTCCGGATCTTCAATAGGTACCATGAGCTCCACACGATCATTTAAATTTCTTGGCATCCAGTCAGCACTGCTTATATAAAGTTCCTCACGTCCCCCATTTCGGAACCAGAATATCCTGCTGTGTTCCAAAAAACGTCCCACTATACTGCGCACTGTAATATTATCACTTGCTCCGGGAATCCCCGGAATCAGAACGCAGATGCCACGCACAATCAATTCAATTTTTACTCCCGCCTGCGATGCCTCATACAATTTTTCAATAATCCCCTTATCTAAAAGAGAATTCATTTTCGCAATCATATGGGCATCTTCCCCATTTTTTGCAAAATGGATTTCCCTGTCAATGAGTTCTATGCAGCGTTGTCTCAAGTTAATTGGCGCTACAATAAAAGAATCCCAGATTGGCGGGTCAGAATATCCAGAAAGAAGATTAAAGAAAGCTGATGCATCAATTCCAAAACGGTCATTGCAGGTCAGTATCCCTAAATCTGTATAAAGCTTCGCTGTTGACGCATTATAATTTCCGGTCGCTACATGAACATAACGACGGATCCCATCTTTTTCACGACGGATGACAAGAGTACATTTGGAATGAGTTTTAAGTCCGACCAAACCATAGATGACATGGGCTCCCGCCTTTTCCAACCGCCTTGCCATAAGTATATTATTGGCTTCATCAAAGCGGGCCTTTACTTCCATCAAAACAGTGACCTGTTTCCCATTCTGAACAGCTTTTTCCAGCGCCTGGACAACAGGACTTGAAGAACTGACACGATAGAGTGTTTGCTTGATTGCCAACACATCTTTATCATTTGCTGCCGAATACAAGAAATTAACTACTGATTCATCAAAAGACTCATAGGGAAGATGAATCAACAGATCTTTTTCCCGGATCATATCAAAAATATTTGTTTCCGGAGTACGCTTCAGCTCGAGCATGCTCCAGGGCGAATGCGGATGTGCCTCAGGATAGCGGAGATGATTATATCCCTTTATGCCGCAAAATCCAAAAAATACAGTCATATCCAAAGGCCCGTCAATTTGATACATATCTTCTTTTTCAAGATTCATTTCCTGTGTCATGAATCGCCGCATAAACCGGCTCGTTCCCACTTCGAACTCAAGGCGTACCGCTTGCCCACGCTGCCGTTTCTTTAATTGGCGCTCCACTTCCACCACAAGATCCTGGGCATCTTCCTCATCGATATAAAGGTCCGCATCCCTCGTAATCCGGAATGCACGGGCTTCAAGCAGATCATAGCCGACAAAAAATCGTGCTGCATAAAACATAAGCATATCTTCAAGAAAAACGAAACAATGCCTGCTGTTTGCTTCAGATACATCAGGCAGACGGATTATGCGCGGCAGCACAGATGGCACCGGAACAATGGCGGTTTTTACATCAATATCATTTTCTTCATCCATTTCTTCATCACGCTCATTTTTCTCCAAAAGCATGGCGATATTCAGACTTTTGGATGCAAGGAACGGAAAAGGGTGCGAAGAATCCACCGCCATCGGTGTCACAACAGGAAAAATTTCACGTTCAAAATAATTTCCCATCCATTGTTTCTGCCGCTCATCCGCATCCGCCGGCTTTATAAATACAAGCCCTTCTGTCTCCAATTCTTTTAAAATGCCTTTCAAATGCATATATTGCTGGGCGACCAACTTCTGACAGGCATCTGAAATATTTTCCAATTGTTCTGTTGGTGTCATATTCGCAATATCCCGTCTTTTCACACCATTTTCTTTCTGGTGTTTAAGTCCTGCCACACGGATCATAAAAAATTCATCTAAATTAGAACTGGTAATAGCCAGAAACTTTAACTTCTCCAGCAGAGGATTACTGGTATCTACAGCTTCCTGAAGCACACGTTTATTGAATTGCAGCCAGGATAATTCCCGGTTTAAGTAATACCGACTGTTTTTTACATCTGTTTCCATAATCATCTACGCTCCAATTTCACTTCAAGACCATACACATTTTCAAAGAACTCTTTATTTTTATCAAACATCCATGTTTCAAGAGCCGTATTTTCCCTGCTGTCGTATTCAATAATCAAAATATCACCTGTTGCACGAGCTGTTATGTCTTTCAATTTCTGCTTTCGAGAAATATCCATGGCACGAACCATACGAAATATGGAAATTAATTTTAAGGCCGTCATCTTCGCCGTATCTGACAAAATACGGAATGGTGTGTCATCATCACTTGGATTTCCCTTATGGTCATAGTACACGACACTTGCCACAATATCTTTTTCTTTATCTGATATGCCAAATATATCCGTACCTCTGATTAAATTCCAGGCATGCGCCTGCGAATCCAGAAGATTTACATATTTTCCAATTTGATAAAGAATAATCGCCATCCGCAGAAGAAATTCGTCCCGCTTCGTAAGCCCGCTTTTTTTCTTTAAACCGGCAATAATTACATGGCTGTACAGTTCAAGGGCCTTTGTATGGAGCGGTTCATAATAATAGGCCGCGGCAATAGATCGTGTCAACTCAATGTTTTGCGTCTGCATATATAAGATAAAAGGTTCTTTTACTTTCTCTGCTCCATAAAACATAGTCACCGCTTCGACAAAAGTTGTCCCAAACATCAAAATATGTTCTACGGGAACATTGTCCAATATTTCTTTATATATATGAATAGTAGGAAGAACTGTCATTGCCCATTGCTCACTGACATAGTACTTTTGTCTTGTACGTGATGCTGAAAGTGATCCTGCTTCCATATACAACCTTTTAAATGCATCTGCTTTAACTTCCGCCTTATTTTCCGCATCCATGCTAAGTCTCATCAAACTTGCAATAATTCGGGCTTCTCTTCCGGACAAAATAATACTGCTCGGATGATACCTTTTAATCGCCCCCCACAAAGGGCTCATAATTGCATGGATATATTCCGCCATCGCCTGCGGAAAATCAAGAGAATCCCTTTGATTCTGCTTAAATGTTTCCAACAGACGAAGCGTGCCGATATGCACATTATGCTGATACCGCAAAGAACCATTTTCCCAGGCTGTCAACCCTACGCAGCCTGACGTAATATCCACAAAAAGCAAATTATCTCCATAATCATATCTCTTGCCGTTTCTGCTTTTTTGTATGAGATACTGAAGAAGATAATGCTTGTAATAAATCTCCTGCGGCATATCCACTACATCCACATAAAATCCCGTATTCACATGAATCAAATCCAGCACGGGCCTGCGATTTTCCGCTTCTCTGAGGATTGCTGTAGCATATACTTTGTAATCAGTTACACAATAGTCCCGCAGCAGCTGTTTCAGCCCGTTCAGCATATCACAAAGTCGTCGTATAGAAGTAAAAGACAATTTCTTATTAATAAATACTTCTTCCCCAAAAGTTGTTTCTTTCCTTACCTCTTCAATCACTCTGATGGTATCCGCATCTTTATACTCTACAATACGCATAGAAAGGCTGGAAGATCCGATATGAATGATTCCATAAACAAATGAATTCTCTTCTGCCATTTAACTCCCCTCGCTTCCGCGGATAAATTATACATGAAATGCATCTTTTCATATTTATTATACTAAAAAACACCGTATCCTGCGTATATATTAAAGAAAAAGACACCATGTTTTCCTACACGAATTTTAATCACCACAGCTTTTTTATGTGTTGTAAAATAGTAATAACCGTACGGCAAGAAAGGGGTAAATTATGAACCGCATCGCTATCATTGATCTTGGCTCCAATTCCATCCGCTTCATCATCATCTCTGTCAGCGCCAAAGGAATTTATCAACTCATATATCAGGAAAAACGTTCTATCCGCCTGGCGGAAGGAATGAGCGATGATTCTCCGTTTCTTACGGATGCCGCACAGAACCGTGCAATTGACTGTCTCAAGGTATATGCACATCTTGCCAAAGTTCACCAGGTGACAAAGACACTTGCAGTTGCCACGGCTGCCGTACGAACAGCCCGCAACGGTTCTTCTTTCCTGAAGCGTGTTCATTCCGCTGCCAATATTCCCATGACGATTATCAGCGGGAAGCAGGAAGCTGCACTCGGTTTTTCCGGAGTGATACATACGATTGACACATCGGAATTTCTACTTTTTGATTTAGGCGGCGCCAGTATAGAAATATCCTTGGTAAAAAACAAAAAGCAGCTGCATTCTGTCAGTATTCCCATAGGTGCTGTCAGTTTGACGGAAAAATTTAAATCTTCCGGTCTCCTTTCCGCAGCGGAAATAAAACATATCCGCTCCTACATAAAAAGTAAACTTCAATCTATTCCCTGGCTTCCCAAGTCTCCTATTCCCGTCATCGGTATAGGCGGCACAATCCGAAACCTGGCGAAAATACACCAGAGATACTCCGGTTATCCTCTTTTAAAACTCCATAATTACAAAGTATCCTCACAAGGATTACTTTCCGTGATACATATGATTTTAAAATCTTCACCGGAAGAGCGAAGAAAAATACCGGGACTTTCTGCTGAGCGTGGAGATATTATAAATGCAGGTGCTCTTATTGTCAGAGAAATCCTTACTTTGACAAAAGCCGAATCTCTCACCATTTCCGGCTGCGGTCTCCGTGAGGGGCTTTTCTATCATTGGTATGATCCCATTTACGACAAAAACAAAGAGCTTCAGCATAATATGCTCCTGTCTTCCGTACGAAACTATTATTCCACACTTCCGCTAAAAGATCATGACCATATCCGTTATGTGACTGCTCTCGCCTTATCCATGTTCGATCAGTGGCGGAAAATATATCAAATGCCTGATCGAATGCGTACTTTATTGCACATGGCCGGATTGCTTCACGATGCGGGACAAGTCATTAATTATTACAGCCATGCACGCCACAGCGCTTATATGACAGCCAATGCACATATATTCGGGTGGTCTCACAAAGAACAGGTCCTATGTGCTTTGATTACAGCTTTTCACCATGGCTTTTCGGGAAAAATACTGAAATCCATAAAAGAAACACAAATACTCACAGAGAAAGAAATTGACCGGGTAAAAATTCTTTCTGCTTTTCTTGCTTTAGCGGAGAGTTTGGATGAAAACCACGAGCGATGCATTTCTCAAGTCATCTGCACTTCTACGCCAAGTTCTCTGAATATTCATATTTACTTGAACAGAGATAATTTCATCGTCCCTGCCCATGCAACAAAAAAAATTATTTCCGCTTACGAAAAGCTATGCCATTATCCGCTTACAATCCAGTGGTTTCCCTCCAGCAGGCAGAAAGATTTAATAAAAGAAATGGCACGGTCCCTATAATTAAAAAGGAGAATCATCATTAAAGTAAATGAGATTCTCCTTTTTACATGCCGATAGTCAGCGGTTATCTATTTTTTCGGGTTCCAAATCATGACGCAGAAGTCTGAATCTTGCAAAATCACGCCACTCAGTATTCGGAATTCCATAATTGCAGTAAGGGTCGATCGACAGTCCGCCTCGAGGAAGAAACTTTCCCCATACCTCAATAAAACGCGGGTGCAGCAATTTAATCAAGTCGGTCATGATAATATTGACACAATCCTCGTGAAAGTCCCCATGATTTCTGAAGCCGAACAGATATAACTTAAGTGATTTACTTTCCACAATATACTTATCAGGAATGTATGAAATATAAATTGTTGCAAAATCCGGCTGCCCTGTCTTCGGACAAAGGCTCGTAAATTCAGGGCAATTAAACTTCACGAAATAATCTCTGTCATCATGTTTATTAGGGATCTTTTCCAATACATCAGGATTATAATCAAAAACATATTTTGTATACTGATTGCCCAAAGCTTTTAATTCATCAACACCTTCTCTTCTATTTCCCATGATATTTCTCCTTTCAATATACGTCTATGAACATCAAATACCACAAAAGGGATCTGCCGCTATTGATCATGCACCATATAAAACACGGGCATAAATCACTGCAACTGTAAACAATATAATCAATAGCATGAATATATAATCTATCCCTTTAGGAGAAACGCTTTCCATAAAAGTTCGGGTAGAACTGCCGAACCCGCGAAGCTCCAAAGAAAGCGCCATCGTTTCACTGCGTCCGAGAGAACGAAGCATTAACGGCCGTACCACCGACATATAACGTTTTACCTGTTTAATGAAATTGCCTTCAATTGCCAGTCCCCTGCATGACTGCGCCTCAGCAACAGCTTTATTCTCTTCCATAAAATCCGGTACGAAACGAAGCCCTGCGGTAAACATAAAAGCGTATTCATAGGGCACTTTCAATTGTTGTACCATCGCCGCCGTCAGATCCTGCAATCTGACAGTAGCAAGCAGATAAATGAATATGATAGTCATGCCAAGCATACGGAGCGCCGCTACTGCACATTCCTTCTCCGTTCCACCTCCGATATATTCAATTAGTCCCAAAAAGAACGCAAAAACGCAAAGCATCATTAAAGCTTTTACATTCTTAAATAACTCATTAGAAACCAAAAGAATGATCAGTTCCAACACACACAGAAGCGCAAGGCTGAAAGGCTCTCTGAAAATAATGGCCCACACGGCTGTTCCCAGTGTCAGCAATATTTTTGTCAACGGAACCAGATTTCTCATCGTACTCTCTCCTTTCTGATTTCTAGGAACTTAGCGCAGAATGTATCCATATCTTTGCAATACGGCGCCCCCGGAAGACACCGCCCCAATAATACGGCGGGAGGATATGTCAATCCCCAAATTCCGGGACGGTTTTCCTCCGAAAACAAGTCTGACGGCACCCCGTCAAATACTATCTCTTTATTGGCTACGACAATAACCCGGGTACAGTTTTTTGCGACCACATCCATGTCATGGGTAACCAAAAGAATGGTAATTCCTTTTGCTTTTAACTGCTCCATAAGGCTCATTAATTTTTTCTTTTCCCGTCCATCCTGCCCGCTTGTCGGTTCATCAAGCACTAAATATTCCGTATTCATCGCAAGGCCGGATGCGATAGCCACTCTTTGCTGATCCCCGCGGGAAAGCGTTCTCGGATATGCATCAGCTAACTCCGAAATATCAGTATCCGCCATAGCCCGGTCAACCAGTTCATCTAATTCACTGCCACGCTTCCCCTGCTGATAAGGGCCGAAACCAATTTCTTCCCGAACAGTAGGCATGAACATTTGCCGCTCCGGCTGTTGAAATACATAACCGATAAAACGGCTTCTTTTGGCTGCACCTTCATCAGTTACGTTTTTACCGTCATAAATAATTCGACCCTCCGTAGGTTTTTCCAATCCGGTAAGGAGTCTCGTTACCGTTGTCTTTCCGCTGCCGTTTCGACCTGTAACAGCAATAAATTCACCTTTCCCAAAAGATACGGAAACATCAGACAAAATGACTGGAGTTTCTTTACTATAGCGGAAGGTCACATGTTCCATTTCAAGCATTACGCACTCCTCCGGATTCCATCGAATTCAATACGGAATATTCCGCATCTTCTATATTTAAGAATGATCTTTCAAATTTTATACCGGCCTGTTCCAGCCTGAGCTGTGCTAAGTATATATCAGGAATCGCTTCTTCATAAATATGATTCCGTTTCATATCACACATGACCTGCTCGGGGCTTCCATCACTGATAACATGTCCTTTATCCATAAGAATGAATCTTTTTGCGTAAGGCAGCGTCGCTTCCAGATGATGTTCTGCCACAACAACGGTGAGTTTTTCTTTCTGATTCAATTCTCCGACCATTTCATAGAATTCATGAATACCTTCCGGATCCAGCGCGCTGGTCGGTTCATCAAACACAAGAACTTTCGGTTCTTCCGCTAAAACAGCCGCTACGACGAGACGCTGTCTCTGTCCGCCGGAAAGGGTAGAAACTTTTCTTTCCTCCAGTCCGCCAAGATGTACTTTCCTGAGCGCCTCTTCCGACCGTCTTCGTATTTCTTCCGGTGAAAAGCCATGGTTTTCCAAAGTGAAGGCCATCTCTTCCCCTACAGTCATCGTTACGATTTGGGCAGAATAATCTGAAAGTATCACGCCGATGCTGGAAGCAAGATCTGCAATCCCGGTTTGCGTGACCGCCTTGCCGCCGGTAAAAACCATCCCTTTCATTGTCCCGCCATAGTAATGAGGAATTGCTCCCGCCATAGACATGAGAAGCGTCGTTTTTCCTGCGCCGTTAGGCCCTGTGATGACAACAAAAGACCCTTGTTCTATATTAATATTCACATTTTCCAAGGCCGGTGCATTTGAAAATAAATAGGAATAAGAAAGATGCTCTACACTGATCACCCCATTCCCCTTTTGCTGCAAATTCAAATGACTGTGATTACTGTCCTCCACATCGGATTCTGTCATATACTGCATGGATTTAAATAATTTGAGGGCGGGAAAATATAGAAAAGGTGTAATAATCGCATTTCCTACTCCAACAAGAGCTACCATAGGAAGAATACCATACAGATATACGCTGATCGGTATCCCCACCACTACGGTTAAAATGGAAACAAAAATGAACCCGCTGACTAAAGTCGTAATAAATCCCGCAATAGCAGGCCTTAAAGAAAATCTGCCGATTTTAAATGGCGGAACGGAATGGGCAAAAAAACCTGCCACATAAGCACCTGCAAACTCACTGGCAAAATCACCATATGGAAACGCGGACTTCGAAGTAAATACTTCCATAAGCGCTGCCACCATACAGATCCCCAGGCATTGCCGATAAGATGGCTTTGTCAGTAATATCGCCACTACATAAGTCGCAATCATCCAGTTCGGAGTAAAGCCGGCAACCGATGGAGAAACCAAGTGGAGCAGCATACCGATTGCCAACATCAGTGTGGAAATCGTCAGCCAGCGAAACCGACCGCCCCTCGCTTTTGTATAGATTAAACTTGATACATCTTTTACTGCTTCCATGCAACTTCCCCCTTAGAAAATCTTTTCCTGATCTTCTTCAAATAAAAAATCCTTTCATTCCCCCTGCATTATGCAAAGGGACGAAAGGAAATATTTCCGCGGTACCACCCTCATTGACTAAAGTCCGGCTCTCATGGTCATTATAAACCACTATCTCTATAACGGAAGCCTTCCGGCAGTTCCTACCCCATATGGCTCGGACTGCATCTTGTGGGCCCATTCATAATACCGGCTGTATCGGACTCCCACCTGCGCCGACTCTCTCGAACAGCTCATTATTACTACTCTTCCCAGTCATTGATATTAAGAAAAGTATATCACTCCATTTTTTTAGTGTCAATAAAATTTATCGTCAAACATTTAATAAAAACCGCAAAAAACATCAAACTTCTCATCAGACAGCTTTACACGGCAATCAATCCCTGGCATGGTGAACAACCAACTGAGGAAATGGAATTTCTATCCCCGCTTCATCAAATGCATTCTTCACCTTAATATATAAATGGTTCTGCGCTTCATTGTACTTTGAGCGCTCTACCTGCGCCCGCACATAGATTCGAATACTTGATTCACCCATACTGCTTACATAAATGGGCAGCTCCGCTCCATTCAACACATATGCATCGGCGCTGAATAATTTCTGTAAAAGTTCTACGCACTTCGCCAAATCCGTGTCATAAGCCACATCAAAAGTAAATTCTATATTCCTTGTTTCAAAAAATGAATAATTTTTGATGACACTGTCTGTAAGCCTTGAATTGGGTATGACGATCATTTGATTTCCCAGCGTGGATATTTCCGTGTACATAACGCGTATATCCACAACGGATCCTTCGCTATCCCCTACTTTGATATAATCCCCTACACGAAACGGTCGGAAAATAAGGATAAAAATCCCTGATGCCACATTCCCGATATTATCCTTAAGCCCCAATCCGATAGCAAGACCAATCCCGCCAAAAGCAGCCGCCAACGTTGCCGGAGCCACCCCTGCTGCTGACAGCGCCATAATAATAACTCCGGCAAGACATAAGAAAAATATAATTTCCGAAATAAAGCTGATTGCAGATGGCTCTACATTACTCCGTGCAAGCAGTCGGCGGACAACCCCACGCAGCCAGCAGCATATCATGTACCCGATGCTGAAGATAATAATCGCTTGAAAAATATCTACGCCTTTTGTTACTGCAAAATTTTTGACACCACTGATTAAGCCGGCTGTCATATCCAATTCATTATTTACTACTTTCTCCACAACATTTCCACTCACCTGGCAGCCTACCTCCTTGCTGTATGAAATTTCACTTTATTCCCGCCGCATGTTCTCCGGCTTTCACAATCGATTCAATAATCATTGTTGTCGTCACAGAGCCTACGCCGCCGGGAACAGGTGTCACAGCGCCGGCCACAGGAAACACATTTTCATAATCCACATCTCCGACAGTCTTGCCATGGATCCGATTAATTCCTACATCAAGAACTATGGCTCCCGGCTTAACCATATCTGCAGTGACACAACCCGCTTTCCCCACAGCCGTAACAAGTATATCGGCCTGCTGTGTTATCTCGGACAGGTTCTTTGTCCGTGAATGGCAAATTGTCACAGTAGCATTTTTTTGCATAAGCATCATGGCAATCGGCTTTCCAATCACATTGCTTCTGCCAATAATAACAGCATGTTTCCCTTCGACTGAAATCCCATAATGTTTTAATATCGCCATCACCGCGCGGGGCGTACCGCCAAATAATCCATCTTTTCCTGAAAATAATCTGCCCGCATTCACTGTCGTTAATCCATCCATATCTTTATCGGGATGAATCATCTCTATCATTTTCTCTTCATGAATATGACCGGGCAACGGCATCATCATGAGAATCCCAGTAATAGATGGATTTCCATTCAATGCCTGTATCAAAGCACCTAATTCATCTTCTTTTACATTCTCAGGCTTTTCATACAGCTCCGTCCCAATCCCATAAGACAAAGCCGCTTTCTTCATAAACTCTGCATACATATGGGAAGGCTTGCTGCTCCCCGCCAGAATAACCGCAAGTTTGAGAGTACAGCCTCTCTCCTTCAGAACGTCAATCCGTTCCCGTATATCTTTCTCTAACGCCGCTGCCGTAACTTTCCCGTCAAGTATCATATCCGCCTCTTAAAACAGTCCCGTAATATGACCTTCATCATCTACATCAATCCGTTCTGCTGCCGGGTGTTTCGGCAATCCAGGCATTGTCATAATCTTTCCAGTCAAAATGACAACAAATCCTGCTCCTGCCGCGACACGGCAGTCACGCACATGAAGAGTGAACCCTTCCGGCGCTCCCAGTTTAGACGGATCATCTGAGAAAGACACTGGGGTTTTCGCGATACATACCGGCATCCGCCCATACCCCATTTCCTCAATGTGTTTCAATTCTTTCTCCACATTGGAATCATATTGTACATCAGCAGCCCCATAAATTTCTTTCGCAACAGTTTCAATTTTCTGCTTTAAAGTTAAATCAAGATTATATAAAGGTTTATAGTCAGAACCGCATTCCGCCGCAGCGAGAACCTTCCTCCCCAATTCAAGCGCTCCTTTTCCGCCGCAGGCAAATACATCAGAATCGGCAACTTGGACGCCTGCGCTTTCACAAGCCTCATAGATCACTTTTTTCTCTTCTTCTGTATCCGAAGGGAATAAATTCAGCGCTACCACAAGAGGGACTCCATATTTCTTTACATTAGAAATATGACGCAGTAAATTCGGCAGTCCTCTCCTGACTGCGTCCGGATCCGATTCGGTCAATTCATTTTTTGCTTTTCCGCCATTCATTTTCAATGCACGAACAGTTGCTACAAGAACAACTGCCGCCGGATGGAGCCCGGCAAACCGGCACTTGATATCAAGAAATTTTTCGGCGCCGAGGTCTGCGCCGAACCCGGCTTCTGTCACTACATACTCCGCTAAATGCAGTGCGGTCTTCGTCGCAATCACGGAGTTACAGCCATGGGCAATATTGGCAAAAGGTCCGCCGTGAATGAATGCAGGCACATGCTCCAATGTCTGCACCAGATTTGGCTTCAATGCATCTTTCATGAGTGCCGCCATCGCACCCTCCGCATGGATATCCCCTGCACGAATCGGCTGATTATCATAAGTGTAGCCGATAATAATGCGGGCAAAGCGCTCCTTCATATCTTTTACGGAAGACGCAAGACAAAGAATAGCCATGATTTCGGATGCAACAGTAATATCAAAGCTGCCTTCCCTGGGAACGCCATCCACATGTCCCCCCAAGCCGATAACGATATGCCTGAGCGCACGGTCATTCATATCCATAACACGGTTCCAGACCACACGACGCGGATCAATTTGAAGCTCATTCCCCTGCTGGATATGGTTATCCGTCATGGCTGCAAGAAGATTGTGAGCCGCCGTAATGGCGTGGAGATCTCCCGTAAAATGAAGATTAATATCTTCCATAGGCACTACCTGGGAATATCCGCCTCCCGCCGCACCGCCTTTAATGCCCATACAAGGCCCGAGGGACGGTTCCCGAAGACAAATCATGACTTTCTTATCAAGCTGTGCCAACGCTTGTCCCAGACCTACGGTTGTCGTTGTTTTTCCTTCTCCCGCCGGTGTGGGGGAAATAGCCGTCACCAGAATTAATCTGCCTTCCTGCCTGTCTTCCACAGCTTTTGTAAACTTTAAGGAAATCTTTGCTTTGTACTGTCCATAATTTTCCACATCTTCTGACGGAATGCCAATCTTTTCCGCAATCTCACGAATTGGTTTCAATTCAGCCCTTTGTGCTATTTCGATATCACTTAACATTTTCCTCCCCCTTTATTCTTACCGAATATTTTTCTTAATTATAGCATAGACCTATGTATCACAGCCTTAATATTCCAGACTCACCGTAAATAAAAATAGCCTCTTCCATTAACGAGAAAAGACTATTTCCTATACTATGAATCAGAAAAATGAACTCTTATATTATCGCCGCGCTGTACTGTTTCTCCGGCACCAGGCGACTGTGAATCTGCACTTCCATTTCCGTCAGGCTGGAAACCCAGCCCCGCTTTGTACAGCCATTCACCAACTTCACGAATAGACCATCCGTAAAAGTTCGGAAGAAGAAAGGCTTTTTGATCCTTGCCCGGCAATGCAGGCAGATTGTCATTATTGTATCCCCCTGCACCCGCAGAACTTATCCTTTTTTCTTCCATAGCGGGTATTCCCATATACCGCATAATCTGTCCCATGGTCTCTTTGAATACCGGCGCCGCCACCTGTCCGCCATAATACACGCCCCGCGGATTATCTAAAACGACAAGGCATATAGCTCTCGGATTTTCCGTCGGACCGAACCCGCAGAAAGACGCAATATATTCATTTTCCAAATATCCACCTTTGACGGGATCTATTTTCTGCGCGGTTCCTGTTTTTCCCCCCATGTGGTATCCGGGAACACGTGCATTGATACCGCCGCCTTCAGACACTTCTTTTTCCATCATATCCTTGACTTCATCAGCCACTTTTTTAGACACCGGGTTTCCTACATATTCAGTTTCATACACTTTATTAACGGAGCCGTCAGGATTATTAACGGTTCTTAAAATATGAGGTTTTACCATTTGCCCCCCATTGGCAAGAGCACTATATGCCTGCAGCATCTGCAGCGGAGTCACCGCTATACTCTGTCCAATAGACATGGTCGCCACATCAATATCCCGCATGTCATCCGGATTAAACAGAATGCCCGCTCCTTCTCCGGGAAGTTCTATCCCTGTCGGTTTTCCGAAACCAAATTTCAAAGCATATTCCGTCAAGGTTTTCCCACCTGTCAAAAGACCGATATGGGCAAACCCTGTATTAATTGAATATTTAATAATATCCACCAATTTTACATCACCATATGCCCCATCATCCCAATTTCGGATTGCATGTCCCGATGCCCAAATTTTACCGGGATCATGCCAGACTGTTTCCGTGGAGTATGTTCCTGCATCAAGTGCGGCTGCAGCAATAATCGGTTTAAAGGTCGAACCCGGTTCATAAATATCAGTAACTGCTTTATTTTTGAAATCCTTTTCTACCGCCTTTTCAAAATGATTTGGATCATAGGTCGGACGATTTCCCAACGCCAGAATCTCTCCCGTTTTAGGATCCATTACGATAATAATCCCGCCCTGAGCTTTCGTCTTCGTCATAGCCCGATCCAAAGCACGTTCTGCATAAAACTGTATTGTCTGATCGATTGTCAGATAAACAGAGTTTTCCCCTTTGGATTTATAAGGCGTTAACGCGGATTCCATAATAGGATTTCCTTTGGCATCAATGCGCATCCTGACTGAATTTGCTTCTTTACTGCGTTTAAGAATGTCTCCCAGATACAGTTCCAATCCGTCTAAAGCCTTATCGTCGACTCCGACAAAACCAATTACATTGGACAATAATCGACCATTGGGATAGTATCTTTTACTTTCTTCCCTAAATCCTAAAAACCTTTCCCAGTCTTTTGATTTTAAGAGTTCCTCTACCTTAAGAGCCTCTTCCGGTTCCATTAACCGTTTAATCCAAACAAATCGTCCCTCTTGTGAAAATTTTCTTAAAAGTTCTTCCTTCGATATATTCAAAATCGGAGAAAGTATTTCTGCCATTTCAATCTTATTTATATTTTTTTGTTTATTCAGCGTGACAGGATCACAATATAAGGATTTAACCATTACAGAAATTGCCAGCTGATTGCCGTTACGGTCATAAATCGTACCGCGGGGAGAATACAACTCTTCATTTTTTTCCACCTCGTTCTTCGCCAAAGCTACGTATCGCGCATGATCAAAAATTTGTACATATGCAAGACGTCCTATTAAGATAACCATAACGGTAAGAAAAAATCCCAGCAGCCATTTGGCACGATTATTCCTTATTCTCCTTGGACTATTCATCTTCATTATGACGTCTCCTATACCTTACCGCAGCATCGAGCAGGGCTTCTTCCTCATTCTTTAGCGTCCCATTCTGGACGCGAAAAAGCAAATTGGCCATCCCATCAGCTACCGCCGGCCGCAAAGCATCAATCACCCACCTGTCGTACCGAAGGTCTTTTGCAGACACAGGCATCATCTGACATAACTCCTCCATATACTTTCCAAAAGAAGAATGTCCTTCCGTAGCGATCTCATCTTTCCCACAGCCAATGATATCCGCATTGCATAATGCCGTCAATTCACCAATCCCTTCTTCCATATCGGCAGACGAGCTAAACTGTTTGCTTCTTGCAAGCTGTCTTAACCACTTTTTCACATTCGCTTCAGGTACATTGGCAAAATAATGATAACGCATATGGTTTTCTATCAGCCAGACAACGCGTTTGGCAAAAGCAGCCGGGAATCTCCAACGACGGAAAATCTCAGCTGCCATTTCCGCCCCTTTCAAATCATGTCCATAGTCTGTATATTTACCATCTTTTATTCTGCGTACACCGGGCATCCCCTTTCCCACATCATGCAGAAGAGCGGCCCAGCGGAGAAGCAACGTAGGCGGCGCCGCATTTACAACAGCCAAAGTATGATACCAGCCATCAAATTTATGAAAATTTTTTTGCTGCGGTAAATCCACCAAGTGTGATAACTCCGGCAAAATCTTAACAGCTTCCGTCCGGCCGTTTTTACGGATACGGCAGCTGCATTCATTCAAGCCGGTACGAACCAATAAATCCAATCCTCGTGCTGCAAAAGGAGAGACAAGAAGCTTTTCCACTTCCTCTCTCACCCTTTCCAGCGATAACCCCGAAACTCTGTCAAAAGCGGATGCCATTCCGCGGACTAAACTCTTATCCGCCATGAAATCTAACTGCCCGATGAAACGACATGCCCGAAAAAGGCGAAGCGCATCTTCACGAAATCGTTCTTCCGCCTTTCCCACAGTTCTCAATTTTTTATTTCTCAAATCCTTTGTTCCATCAAAATAGTCATAAACTACACCATCCCTGCCAAGAGCCAAGGCATTCACTGTAAAATCTCGGCGGGACAAATCCTCCTTAAGCGTAGATGAAAACGTTATATTTTCGGGACGGTGGCTGTCCTGTCCGTAAAACTCATTTCTAAACGTAGTGACTTCATACGCGATATGGTTAATAACGACAATAACCGTACCGAACCGCCTTCCGGCACCGTCAACGGTTTTCCATCCATTCCTACCCATAACGGAAATAATTTCTTCCGGTTTTGCAGAAGTAGTAATATCCCAATCATGAGGTGCTTTAGCCAAGAGCAAATCTCTCACACATCCGCCGACCGCATATGCTTCATATCCGCTATTTTCAAGCGCACCAATAATAGCAGATGCATTCCTGTCCATTTTCCCGCGATCTGCATCTACAGCATCGTATTCAAATTCTTTTTTTAGAAGCTGCTCTTTTATATCATCCATAAAATTCATGTACGCCGACTTTCTCCAATTTTCTTAATCATATACGATTTTTTTTTGCAGTGCAATAAACGGACAATCACCAGCAAGATAAAACCGCCTGCCCGCAAAGACAGACGGTCTTGTCCCCATCCCCATTTACAAATCAGTCTTTATACTGTTCCGGCAATTCAGTTACTCTTGCTACACCAGACTCAATAGCCGCTTTTGCAGATGCCTTTGCTACCGCATGAGGCACACGCGGATCAAATACATCAACCACTACATATTCAGGCTTAAGCTCTTCATCGGAAACCAGGTCTGCCAGTGCATGAGCCGCTGCCAGTTTCATCGGTTCATTAATCTGTCGGGCACGGACATCAAGGGCACCGCGGAAAAGCCCCGGGAATACAGAAGAATTATTTACCTGGTTCGGCATATCGCTTCTGCCTGTACCAAATACATAAACGCCCAATTCCTGTGCATCAGACAACATCATTTCCGGAATCGGATTTGCCATGGCAAAGACAACATTCTTTTCCGCCATCGTCTTGATTGCTTCTTTATGCATTTCTTTGAATGCTGCCGGTGCGGAAGTAGCCAAAAGGATATCCGCACCTTTTACTGCGTCCGCAAAAGTTCCTTGGCGATTTTCCGGATTAACCTGTTTCGCCAATTCCTTTTGTACACGGTTCAATCTTCCGTCATCATAGAGAATCCCCTTGCTGTTCAAGACCGTCATATTTTCCGGTTTGACGCCATCTTCCAGGAGCAGTCTTGCAATAGCCGTGCCTGCCGCGCCTGCGCCAAACATAACCACCTTGGCTTCACCGATGCCTTTTTTAATCAGACGAAGCGCGCCGAGAACAGCAGCCAAAGCCGCAATGGCGGTTCCATGCTGATCATCATGGAACACAGGGATATTCATGGTTGCTTTCAGTTCATCTTCAATATCGTAGCATTTGGGGGAAGAGAAATCTTCCAAATTGATGCCGGCAAAAGATTTCTCCAAAATTCGAATAGTGCGAACTATTTCATCCTTGTCTTTTGTATTGAGCACAATCGGAATGGCATCAATATTGCCAAAACGTTTGTAAAGGGCGCTTTTGCCTTCCATGACAGGCATAGCCGCAGCCGGTCCAATATCGCCTAATCCCAATACACGGGTACCATCAGAAATAACGGCGACAACATTTCCCCGCCAAGTCAGTTCCAAAGATTTATCTTCTTCTTCCTTAATAGCCAGGCATGGAGCTGCAACCCCAGGTGTATAAACAACTGCCAAATCATGGCTGTTTTCCATTTTTGCATTCAATCCCGTTTTAATCATCTGATGTTTTTCATTTCTTAATTGCATCGCTTCATCTCTGATATCCATTATTTTCCTCCTTCAAACCCGATATCTGTTTTTTCAACCCACAAACATTTATATACTAAATACGCCCGGCTGGTAACTCTTTTTACTTTATCAGTTTTGCAGCCTTATGTATTTAATAACACAATTATATCACAGGCAGCTTTCTGCATATTATATGCCCGCCTCTTTTAATTTTTTCAGCATCGCGTCAACAGCTTTTCCGCGGTGGCTTATTTTATTCTTTTCCTCCATGGATAACTCCGCCATTGTCTTTCCAAATTCCGGCAGATAAAACAACGGATCATATCCAAATCCGCCTGTTCCTTTATAAAAATCGCGAATAATTCCGTTACATCTGCCTTCCGCGGTAATCTCCCTTCCATTGGGCCACACGACAGCAATCACGCACATATAGTGTCCCCGGCGTGCTTCTCCGCGATAAGGACGCAAAACTTCCACCAGTTTTTGATTATTCGCTTCGTCATTCCCATGAACGCCTGCATACCTGGCCGAGTATACACCCGGTTCATTTCCCAATACATCCGCTATAATTCCGGAATCATCTGAAAGCACCGGCAAATTCACAGCTTCAGCATAGTAACGGGCTTTTTGCAGCGCATTCTCCCTAAAGGTGGTTCCTGTTTCTTCCGGTTCCGGTATATCCGCTATATCCGCGATAGGAATCACTTCCCATCCAATCTCAGAAAAGCGCTTTTGAAATTCCCTTATCTTCCCCTGATTACGGGTGGCCAAAACAACTTTCATATATCCTCCTGAATCAGCAAAATAATTAAGATTTCCCCATCATAAGCTGTACCGCTCTCTTCTTAGATTCCCGCCAGTTTGCCGCCGCTGCAGACAACTCCTTCACAGATGTCCGGCAAAGTTCCGTTACTGTAGAAATGCCTTCTTCCGGAGCATCAGGAAATGGAATCCGCATTAATCGGGAACTTTTCAGCCCTAACGCATCTCCCGCATGAATTGTCTCAAGGAATAACGTTCCCACAGGCCCGTCAAGATACATTTTCATATATTCCCCTGTATACTTTCCTTTTGACCGGATCACCGTAATTGCCGCATCCGCTACCATGGTTCCCTGTTTGTTATAAACGACAGCGGTATATACCCTGTTCCGGCTGGCGGCCAGCAGTAAATCTCCGGATCTTACCTTTGTCCCGATAATTGGTTTGGAAATACTCATCTCTTCTATTAAATCTGCGCAAAGACCTGTATCTTCCAATATGGCGGCTTTAGAAACCTTTAAAATCCGCCCGGAAAAAATCTTTTCCTTTTCTACAAGGAAGAACTCTTTTTCGATCGGCGTTCCCATGTCCACAACGTGAGCACTTAAAACGGCTTGAAGCGCCGTCGAACTGTTATAAGCATATACATCATAATTCCAGTCATCAGCTTCAAAAAATTGATCAGCACCGATAGAAAACAACTTTGTTTTTTGCAAAATGCCATCTTTAATAACTGCTTCACCAAAAGTAACCGGCCCGCTATTTCCTTTTATTATCTCCAGTAAAACAAATTCATCATTTTCAAAAGGGAAGTCGTAGTACCCTCCCAAAGATTTTTCTTTGGCTATCGTCCTTTTTATTTCCTGCTCCTTTACCGCCGTATCCATTATTTGTGTATAAGGCAGCACCACATTCATTTTTGCGTTTTCGAACAAATGCCCTTTGAGCAGCGGTACCATTTTTAAAGAATCTTTTTCAAAAAAGAATATATAATCATACAGTTCCCCATCATGGAAAATTTCTTTCTCCAGCATAATCCTTCCCCGTGGGAACAGGTTGGAAAGATTTTTCTTCCATACTTCCGATTTAACAGCAACCGCAATCCGGCAATCGTTCAAATCATAAAAAATTTTAGGCAGCATATACATATAATGATCCGCTCCTGCAAACAGGATTGTTTTTGCCGATTGTTTTGCCTCGCTAATAACAAATTCAATAAGTCCGCGTAAATCATCACCCGCCTTAGTAACACCTGTGGCAAAATCCATCGGGTTGATTCTCATAGCAAGCGTATATACATTCGCATAAGTTTCTTCATTTCCCGTATAATCACCAAACTTATCCGAGGTGAGTTTCATATTTTCATACAGGCTTTCAATTGTCACGCCATACTCAGCATTTGTGGGATTTAGGAATAAATTGTAGTCTAAATAACGGGCACGCATAATTTCCGAAAAAATAGATCCTTCAGCAACCCCCATACGCAGGAAAGACTCTTTCGCCTTTTGGATTTCTTCATTAGTCATAAAGCTTCTCCTTTAATGTCACAATTATTATATGACAGTCCCCTCTAAAAAGCTATATCTTTTATTTGAAGCATACCTTTATTCCTATTTCATAAAATATAAGCGCAATGAAAAACGCATATGGATGACCATATACGTTTTGTAATCTTCCTGTGAATTAACGCTTGGAGAACTGGCTTGCCTTCCTCGCCTTTTTAAGACCGTATTTCTTACGTTCTTTCATTCTCGGATCACGAGTCAGAAGACCTGCGCTCTTAAGAATCTTTCTATATTCCGGATCAACTTCCAACAATGCGCGGCTGATACCATGACGGATGGCGCCGGCCTGTCCGGAAGCACCGCCGCCCTTTACGGAAGCAATCACGTCATAGACAGCAGTTGTGCCGGTCAGTTCCAGAGGCTGTTTAACGATAATTTCAAGAGTTTTCAAGTCAAAGTAATCATCAAGTACGCGACCATTGATTACGATATTTCCCTGTCCTGCTACCAGACGGACTCTGGCAACGGATGTCTTTCTGCGGCCTGTGCCGTAGTATGTAGCTTCTGCCATTTTCATTTCCTTCCCTTCTGGTTAACGGATATCAAACTTCAATTCTTCAGGCTGCTGTGCAGCATGCGGATGTTCGCTGCCTGCATATACCTTCAACTTACGATACATCTGATCCCCCAGCTTCGTTTTGGGAAGCATTCCTCGGATAGCATGCTCAACTACCCACACCGGCTTTTCACGAAGTGCATCACCGGCTTTCTGGTAACGATCTCCACCGATATATCCGGTGTAATGAAAGTATTCTTTCTTCAAAAGTTTCTTGCCTGTCAGAACCACTTTATCTGCGTTAATGATTACGACGAAATCACCCGTATCAACATGTGGTGTAAAGGTCGGTTTATTCTTGCCGCTGAGGACTTCTGCAACTCCTGCAGCCAGACGTCCAAGAGTCTTGCCTTCAGCGTCCACGATATACCATTTACGGGTAACATTGCCCGCATTGGCCATGAATGTGCTTTTCATTCTTACTGATCCTCCTAATAAAAAACGGAACCGCAAGATATAATCCTTCCTCCGGGGCTAGTGGTTTCCGGACAAATCTCACAAGGAGTATTATACCGTTTTAATATATAAGTGTCAAGAAAATTTCATACTGTCTTTCCTGACAAATTAAGCTTTTGCTGAATTAACAATTCATCCTCTTTTGAGATAACACTGCATATTTCTTATTTTCTTAACGGCGCTAAAAAGACCTGAGCTATGCCCAAGCCTTTTAGAGTCAAATTAATTTGTAAAAGAGGGAAGTCCATATCCATCATCCATGGGAGGTGGTGAAAATTCCGATTCCTCTTGCTTCGGCTCTTCTCCCGGCGCATAGATAGAATGATATTTAAAAAGATTTTCGACTTGCTTATGGTTGATTGTCTCCACTTCCAAAAGTGCCTGTGCCATGGCCTCCAGTACTTCTATATTTTCTGTAAGGATACGCATCGTATCATTATAGGCTTCATCCAGATACTTATGCATCTCTTCATCGATAATCGTAGCTACTGTTTCCCCGTAGTTCCTTTCCGAACCAAGCTGCTTGCCGAGGAAAATCTGTTCCTGATGCTCCCCAAAAATCATCGGGCCGAGGCGGTCACTCATCCCCCATTCCATAATCATTTTTCGCAAAATACCTGTAACCTGCTGCAAGTCGCCGGAAGCGCCACTGGAAATTTCCTTAAAAACAATCTGCTCGGCACATCGGCCGCCAAGAGCTACACGAAGCTGGGCAAGTAAATGGGCTTTTGTAATAAAAGAACGTTCTTCATGGGGAAGCATCATGGTATATCCGCCGGCCTGTCCACGAGGAATAATGGTTACCTTATGCACAGGATCCGCCTCTTTAAGTACTGTCGCCATGATTGCATGACCTGATTCATGATATGCCGTCAGCCTGCGCTCGCTGTCACTGACCTTATGGCTCTTTCTTTCCGGGCCATAGCTTACCTTTTCACTGGCTTCTTCCATATCCGCCATAGAAATAGTTTTTCTGTTCTGTCGGGCAGCAAGCAGCGCTGCTTCATTCAATAAATTCGCGATATCCGCCCCTGTAAATCCGGGAATCTTTTTTGCGATGATATCAAGATTAATATCAGAGTCAAGCGGTTTATTTCTTGCATGTACTTTCAGGATAGCAATTCTCCCTGCCAGATCCGGACGACCTACAACCACGCGGCGGTCAAACCGCCCCGGTCTTAATAATGCAGGATCTAGAATATCCGGCCTATTTGTCGCAGCAATCGTGATAATCCCTTCGTTCGCACCAAATCCATCCATTTCTACAAGAAGCTGATTCAATGTCTGTTCACGTTCATCATGTCCGCCACCAAGACCCGAACCGCGCTGGCGGCCAACCGCATCAATTTCATCAATAAATACAATACAGGGCGCATTTTTTTTCGCCTGCGCAAACAAATCACGGACACGTGATGCGCCTACACCGACAAACATCTCCACAAAATCAGACCCTGAAATGGAAAAGAAAGGAACCTTTGCTTCCCCGGCCACCGCTTTCGCCAAGAGAGTCTTTCCGGTGCCGGGAGGCCCCACGAGAAGAACCCCTTTAGGGATTTTAGCACCAATCGCTGTATACCGTCCCGGATTCTTCAAAAAATCTACGACTTCCGCCAATTCTTCTTTCGCTTCATCTTCACCGGCAACATCACTGAAGTTCACATGAACTTGTCCTTCCCCGCTCATTCTTGCACGGGATCTGCCGAAACTCATGACACGACCGCCGCCCCCCTGGGTCTGATTCATAATCCAAAACCAAACGCCCACAAGAATTAGAATAGGAAGAAGCGAAGACAGAAGGCTCATCCACCAAGATGGCTGTTCCGGCGGTTTTACGGTAATCACTACGTCCCCATCGGTCATTTTCTTAACAATCTGTGTATCATTGTTAGGAATATATGTAGAAAATTCCGTTCCATCTTTGAGTTTTCCTTTAATTGAATTTTCCACCATGATGACAGAAGAAACATTCTTTTTCTCTATCTGCGCCACGAAATCACTATATGCCATCTCAGTAAATTTTTCCTGCGGATGGACAAACGTATTGAATATAGCCACTGCTATGACGATGATAAAGACATAGAGCGCCACATTCTTTACAAACTTATTCAAACTGATCCTCCTTCTCTGCCAATGAGAGTAAATTTAAAATTATGGTTTCAGTGATTAATTTTATCATATTCTTCTATATTTAATCAACTTAAAGCCGGATAATCCTCCTGCCTAAACTGCCCCTGTACCAATATTATTTCCCGCATCAGGTTCTTGTATACACTTTACTTTTCAATGTGCATACCGCCGGTAAATTACGGTATTTTTCCGCGTAATCACAGCCATACCCCACAATAAATTCATCAGGCACGTCAAACCCCACGTATTTCACGGAAACATTCTTTTCCCGCCGTTCCTTCTTGTTCAGGCACACTGCCAGCTCTACAGAAGCGGCCCCCCTCTTTTTCAGCAAAGGGACAAGCAGAGATAAAGTAATTCCCGTATCAATGATATCTTCCACCACAAGGACATTCTTCCCCTGAATCTCTTTATCTAAATCTTTTCTTATATGGATACTTCCCGAAGAAACCGTATCATTCCCATAGCTGGAAACAACCATTGTATCGATAGTAATCGGAAGATCAATGGACCTCATCAAATCACAAAGAAAAGGCATCGCTCCTTTGAGCACACCCACGAGGACAAGTTCCCTGCCCTCATAGTCTTTCGTAATCTGTGCACCCATTTCACAGATTCTCTCTTGTATCTTCACCGCATCAATCAAAACCTTTTCAATATCTTTGTCAAGATTCTTCATCTTCTCTATTCTCCTTTTTCAGTGTGATGAGCAGGTACTTTTTCGTATTTTTATCCGGAAGTCCGTAATTACTTCCCCGCAAGAAGGCAATCCAGTATATATGATTCTCATCGGCAACAAGCGGCCATATCCTGCGCTCACCTGCGGAAATATGAAGATCACGCATAACACGGGCAAGTTTTTTTGAACCGTTTATCCCGCGCGGACTGAACCGATCCCCTGCTTTCCAATACCGCAGTACGATATTTCCCACTTTATCGGCATCAAGGATAATCTGATTTTTTTCTATGAAATCCGGCTGCTTCGATAAAATCACTTTCTCAATACACCACTGACCAAGATGCTCTATCAGCCGTTTTACCAGCTCAGATAATACAGCCGCTGATGTTCCGACATTTTTTAATTTTCCCGCCGGAATCCGATTCTGCGTGCTCCCTTTATAAAAAATGGCCTTTCCATATTGAATCTCCAAAAATGTTCCTGATGAAGATGTGACACTTCCTGTTTTGCCGGCATCAATCAGAAATATAAACTTCTCAGTTCCTTCAAAACTTGGAATGCGCCCCGCAACCATGCAGCAGATCTTTCTAATCACTCTGCGTTGTAAAGCAATGTGCAATGCGAGAAAATATGCAATGAAAAAAACACACTTGTCGTTATCATGCTCTACGTAGGAAGAAATAAAGACATCCGCCTTCTCTTCCATAAACAAATCTTCCTCACGAAATATATCTGCTGTCCGCCGAAGAGACTCCGTTACACGCGGATTATATGATATCAGTTCCGGCACCAGTGATAATCGGATACGGTTCCTAACCGCATCTTCTACATCATTGCTTTCATCATGACAAGGCACATAAGAAAAATCTTTCAAAAAATCTTTTATTTCATTTTTACTGACACATAAAAAAGGGCGGATAATATCCCCATTTATTGGCTTCATTCCCGAAAGTCCCGTCACACCGCTCCCGCGGAGTAAATGATATAAAACCGTCTCTGCCTGATCGTCACCATGATGAGCGACGGCAATCTTTGCATATCCGCCGCCACGAGCCGCTTCACGAAGCGCTTTATAGCGGAGATCTCTTGCTGCTGTTTCGATAGATCCACCATTTCTGACTGCAGACTGGACATCCACTTCTTTTAAAATAAACGGAATATTCCACTCACGACAGACAGACTCTACAAATTCAGCCTCTTTTCCCGCCGCTGCCCGTAAGTGATGATTGACGCAGCAGCAGCCAATGTTTATTTTTTCTTTTACTGCCAACAACTTTAAAGCCAGCAGCAGCGCAAGGGAATCAGGACCACCGGATACCGCCGCAAGGATCCGCTCCCCTTCTCTCCAAAGAGCATGCTTATGCGCATAGGAGGCAACCCTTCCCAAAAACTTTTCGTTTCCCTGCATATCTCTGCTCCCAAACTCAGTCTTTCGGCATCATGGTATCAGCATTCAGCAAACCTTCACTCAAATCTCGATCACTGACTTTAACTTCAGAAACGGCAAAATACTCCATCAGACTGTCTAAAATAGCCACACCTGCCACGATAATATCCGCCCGTTCAGGACGCATCCCCGGCAAATTACATTTCTCATCGTAGGACATATGACAGAGCCGATCCAGCAGATCTGTCACCCTGGACTGATCCATCACATAGCCCTGCACTTTTTCCGCATCATATACTTCCAATTGCTGCAAAACCGCTGCCATAGATGTAACTGTTCCGCCGACAACCACCCAGTTCTTTACCGCTTCTGCTTCATCTATCAGTTTTGTCTTCCTGAATGTTTCGAAACAATATTTTTTTAATTCACCAATACCTCTTGCCGTAGTCGTATCAAAGAGATGAGAACAACGCACCGCACCCAGAGGGAAACTATACCGCATACCGATATCCGCGCTGAAACCGATACATATTTCCGTAGAACCTCCGCCGATATCCACCACAGAAGTCACGACGGCAGAAGTGCCTGCCGCGCCGATATAACTATAATACGCCTCCTCCCGTCCCGATAAGATCCGTACGGGCACACCGGACGTGGAAGTGATCTCATCAGCAAATTCGCTTCCTTCTTTTGCATCACGCATGATAGATGTCCCGTATGCCCGGATATCCGTAAATCCATCCGACCTTGCCATCGCTGCAAACTCTTCTATGGCCTTAAGTGTACGGTGACGCGAACCGTCAGCGATGGAAGCGGATTCCGTCATTCCTTCTCCCAGGCGTGTGCTGTTTATTTCCTTACGGACGACATCCCATTCACCCGTCTCACTTTTGCGTGCTTCAAGCAGTCTGACTGAATTGGTACCGATATCAATAATCGCGCGATTCATAATTCCCTCCGCAATATTTTCTTAGTATATCCCACTGAACCTTTATCTTTATTGTTCTATAAGCATTTTAACATACCATGAACACTAAAAGACATAAAAATAAACCGAATCCCACAATATGGAAAACGGCTATTTATCTGCAAAACATCAGTCAGTGCGTCTGGCTCCGCGGCCGCCGCGTTTAGACTCCACATTACGTTTAAGATCCAGGAGCCTTTCATCGCTGTCTTTCAGGAATCGGCTCAATTTATCCTCAAAAGAAGCCGGATTATCATGTTTGCGGCTCGGACGGGGATTATCATTTCTTCCTGCGTAGGAATAGCGCATCTCTTTTCTCTGCATTACTGCCCGATCGATACGGGAAGTGCCGCTGTCACGGCGAATGTCAGCAGAATGCTCACAGGTATGCTGATCAGGCTTTCGCCCTCCGCAGACTTCCGCCTGCGCCTGTTTAATGGACAAAGCAATCTTTCCTTTTTCATCCACAGAAATAATTTTCACTTTTACCTTATCATGCAATTTAAGGTAATCATTCACATCGCTCACATATTCCCCGGCAACTTCCGAAATATGGACCAGGCCGATTTTTTTATCGGCAATTTCCACAAACACACCGAATTTTGCCAAACCAGTGACAGTGCCTTCAACGATACTTCCGACTTCTAAAGCCATGTAAGAATAAATGTCCTTCCTGCAATACATAAAATAATATATCCACCATTATACGAAACTTCATTTAGGAGTGCAATACAAACAGTTATAAAATCTGTAAAATATCTGCATGAAAAACTTACTTGATATAGGGGATCTCCCGTTCCTTGACAAGCCCCAGATCTTCCCTTGCCTTTTTCTCTATGACAGAAGGATCCTCCAGATCTTTTTTCTTTTCCTGCAGTGCTTCCTGCATTTCCAAAAGGTGTTTCTTCTCTTCGGTAAGCCGTGATTCCTGCACTTTAATCTCGTAAAAATGGTACATACTGTATCCTGCAATATAAACTGTTGACATAATCACAATTACAAACAGAATTCGCAAGAAAGGACTATCAGGAAACAACCGTTTCAGTAATGGCGTTTTCTTTCTTCTTCCCATGAAGACTCCTTTCCCGTAAATTGATTCATAAACTTATAGACGGCAGATTCTCCCGCCATTTCCTGTTCGTATTTTTCCCAAGCCCGGATGCAGGCGAACCCATAATCAAACCACGCTTCCACATCCTTCCAGCGATTTTCATCGTCATAAACTGCCGCAATCAAAAGCTGCCCGTCACGTTCAGCAGAAGCAACAAGACATTCTCCTGCCGCCATCGTCATCCCCGTCTTGATTCCGTTTGCCCCGCGGTAACCATTGGATAGAAACTCATTCCTGTTTTCCACATTACGATATACCCCGCTGCGATACCTCATGGGATATACCTTTTCCCTTACGATTTTTCTGAATTCAGGATTTCCCATGGCATAACGGGAAATTTTCGCCATGTCAATAGCAGTCGTATAATGGTTCTTGTCTGTCAGACCGTTAGGATTGGCAAAATGGGACCGGGTGGCGCCAATAGACACCGCCTTTTCATTCATCATCTGAATAAACCCGCCATAAGAACCACCTACCGTTTCCGCCACAGATACAGCTGCGTCATTTCCGGAAACAAGCATCATGCCATACAGCAGTTCATGAAGAGAAATCGGCATGTCACTGCGAAGCCCTATATTTGTTCCGTCCTGCCCAATTGCCAACGGCGTAATGACCGCATCCGCATCCAACTTCTCTCTTCCCTCTTCCAGCGCAATAATACAGGTCAAAATCTTTGTCGTACTGGCAGGATAAATTTTCAGTTCCCCTTCTTTCTGGGCAATGATATCTCCTGTATTTCCATCCATTAATACAGCAGACACAGCACCCACGGGAGGAAGCGGCGGAAACACAGGCGGCTTTGGCGGTGGAGGTGTCATATATGCCAGCGTACCGAAACCAATCCCCGTAAAAATAACTATACAAGAAATGATTGTTAAAAAATATTTCAGAAAATTCCCTTTTCTTTTTTTTGCTATGCTCATTGATTTCTCTGATTCCTTTTGTTCGTTTAACGAACAGCTGTTTCCGCTGTTTCTATCCGTTTTTCTTTGAGCTTATCTTTTCTTTTTTCCACTTCTGATTTCTTTTTCACCGGTTCACCGCGATCCAGCACGATTCCTTTATTCAGAGCCGCCTCGATTTCCATGCCGTTCTCTCTGGAGGAAACGGTGTAAATAGATACATTGCCAATCTGTATCATACCATCTTTATATCTTGCATTTTGTACATTACCATCATGATATACAGCCGCCAGCTTGCCTGCCGTCAGATACACCCGTTCCGTCTGCGTATACCGTTTTGTTTCTGCCGGCTGAAATGTTTTTTCCCCGTTGATAAATATCCAATTATCCTTTGCTTTTACATGATTTCCGGAATACTCGTACAGACGTTTTCCATTCTTTTCTACACGTTCCTTTGTGGATGGATGGTCAGCCGGAGCGATAACGCCCTTAAGACCCGTTCTTGGTTTATCTCCATACTTGTCAAGAAGGACGCTCATGGATGCTGCCGCCCCGCCAGGATTGTAACCGGCTTCCACAAGATACTGGAATCCTAAGCTGTCAGCTTCTTTCTCCTGATCCTTGGTAAATACCGCATTAGAAATATAATTGGCCGCGATATTCCCAAGAATCACACCGCCAACCCCTTGTTCGCTTCCAAGATAAATACTGAGCGCCGTCTGTAATCCCACTCTTTTCTTCACGCCATTCACACTATGCCGTTTTTCACCATGGACAAGCTCATGTGCCATGATATAAGCCAGCTCATCATCATCCATAGCATCAAGAGTCCCCTTATTGATGCACATGACCCCACCAAGACTCATAAACGCGTTGATGTCCTCATCAGGAGAAACATATACAATATAATTTCTTTCTACCGCTCCCGTTTCCACAAGACGATCATAAATATCCGCCACCCGTGTCTGGGCTTCTGCCGATTCATAAACACCAGTTTCCTTTTGACACGTTTCCAAAAACTGCAACTGCTGATGATCATCCATATCTGAAAAATAACGGGAAATAAAAACCATGGCTGCCGTCCCATATAAGACTTTTTCCAGTGTACTTGCCGCCTGTGCTTCCATAGGAACTGCTGCACCGGAGATAAGAACGGCTGCGGCCAACATAGCGGTTACAATTTTTTTCAGACGACGCATGATTATCCCTCCGTCATACTTATTATCTACTGGTCTTATTTTACCATTTTCACCGTATACCACAAATATATAATTAATCGCTGTTGAAATTCATTTAAAATTTATCCCTTCTCCTCTTTTGGGATTCATATCGATATGATACAATGTGGATACAAGAAATTGGATATATAAAGGAGCTTCTTATGACTGCAGACAACCTTACTTTCGCGCTGGAAATAGACTTTATTCCGGATTTACAAGAAGGACGCGATGATTTTAAAAAGAAAATGAAATCCGTTGCTGAAAAAATAGACGGCAGCTATACCTTAGACCAGAAATCCCGTCCTATTATTTCCGGACTCACAAAAGAAGATATTGAAAAAGTGCTGACGGAACTCGGACTGCTTGCCTTCGGCATGTGGCCATCCTGCATACTCACCTGTTCCGTCACAACCGCTCTTCCCATGCGTGCTGTAGGCATGTCTGACGGTTGGGATATATACACGGGAAAAAAGACTTTCTTTGCCTTTGCCCAGTTCCCTGCAGATGCGCTTTCCATCATGGTCAAAGCCTGTACCTACTACCTGGATCACGAAAATTACCAGTCTTTAGAAGAATTTATCGACTCCATGGGATATGAAGCATTCCGTGACACTGTCCTTGGAAACACCATGTCCGATATGAACGGTAATGAAAATTACTACGGAAGTTCCTGGGGCATGCCGAATGTTCCCCCGTTAAATGAAGGCGATTTTGTGAGACCGGAACACAATATCATGCAGGTCATCGAAGTATATCCTGAAATGGGACAGTTCCTTATGGAATACGGCATGTCTTGCGTAGGCTGCTTCGTCTCTTATGATGAAAACCTGTGGCAGGCGGCACAGACCCACGGTATGGACGTCTTTGAACTCATTGGCGAAATCAATGAATACCTGGCAGATAAATTCCAAAAACCCCTTTTAACGGAAAATACGCCTATGGAAGAAATCCTCACTCTCTATCCGCAGCTCCTCCCTCTCTTTCAAAATGAGAAAATACAGATGCCGTCTGAAATGGCAACGCCTATCGGCGAACTTTGCAAAGAAGCAAATGTAGATTTTACTTCTTTTATTCAAAAATGCGATGCCCGACTGCGCGGTGATGAGAATAATTTATAAAACATAAAGTGCATTATATTTTTCTATTTCTCTTTTTATGATAAATGACTCCCTTCGCGGGAGTTTTTCTTTTTCCAGAAACCTTTTCCTCTGACTCTATTTCGTTTTCCGGAGAAGTTCTTCCGGATAAAAAGCTTTCCCCATACATATATTTCACAAAAGGAGAAAGCTTTTTAAATATCGTTTTATTGATTTATATTATTTCATTTTCCATCCTGATTTTTTCAGCATCATCACAATCGGAGTAATAATAATGCCGGATACCAGTGCTTCAGGAATACCATTCATCGTTACAATCCCCATAAGCAGGTATCCCACCCCCGCCACAGACATATCATGAGCCTCTGCATAAGGCGCTCCCACAAGAATAAAAATGGAGCCAAGGAAAAGCACTGTATTTGTGAGCGATCCGCAAACCGCAGCAATTGCGGTCCTTGTAAAATCTCTTACCGGTATATGTTTATACAGCCAATAAGAAACCAGTGCAATACAGATACGCGGCACAATACATATAAATGCATCATAGACTACACTGTACTGGAGAATAAACTGCATTAAAAGGCTTGGTGCACGGAGCGTCTGGATAAAAGAAAATGCCCCGAAGAGGAATCCGACGACAATTCCCACACGGGGACCCGCCACGACAGATCCGATAATCGTAGGAATATGTAAAATTGTGGCATTCATAAAAATAAGCGGGATAAACCCATATCCTGTCAGTCCGAGGAAAATGGTAATTCCCGCAAGCAGACCGGAAACAGTAAGTTCACGGATGCTCATAAACGGATTCATCTGTGATCCCAAACTCTGTGAAACACCGCCGGCCATTGCAGCTTCTGTGTACGGTCCTTTGATCTGATTTACTTTTTCTTTCATTGAAAAATACCTCCGTTCTCATTCCATATGGATACAAGGCGAATAAAAATACAGGCACAGGCTTTTCTGAAGTCCGACTCAAACGATATCGGCAATACAGATTCCTTCAGCCAATACCTGTATTATAAACAAATCTCCCCACATGTCAATCTTAAATTCATATTTCCATAATAAAAGATGACGACTTCTATTTTTTACGGGCCGTCATCTTTCCATTTGCGAAATCAAACCTACGAAGACATTCATTTAAAAATCCATTTTGCCACATATCCGCCGATGATCATTGACAAACCGACACTCCATAAATCCGATAAGACCGGAAACAAAGAAATATAAGCAGGATCAGCATAAGCACGCCATTTCCCTGCCATCGGCAGACGGAGTGATATGATAATCGGAATATAAATCAGCATCAAATAAAACAAAGCGGTAAAAACGACTTGTGTTGCCCGTCTTCCTTTTGTCCCTGACAAAGCAAAATACAGATAAACTGCAAAAGATGCCATAGCAAGAAAAATTTTCAGGAAAAATGTTTTTTCCAAAATCGTTGACACAAAGAACAATTCCGTATAAGGATCAAGGCGCATCCCTTGAAAAAAGTAAATAAAAAGCACCGATACGATAATCGAGGCAGGAATCAGACCGATAAAATAACAGCATGCAAGCCAATGTGCTATATTTTCATTCTTTCTCCGCAAAAAAATATAAACATGGGCAAGTGCATCATCCAACAGCATGGATAAAAAGACAGCAGCTGCCATCACAGGAATCGATAATGCCGCAAAAATCATTTCTCTTTCCCATATTTCCTGAAATAGATCTAGAAAACACCAGACTATCGCAAGAAAGAATACAGACAGAGCACTCCAGGCCGCCAAATGCGCCGCACTATGATAGGGACCTTCTGCATCGCCCAAATCTTCTCTCTTCACAAAATAATATAGAAAAGGTCCTATCAAACCGCAAAGTATAAAGCCAATAATCCCCCAAAGAAAGGAATACGGCGTATGTAAAATGAATCCCGCAATGCCCGGAGGAACGGAAAGCGCCAAAAGCCACGAAAACTGTTTCCCTTTATATATACATCGCATCAAGCTCACCTCGAATGTTTCCATTTTACCATAAGCAGCGGCATGCTGCGCCCATAAATGCAAATACCGGCCACCTGTAATGGTAACCGGTTTTCATGCAGACGCTATTTCCCCCGGCGGCTTCCTTTCGCTTCCCTCTTCTTTTTCTTCTTTCTCATGTCAGCCCCTTTATGTCCAAGCACCTTATGTTCCTTTTTCTTTGTCGGTTTGTACATACCGGGCAGGATAACCTTTTTCTTCGCGGACGGGCCTTTGATCCGTCGGATATTCCCTTTTTCATCATACTTCGTGATGATTTCCTTGATTGCCTTTTCCAGTTTTCGAAGCAGCAGGATATCTTCAGGCGTTGCATAAGTGATGGAAACCCCTTGTGTTCCCGCTCTGCCTGTACGGCCGATTCGATGAATATAGTATTCCAGATTGCGGGGAATATCATAATTGAAAACATGAGTAATCCCCTCTACATCAAGACCACGGGCAGCGATATCAGATGCCACAAGCACCTGCGTCCTTGCCTTTTCAAACTCACGAATAACTTGGTTCCGCTGACCCTGGCTCATATTTCCATGAATTTCATCGACAACAAGATCCGTTTCCTCCTGTAGACGCCCCGCCAATTCATGGGCACCTTCACGAGTATTGCAGAAAACGACAGCCATATAGGGATTCATTTCTTTCAGATGACGAACCAGCAGGGAAAATTTATGTGTTTTTACTGTTTCATAAACACGCTGCTCCACCGTCGAAGCTACTGCCTTTTCTGCCACGTCCGCCACCACCGCTGATTTCATGTACTTATGGGCCAGTTTCTTGGCTTCCGGCGGCATGGTTGCGCTGAAAAGAAGTACTTGCCGTTTCTTTGGTGTTTCATCCACAAGGGCATCTATATCTTCTCTGAAGCCTGCTGCAAGCATCTGATCCGCTTCGTCAAGAACAACCGTTTTTACCCCGGATAAATCCAGACTGCGGCGGCGTATATGATCCAAAAGACGTCCGGGCGTTCCAATAATGATATGCGGTTCCCTCTTCAGTTTCTGAATCTGGTTTTCAATCGTCCGCCCGCCGATGATATCCGCCACGTCCGCTTCCATAAGGATGGCAAAAGGACGCAGTACATCAAAAATCTGCTTTGCAAGCTCACGGGTCGGTGTCATAATCAAAACCTGCGTACCGCCTTTTTTTACATCCACACGCTGTACCAGCGGCAACAGGTACGCCAAAGTTTTTCCCGTTCCCGTTTCTGAACGGCCGATGATGTCTTTTCCCTTAAAAATCGCAGGGATAGATGCCTGCTGGATCACCGTGGGAATCCTGATCCCCTGCTGGTATAAAGCCTGCGCCAACGGTTCTATCACGCCAAGCTTAATAAATGCATTCATAGTTCCTCCCGAATCCCTTCGTTAAAATAATTTCACTCATTATACCATACCGATCTTTTTTCTAATTGGCCAATCTCATATGCAAAAAAAGATCATCACCATAAGTAATGACCTTATACAGCGCTGAGAAACTCCTGCTATTCTATCAGTTTCAGCATACTCTCCAAATCCGCCGGCTGAAAGCTGTTACATTTCGGCTTCTCTTTCAGTGCGGCAAGAACAAATGATAACGCCGCCGCCACTCCTGTCACCAATCCTTTTTCACCGATATCAAACGCAGGGGTATGATGTCCGCTGCCACTTCCTGCCGTTTCATCATAAATGCCTGTAAAAAAGAATACCCCCGGATAAATGGATTCCGTGATGGAAAATGTCTCCGTTGCCATCCACATGGGGCAATTCGGATCAAGCGCTTCCGTCCCACAATTCTCCCTGACCGCTTTCCGCGCAAGATCCACACATTCCCTTGTATTCACCGTCACAGGGAAATATTGATCCTCCACAAACTCCGCTGTACATTCATACATGCGGCAGGTATGCTCTATGATTTCCTTCATAACCGTCCGGAATGACAGGCCGTCTTCATTCTTTGTACACCGTGCCGTTCCTGCAAATGTCAGCTCTTCAGGAATAATATTCGGCTCATGCCCACCCTCTACACAGCCAAAAGAATAGGTCAGATTTTCCTCCGGCGCAACGGCACGCATACGATATGCCCGAAGTTCATTGGCAATCGTAACAAAACATTCAATCGGGCTGTGAGCCATATCAGGACGAGAACCATGGCCGCTCTTTCCATGGATTTTCACCCGGAAGAAATACGCGCCTGCCATGACCGAACCATAAAGGATTCCCACTTTCCCCGCAGATAAATCCCATTTCACATGTGTACCGAAACAGGCATCCACATGAATCCGGTTGTCTCGCAGATAACGGAGCAAGGGCACGATACCACGCTCCCCCATTTCCTCCGCTTCTTCAAACATCAGAATGATCTTGCCTTCCCATTCTTCTTTATGCTCCGCCAAAATCTTGGCTTCTGTCAAAAGCATCGCCATATGCCCGTCATGCCCGCAGGCATGCATTACTCCCGCATTTTTAGAAACGCATATCTTTTTCCCTTTTAAATTACAGGAATCCTCATCAATCGGAAGCGCATCGATATCTGCACGCATGAGCATCGTCCACCCAGGTTTACCGCTGTCCAAAACACCAAAAATGCCGCCGTGGGGAATACGAACCGTTTCTATCCCCCACCCATTCAATTTCTTTTCAATAAAATCCATCGTCTTAAATTCTTTTTGCGACAATTCGGGATTTTCATGGAAATAACGACGCAGACCAACTACCAGATTTTTTTCATGTCTCGCCAGTTCAAGTATATTCAAAATATATCTCCTCCATCATTTGCATCAGATGACTCCTATTATAGAAACGGTCATCCCCTCATGTCAAACGTTCCCGGCTTTCTTAATTTTACATATCCGCATAAAAGAAATTTCTGCCGTGTATCTGAAATGATCATACTTCCACATAATAAAACTGACCTCCTTAAGTTAGATTTTGGTCTAACTTTTAGGGGTTAGTTCAATAATCCTTACGGTATTTTATGGTGCTGTTGAGCAATCCAAATCCGAACCTGTGTTTTCCTTGGCCAGCGCCGCTTTTAGGTCATCAAAAGTGACGGTGTCTATCCCGTCCTTATAGTTGAAGGTAATCACCATCTTGTCATCATACAGGAAAATGGCATTGACAAAAGTATCAATCAACATCTTCCTGTGGGACTTCTGACGCACATCTAACTTGCGGAAATGGTGAAGCCAAAAGATTATAAACTCGGTGCCGACCTTGGGCTTTGCCAGCTTCTCACAGGCTATCCTGGTTTCCAGTTCCTCCTTGGTGACTTCCAGTTCTTTCAGTCGGCCCTTTGTAGACTTGGTCAAGATACCCTGCCGGATGGCGTTCAGAAGATTTTGAAGGCCGTGTCTACCTCCCGCAGCTGCTGTTCATAGAACAGTAAGTTCACATTCTCCCTGTCCTGCAAATCCATCAGTATGGACACAATGGCTTCAATGGCGGTATCATCCATCACCATTTTCATGGTTTCGCTAACCACCAAATCTTCAATCCATTCTTTCTTGACGGACTTCTTGTAGCACTCGGTACGCTTCTTTTTCACCGACACGCACTTGTAGTAGTGATGGACATTCCCCGTATGGCTGATGCCGCTCTTGCCGCAGAGGTAGGCCCCGCAATAGCCACAGAATAGCTTGGTTGTCAACAGATAATCGTCCTCGGCCTTGTGGCGGGCCGGGGCTTTCTTGTTCTTCGCCAGCTTCGTTTGTCCCCAGTCAAAGAGGTCTTGGGGGACTGGCAAGAATACCGTCCGGCACCACAATGTCCCGGTAGGTGTATTCCCCCATATAGCGGTGGTTGTTCAAAAGGTGCTGAATACTGTTGTAGGTCATTTTCTGACCCCGTGTGTTCTTCACACCCTGCTCATTGAGCCAGTCCCGGATGACTGTCATGGTAGCCCTCTCGTCGTAACGCTGGAACGCTTCCCGGACAAAGGAAGCGGTAAGCGGGTCAAGCCGGAAGCACTGATCACTGTCGATCTGATAGCCGATGGGCAGGGTTCCGCCGTTGTACTTGGATTTCAAGGTATTCTCCGTCATGCCCCGGACTACCTTTTCGGGCAGGTCGGCGGAGTAGTATTCAGCGTAGCCCTCCAGCACATTTTCCAAAATAATGCCCTCGGCCCCATCTGAAATAACCTCGGTGGCGGACACGACTTTTACACCGTTCTTTTTCAGCACGGCCTTGTAGCGGGCGCTGTCGTAGCGGTTCCGGGCAAACCTATCTAGCTTCCAAATGAATATCATATTGAACAGGCACTTGTCGCTGTCCTTTATCATGTTCTGAAATTCCAGGTGGTTGTCGGTCTTGACGGAAAAGGCCCCGTCAATGTAGTGGTGCAGGATGGTGATGCCGTTCTTCTCCGCAAAGGCGGTACACTCTCGGATTTGGCTCTCAATGCTTTCTTCCCACTGGCTGTCGGAGAAATAGCACGTATATCACAGCTTTCATTGTTCGCCCTCCATCATACGGAACAGGGTTTCTTTCAGCTTCTCATTCATGGGGGACCGCGGGTCAAAGCACATCTCAATAAAGCGACGTTTTTCCTCACGCTCCGGGGCAGCCTTGGGCTTAAACTCGTATGTCCCTCCTTGGGGCTTGTCCGTCCGGACAAAATATAGTCCAGCGACACATCAAAGTAATCCGCATAGTGGCGGAACAGTTCCACGGGCGGGGTGGACTGGCCGTTTTCGTAGCGGTTGACGCTGGATTGTGTGGAGCCGATGGCCTCCGCCATTTTCACCTGTGAAATGCCGATGCTCTCCCGCAGGGCTTTTAATCGCTTACCCACTTCTTTCATGTTGCAATCCCTATTCGAGTTAAGCCCATTATAACCCGGAATGTCGAAAATTACAGCCCGAAAACGCAATTTCTCCAATGCGTTTTTTCTCCCGTCCCGAACCGCAGGCCGAGCAAAAAAGCGGGGGTTTCCAAAGGGGACATGGCCTCCCCTTTGGCACACGGACTTGCTTGCAAGGTATAGTGTGTTATACCTGCTGGCACGGCTGACGGGGAAAGCGGCGGTAGGTATATGCGACGTACTTTTCCGCAAAACGCAACAGATCTGACCTATCGCGGCAGCACTTTTACTAATGTTTCGAGGTGATCCTTATTCTCTTGGCGAGTCCTTTTTCTATATCCTAGCTTATCACAGATATACTCAATTTTTTGGGCAAAAATATCCACACTTAGTTTGGACATACACAACTCGCCCTCTTCATTCCTTGAACTTGTATGCCACTGCTGCTCATCATCTAAAGGATGCTCTGGCCGAAAATTGTATATATTAAAAATCTTATGCTCAATTTGGGTTATCCACGCTGCTCCTACCTCAATCAACGCACCCCATGATTTCTTTGTACTGTTGCTCGTCACAAAAATCACATATATCTTTTGTGTGGAATAGCTATCGACAAAGAAGTCACGGAGATAATCATAGATTCCAGATTTCCCAACGTCCCCTTCTGGGATGCGCGATACTTCGTCATCGCAGTTTGTATATATAACATCCTCTGGCGGGACATTATTAAATACGAGCATATTATAGACAATGTCAGCCAAATCTTTATCAGGGTACGTTTGACTTATTAAGATTTTCTTCTTCTGAGTGTCAATTATACTCTTAATGCCCATATCAGGGCTGTTAGAGTTAATCTCTTCAGAAAGTATGGACTCTACTTCATCCGTCTTATCGGTAGAAATTCCAAATCGTGTTGATATTTTTTGGGCCGCATTTTTAGCAGTATTTTTTCGGAAAGAATCTACAGAGCGGCGAAAAGATGCTTCCTTCTCTCGTTGCTGTTCTAATTTCTTTTCTTCTTTCTTCTTTTTCCCAAGGGCAACAAAAACATCCCGCTTTTTTAAAATATCTGGAAGCAGCGTATTCCGAACATAATCCAAGACTGCTTGATAACGCGGGTCATCGGATTTATACCCTTGTCTATTGCTTAACGCCATATCCGGCAGTTCAGTCAGTTCAAAAATGTCTACGTGAAGCTGACCAACCACATATACTTCCGGTAATTTGTTTTGACCAACAATCGGGAGAATATTAAATTCCCCCATTTTCTGATTGGCGTACAGTGAAATAAAATTGTCCGGGAAATCAGTCAACTCTGCTTTTCGTCCGCGTGTTGACGTATATGTACCTATCCACCCTTTAATTTCTATATTGTAGTCGTGCTCAACGTTTTCCTTGTCTTTCATCCTGATAAGTACAGTCGCTAAAGGCCTATTATCTAAAAGATCAGTACTGCGACCTGGAAATGGCGTTTTGAAATACGTATTTAAGCGTTGGAAATCATCTCCTAAAGTTATTAACGTAGATAATTCCGAAATCATTTCCTTATCAAAATCTTCAATAACTTCTATTTCAGTACCACGACACAAATGAATTTTGAATTCTTTATTAACTAATGGGAATATTTTCAGAAGATTCCTCTTTATGGTCTTTAAAGTGCTATGTAATTTGTACTGAGGACTTTGCATCACTATTGAGGTCCCGTTACCAGCTATTTTTTCAAAAGTTATTTGTTCATCAGAAAGGGAACTAAGCAAATTGTTTTCGCCTATATGGCGTGAGAGCACAAACCCAGATTTTTCCCCATCGCATATCGTCTTAACAAGTACATTCTCAGATACGGAAAGAGCCGCCAACTTGCCAACTCCTTTCCGCCCCATTTTCTTCCTATTAAGCGGCGTATAAGAATCTTCTTTACTGTTTCGTGATACGGCGGCAACGTTAAGGTATTTTTGAACATCCCCCTTGGCATACGACATCCCTTTTCCATCATCTTCGACCGTAATATCATCCTTATTAGCAATGATATACACATTGTGAGCATCAGCGTCATATGCATTTGCAATCAGTTCTGCCAGAACGTAGTAAATGTTGGTATACAAACTTGGCCCCAGCAATTCCAGAATACGTGGGTCAATGTTGAGTTTGTACTCCTTACTCATTTTTATCCACCGCCTTCTTTCTCTTCTTTGGCAGGCTACTAATTATACTTTGTCCTATAACTTCTCCGAGCCTTGGAGGCACAGCATTACCTATATGGCGGGCAATTTTTCTTATTTGAATAGGCTCTTCAGGCGAAACAAACTGATAATTCGGAGGAAACGACTGTAAAATCGCTCCCTCGCGAAGGGTAAGTGCCCTATCCTGATCAGGGTGTCCAAAACGGCCTGTTCCGTAACCAATAAATTGCGTTGTTATCGTCGGAGACGGATCGTCCCACCGCATACGACCATATACGGATGCATATGTTTGTCCTTTTTCCGATTTGTGACACTTTAACTTTAACTCCTCAGGCCAATCACGCCAGGTTCCACCTGGAAGAGAGTTCCTTATTCGTTGCAAATTGAGGATCGACAATGCCGGTGCGATATGCAGAGCGTCATCTTTATCTGCCTCCCCTGCTTTAGCTTTGGGGAGGTTTCCGATTGCGTCTCGTACTGTTACATACCTCTCATGCGTCGGTGTTGGAATCTTTATTTCTTTTCGCTTTGACGCCAACAAAATCAGACGTTTACGCCGTTGTGGCACGCCATAATCCGCCACATTAACAACATCATAATTAACTACATAATGTTCTTCTTTGAGAGTATTAACAAAATCTAAAAAGACCTTTTCTTTTTGCAGTTCTGGAACATTCTCCATTGAAACAATATGAGGTTTGACTTCTTTTACCAATCTGGAGAACTGATATAACAATTTCCAGTCTTTGTGATTCGATCGATGTTTTTTATCCTTTTGATAGCTTGAAAAAGGCTGGCAGGGGGCACATCCCACTAATACTTTTACATCTGCTCCACGAAGCAGAGCGCGTACTTCTTTTCCAGTAACCTCATCAATACTCTTTTTTACAAACTGAGAATGGTTGTTGCGGATATAGGCATATTCGCATGAACCATCAATGTCTATCCCCGCCACAACAGGAATACCGGCTTTCTGCAACCCATATGTGAGGCCGCCTACGCCACAAAACAAATCAACTGCTTTGATTGTCATCGCTACGTTTTCCCCCAATATTCATCAGAGTTAACGCATTATCTTATCTAATCGCTCGACCAATGCGCTCTCGTTTTTCTTCTTCAACTCGCACTCCCAAATCCGAAGCACCGTCCAGCCGCGCACCTCGAACATGGCCGTTACTTCTTTGTCGTGCTTCATGTTCCACTCGCGCTTCTTTTGCCAATATTCTTGATGATCAGCAGGGCGAGTGTTCCGGCAGTCATGCCCATGCCAGAAGCAGCCGTCCACAAACACGACAATCTTTTTCTTGGGAAATATGAAATCGGGGTGCCCCTTTACTGGGTAGTTTCTCCGCCAACCTGTGATTCCATTCTGCTTGAAGATTTCAATCAAGCGTAGTTCCGTGGACTTGTTCTTTTTGGACTTGACCCGCCGCATGATGTCAGACCGCTTTTCCGCATCGAAAACATCCGCCACGATAAATCACCTGGCTTCAAACTCTATGCGGAGACTGGGATCAGTTTCCGTTTCCAGCACGATTTTGTTGTAGCGGTCAATGATGCCGGAAAGCGTAGAATTTCGCTTAGCCTCGTCGAAGAAGCTATGCTCATAGACGTTAGCGGACAAGAAGTGCTGAATATCCCACACTTCGACGCACTCTGCCAGCCCGGCATCCTCGGCAAGATTGAGAGCAGTATGTACACACTCAAAAATCGTGATGATAACGGGATAACAACCGGCACGGAGGTTCGCTCTGCACTTTTCGATCAGCAACGTGCCAGGCATGGTCGTGCAATGGATAACCGTGTTGCCAATAACAAAATCGCCATTGCGATCCGTAGGGCCGTCAACTACGGAGGCACCGTGGATTTCAAAAGAATTTTCCGGCAGAATTAAGCAAAGTTTCGCCGCCACAAGATGCTGCAACACTGTGCCAAGATACTGCGTTCCAGCGTTCTGTTTTTGTCGCTTTTTCGCCTGATCAAACAGTTCATCCAGATTTGCACCGATTGTTTTGGAAGTATCGGCGGTCAGAACAAACGGCTGACTTCTAAAGTATGTGCGTACCTGCTCAGCCCAGAAATCCTCAACTACGGAATAATTCACGGATTCTTCCGCGTTCCACACGTTTAGAAAGTCCACATACTTAATCATCAGGCCCATACTGCCCCGGCTGGTCCTGCCGCCTTCGGAGGACAACTGCTGAGTAATGCCGTGTTCTTTCAGTATCTTTTTCAGATTGGCTCCACCAAGCCCGGCGACCTGTCCTTTACTGCTCGTTTGAAAGTCGTCAGGATTCATCGGAAAGTCCTTATCTCTCACCATGCGGGTAAACTGCACAACCAAAGACAACGACCCCTTCGTGGTGATACGGTTTTCAGATTGAAATGCTTTCAAGCGTTCTTCGGAACTAATCATCATATACCGCCTCCGCAATTTTTGTCAGGAATCGTTCCCCTATAAACTGAGCGACTGGTGCGGCCACAGCGTCGCCCATCGCTTTATATCCGTCATTGTAGCTACAGGGAAGCACAAAACTGTCCGGCGTGCCCACCAATCTGGCCGCTTCGCACACACAGTCAAAAGGCACGCATGGGTTTGGCCGTTCTTCTTAACTACCAGATACTGCTTACTGCTCCCGCCTTCCGGCATCCGCAAGCAATCGGCGATCTCATCAAAGCGTAACTCCAACTTCTGTGTTCCATTCCGCATTCTACGATAGCCTGTGGCGTACACGGTATCGTTCGCGTGTAATTTTGCTTGATGTCGCTCGGGAACCAGCCGTAAAATATCATCTTTATCAAAGGCTGCATCATCCTCAACAATATCTTTGAGGGACACGACGCGGCACGAAGGCTTTTCCGTATGCCACCAAACCCATCCTGGCCGCTCGCGTCCTAACTGCGTTGCGGCGTTGTTATGCAGCCAACACGGCCCGTTTCCCGCTAATTCCCCTAGAATTGAATAATCTTCCTGTACGGCAATGATGAATACCCTGGGTCTGGACTGAGGGACGAAATAGGATGCGTTCAGCAAAACGGCTCCACAGCAGTACCCGCACTCTACGAGTGCCGGATGGAGAACTCGGTAACTATCGCCGCCGTTCGTCGAGAGTAACCCCGCCACATTCTCCAGTAGAAGGAGCTTCGGTTTATTATCCATCTCATCCAGCACACGCAGCCATTCCCAAATCAAACCGCTACGGGACGCATGGATTCCGCCGATAGAACCAGCCAGAGATAAATCCTGACAGGGGAAGCTGGCCCACGAAAGGTGAGCGAAAGGCAAGATGCTTCCTTTGATGTTCTTGATGTCGTCAAGAATAAACCGATCGCACCCGAAATTAGCTTCGTAAACAGCGGTCTTCTGTTCGCTGATGTCATTCGCCCAAACGGGTGCGAACATTTCTTTTAGACCATATGCAACGAGACCGCTGCCAGCAAAAAATTCGTGCATCAACCAAGGAGCGGCAGATATGTCAATTTTCTGTTTTTGATACATAGTGCTTTGAAGGGGCATTTCCCCCCTGTCTTGTCCTCGTTGTCGTTTGTCGGCTTTTCCGAGATAATCCAAATACGGCTTATCCGTGCCTGCTATGCGATTTTCTTTGCATAATATCTGGGACTTTCCGCGGGGTCACACTCCATTTTTCGGCAGCTTTTTGAACCGTAATATAAAACCATTCACTTGCGACACCTCATAATCACTATGGATGCATGCTTTAAATCAAGTGTATTATATTCGCTTAAGTGAAATAAAGCAAGTCCCTTCACAAGAAATAAATCGGCTTGTCTACAGTAATCAAACATTTGTGACACACTCTTAGAAAATAGTTTTAAGCCTACCACTTTTTATGCAACCCTGGACTGATACTCTTTTAATACTTCATTAGAGCTTTTAAACTTTAATATCCCCCGACTTATATTATTTGTCCTAGTGGCATACCTTTTAAAGGATTTATACATTTCTTCCTCACTTGAGAATCGTCTCCTTGCGTAGAATATTTCATTATCTACTCTATGGCTTCTTTCAACTACTCCATTCTGCCACGGGGAGTACGGTCTTGTCCTTTTGTGGGTTATCCCCAGTTTTTCCAACGCTATCTGAAATAGACTTTCGGACGTATCCGCATCGTTACAAAATTCTCTTCCATTGTCTGTTTGTATTGTTTTTATCTTACATCCCATTCTTTTTCCCAGACTGTACAGGAATTTTGATATTTCATATGTACTTAGTTCATTGACCAGTTCTATGATTCTTTTTCTGCTATACAGGTCTATTGCTGTAATAATGTGGGCGCGTGGATTTATTTGACAAAGATTCCGTTGTTCCATTATATTTCTTTCTCCATCGCTGCACCTGTTGCCTGCTCGTATAATAGCGTCTTGCTGCCACAGCATTATTACTTTTTATTGCATACTGTACGACTCTTTCCCGATATCTTATTTCTTCTGTTATAATAGTTTTCATAAGGGACTCCTTTGTTTTAATATGGTTCTTCTTCAAATTTATATACTATTCTGTTGACACAAGCTGAATAATAACATAAAATAATAATGCGCAATGCGCTATCAAAAGGAGGTTATTATGATTGATGTTAAAAATAAAAATCTTACTGGTTTAAAATTTATAGATTTATTTGCTGGACTAGGAGGATTTAGGCTTGCACTAGAATCCTTTGGTGCAGAATGTGTTTACTCTAACGAATGGGATAAATACGCACAGGAAGTATATGAAATGAATTTTGGAGATATGCCTGAAGGTGATATTACACTTGTTAACGAAAATAGTGTACCAAATCATGATATTTTATGTGCAGGTTTCCCTTGCCAAGCTTTTTCAATTAGTGGAAAACAAAAAGGCTTTGAAGATAGTAGAGGAACTTTATTCTTTGATGTAGCTAGAATTGTAAAAGCTAAAAATCCAAAAGTTGTTTTCATGGAAAATGTTAAAAATTTCGCATCTCATGACAATGGAAATACATTAAAAGTTGTTAGAAATACAATGATAGATTTAGGCTATGACTTCTACTCTGATGTTTTAAATTCTCTTGACTTTGGCATACCTCAAAAGAGAGAACGTATATATATGGTTTGCTTTAGAAAGGATTTAAACATTAAGAACTTCACTTTCCCGAAGCCTTTTAAACTTTCTACATTTGTGGAAAATTTATTATTACCCGATGAAGATGTATCAAATCTTATAATAAATAGACCTGATATGGTATTAAAAGATACAAAAATCAAAGGAAATTCAAATAAGACAATAAGAATAGGAACTGTTGGCAAAGGTGGACAAGGTGAAAGAATTTATAGTCCTAAAGGAATTGCAATTACTCTATCTGCATATGGTGGTGGTGTATTCTCTAAAACAGGTGGTTACTTAGTAAATGGAAAAACAAGGAAGTTGCACCCTCGTGAATGTGCTCGTATTATGGGGTATCCTGATTCATATTTAATTCATCCATCATCAAGTCAAGCATATAAGCAATTTGGCAATTCTGTTGTGGTTAATGTTTTACAATATATTACTAAAAACATGGGAGAAGCTTTAAATCATGAATACAGCTATATTTAAAACCTGGTTGGTTAAAAATGGTAATTCATCTAAAGTCGCTTCAGATACTATTTCCAGACTAAAAAAATTGGATAGATGCTTAATTGAATCCCCCATCTCTTCATCAGTAGACTCTGAATTTAATAAAGATGCTTGTGAGCAGCTTTTAAAATGTTTTTCTAAGAGCGGGAAAAATCCAATTATGGATTCGTTTCAATTATATTCACTTCCTATTGGTAAGAGATATATACACACATACAAACTATCATTGACTAAATATATAACATTTAAAAATGAGTACCCTAACGGGTAACTCCTTATTTGCTGATTGTATTTTCAAACTGTATAACATCCTTTTTTTGTTCTTCAACATCATAGTCCATTAATTCTATTGAAAATATTACATTTGCATTTCTAGTGTTAGATAATTTTCTCACTTTATAAGTACTTCCGTTCTCTCTAAGAAGATAGTCATACTTTTTACCATTAACCTTTACTCCATCTAAGTTCCTATCAGAAATAATTCTAATCCACTAAAACTAAAGTCTATCCCTGCAATGCCCATTGCATACTCAAAATCAGATTTGTTAGAACTATTTAAACTAGATGAACCACTCTTCTTTTCTCTATATTTCGCTGTCACATCAAAGTATTTAGGAAATTGGTCTATTGGAAATATCAAAAACTCCCCTCTATCTTTAGTTATAAAAAATTCTGCACCTTTTTCTTTATAATAGTTAACTATCCAACCATAAAATACTGATTTTGGCATATTAATATCTGAACCCGCTGTCCCTGAATCACAAAATTCATAAAAATTACTATTCATAAAATCAATAATCATTCTGGTATATTCATTTTCATTTGCTTTGTTTTTAGAAGAATACTTGAATACACCTTTTTTAAAATTTGGTAATAATACAAACTGACCACATTGAGCATTAGGCATTTTTGCTTCTATATAGAAACATTTCTTTTCTCCACAATAAAGTATATCACTTACAGTTGAATCAGATTCTCCTTGTTGTTCAAATTTAATTCCATATTTTCGATTTAAATATGATGTACACTCTTCTTCAAAAGTTTTCCAACTCATCGTACTACCTCCTCTAATCTATCTAAAATAGCTTCGCCAATACTTTGAACCACATTTGCTGTCATTGCATTTCCTGCTTGTTGAAGCAAATGCCGATTACTTACTTTATCGGATACTTTTTTAATGAAGCAATCATCAAAGCCTTGAAATTTCAAAGCTTCTTCTCCTTTTAGATAGTATATTTTTTTATTTCTAACATAATAGACACCATCCCTATGTGCTCTTAAAGTTGGCATCCTATTATGATATAAACGTAAATCAGACATTCTGGTATCTACTACAACATTGTTCATTTCTAGTATTTCTTCTAATTTAAATTTGCCAATATTTTTTTCGTTATTCAAATATCTTGATGAAAACCACTCATAATCCTCTTCCGACATATAATTATCAGTTGGATTAAAATATGAGTCAATTTGAACTCGCTCTTTTTCATGCGGCCAAGTAAAGTCTGTTATTCCCAAAGAATTTTCAAATCCTATAATATAAATCCTTTGTCTCATATGTGGAACACCATAATCAATACTATTCAGCACTTTATGATAAATTGAATATCCTGATTTAGATAAAGTGCCAATTATGTCATTAAATGTTTTGCCTTTATCGTGTGTCACCAATCCTTTTACATTCTCAAAAATAAAAATCTTTGGTTTCTTCTTTTCCAAAATATCAATAAGATGGTAAATTATCTGACCTCTTGGATCCTTAGTACCTTCTTGTCTACCAATTACCGAGAATGTTTGACATGGAAATCCAGCAATCATAACATCAAAATCTGGAATATTGTTACAATCTATTCTTTTTAAATTACCATAATTAATATCAGTTTTATCATCAAATAATAAGTCATATGTTCTATTTGCAAGTCTGCTTGTATCAGAAGAGCCTACACAAGTTAATCCGCATCTTTCTAGTCCTAATCTTCCTCCACCAATTCCAGAGCAAAAATCAAAAAAAGTATTTACCTCCATGTTAATCACCTACTTCAAAAACTATTGTTTTTTTATTATACCAGCCACGAAAAATCTATTCCAGAGCTATTTTTCATAAAAAATAATTCGGTACAGTCCGAAGACCACACCGACAAATCCTTATCTCTCTGCTTCTTTGGAAGCTTCTTTCTTTTCTGCAGGCTTTGCTTTTTCTTCCGCCTTAAACTTCTTGATTGCTCCAAGGACGGACTCTTTCTTTTCCTTCTGACTCTTCATTTGCCCCTTAGCTTTTAAGAGCTTAGATGCAAGTACTCTCACATTTGTATGCTATTTGCTATTATCGTCAATGGATTTTCTCTCCTGACCGAAGAGCTTTACAAAATCTCCCTGCTTAAAGTCTTTTGGAATATTGCCTTTTTCTCCATAAGCCGAGCAATTTGTATAGTGCTTATTACCCTCATCGTCTTTAGATACCACAGAGAAATTAACTACCGTAAAAACTTCTCCGGTTTTGTTTTCTCTTTCCACCACATCTACTTAGCCGACCACATTGCCGACAATGTTTACCAAGTCATTATTCTCTTTCTCAAGGCTCTCATTCTCCTTAATCTGACCGCTTTCACGCAGCTCATCAATCATAACCACCCGTAAAACGGGTGGTTTGCTCTGCCCCTATAAGGGTCTTCCTCTAGTGGTTACCCTCTAAAGAGGGTATTGAATAATCCGGCAACCACTCTGTTATTACAGGCTGCCCCCTACTCGGGGGCTCTTTCTATGCCTACTTCACCGGCTCACCCGTAAACGGGTCTGTATATTCCTTAAAATGTAAGCTGTCTTGCGCTATATCTTCTTCCAGTTGATTGCGTATATACTCCTTTATCCCTCCTTCATATCTTCCAACTGTATCTACATAATAGCCTCTACACCAGAAGTGGCTATTCCCATACTTATATTTTAAGTTAGCATGTTTATCAAATATCATAAGACTACTCTTACTCTTCAAATATCCCATAAAACTTGACACGCTCAAATGCGGCGGTATTGTTACCAGCATATGGATATGATCCGGGCAGCATTCTGCCTCTAAAATCTCTACATGCTTCCTGATACATAATTCTCGTAGAATTTTCCCAATATCACTTCTTAATTTCCTGTATATGATTTGCCGTCTATATTTAGGGGCAAATACTATGTGATATTTACATCTCCACTTGCTGTATGATAAGCTTTTTACGTCATTCATTGACACCGAACCTCCTTAATATACAATGATGTGGTTGCCAGACCGCTATCATTGTACCATTAGGAGGTTCTTTCCTTTTCTATAAGATAACTTTTATCTACCCTCAGTTTAACTGGGGGTTTACTCATGCCTTTTTGCGTTTATGGGGCTGCTTTCTTCTTCCGGAGCCTCTCGGCTTGGAGGTGGGCTTGCACCGCACCCCGCTGCAGAAGTAGGTACTTTCGTAGTGGTCAAAGAAAGCAATAATCCGAACCCATCACCGATTGGAAATAGGTTCGGATTATATTGGTTTGGTGCCGGAGGTGGGACTTGAACCCACACGATATTGCTATCGGCAGATTTTGAGACAACGCATTAATCCCGAAACTGTCGATATTATTCGTGTTTTACTTGTTTTTTGTTGCCATAACCTCTCATATGTTTTTATTGACTGTTGTTTTTGTGTAGTGCTTATTTTTGACGGATTTTTAACAAAACAGGGCGGTTTCCCACCCATTTCTTGCAGATACCGGATCACCTCCGAGCGACAGCTGCGCCTACAGTAATAACAAACAGCCCCGCATATATATCTCGTTGCCTACGTACTACCGCTTGTTTGTGCTCCATTTTCCTTATTTTGTTCTTCAACTCTTCTAATGATGTTCTGGATTCTGATAGATCGTTCCTGACATCGTTCAACGATTGATTCGCATTCGTTAATGATACCTGCGTCTCTTCGAGTTCTTTCTGCAATTTCTCCAGCTGTTTCATTTGCTCTCCGGATCCCATTTTGAGCATGATCAATTTCTGTCTGAGCTGATTTAACTCCAAGTTCTGCGCGGTGAATTCTGTCTTGAGCTCGTTCCAATCCGTTATTGATATCATGACAGTCTGTTTTGGCTCTGCTCGATTCATAACACCACCATCCGCAGATACCTGTAACGAGCAGCAAGACAATAATCCCAATAATAAGCAGATAGCGATAATTACTTGTTTTAATATTTTTCCACACAACATTTAGCCCTCCTGATTCTTGTAAAACTCTGCTTTGCCCCGGATTAAATCTCCGCCGGGCACTAATACTCCACTGTCGCTATAATCCGGTAAGTACAGCAAATCCCAGCGCATATCAGAGTCTCCACTATCGACGCCGTAACCGTCAATTTGGGCGATTTCTGCGTGTGTATATACATCGTCCGCAGTAAGCCCCAATATCTGTTCTGCTTTTGCAGTCAGCATAGCCATAGCTTCTATCTGCGCGCTCGTTGGCGGTTCGCTCCCCAAATCTATACCGTCGGGAGAATCATAGTAACATACCGCGTCTTTGCAACACGCCATCGCTATACCGATTGACCGGCTGTTCCTGTGCCATGTATGCGCCAGCTTTTCAGTAAAATCTTCGTGCATGACGTGATATCCGCCAGTCCGGTCGATTACTACTGTATAGTCAGGCAGATTGACTACACTCCCGTCACAGCCCGTCCAATGTTCATAAATCCTGTCAATGCCTCCCACAGCATTCTGCAGCAATACTTCAATTTCTTTTAGCGTCATCTTTTTTCAGCTCCTTTTCTATAGCATCCGGCCGGCCATTGCGGTTTTTATCCACCATATACTTTGCGATAAATGCAATCGCCCCAACGACCGGAACCGCCGTATAGTCTTCAAAGAATTTAATCAATGTCATCGTATTGGCTGAGCCCCTGTAGAATTCAATAATCCACGCGGCCAGCACGACACAAAACAGAATTAAAAAGCCTATGGCATAACCATAGACTACTTTCATAGACGGCTTGGCGGTTCCTTTCGGAACGTGAACATTTATGTATCCGACCGCTCTTTTCCATAAATCTCTTATTTTCTCGAACAATCACATCACCTTTCCTATCAATGCAATTACTACAGAAATAATAGTCGAAATCAGACCGGCAACCTTGTATATATTGTCTATTCTGTGATGCGCGGATTTCGCGCTTTGTTCTGCCCTTTCGTGCGCTACCTGAAGTCTCTGTATTTCAGGTAGCATTTCGACAAGCATATCAAGTTTCGTTTCGATCCGGACAATTCTCTCCAACGCTTCAGGACTTATATCAACCATACTCATTATTTATTGTCCTCCGTCTTATTTTCAGGCTTTTCTTTCAGTGGTTTGCTCCGGATGCATTTCTTATTTGTACAAAGTCCTGTTTTTTTATCCATTTTCCGGTGACACAAAAAGCAACGTTCCATTTAGATTTCCCCTCTCTTTTCTGCGTATTCGTTTATCAATGCTTCTCGCTCTTCTTTTAACTCAGTGTATAGATCCTCATCTTCAATCGCTTTTGCTTTTGCCATTTCGAGTTCAATATTACTTAGTTTATCCGCGTATTTTCTATCCAAGGTATTGAGTTCTGTCTGTCTCTGCTCTTTCTCAGATATTGGTGGACACTCTTTTAATGCTCCATCTAAGTAAACAAGATTCATAGCAATTGCCTCTCGCCATTCTTTAGCAGTCTGCGTAATGATAAAAGAATTGGGGTATTCTTTTTTTAGTTTATCTTCTATTGCTTCTATATTATCGCCGTGAATACCTACAACATAAGAAGTTATTCTTCGTCCATCTTTACCGTAAGCGGAGACATACAAAGGCTTACTATTTATATCTAAATCAGTCATAAATCTCACACTCCTATCGCAATCCACTGTGCATCTTGACCTGTTCCCGAATTATTATGCACAGACAACGTAAATCCTGTTAATGAATTGTACTCAATAGCACGCGAATTAAAATAAGCAGCACCTTGATGGTTTGTTATTATTTTCCGAAAAGAATTAAACGCTATTGGGAATGTCACCCATCCGTGCTCATTAGCACCCCACTGTACCAATAATCCGCTCGCATATTTTATATAGCCGTTATGATCTAAATTTTTAGAAACGATATGTTCTGAAACATTATTCTGTGCATCGAAATGAGTAGACGCCATTGTCGGAGCAAGCTGACCATTTCCGTTCCGGAAAACATAAGCACCAGACACTTTATGTCCTCGATGTCCAAAAACGACGTTCTCCACATCGTGGTCAAAATTTATTTCATTATCATAAGAAAAAGGGAATAATACGCCAGATTTGTAATAATTTAAATCATTCTCGAAAGAACTTATTTTAGTCGGAATATTCGAACTGTATGCAAGTCTTCCCCAATTCCCCCAAGAATTCTCTCTCCAAAAACGGACAAAAATACCATTAACTTCCGGATGATGCGTTACATATGTTTGTGTAATGCAGAAACCGGCTGTCTCAACAATTAACGCACCCCATCGGTACACAGATTCAGGGGCATTTTTTAATTCCCCTGCATCGATTTGATAGACTCCTGCCTCTGTCAATAGATTAAAATCAGCATTTGTAATACTGTCACTAATAGTTTTCTTTCTGTATGTTTTCGCTATAATATTGTTTTCACTATCTTTCGTAGCACTGGCAGCATTACCAGATATCCCATTTGCGTGGGCGTTGGGATCTGCGGCATGAGTATCTGCATCGTCCCGGTCTTTCTTGATGGCTTTATCAATCTTATCCCAGTTTGCATTCCGTTTATCCACATCGTAAACTTCCGTTTGCAAAGGCTTTTCAAGGTTTATCGTTTTTGTGTAATTAGGCATCTGCCAGTACCTCCGCTCTTAAATCATGATGAGTATACATCAATTCTTTCATTCTTCCATGAGTAAATCGTTTCAGATCTATGTGACGGTTATACATCAGATCTATTTCAATTGTTAGATTTGCGGGCAATATACATCGGAGCATATATTCTGCAGTTTGTCTTTGTCTTTTAACGCCTAATGCAATCAGTATTTTTACGTAATATTGATTGTGTTTTAGATTGATACTGTAATTCCCTTCGCCGCAAATACCATCCAGCAGAATTTCCAGTTTCCTATACGTGTATGGCGTATTTGGTGTAATTTTAGCAAGAATCGCCATTCGCCGATCATCCAGAGTATCCGCACTTCTCGGTGTCAGTTTCAGCATATCTTCCCACCGTGTCGCTCCATCTTCATCGAGATCAAAGACAAAAGTATTTAGAGCTTTTTCAACAAGCAGCCCAATAATACAATTCATCTCTGGATCTACCGTTTTTGCAAATTCTTTAAACTCTACCGCATTAACAAGCACATCAGGGAAATAATGTCTAATATTTGCTTCCCGCAATTTGAGGCTATCCCGTAAATTATTACTCATACGTCAGCCTCCCCCAATTTAACAAATTCATCAACTCCCAGCTGCAGGTTTTGTTTTGATCCATTAATAGTAGTTTCTTCCACATCGAGAACGCCGGTTACATCTAAAATACAGCTTTCTATCTTAGACACACGGATGATAAGTCCTATATTCGTAAACTCGTTAACCGATATAGTCTGTGTATTTTTCCACCCTCGATTAAGCTCTTTCAGATAGTCATTGATCGCTTCTGTGACTTTCGGTTTTATATCACTCAATACAAACCCACTTTTTACAGAAATTTTTGCTTTAATGTTAATTGTTTTTTCCGTTACCCCTGCTACTGTTACATAATGTCCTATCGGCGCTACACCGACGCCTTTCTGGTGATAAGGAACCGGATCTAATATTTCTTGCACTTTGTCCACAAATTCACTGTCGGGCGATTTAAATCCGGATGCGCAAAATACGACTTTAACCGTGCCTCCGCCGTTCCAGACCGGGTACACTTTGACGCCGCCCACACCGGCAATAGATAGTACCTTTTCTTTATAATCCGCAATATTCCCACCATATGCCTGCGTTTCAAAACTTTTTAAATACCGTTGCCGGAACACTTCCGTATCTTCGTCATCAATTGCGGGGACAGTCAGCGCTTCAATCTTTGCAGACTGCAGATCTGGTAAATTATCAATCGGCACAAGCATTCCCGCTTCCTTATTTCCGGAAACACCTGCAGTTTCACAGAGCAGTAGATAACTACCGGCTTTTAACTTTTCCGTTACCGCATAATTGATTCCGTTACAGGAAAATCGATGCCCAATTGGTATTTCCAACGTCCCCGGAGTAAATATCCCACGTACGACCGCCCTTGTTGCTTTATACGGCACAAGTCCTCGTTCCAAAGCACGCTCAATCAAAAACTGACGCTCTGCCGTATCACCAAATGTGTTTTTCATAAACCAATCCAGTGCGGCATACATCAGTTCAAGTTCGATCGATACCGGAATCGTTGCATCATGTATAATACTGCCCTCCCGTTTATCAACTGCGGAGCTAACGGCATCCAGCATTCTCTTTTCTATGACTTGGCTTGTCTGATCCTCATACATTCCTTACCTTCACACTCCTTTCCATCTCGATATCCCCAAAAATAGAATGAACTACAAAATAACATTTGACGTTTCCCTGTTTATCATATTGCAAATCAAAGCCGTCTACTTTGTTGATACGGTCATCTACCAGCAGTGCCTCTTCTATCCGGCGCGGAATTTCAGGGATAACATAGGGCATAGGTTTACCAAATAGATCGGCAAGTTCCACACCGTAATTTGAAGAATAAATGATGTGTTTATACCGTTCTGTGTTTAAGATCTTATAGACGGCTTGCCGCACAGCTTCTAAGCCGTCTGTTATTATTCCTGACACCGTTTCCTCTTCAATATTCATTCGATAAGTTTTAGACGGCATGCGTGTCTGGCTGCCGGCAATGGACACGTTGTTAAATTCTTCAGGTAATAGTTTCATTTAATCACCCCCATTGCCCGTGGACCTCAGAATGGTTGTATACACGATTAGCAACAAAAAACAGCTGTCCGCCGGACTGCTGTATCATGACGACTTTCTCTCCGATTTTTAATCCGTTATAGATAATGATCTTCTTCCTCCCTCTATAACCGTGGTCATGGCTGGCATACTCTGCGTATCCACCGCCGCCTGCCCGTTTTTCAGTAATGTGGTTGACTTCAATATCTACTTCAAAATCACGGACATTATCGGAAAGTATCAAAAAATCTTCATCCAGTTCATTCTTTCCTACACGGATGACTAAAGGTGCTTCAGATATGACTTCGCCCAGAACGAAATCAGACGGATTCATTCCGCGCACGGTCTGTGCGACAAGAGATTTCAATACATTCGGCAATTCATCATTGATCATTGATTACCCCACCTTTCAGCGTCAAGTCCATCATGTGCGCCTGGTTAGAAAATGTATGAACCACCTTTGTGACCAGTACTTTCTGCGCCAATTCCACATCGCCCAAATTAAGCTTTACATAAATCATGGAGCCCGCGCGCACCCGGATATCTCCGGCCGCCCCTTTTATGTCTAATTTACGGCGAACTACATTATAGAACTTAAGCATTTGGTTCGCCCGCTCCTGCGGATTTTGGATATTCTTCTGCAGCTTTTCATAGTACTGCAGGACGCCCCACTGGTCTTTTTCTTTTGATTTTGCGAACTCGTCAGGGCTCATCGGCGCATAGAACTCCTTCCTCTTACCCTCTCCCACCGCCTGCTTGTCTTCTACTACTAACTTGACCAAGTTATACGTGTCCTTGTCTATGCTGCTTTCATAATCAAAATCTTCTGCGGTTTCATTATCTATGAGAATGGGAACCACCATGTCAATTGGCTTTGAAAGCATGAGTTTTTGGAAATCGTCGTAAAGCACATAAACTTCTTTTGTATTGACTAAGGTAATATCCAGCGCGCCCTGGATAATATCAAAGAGAGTGGCATTATCCTCCACTCTCTTGTCAATCACAAATCCAGTATCCGCCAGCGTTCCGACTTTTAGCTGAAAATATTCGGCCAGCTTCTGTATGACCTGCGTGGCGGTCATATTCTTGTATTGCCAGCTTTCTTTATTTTTCAGGTATCGGAGTTGATCATAAGCAGTAACATCGATACTGCTGTCTTTGTTTCGTTTCTTTGCGAAAACAAACCCGAAGAAAACAGCTTTATCTCCAACCTTGACCTGTACTGTATCACCCTCAACAAATTTAAGAGTTTCATCTTTGTATATGGTAAACGTGAACTTCCCCGGGGCTCCGCTGATAGTCCATTCGATTTTCGCTCCATCTAACACCGCAGGCGCGTAGTATTTGTTTTCCGTCTTGTTATGGATAATAACTTCAAACAAGTTTAAGCACCTGCCCTTTTATATTCTTTTCCAGCGGGTTAGTCACCCCGCTGGCGTTGGTCACTGCTCGCCAATCAAGATTGCCACCAATAACGCCTTTACAGGCTTCCAGCACAGACAATTGATTTGTTATTTTCATTATCGCGGGAACCTGCGTTGTCGGGGTATATCGCGGTTCTTTTACCCGCAATGTTTCCGTACCATCTTCATTCTTCGTCACTTCTACTTCTTTTGTTCCAAAGAATTTATACTGTTTAAGCACAATGCTGATATTCAGATCGTTTCCGTTCCGGGCATCCTCACCTATTGTATAATTCTCAACGGTGCAAAGCATATTGGTGTTCCACAATTGAGAATAATTAAAACCCATGCGGGTAACGATAAATCGGATAGGATTTCGTGTCTCTTTAGAGGACTTGAGCGAATCGAGGAACGGCGCCGCTTTCTTAAAAGAAAATGCGTTTCCTAAAGAGCCGCCGATACGGGATGAAATTGCCCCTACAGCATAATTGATTAATCCTGTTTGTAGAGATGAATCGTAATTTGCAAAAGGATACCTGCTATTAGGCAGTAAGAAGTCAAATGATATTTCTGTTAATCCGGGCGTCTTGATTAAATTGACTTCTCCTTCGTTAATCAGATTGATTGTTTTGTTTTTTCCGTTGATTTTTGTATTCATTCTGGGCGGCGGAACGGGCAGCATGGTATTTCCTAAAAAGAAATAGTAACTCATCGCTGTACCGCCTCCGCTCCGTTTTCTACAGATTCTATCAATACATCATTCAACCGCCGCAAGACACCATCAAAATCATTGCCGCCGGTATCTCCCGCAGTAACCCCGCCTACGTCGATATGAATAGTAGCTGTCGTATATTTATTGACTGCTTCCCGTTCAGCCGCTTCCCGGAGAAAAGCGAGGTCATCCGCCGTACTATCCAAAGCGTCAGCTGCTCTTTTTGCGTCTTTTGCTCCTTTGCCGGTGTTATCTGCGGTATTCGCCGTGTTATCGGCGATATCCTCGGCATTGTAACCGGGTGCTGCTATTTCAGGCATTTGGAGCGCGTCACTGATACTGTCACCAATTCCTGCGCCGACATTATATCCCCACGCCATTTCATTGGCAGGATCCAGCGTTTTCATCTTATAACCAGAAAAATCATAACCGCCGGAGATTTCTCTCCTCTCCGTCTTGAGAGATTCTGCAGAAAAATCAGTGCTGATTCCAAGCTTACTCATCCCCGGGATTTGAGCAATCATATCAACAATAGCGGCTACCGCCTGCCCCACCAGGTCAACGACACCATTCCAGATATCCGCAAACAGATTATAGGTGGCATTCAGAGGATCTACGAAAACGTTCCCGATGAATTCCGCAAGAGAGACAAACATATTCACAGTAAATGCAATCCTGTTCCATATAGAAGAGAACAACAGCATGAAAGCCCCGAAGATAATACCCGTTGCCGATATGCTCGTTCCCGCAAAATAATTAACTGCCGCCACTGCTGCATACAGCACGGCGATAACAGCAATAATAGCGCCGACTATCCATGTCAGTGGACACGCATACAGCGCCGCATTCAGACCATCCTGCGCCACGGTCAATGCAATTAGTGCCGCCGTCTCCAGCCAGTCTGCCGCTGTTTTAGCGGCCATTGATATCGCTGCCAGCGCCATCTGTCCAGCAGAAACAAGCGCCATCGTTCCGACAAATGCCAGATACCCGCCCAGTGCGATAAGTGCCATCTGCATAAGCAGGCTGTGATTCTGTACAAATGACGCCACGGTGGAAATTCCTGCCGTGAACACATTGACAAACCGCTCCACACCGCCAATAACCGCGTAAAACACAGGCATGATGGACTTGACTCCGTTTTTCAGCATGCTGAACATAGAACGGACGCCTTCACTATTTGCCAGACGATTGATACGTTCCGCAATCGGTGCAAAAGATTTCAATACTACATTTTTAAAATCTGTAAAGTGATCGCTCCAGCGTTTTGGCATACTCTCAAATTTATCATTAATTTCATCCATATTTTCAAATATAGCCCGCTTGATGATATCTGCCGTGATTTCCCCCTGTGCAGACAGTTGTTTCAACTCGCCGCGGGAGACCTTCATTGTCTTAGCAATCATATCCTGCAAAATTGGTGCGTTTTCAGTGATAGACCTGAATTCATCGCCCTGCAGACGGCCGCTGGCTAATGATTGCTGCAGCTGCAGCATGGCGAACTGCTGATTCTCTTTAGATGCGCCTCCGATAACAAACAGCTTTTGCATACCTTCCATAAACTGCACTGTTTTCCGCGGGTCCGGAAAAGCATCTCGGGCATTGACTGACAGGCTGGCCACGGCTTTTGCCATATCCATATACCCGCCACGTGCTCGTTGCGCGGATTCGTAAATCATATCATTCAGTGCGGCCACGTTGGACTGTGAACCGGCTACCAGTGCCAGCCTGGCATTCAAGCTTGTGTATTCATCAGCCAATGCTACAGCTCCTGAAATAGAACCTGCAATACTGTCCAGCCCTCGCATAATGACATTTCCGACAATGTTGCCGGCAAGGATGCTCTTAAACAGCCCCGCTTTTTCAGCAGCATAACCGAAAGAATCTCCGGCGTTCCGGGCGCTTCCGCTGGCGAGGTTTAATTTATTTGATACAATGTGAGCTGCACGGCTCATTTTTTCAAGCATCGGACTGACACCATCCCGAAGACTGATGTAGTTCTGCAGTGTTGCCATCTATTGCCACCTTTCTATTTGCGTTTCAATTTGGACGCCTGCTTTTTCTCTGATTTGATGTATTCATCAACAAAAGCATAAATCATAGCCAATTCGTGTTCCGGCAAAGTAAAAATCTCGTGCGGCAGCCTATGCAGCTTAATAAGCGCAAAATAGGCCACATGTGCATCCAGATCCTTTGCCTTTAAGAGTTTTTTACCGTCTTGATCTTATCGCCCATGCCTGCCTCAAAGTCAGACGCCTGTGATACGGCAGAATACAGGTCTGCCAGTTCGCCCGGTGTCAGCATTGCTTTAAGTAATTCTTCCGCCCCAATTGCGTCCCAGTTCCCCTGCAGTTCTGCGTCGTTCAGATTGGGGAATACGACAGATTTCAGTGTCATTTCGATCATGAATTTATCCTGATCAAATTCCATCTTCCAGTCCTTAGTTCCTTTGACCGGAATTCGTTTCGTGCAGGCATCACGCAGACTGTCCATTTCTTCATTAGTCAGTACGCGGATTTCCCACGGCACGGGTTTCCCATCTTCACCGACCATTCGCTTTGATGCGGCATATTGTACCGGTGCTTTTTTTATAACGTTTTCTTTAAAAAATGCTTTTAATGTTTTTTCAGCCATTTGGGGTTCCTTTCACAAAAGAATAGGCGGGGATATCCCCGCCGCCACTACGCTTTCATTCCATCAAGTTCTTTGAATTTTTCAGGCACTTTGATTCCCTCAAAAGTGAATGAAATCTCATCTTCAAGCCACTTACCTTCTGCATCGAACCCAGCAACAGTACCCTTGTCGATATTGCAACCGGTCAGAATCACAGTATGTTTTCCTGCTTCGCTGGTCGGGTCATTATTGACGACCTGCAGATCAAAGTAAGTATCCACTCCCTGATTGACGTATTTCAGCATCATATTTTCAAAGAGCGAAGTATTCTTGTAAATTGTCAGTGTACCGCTGCCTTTAGCGGACACAGATTTATTTCCCTTCATCAGGCGTCCCAGAATGGCAACTTCTTCTTTCTCTTTTTCGATAGTTGCTTCAAGGCTCTTTGCCTGAAATAACAGATACCTGTTTCCATCTACCGTTACATAGGCACTGGCCAGCTTTGCTGAAATGACATCCTTGGCCAGCATCGTACGGATTGCGCTGATTTCATCTGCCATGAGCTATCTCCTTTCTTATGCTACCACCACGGTACAATATAATTTTTCCATACATGCCGTCGGCTGGATTTCAAACGTCCACAAAACGGCGGTTTTCTCTTCGCCCTGCGTGGGTACCGGCAAGTCATCATCTACAAAGTTCTGAATTGCCCTGACACGCTGGTATTCTTCAAACAGCGCTATGCCGTCTTTCCACAAAGAAATTCGCCCGTCCGCATCATTCTGCACTTTTCCGAGATAAATCCGATTAAACAGTCGGGCAATGTCAATTGCCGCATTATCCAGCACGCGGATTACCTGATTCAGCGTAAAATCTTTATTCATTGCTTTGGTTACTTCCGTGAAAGTATTAATATCCGTCAGAACACGGGTATCGCCTAATACATTGCCGGATACCGAATCGGAGACATTATGGAACATGAACATGCCATCGCTGACCGCTTGTTCAAGCTCATACTGCTTGAAGTTGGTATTGACCGTATATTCTCCGTCATAGATTGCGTTCGTGCAGCTTGCATTAATTGCACATGCCGCTTCTTTCCCAGTGAGCCAGTATACTAAGGATCCTTTTTCAGCGCCCGTATCTGTCACATTATTCTTAATAGAAATAACGCCGGGATAATTAACCTTGGTCTTGCCGTAAATAACAAGCTGGAATTTTGAGCCCGTGTTTTCACGGCAGCGCTTTGTGAAATTAATCAGCAAAGACTGTACTGTCTCATCAGAGCCCGCATATCCTAAAATATTAAAATAATACGGCTCTATATGCTCGATAAAAGACTGATATTCGGAAACAGTAACCGCTGTTCCGTTCGTGCCCCCTGTCAGCGATTCCGCTGCTTTTGCAGTAAGTGTAGCAGTTTTACTAAATACGACAAAATCATTGTCCTGCAGATCTGCGCCCTTGCTGACGTTTGACTGTTTATCTACCGTTTTCAGCATCCCGTCTGTCGTGAGATAAGTGTACACGATGAACTTTCCGCTGTTATCCGGATCACTCTGTACCGCAGTAGATAAACTATTCCCTCTGATTCCTGCATATTTTGCCGTTGCCAGTGTATTCTTTGCTTTCTCGCCGCCGCTGTTCAGACGGTAGAAATATCCTGTCTTCAGATTGATAAACAAATCGCGCAAAGGCTTCATTTTATCATGGCCATAATCATAGCCGAAAATCTTCTGACAGTTTTTCTGGAAATCTTCCGCTTCCACGCGGAAAACAGCTCCGCTTATACCCCAATCCAGATCAAGCGCCATCGCCGCATAACCGCGGTCGGCAATATCCGTCACCGGACGGTCTTTTGAAATGAAATTGATATATGTACCGGGCAATTTCTTATTCTGAAAAAGCCAGGTACCGCCACCTAATGCCATAAGTTACCTCCTTTAGTTAATATCCTGTTTGACCGGCTGATTTAACGCATCTTTCAGCAATTCATCAATCTGAGAATGCGTATACTGTTCGCCTTCGTTAAGTAAATGCGTCAAAATGTCCGCATAGCGTTTATACTTAGCTGATTTAACAATCGTTACGCCGTTGAAACGCTCCTCGGACTCTGTCTGTTCTTCTTTTTTAGCTGCCATTTTTTATGGCTCCTTCCGCTTTTAAACTCTGCATTTTTTCTGCTTTTTCCCGCTCTTTTAAAATAAACAAATTATAAGAAACAAAGAAATGGAGTGCGCCGTCAGTTGTGCGGTAATGCATGTCCGTTCCTCGAATGACAGAGCCATCGGAAAGAGTAATATACTCCAGCTCTACAAAGAACGCTTCCGCCATCTTGTGGATTTCTTCCCGGACATCTGAAACTTCATCGGCCGCATTCGGCATGAACCAGATATCAAAGCTATGTTCCTGCCAGTAACGGTTACCAACAGACAGCTCCTGTGACTGATCCAGCTGCTTCAGATAAAAGCACGGAAATACGACATGATTCTTTTTTACGTCTACATACACGGGATATTTAGTCAGCTTATGCAGTTTTGATGAGATGCCTTTGATTACCTCATTAATTATTGTCATGTGCTGTACCTCAATAACACCCGGTTTATATTTCGGCGCAAAATATTTTTAGATTGCCGTTCCGTTTCCTTCTCCGCTTTTTCTGCCATGTTCAATCCGTCTACCCAGTTTTCCACCAATCGTTTACCAAGAATAGGAACATACCTTCCCGGCTGTTGCCTGTGGCCATCATTGACATAAGAAGCGTAAGATGCTGTATTGAATACTTTAACCTTATATTCCCTGCCATTCTGCTCAACAGCTCCGGCATTCCACGAACGTTTCATATGTTCAGAATTGTGGAGTATTTTGAATTTACGTTCCCCTTTGTGCTTGTACGCAACTTTCGCATCGCTACTGTTGAGTTTTCCATGTTTGTTAAAATCTTTTACTTTAGAATATTCAGCAATGCTGCTATTTTCATATTCTTTCTCACTAACCTGTCTAACTTCAATACCTCTCGTCGGAGTAGCCCTTTTCGCTTCGGCAAGGTATACGGCTGCCATCTCTTTCATGCTTTGCCGTTTGGCTTCTTCCATTGCGGAACTATTCAATTCAGCAATTCGTTTCTGCAGTTTCTCAAATCCGCTGAAATCTATAGTTACATTAGCCATCGTGCACCTTCCGATGCTCCAGACTGATTTCCTGATGATTATCATAGACGGCAGATACACCTGCAGACTTAAAATGCAGATGCCGTCCTTGCCGTACCACGTCAACATCGGCTCCTGCAGGTACATCAATTTCAGGAGACAAGAACAAAGTAACGGACTGTGTTATAACAGGAATGCCATCACCGCCGGTCGCGGGTAAATTCTTGTAAGAAATACGGCAAGGGTACTCCGCAGATGTCACCCTTACCGTTTTTACAATTCCCGTATCCGGGTCTACAGTATCCTTTTCTGTAATAATTCTGCATGTATCCGCATACAGGCTTTCAATGGCTTTTCTTGATCTTACCAACGCAGCCTTCGGAAGCATCCCAAATCACGCTCCTTTGTCCATAACGCAATCAGCGCATCCAGCCTCTGTTCTGCCGAAGTACCACCGAGCTCTACCGTCGTATCTCCCTCTTTTATGGATTTTACGACATCAAGCTCATCAGCACTTAAAATAGCCGCTTTGCTCATCTGCATGAACCTGCCTGCTGTCATTTCATCTACAGTGTGCTGCAGCTCATCAGGGATTTCTTTCAAATTGCAGCTGTTCAAAACGTGCTGTACTTCCCCCTGATAAATGTATTCCAGCAATGCCATATCAGAATCTTTAACGCCATACCCTGTCGCACCTTTAATGAGGATTTTTACGTCGGCAATCATAAGAATTACTCCTTGAGAAGAGAAATGATATCAGCTTTTGTATCCGCACCGGAAATATCAATCCCGTTAGCTTCCGCATAATCAATGAGCTGCTGCTTGGTCATCTTATCCAGTGCAACAGCATCATTATCATCGCCATAGTCCTCATCAAGAACGAATCCCTCTTTGAGTAGTTTCTCTTTCTGGAAATCACTTTCTGCATACTGCACCTCATTCAATCTGGTTAATCTTTCCATGATTTACCTCCTTACGCCCCGGTATTAACCCATACACCAGCCAGCTTGTTTGTCGGAATCCAGAGATCATGGAATTTGCGATAATCCAACTTCCACGCATCGGCCTTCTGATTCACGTTCGGTTCGAAGATGCGGATCTTGTCCGTCTTGGAAACCGCAATCGGTGCACGGCGGGCAATGATAATCCAGTTAATTCCTTTTGCAGCAGTATCCGGCTTAAATCCGCCTTTTTCCTGCCCAGCCGTTTTGCCGTCATTGAATACATACGCCGTCTTCATGCGGGCAGAAGGAACGGACAAAATCGGAATCTCATTGTAGGTTTTTACCTTAGTGGTAATTTCACCGGCTTTAAAGTCCGCCGTATCCAAGTACTTAGTAATGTCTTTTGCGTTATTCAGGATAGTACGGATCGGAGTAGCCATGATGATAACAAGAGGTTCCCCTTCTCCAATAATGTCCTGCACTTTTGCGATTTCATCATCCAGCTTTTCCAGAACGTTCGTTTTATCCGGCGTGAAAGTTGCCGTTTCATGAGATGCGCCCTTTGCCAAAGCCGCGATCTTAGAGTAGCGGAACGCATCCACTTCCGGGATAACCTGTGTACGCTGGAACTCACCCATAACATTTCCGGCAGATGCCACAAAATTGGATTCGTCCACGTCCATAGCGTCAAGCATAAACGTGCGCCCGCGATCCTGTGTTAATTTGTAGTCTGCGTATTTCAGAGTTACAGCACCCTGATTGAACCCGTTGTCACGGTCGTACTTAGCAAGCCCGCCAATGGAGATTTCCGGCATTTTCACCGTATCCCCGCCGTTGTATTTTACATTCTGTGCATTAGCTTCCATCCATCCGGAAGTCGCACCTACCAACATTTGCTTATCCAGACTCTGCTGGAAATTCTTTGCATATTCAAGTGTATTAATTGCCATTGTTTAATTCTCCTTTTTTCATTAAATACCTAATGCCTGTTCAAATTGCTGCTGCACAGTCAGTTTTGCCGCATCGCCGCCGTCGGAACCTGATCCGGGATGGATGCCATCCACTTCTTTTTTCTGTTTATCCACGGCATCAAACAGATACGCGTCTGATTTCTGCAGCTCTTTAATTTTGTCGGAAAGTCCAACGACTTCCCCTTTTTCGTCCAGCTTTGCGTCTTTCAAGTCCAGCAGAGCGCGAGCAGCCTTAATGTTCTTTGCCTTTGCCGCAGTCAGAGAACGTTCGACCGCCGCATCCAGTTTCATCTGCGCAAGCTGCGTAGCATGTTCTGTTTCCATAGTCTTGGCAGCCACCTGCATAGCCTCAATCTGTTTCTTAAGGTCCGCATTACTGTCATTGTTCTTTTTTAAACCCTCAATCTGTTTTGATAATTCCCCTTTCTCTTTTTCGGCATTCTTCAGGGCTTCGTTCTTTTCGTTGAACTGTGACTTAGCCACATAATTTTTACCGTAATCCTCCGAAATCTTCGCAACCTGTTCATCAGTCAGCCCCAACGCCTTTAACTCTTCTTTTGTCATAATGATCTCCTTTCGACTTTTTATCGTGGTTTATCCCCCACACCGGAAATACCTGTTCTTTTTCGCCTGCAGTACGGAAAAGGCAATATAAAAGCACCCGTTAAGAGTGCTTTTGAAAACGTATGTTATTTTTATTCTCTACCAATCCGGATGAGTAGTGATTTTAGTGATGATATCTTCGGCAATATTTCTGTCATCTTCATTTAACCCCTGTATATTATCAGCAATAGCATCCACTAAATCCGCGGCTTTCTCATCTTCCATCTCATCAGAAAAACTGAAATGCATTTTCCTTAAGAATATTTTTTCTTTTTCAGTAAACTCATACTGTAGAATCATTTTATTTCCCTTTCTTATATTTCCTCAGGCGAGATTTACCCGTCGGCCACGATGTAATAATAACCCCCGTGTCAGGATTTATATTCACAGTTGTAGCTTCACCGATAAATCTCTGCGAGTTTCCATTTTCTTTTACTACGACCTCTCCAATATGCAGTGGATTTATCAATGCATCTCTAATACCATCTAAATCGAGCTTGCGGACATCTGCCCTTTCCTGTTGGTGTTTAGACAGCTTGGCAATAGTAATTCCGTTACTGGTTTTTAACCCGGTCAATGCCCCGGTATCGGTATTCTTTACGTATTTATTATACCATTCCTCATAATGCAAATCACCTTCAACAAATACCGTCTTCCCTGTTGATAGGTCACGTGCCGCCCTCGTTGCTTCTGTAGCATCTGTTACGCCTTCAATATACGGAACCGTCGTAGAGCGGCAGTAGCAGTGGAACGGCGGCATGGTAATCCCTGGCTTGGCGTCTTTTCGGTCAAACACCTTTTTATCCAAGTGCCGGCAGATGTCCGATGTCTTCAAATCCAGTACAGCCAGTATCTGATATTGTTCCACGTCCAATGTATCGTAAGTATCAAGCATTGCCTTTTCCTGCACATAGGCCGTTTCCGTTTCCACCAAACGACGGGCATTGCTGAACGATACATTAAATCGTTTTTGTATCCGATTAATTAACGGTGCCACGCCTTCACCAATCATAAAAGACCGTGTCATTTCTGTCTGCAGGGTATTCATGAGCTGCGTTTTATTCTCCCATATCCGCTGTGAAAAGTCTTTACCGTCGCTTGCCCACGGCTTGGATACTGCAGTTTCTATATCCTGCTTTGCTACTTCCTTAAATGTGGAAAACTTGCCTTTCAATTTTTGCACTTCATACGCCGTTTTGTAAACGCTGTCTTCATATACTTCAGAAAGCAAACTACGCATGCTTAGATTTTGCGATTTTGCCAGTTCTTCAACATACCGCGATGTCTTAATATATAATTCCTGGCTCCTGTCCAACCGTGCGCGAATAGAAGCTTTATCCAACATTTTGATATATTTTTGTGGAAGGTCTTTCTTCTTGGCCAGTTTGATATATTCTTTTAATGTCAGTTGAAATGCTTTTAACTCCCGTGCATCGAGTTCCCTTTTCGCATCAGCCAGAGATATTTCATTTTCTTTCGCGTACCGATAATACCAGTCCAACGCTTCCTTTCGCAATGCCGTCAGGGCTTTCATGTATTCCCTGCGCATAGCAGCCGTGACGGTTTCTGCTTTCCCCATCTGCTGCCGTTTCAGCCTTTCAAAACGCTTTTCCCAGTAGTTCATTCTTCAGCACCGTTAGGCTCATTTGCCGCATAATCAGGCATGAGAGATTCCGCATTTTCTTTTTCAAGCCGTGCCAGTTCTTCCGCCGTATCTTTCGTCCACGGATGATTTGCTACAATGGTTTCCTTACTGATGATCCCGACAGAGTTTTTGCAGTTTTGAATCACTTCCGATTCATTGACGGGCGTATCCCTGTTAAAGATGAATTCTACCTTATTTTTATCAGGATTCGCGCCGCTAATACGCAAGAATGTATTCACAAACCACATCAGCTGCTCTAGACTTGCTTGGAATTCCATTTCCATATTATTAGCATCTAAGTCTATGTCGCTGTAAATAGAGCGGATATTCATCTGATTGGGGTTGTTTGACATCCGGTCATCTTTGGCATCAAAACCATGGCCGTTTTCAATAATCGCCTTCTTTAGCAATCTGATAATCAAGTCATAGTTGTCCGCGTTGACTTCAATGCTAAGCGTCCGCACATCGCCTTTTCTGTCTTCCGTTCCTACCTTGATTACACCGTAAGCAATTAAGTTCCGGCGGAATTCCGATAAATCCTCGCCTTCATATCCCTCCAGAATCAGAATGGTGCTGCGAATGTCTTCCGCCATGTTATCACTGTAATTGCTCAAGAGTTCATTCAGTGCGTCCTGTAAACACTTCACACGGCTTATCAACGGAATTTCCCGATTATTGTACTTGAACGCAATCAGCGGCACCCTGTCCCAATTAAATGGCTCCCCGTTCACCGTGAGGTAGTCGGCGTCTGTCTGCTCTACATCGGGAATAAGCTTTTTACTGTCCGTGTAAATGTATCGACGTATACCCCCAGTCGTATAGTGTTCTACTTTCCATATGATTTTCGGCTGCGTGCCCTCATAAGTAAAGACAGAATAGATCCGCAGAAATGAGTCCAGTATTTCATGTTCTTCATCTACCCAAAACGGGAGAATCTGTTCCGGAGCGAACCTCTTGAACTGAAGCTCGCCATTTGAGATGTACGGATGCAAGTACCCCATCCCGCAGTTCAGTACGTCCGTTCCCAGATTCTTCAATCGGCGGCGGAATGTTTGATTAAATATGGTGTCTAACTGTTTACCATATCCTTCATTATCCGTCCGTACTTCCAGCGGTTTAGATAATAGATAGCTTACTTTTTGATCTACCAGTTCCGCATAGCGGTTATCCACAATCCGATTATTCGGCAAACCATTAACTGTCCGAGTATTGCCGTTCGCATCTACAGCCTGTCTTTGTTTATTTAAAATATCATGGTCTCCATCAAAGTACCGCTTGCCGACAATCATTTGATTTCGTTTCCCTGAATCAATCCATGCTTGAAGTTCCAGTTCCAGAAACTCTATTTCTGTTAGCCCGCTGCCGCTCCCACGGCGTATGATATTATTCCACAATGCATTTAAGCTAAGATCCATCGTCCACCACCTATGTTAAAAATTGAATACCGCTGCCTTTTCGTCCAAACCGCTCCATGGCATACCTCATGGCATCGAGTAGATGATTAAAATTGTCAATCGGTTTATTCACCTGATTATCAAATTTATCCTTATCCCACGTGTAATTACCTATCTCCGTGAGGAAATTAACACAGCGCGGATGAATAACAATTTTATAATCCTGTATCAGCTGTATACCGTTCAGTATGCTGTCTCTGCCTTTTTTCGCAGCATGAATACGAGTCAGCCCCAATGCACGGAGCTGTGCGATTGACTTAGGTTCCGCGCTGTCTGCCGTAATATTTTCCTTGCTATACCCCATCCGGCTTATTTCTCGATAAATCATTTCATTGGTCAGGCCTTTTTTATACATTTCGTCAAATACATAAATCTCCCGTGCTTTCGTATCTACCAGCCCGCAGAAGAGCGCGGACGGGTCATTTGTATACCCGAAGTCAAGACCAAACGCAGATTGCACACTTTCTCTTCTTGTAATTTCTGCAGCATCAAACGCCCTCTCTTCCCAGTTTTCATATACCAGTCCCTCAACGATACCCCAATCGCCAAGTCCTGCTACCTGATATCGTCTCGGATTGTTCAGCCGCATGCGTTCAAACATACTGCGGTCAGAATCATCAAGAAATTCATTACATTGGTAGTTCGTTGTCTTTGCAAGAACATCATTATCCGCCTTATCAAAAAACCTCTTTTTGAGCCAGTGTTTTTCGTTCCACGGGTTAAAAGTCAACGTTGCCTGCTTAAACAGTCCTTCCGGCACTTCGCCTCGTATAGATTCATCCAGCGTATCGAATGCCGCCTCTGACGTAATTTCATACGCTTCCTCTATCCACAGCCAGCAAAGCACACCGACGTCAACTGTGATAGAGGTGACTTTCAGCGGATCATCCAGTCCTCGGAAAAATATCTTCTGCCCTGTCGGTTTGTAGGTGATTTCAAGAGGGCTTTCCCTGCAAATAAAATAATCGTCCACCCCTAAGCGGTGTATTGCCCATTTAAGCTGCGTATAACAGCTGTCTTTTAGTGTTCTGAAAGTTTTCCGTACCACCAGTAGATTCGCTTCGTGATACTTCATTAAGTTATAAATAAACCATAACGCGGTGGTAACTGATTTCTTACTTGCACGGCTGCCTTTAACTACCCGGTACCTGCCTTTGAAATCCCAGAAGTCCCTGTAACCGCCGCCGATAACATCCGGAAGATATATCCTATTGGCATTACTCATGGATTTCACGCTCTCCGGTGATGATCACGGGTACCATTTCAATCTTCGTGTCAGAACTGAACAGGTCGTGGCGTTTACCCATTAATTCAAGTGCTTTTATCTGGTCTCTTGCAGAAATTTGTTTTTTTATTATCTTTGCTTCGCTGAACCCATCGCCGATACCTTCAGTAACGACTACTTCTTCTTTAAGTTCCCCTCTGCCTGCTTTAGACAGCCTCCACAACGCTTCTGCTGCAGACATCATGCCGTCTTCAAAGACTTTGTCCTGCAATTCTTTAATACGGCCTCGAATATTAACATTCCTTAACAATCTACTTGCCAATGCTTCAGCCGTTCTTTTGCTGTATCCAGCTCGTATAGCTGCCTGCGTTGCGTTCAGATCAATCAAGTACTCAACGCAGAATTTCTCCTGTCTCGGTGTCACACCACCACCCCCATTCTTCGGACAAACGAAAAGCACACACCGGGGAGTGGCATGTGCTTTTCTAAAATTGAGGAGGAAAGTATCTCGCGATATTTTCACAGTATCATAATAACACGTCTTATAGTGAAATATAATGAAATTTAGTGAAATCCTCCTCTAAATTTTTCAAAGCTTGACCGTGCAGCTGATAAATCCTTCGAATTGTATAATTCATATCCACGGCTATCTGCTCCCACGTCTGAATTAATATGTAATACCGATACAGTACGCATCGGGCGCTCTCGTCATCCACGCTATCAATCAATGCTTTAGCCTGATCTCTCTTGTCAATCAGTTCATCCCACGCCGCATTCACTTTTTCAATCTGCGAATCCAACTTATCAACGATCTCATCAAGAGTAGCTAAGTGGTTCGATTGTATTTTATCGCCGAGTTTCGGACTTGAGATGTTATACGCTCTGCGCCTTAAATCTTCTAATTCCTGTTCATACGCACGTAACAATCTGTCCTGCTCTCGGACTGACCGCAAAAACTCTTTAACCGTCATTTCTCCTCCTGCCTGCCGCTACGCACAATGCTACAGTTACGACACCGACGATAGAACCAATCCACGCGCCGATTACGAAAATCAAAATCTCTGTCATTTCTCGTCAGTCCTTTCTATCAGATGCTCGATATACCACCGCGCTTTCCTCAAGTCTTCTGTTCCGTTCTTCTGCTTCCAACGCCACAGATACTTAATTGCATTCGCCGTACACACAGCTTCGATACCGCTTAAATCGCTTGTCGCTACCTCGATTGCGTCAATGCATTCTACCCGACCCTTATTGTAATGTGCCGGCCTGTTCACCATATCAATCATTTTCCACCATCCTTTTCGACTAATAATTTAACCGCGTTCATCATGGCTTCCTGCCCATTTTCTTTTCGTTTCAGTGCTTGCATAACCAGCTCATCTACTGTACCTTTCGCGACTAAGTGATGTATGATAACCGGCTCTTTCTGTCCTTGTCGTTCAAGTCTTGCGTTTGCCTGCTGATACTGTTCTAAGCTCCACGTCAGCCCAAACCACACAATGATATGTCCGCCTGCTTGCAAGTTTAGGCCGTATCCCGCGCTTGCCGGGTGCGCTATGAGTAGTTTTACCTTTCCTGCGTTCCAATCCCTTATATCGCCCGAATTTTGCAATTCTCGCGCATCCGGGAATGCCTCTTTGATCCGGTCTTTATCGTGCTTGAAATTGTAAAAGACTAAAATTGGATTTCCGTCATTTGCTTCTACAATCTCTTTTAGCGCTGTGATTTTCGCGTCATGAACCGGTATAACTTTTTTATCGCCGTCATACACAGCTCCGTTTGCCAGCTGCAGCAGTTTATTACTGACCGCTGCTGCCGATAAGGCCGTTATCTCTTCGCCTTGCAGCTCTGTGACGTACTCACGCTCAAGTTCCCGGTATGCTTTCTGTGATTTTTCATCAAGTACCACGGGAACCGTAACCGGCGGGAGTTTATCCGGCATCAGACGATAGTCTTCAGCTTTCAAACTGATACAGATGTCTGATATCTTGTCATAGATTTCTTTTTCAGCGTTGGAACTTCGTATCCTGTAACTGTAAACCACCGGGCCATTCTGCTTATCCGGTACAAAATAATTGTTCCGGTATTCTGTCAACGTCCGGCCAAGACGTTTACCGCCGTCAAGCAGGTACAGCTGCGCCCACAGATCCATCAATCCGTTTGGCCTCGGTGTGCCTGTCAGCAAAACAATTTTTTTGAAGCATGCCCTGACCTTTCGCAGCGCTTTCCACCGTTTCGTGCTTGCGTCTTTGAAACTTGTACTCTCGTCGATAACAAGCATGTCGAAATCGGGTTTATATTTCATGTGTTCAAGCAGCCAAACGACATTCTCGCGGTTAATGATGTAGGCATCTGCTTTTCTTGCCAGTGCTTGTATTCTCTGTGCCTGCGTCCCTAAAACTGTTGAGAATGTCAGGTTTTTAAAACAATCCCACTTCGCCGCTTCGTCCTGCCATGTAGCTTCAGCTACTTTCTTTGGCGCTACAATCAGAACTTTGCTTATTGACAGCTCATCAAACATTGCTTGAAAGATAGCCGATAACGTCGTCGAAGTTTTGCCGAGACCCATTCCGAGATAAACGCCCGTACCTTGATTTTTCAAGATTTGTTCAATCACAGCTTCTTGATACTTGTGCGGTACGTACTTCATTGTGCTAGCCTCCGGATAAAGCCTTCCGCTGATTTTTTATTGTCGATCGCGGCCACCCGGCACCCCAGCCTGTACAGAACTCTAAGAACGGCTCTCTGCACTAATCTTGGCTTCTTTCCCCGCGCTTTCAACTCTGCAAACCCGATCTTCCCGCCGGGAAGAATGACAATCCTGTCTGGCACGCCTGCAGTTCCGGGACTCGTAAACTTAAGACACACCCCGCTGCGAGCCTGCGCTTTTCGTACCAGATGTTTTTCTATTGCATATTCTTTCATTTTTACCTCATAAATATACAAAGGCTTTTTTCGCCTATATAATAAGAATATAAATCTTTATCTCGCGCGCACGCGCGCACGCGCGAGGACCCCTGGGAATTAGAGAGATTAGAGAGTTTATATGCGCTTCTATTCTCTCTAAATTGCCTATTCTGTAACTCTATATAGAATAATTGTTTACACCGTTTACAAATGCCCATTTTTCAGCTCCCTGTCTATTTAAAACCTGTAAACAAACTGTGCTAAAATCCGTTTACAACCGTTTACAACTGTTTACAAGTAAAATTCGATATATCAAAAACTGTTTACATTTTTTCCTACTTTGTTTACACATTTTTTGACTCCTTTATGCGTTTGAAAAATCTCTGTGTTCCGTATAAATTACCGATGCGCGTCGTAGATTTTGCGGCTTGCCACCCTTTCAGCTGCTGTAAAATACCGTTCATCTCGCGGGCGTCGGCATTTCTGAAGCCTTGCCTTGTTCCGTCAAAAACCTCGCACCAAATTTCCAGTGCGCACACACGGTTCCTTGTCACCGTTCCTTCCGGATAACCTTCTTCGCCGTGGTGCTTGAGGTAGTCCCGCCGGTCGTAAATATCCATATTACCCCAATTTGCGGGTAGTGGTATCTTCAGATACTCTAAGACCAGCCCGAGCTTCTCTCCGCCTTCTGTGTGCGCTTCCTGCAGCTCTCTTGCGACCTTCGCAGAATCGGCCGACAAGTATAGATTTTGATCTGCTTCGTATAGCTGCTTGACCTCTGCCCATACCTGATCGATGAAATCATCTGTCAAATCAGACAGCGGACGTTTGCCGTCACCTGCACAGAAGACAGGCAGGAAACGGCGCCCGCCGGTACGGTCTTTAAGAAAGATGCTGTCATTCGTAGTAGCGGCAAAAACGCACTGCCGCGGGTACTCTTCTGTACGCCGCCCGTAAGGCACCCGGAACTTGTCTGTCTGACGGGAGAGAAAAGCCTTGATCATATCGTTATCCGCTTTTTTAGATGCCTGCATTTCGGACAACTCAATAATCCAGCTTCCTTGCAGCTGTTCCATCGCTTCCTTGCCTTGAAAACTGACGATGCTGTCATTAAACCATTTTCCGCCCAGCCGGCTTAGAATCGTACTTTTACCTATGCCTTGTGGACCACTAAGCACTATGCATGAGTCGTATTTGACTCCCGGGCGCTCTATACGTGCCACGGCGGCCTTGAGCCACGTCCGCGTGACATCTTTTACGTACTGCGAGTCTTCGGCACCTAAAAAGTCAATAAACAGCGTTTCTGCACGCTCGACTCCATCCCATTTTAGGTTTTTCAGATAGTTTCGCACCGGGTGCGTTTTGTGCTTGTACATGACTTCTACTAATGCGTCATCGATGACCTGCCTCGCGGCCAGATCGTAGTATTTTGCTAAATAGTTACGCAGACCGGCGTCATCAGTATCCCGCCAGATATTGTCGATACCTTTTTTCCGCCACGGCAGATCCTTTTTGACAATAAGCCTCCGAGAGAACAAGTCGAGTCCGAAAGTGCCCTTAAGCTGCGGATCGTTTTCGAGAATAGCGATAAAATTCCCAGCTACCGGAAGTATCGGTGCGTTCTTTCCGGACCCCCTTGTCAGCTCACTCATCCAGTCCATGTCGGCATCATTGGCACTGAATCCGGACTCTTTGAAACTCTTCTTGATATCTTCCGCCTGTTCGGCGCTTATTATGCGTCTTGTCGCTTCGTCTTCCCCTGCCAGTTTTACCATTGCGACATAAGACGGCAGCTTGTTCGGTGGGGTACTTTCCGACGCATCTGCGTCAAGAGCTCCGAACTTGTGAAGCCTGACGAGGTCAAAAGCATTACAAAGCTTGCCGCCGGCGGGGTCTGTCGAGTGATGCGAATAAGCGAACTTGTCATCGTACACGACAAGCCCCGCGCTTGTGCTGCCCTTAGTGTATGTGTACCGCCCTTCTACTGCACAGGTGGTGTACTCATCGGACAGGAACGTCTCTACAGCGTCTTCGATCGTGTGTGCCCGGCAGAACGCGCCGATAAGCCCCGGCTTAGTCAGCGGGTCTCCTTGCTTTTTCGCCGTTGACAGTGTGATACTCGCCTCTTTTTTCGAAGTCGGCCACAGCGAGGTGTCGTGCCAGTCTTCGTACCTGGTCAAAACATCATCAGCACTAAGAATCGGTGCGTCATTATATCTGAAGATAAAATCTCCGTCCTGCGGTGTACTCGGCCAGTACATCAGCCGTTCGGGCTCATATGTTGTAGAGTCCATTGCTTCAATGCTGATGTCTTTTGCTAAAAGCCTTGCAATAGCTTTGTATTCATCCGCCGTTACAGGTTTGTCAAGCGGGATAAGCACGCGGTAGCGCGGAGCAGCGGCGGTGTGGCTGTGCGTTGTGTACAGCCCCCACGCCACGTTGCCCATGCCGATATCCAGATCAGTTAAAAAGTCGTCATCAGGACTGTCTGCGTCGAGACAAACAACCTGCCGGTACTCGACGTTCTGCTTGAGCCGCTGGCCGTTCTTGAGATAGCCGCAGACAAAGCCGCCGATATCTTTACGATTGTCTCTGTCAGACTTCTTCATCGCTTTGTACTCTGCGACGGTTTCACCTGTCACAGTCGGCTTAGACAGTCTTTCAAGCAGGTGCGACCATGTCGTTTTCGTGTGTTTCCATTTTTTAGCGAAGCGCTGCGGCGCTGTCGCTATCGTGAACTCAATATCATACTGCAGCTGCAACGCCGGTCACCCCTCTTTCTGTCTGAACATCATTTGTTTCTATTGTTAATTTCCTTGACTTCGCCCACGCCAGCAGCGCGCGGTTGAGTTCCGCGTCCTCCCGGACGGGCTGGTTATTGACCAGTTTTGCCTGCGCTACCGCGCCATTTCTGATCTCGATACAGATAACCGGCTTTCTGTTTTTGAAAGCTGCAATAATCCTTACTTTGTCAGACAGAACACAGTCGCGGTAAGTGCCGACACAGTTGTGCATAGCGCGGCCTAAATTTGCTAATTGTTCTGTATCCGGCGGCAGGCTGAAGATTAAATCGTTAACTTTGCCGGTCAGTGGGAAATCCCGAAGAGACTTGTATTTGATACGAACGTTCGCATGCTGCTGCTTGTCCACTAAGCGCGTAAGGTAGTCGTGAATATCACGGCTGCGGATTTTCGCTTTGATAAAAATGCGCTTGTTCTGCGGAGTCAAGAGATCCCACATGTGCCCGCAGTCTCGTACGACGTAATCATTCTCGCGCTCCATAAGCTTAACGGCAGCTGCCTCGCCCCGGGTATGCTTGAGCATCCGTAAAGAGCGGAGATATCCGTCTATGCTGTGATAGAAGCCGATATCGTATCGTTTCTGCAGAAGCACGTCTAATAGCTTGTATTTGTTGTCCGTTTCGTGTAAAATCGGCCACGCCGTCCGGATCACGTTTAAAAAATTAATTGGGCATTTAACCAGTCTGGCATTCAGCCCAGGCATGTCCGGGAAACGGTAAATTTCACGCGCAGTCTGCAGATATGGCTTTCGTTCGTCAAACAAGCGCATTACCGGGTCATCTGCATATGGACACATCCTGATTTCTTCCGTTGTCAGGTTTCTTGCGTCAGGATAGTGCAGGCGCCAAGCGAGATTTGAAAAGCAGTAGTCAAAAACGCTGTGACCGTCCTGCAAGCTGGTCGGCGTATACGCGGATTTAACAGTATATCCGGCAACATCAGACAGCTTTTGATTAAAACATCTGACAACATCTTTGAAAAAGCTGTTTATCAGGTTTCTTTCTGTGTGATGAATATTACTTTCCGCGTTCAGGTAGCGAAAAACAGTATCTTTCATGCAAAACCTCGTTTTATCGCTTGCTATCCTGTTCAATGGCCATAAAGTCCGCGTAAGTACCGCGCGCCCGCGGGCGCCGTGTTCTATGTAAACCGCTTCCCGGCTTTTGAAAGCAAAGCGCAGAGTGTGTTTTTTGACAGTATGCATGGACACGTCAATCGGCGACTCAATATCTACATTCAATGTTTCCGCGCAGATGTCCAGATAATTTTTGTATTCTTTCGCTTCCAGCTCGATACGGTACGGTACGAGTACACGTTTACGCCCGGATTCGGACAAGTCGAGCCACGGAGTGTCATATGTGCCTTTCCACAAACGTTTCCCGCATTTCGGGCACGTATATGCAGATCCTTCGTCGCTGAGGCCGCGTATGCTGCGCTGAAAGCGCCAGCGGCAGTGAAAGGCGTGCCCACAGGCAGTGTGTACCTGCAGGCATTCTTGATCACAATACTGCGCACCCGGGATTAACTCTCCGTTGTTGTAAAACGCGCGCACGACTTCGAATAACCGATTGTTCCGGTATTGACTGATAATTCTCATAATCCGCCTCAAAACAGGTCATCTAAATCATCTGCCGCAGCAGCCGGCGGGCAAGGTTCGACAACAGGTTCTTTTTTCTTTTTAGCAGGAGCTCGTCTACGCTTCGGTTTTTCTTCTTTCTTCGGTTCATCCTTCTTTACTTCTTCTTTCTTCGGTTCTGTTGCTTCGATGGCTTCAATAAGGGTTTGCGAAGCATCTAAGCAGTCTTCGCAATAAGCTTTTGCTTTATCTATCTGTTCTCGCTTTTCTTCCAGTGTTTCAGCGTCAAGCGTTTCGGCCCACTTATCAAGTACTTCAATTCCTTCTTTTGCGATTTTGATCTGCTGTTCCATTTGCATTTTGTTCATTTTTTAGTATCTCAATCTTTCATATAATACTGACCTTCAAAGCCATCTGCCGTTTTAATCAGTCCGGCTTCCCACGGCTCATTTCTTGACATGATTTCTGTAACTTCGGCAAGGCTTCCTTCGCCATCCGGCACTTCCATCACGACTTCGTCGTGTATGTGCATGATGATTTTGTATCCGGCTTCCGTGAGCCGCAGCATAGCTGCCGCCAAGCAGTCGCGGGCAACAGCCTGCACAATGTTTTCAACAAGCTTGCCGCCGTAGGTTTCTAACTTGCCCCATTTTCGGCTGCCCTGTTCGATGCCGCGGTATAAGATAGATTCCCCGCCGAAACGGTTCTCTCCGATTTCCGGCTTGATATACACAAGATGCCTGCCGGACGGGAGCTCTATAAACAGTGCGCCCTGCTTTCGGCAGAAAGCAAGATGTCCTTGCTTGATTTTGACCGTGCTGCCGGTCTTGATTGCTTTTTTAGCAGCGCTGTCTACATCCCACCAGAATTTAGTAATTGCAGGTGACGCCGTGCGCCATTTCGTCACGATGTCTTGCAGCTCGTCATCGGAGAGCCCCATCTTGTCAGCGCCCATTTGCTTTAGCGCGCCGACGGAGCCGCCGTAACCAAGCGCCAGTTCGGCAATCTTGCCTTTTTGCCGCAGGTGTCCATTTTCGCCGTGTTTGACGACGGGAACGCCGAACATGGCCGAAGCGGAAGCGCAGTAGATATCGCCGCCTTTGGCAAAGACATCCTGCCGCCATTTCTCCCCGGCGAGCCACGCAATGACACGCGCCTCGATGGCCGAGAAGTCATCAACGATGAATCGGCAGCCGGGCTTTGCGGTAATTGCCGTCCGGACAAGCTGCGATAGAGTATCCGGTACATTGTCATAACAGAGTTCCAGCATCTCGAGATCGCCGTTTTTGACGAAAGCCCGGGCGGTATCAAGCTCCTGTGCATTCATACTGTTCCGCGGCAGATTGTGCAGCTGTACGATACGTCCTGCCCAGCGCCCAGTGCGCATCGCGCCATAAAACTGGAACATGCCATGCACCCGGCCATCTGATGTCATCGCTTTCTGCATTGCTTCATACTTCTTGGTTGACGTTTTGCCGAGCAGCTGACGCAACCGAAGCATAACGCGCACATCATCCGGAATGTCTTTTTTCAAGAGTTCCGCAATCGCTTTTTTGTCTATTGATTCGACGGTCTCACCAAGCCGGTTTTCTATCCACGCTGTAAGCTGCAGGGGACTGTTCGGATTCTCGAGTCCGGTAAGCTCTTTTGCTTTTGCCAGCAGTTTCGCTTTGTGTTCTTTGTTTATGCAGATAGCGTTTTCGACAAGTTTTGTGTTAACTCGGGCACCGCGGCTGTTAATCTCCTGATCCATAAGCCTGTATTTGTGTTCGAGCTCTGGCGGTTTCAAAGATAATAGTTTCTGCCGTATAGCTTTCTCGACGACGACGTCCTGCCGGTTATACTCGATGTACTGCGCCCACGCTTCGGGATTATGTTCCGGTAAATTTCTTGTTCTGCCGCCGTTTGCTTTCGTCGGCTTACAGGGCTTAGAAAAGTAGTTGATTAATGCTTTGCCCCGCGTGTCTTTCTGCTTATCTGCGCCGAGGTGCAGTACGGCAGCCACATCCGCAAGTTTCGTCGGCAGTGAATTGTACAGCGCCAGCACGCTTGTACACTCCCATTGCTCCGCAGGCAGCTGCGGATACAGTTTTTTAAAGCAGGTAATTTCGAAGTTTGCGTTAAACGCCGTCTTCGTGATGCTGCTGTCGAAAAGAGCCTGTGCAACTCGCACAGGCATCTCCTCTTTAGTAAGATCAACTACCTGCACCGGCCCGTCATCGAAACTGTATCCGAGCAACAAGATTTCAAAGTTCGGCGAGTCTACATATTTATAGACTCCGTACTTGATGTCATTGTCACTGTACGTCTCTAAGTCAATTGCCAGTGTAGCCATAATTCCTACTCCTTAAAAAATATCGTCATTATCATCATCACTTTTAGCGTCAGCGCCTAAAAGATCATCATCGAAGTCACCGGCAGATACGCTTCCACCGGACAGCGGCGTGCCGTCTTTGATCTTCTTCAGACCGCTTAAGCTGACACCTACGCCTCTGTGGCCTCCCTGATTGTATGCGAACAGGTACAGAACAGCTTGACAGTAGCACCCGCTGTACACTTCGGATTTATCAAAAGTTTCTTCACCGTCCGGGCCGAGAATTTTCGGCGGATAATCTTCTGTCGCTTTCGCATTCAGGAAATAGTGCCCGGCATAGTTAGCGTCGCCCTCACGTTCGGTGTCTCCATCGCGCAGCGGCAGGTCGATATCTTTACCACGCGTGCCAAGAATTTTCTTAGCCTCTTCATCATTGACGAGCTCTTTGATTTTCGCTTTCAGACGTGAGATCGTCTTCGTGTCGCTTTTCTTGATCAGCAAGCTCGCCGAATAACGCATGCGGCCGCCAGGATCTTCTTTCGGCGCCCAAATATTTGCATAAGACAATCTAACTAATCCGGTTACAAATTTAATGCTTTTCATTGTGTTTTCTCCTTTGTTATAAAAGACTTTCGTCAAAATCGCTTTTGATGTTTGTTATTTCTATTGCCTGCCGTTTGTCATCTGCAGAGACCAGCGTCGGCTTGCCCGGTGGTTTTTCAATCACTCCGGACATCAACTCGCCGAACATTTTCTTTCCGCAGAGCTTTTCCAGGTCAGTAATTGACCGCAGTGCCTGTGGTTTGTAGATTTCATCGGCTCCGAAACCTGCGTTCAAAAGATTGTTCGCTGCGATAGCGTCATCAGTAATCTTTCGGTTACTTCGACCTTCAACGAGTTTCATCCCGGGCCAGTCGTAGCCGTCAAGCGCTTTTCCGAGTGCATATGATTCCAGGCCGTCAAGCCACGTTTTGATGTTTTTAGCGCGAAGCAGAATATCCGAAATTTCAAAGTCTTCCAGCTCTGCCGTCTGCAGATCTTCTTTCACGTTTTTTAGTTCATATTCCGCGTGGGCTCTGCAGGTATTTCGTGCTTTACAGAATCGGCAGTGATTGCCTGCGCAGAACTCGCCCCTACCGGCAAAAGCAATTTTTGCCTTCTTTTTTACTTCTTCGCCCCACGTAAGCAGGTCATCAACCGAGATGGTTTCAGTCGAAACGCTGTCAAGCCGAGGTTGTACGATGGTCATCCTGACCTCATCGGCTCCGTACAGATAACCGAACGCTTCGTACATGCCAAGAGCGTACAGCCGCATCTGGCTGTTGTTGACAGCGGAGACCGGGACACCCTTGCCGTACTTGAGATCAACGATTTCAAAGTACTTGTCCGACACCATCACCATATCGCCTGTGCCAAAACCTTCCGGTACCCAGCGGGAGAAGTCCAGCCGCTGTTCAACTCTGATCTGTGCGTCCGGGGAAGCCGTTCTTGCTTCATTGATCTTTTCGACGCATATGTTGACGTAAGCTTGCACAGCCTCCTGCATTTCTGCGTTGTCGTTTACCACAACGGCAGTCTTACCGGTCTTCAGAAATAAATTCAGAAAGCGTTCGGCGTACGCGTGCGCCTGTGTGCCTTCTTCCGCATACGGACTTGACGCGTCCGGAAACTTCCGCTCCAACCTCGCCGACGGCGTGCAGTGCAGCCATCGGGAGCTGGCCGATGCACTTAATATCGCGTGTGCCATCAGATCTGTACCATCGCTTTAAATTCGGCCAGATCGGCAGGCTTGAGTTCGGTCACTTTAGCGAGTCCTTTGTCTTTCAAGAACTGTTTAATCCGTTCTTTGCCGTCGGAAACTTTATGCGTATAGTCCGCGCAGAGTGTACGCAGTTCGGTTTTCTGGTCTTCCGTCAGATCATCTGCGGCAGCCGCTTTCGGCGGTTCTTCTTTTACGGGCTCTGCTTTCTTTGCTTTGGGTGCTTTGACTTCTTTAATCTGCGGAGCGGTAACTGTAACGCTTTCCGGTGTGACTGTTACTGTGTTTTTGACCGGTTCGTTTAAGAGTCCTTTCAGTTGTTCTTTCAATTCGATTACGTTCTCTGCATCAATTTCGATTCTAATCATTTTTCTGTCTCCTTCATTTGTGCTATAATAAATTAGTAAGTGTTTGTTTTTGCCGTTCGACTGTTCCAGCAGCCGGACGGCTTTTTACTTGTACTAACAAGCAATTTACATCACCGCCTTTCATTTCTTTCTGCGTATCGGCGCAATAATTCCTACAAGTTTCCCGTCTTCGTACATGTAAAATGGAGACGCTTCCATATTCGGGTTTATCTTGATTTCCGCATTCCTGTCAAAACAACTGAGAAGCTCATTATCGATACAGTATGCATACTCCTTACCGTCTTCGGCTTCTATCAGCCGGGCCTTAGGTTTGGTATCGAGAATTTTATCCGTTCGGTACACCTCGACAAGCTTACTTTTCGGCAGAAGGCGCTTAACTCCGTCCGGGAGTTCGCGGGGTCTCAGAGCGAATATGTTTTTATCTTTCGGCAAAAAGCACATGCAGTAATTATTGAGTACTACCGTATAACTTTCGGCGTCGCATAAGTATATGCGCAGCGGATGTTCTTTTATAATTTCCGTGATTGCCATCAAATAGATCTTTTTATAATTCATCTCTTGATATAAACCTCCTTGTATCTTCGTCCGAACTGGATAGCGTCTTCGTAGCTCTCCATGAAAATATCTATGCAGTTATCTATGCCGCAGCGGTCATTGACTACATACTCCCTGCCGTCGATGATGACGACTGTACCGAAAGGTAGGAAGTTGCAAGCTACTCCGCCTACGTGGACAGTTTCGCCTGTCGCAGTAATAGTCCCGCAATCGTAAGGCGTATAAGCGCTGCACTCCGTGATGAGCCATTCCGCAGGCGCCGCGAAGGGCGCTAACAATGTGAATAAAATAGTTAATAGTCTTTTTCGCATTCATACATCTCCTCTCTGTAATTCATAGCTTCGACAGCGGCTGATAAAGTTTCTAAGTGATCCGCTAACATTTCAAAGAAATCCATAGCAGCTGTCACCTTTTCTTTCTGTTCATCAGACAGGCAGCCTTCGAAATCTTTAAAATATCCACAGAGTATATTTTCTCCGCTGCGTGCGATAGAGACTATCCGTTCTAAATCTTCAGTATCGACATCTCCTCTACAAGCCATCTTTATTTCATCTCCTTTACTCTGATAACCAATTCCGTACCCGGTTGAACGTTGCCTGGATTTTTTATGCGGTTTTCTTTCAACGTGTTGTAGACCACTTCCCGCACGTCATCTTTACTGCTTGCGACTTTCGCGCAGGCATCCCAGACGCTTTCACCGTCCCGGACGGTCACTTTGTACGAAATTAACTGCGGCTCGGGTTCAGCGGTGTACCCCGCCAATAGCGCCGTGGCCATCAACAGCACCGTGAAAATGAGTGGTTTACTCATGCTCTTTGTCTCCGCCTTTCTCGAATTGCCGCCAGGATTGCCGACCCCGCCGGCATGCCTTCACGGGCGGCCGCCATCTTTCCCATATACTCCCGCAGCTGCTGCGTTGGAATGATCATCTTTCGCCCAATCTTGAACGCGGGAAAGTCCGGACGCTCTTCCGCCCAGCAGTGAAGCTGTTGATATCCGATGCCCGTGATTTCGGATGCTTCTTTCAAAGTCAATCCCATTTTTTCCATTTTCATTTCTCCTTTCGTTTATTTTTTTTTGCGTGTGGTGGTTGTTACAAATGCTATGTTCCCGTCGTTGTAAAACTGCTAGGCGCTTAACCCACCGCATAGCAGCCGGAACACCTCTCTGCCCTTTGGCGTGATAAGAACCTGCACACCACTCCAGGCGGTTTTTTCGTTATAACACTCCTTGACTTCAAATAATCCATCACCCTTGCCTGCATATGGCATCAGCTTTCCCTTTTTGTCGCGATAAACATATTTTTTCTCCAAAAGGAAATTGACAAATGCTTTCTGCCCTATGCCAAGCTGTTTGGCGGTTTCGCGGAAGTTGGTCAATAGGTTCCTGTCGACAAGCTCGTCGAAGTAATCTGCCTTCGGACGCATGATGGTGTTGGAGACCGTAAGTTCGCTGTTTGTGACTTCCAGATTCTGAATGCGGAGTTGCTGCTGTTCGATAGTACGTTTCCCAATCAGCAGAGCCTTTGCCATGATTTCCTCATCAGACATTTCCTTTGCCCCGGAGATATATCCACCGGTCTTTCTGATTGCCGGAATGACTTCGTGAGTAATCCACCGTTTGAACTCTTTCGCTTCCGGCTTGCGACTTGAGAGTACTAAACTGTACAGTCCATATTCATTGACCGCCGATAAACTTTGCCTACCTCCAGGGGTGTCCATTTCAACCGACCCCCTTTCATCTTCTTCAAGTCTTGATACAGCATCTCTGTACTTCCCGATTGATAGACACTCGCATACATCTCTCGCTATGAACCACGGTTCTCCATTTTGTTCAATAGTTCTTACTCTTCCGAATCTCTCGTTTTCAAATATTTGTAAATTATTCATTTTCATACTCCTTTCTGTTTTTGCATTTACGCAAATTATTTGTTAAAAAAAATTTGAAAAATTTTTTCGGGTGATAGTTTGAGAACGGCTTGATATTCCCGAATTTCTGAACGCGTGAATTCAGAGTGCCCGCAAAGCTTTTTGCTCAATGTTGACGGGTCGATGTTTAACTTTTTTGCTATGCATCTCATGCTGTATCCACGTTTCGCCGCTTCGTATTTAAATGCCAGTTTATCCATACTCTCCCTCCTTTCTTACGTTTATGCAAATTATATCATTGCGTATACGCAAAAGTCAAGATGTTTTTTTCATTTTATTTGCTTATTCGCAAAAATTGTGGTAAATTGTAGTTAAGCAATAGAAATCACGGAGGTGAAAAAATTGGAAATAAAAGATATTATAAAAAATAGACGCATAGAGTTGCATCTAACATTAGAGGATGTCGCTAAGTGCGTGCGTGTTTCTCCAGCCACAGTATCTCGCTGGGAGTCCGGAGATATCGCTAATATGCGCAGAGATAAAATCGCCTTACTATCGTCTGTTCTGCAAATCAACCCTATGGTACTTATGGGCTGGGAAGATGAAAACGGACTTAAAATACCTTTACAGATTGTCGATTCAAACACTGATGAAGAAGAATTACCCGTACTGGACGACCCGGAAATCAGAGCATTGGCAAGAAAAGACAACTTTAAAAGCAATCCCGAAAAAACCAAAAAATTAAAACAACTCATTAAGATTATGCTTGAGAATGACGGAGATGATTAATTGAGTCGAGCTCCGATAACAAAACCAAGATATCCCCTAATCATTTATTGGGTGAAACGGTTTTTTCAACTGAATAACATTATTACATTTCCCGTGGACGTTAATCAGCTTGTTAAGAATTATGGTGTTAAACTTTTTAAGTATTCAACTTTAGCTGATAATTTTAAATGTACTGTTGAAGATATTATCGATATTATCGGTTCAGAAGATGGTGAAACATTCTATCTTCCTGATAGCGAATTATACCTTGTAACGTACAACGATATGTGTCTGTCACTAGAAAGACGTAGGTGGACACTGGCACATGAACTAGGGCATATTGTTCTTCAGCATTTTCAATTATTCCCCTTTTCTCCCTCTGTAATCGGAAATGAATTAGTTCAACTTACGGAATCCGAAAGTCGTATATTCGAAAGGGAGGCTGACTTCTTTGCCAGTGAACTTTTATGCTCCCCCGCACTTTTATGCCAAATACCAAGTAGGTCTTCCGCTGAGGTATCCAATATATTTGGTGTTTCAAATGAGGCGGCTTCCTATGCGCTTGAAAGGGTTGAAACCAATAAAGAGTTTTATAAAAACAGGACTGCATTTTATAAAACTCAATTCTATGATTTTATTCACGGTCGATATTGTATGAAATGCCACCACACATTCGCCATTGAAAAAAGTAAATATTGCCCTGTGTGTGGATCGGATAAACTTATTTGGAATAACAGAAACTTACCTATTTTTTCTTTTTTAGAAAATCCATTGGAAGGAGAATTACCGCTTGATATGAAATACCATAGTTATCCGGAACAGGAAAACGGAAAGACACAAAAGTGTTTTAGATGTGATAATGAAGAAATTGGAGATGACGATTACTGCATCATATGTGGGCTTGAAACACAAAATAAATGCTCCAATTATTCATGTAGTGAAACGCTCTCCCTAAACGCACGATACTGCCCTTATTGCGGTGAAGAATCAATATATTACCGTCTGAAGCTTCTGCCTTCATGGGAGGATGAATATAAGGAAATTCAGTCGGAACTTGATCCAGCACAGCAATTCGCGGCGGGAAGCGAGGATATTCCGTTTTAATTCACTAGTTAGAAAAGAGGTTTTATCATGAAAAAAAGGGGGTCCTCTTCTAAAAACAGTACACTTTATAAATTGGTAAAACACAATATATAAATTTTTGTTGACAACTTTGCTGCCATGTAATATGATAATGACACATCAAAGTTTGATGTATGTTTTAGGTATCTATCCCTTGGCAGTAAGCCTCTCCAATTTGTCCGGAGATGGCCAACCCCAAGGGATTTTTCATTTGTAAAGGGAGTATAAAATGGAAAATGTTGCTATTCTGGTAGACGGAGCATTCTTTATAAAAAGAGCTAGGTATATTTTTGGTAGCAAGAATCCGAAAGAATTAGCTGATTTACTTAATTATCACTGTCGTCGCCATCTTTATTCCACAAAAGGAAAAACTAAAAATCATTTATACAGAATTTTCTTTTACGATTGTCCGCCCCTATCAAAAAAGGTTTTCCATCCGTTTTTGCAAAAGCAAATAGATCTTGCCAAATCTCCCAACAGCGCATGGCGTTTAGAATTACACGAAGAATTAAAACGTGTGAGAAAAACCGCGCTGCGCCTTGGACATGTTGACGATGTAAACATAACATGGGCGATAGACTATGATAAAATTAAATCTTTGTGCTCGCATAAAATAAAATGGGATCAACTGACCGAAAAAGACTTCTCTATGAATGTAAAACAAAAGGGCGTAGACATGAGGATAGGGATTGATATAACATCCCTTGCGCTCAAAAAACAAGTTAGCCGAATTATCCTTATTTCCGGAGATAGTGATTTTGTCCCTGCTGCAAAATTTGCCAGACGAGAAGGAATTGATTTTATTTTAGATCCAATGTGGGCTCCAATAAAACCTGATTTGTACGAGCATATAGACGGACTCCGCTCAACCTTTCCCAGACCCAAAAATAGACAACAAAAGTTTTAATCCAATATAAAAATCCCGCCGTCATGCTGTGAACATGACGACGGGAACCACGAAGGAATGGGGATTCTTTCGTGGCAGTTGTAACAACCCCACCACGGGCTGATTACTTTATAATTATAGCATAATCAGCCTATTTGCCAAAGGAGGCTGATTTTATTATGAAAAAAAGGAAAAACGGATTTTATTGCACTACGGCTACCATAAATGGGAAACGTAAATATTTTTATGGGAAAACACCACAGATTGCTGTTGAAAAGCGGAATTCATTCATCGCAAAAGTTAAGGACTTCCCCTATCTCGACGACCATGTCACCTTATCCGAATGGGTGGAGGCTTGGCTGAATGGTATAAAAAATACGGTAACCGAGCATACGTGGTTCTCTTACCGTGGAGTTCTTCGGCGTCATGTTATCGGTGTTCCATTCGGTTATCATCTTCTCGAAGACTTGCGTCCGGCTTTATTTCGTGTCTATTGGCAGGAGATTTTGGATTCAGGCTTGTCCCCTCGTACGGTTTGTTATGTACACACATTAGTGTCGGCCGCACTGAAACAAGCGGTATCGGATGGCGTTATCCCGTCAAATCCGCTTGACTACGTCCGTCGGCCTAAGCGTACCCCTTCAAAGTCGAAAGCCCTCTCAAAATCGCAAATTAGGGTATTTTTTGAGCATGTTAAAAATGAACAACTCCGCCGGATATGTCATTTCGCTCTGACAACCGGCATGCGACGCAGTGAAATATTGGGGTTGCGCTGGCGGGATGTTGATTTAGACCGGTCAACTGTCAGCGTTACCCAGACATGCATTGTGCTTCCGGGATCTTCATACGCTCTGGTAGACGGCGCGAAAACAGACAGCTCCATTCGGTGTATCTCTATTGATCAAGGCACTGCTGAAATGCTTCGCAATCAACACGCCTATTTTCTCCGATTAAAAATGCAATATCCAAAAAATAGAAATTGTGACCTTGTATTCCCTTCTCAAATTTTGACACCGGTTTGTCCGGATAACGTCACACATGCCGCGAAGAAAGCTTTTATTGCCGCCGGTCTTCCTGAGTTCTCATTTCACTCGTTCCGGCACACACATGCCACGTTTCTTATTGAAAGCGGCATCAATTATAAAATTGTTCAGGAGCGATTAGGACACTCTTCCGTTCAAACTACGCTTGATACATACACCCACGTCACCCAGAAAATGGACGAAGAAGCCGCGGAAATTGCGTCCCATATTATTTAATACCCCACACATAATTATTACGGTGGCCCCTCGTCGGGTCACTTTTTAATTATAATCAAAGAATTGACCGAGGCAACGAGTGTTGTACAAATGTTGTACTAAATCAAAACTAGACATAAAGAGAGGGATAAATTAAAAAAGCCGACATGCTCTTTTCTTAGAGTACATCGGCTTTTTCACTTGGTGCCGGAGGTGGGACTTGAACCCACACGATATTGCTATCGGCAGATTTTGAGTCTGCTGCGTCTGCCATTCCGCCACTCCGGCATATATCAACGGCAATTATTGTAACATACGTAAGAGCTATGCGTCAATGAACGCCGCTGTAAGTTTTCCTACTTCCCTCAGATTCTCAAAATCGGTTTGATTCCACTGCAGCGGAGTAATCGTTATATAACCTTTTCTCGACCAATAAACGTCTGTCTCCGGTTCATATCTTTCCAGCGGTTTCCCTCTCATGATAAATTCCATTTCATCCGCTTTTGTCCGCTTTCCCGCAATCACATTAGAATAGCGCAGCAAGCCGAGCCGGGCTACTTTCACATTTTCCCAGGAAACTTTTTCCGGCTTTATCTTCGGAATATTTACATTGAGTATACCGGTATACCGATTTTTCATAAAATATCCGGATACCAGATCCGCAGCAAAAGCAGCCGTTTCCCTTAAAAGAGTTCCATCCGCCATGCTTTCCATAGAAACTGCCATAGAAGGAATTCCCGCAAATATACCTTCCAGTGCGCCTGCCACTGTCCCGCTGTAAAGACAGTCGCTTCCTGTATTAAAGCCATCATTAATCCCTGATACAATCAGGTCCGGCAAGTCATCCTTAAGCCAGTATTCCAAAGCCAATTTACAACAGTCGCCGGTAGTCCCCGTCAAAGAATATACTTCGATGTTTTCTCCATAACTTTGCCGCTTTTTCAATTTCATCGGCTTTCTTAAAGACAATGCGCTTGAACAGGAACTCACTCCTTCCGCCGGTGCGATAACGGTAATTTTCGCAAGCGCGGAGAGTGCTCTTGCCAGGGTTCGAATACCCGGCGCAGCGACACCATCATCGTTTGTCACAAATATATGCATACTAACTGTCTATTTCCTTTTTACGTGTAAGAGAAGCAGCCTGAAACTGCATGCTTCTCGTATGAATAGTATGAACCCATTGTTTCTCATGGCGATGAATCCATCCGAGGAAAGTCACAGGAACCCAGGAATACATGAACACAGGATAAATCAGCCAATACAGGTAAATTTTAGCAGGCACTTCAATTTGCAAAAGGACGATAAGCGGCAGAACATACTGGATTGTCCCCAATACACTCCAGAATTGCCGTGGAACCAAAGCATCATTATATAGAACCACCGTAAAACAAGGATAGAACATATTAATATATGTCATCACTAAATAAAAAGCGGAAATAAGCAGAAAATAATTCTGCAGCAGCTGCATAATCCCATCAAGCACGACAATACTGTGTCGCTTAAAACCTTCTTTCATCAAAATGGGGATATATCTTTCGGAACAGTCAAACTGCCCCTGGGCCCAGCGCTTTCTTTGTCTCCAGGACGCCATAAAAGTCAACGGTTTTTCATCGTAAATAATCGCATCATGAACCCAGCAGGTGCGGATCCCATGAGAAAGGCATTTCATGGAAAATTCCATGTCTTCCGTGAGACAGTCGCACCCCCACCCGAATTCCTGTACAATATCCGCCGAAATACACATCCCGGTTCCCCCAAGACAGGAGGATAATCCTAAATTATACTTTCCAAGATGCCACAAATGATTGACAGTCCAGAAAGCAATCGCAAAAGTACCCGATACCCAAGTATCCACCGGATTTTTAGCGGATAAGTATCCTTGAAGAACTTTCTGCCCTTTCATCAGACGAGTATTCATGACCGCCAAAAAATCAAGATGAACAAGATTATCTGCGTCAAACACACAAAACGCATCATAATGGCGGCCTGTCTCAAATATTTTCGGAAAAGCCCAATCCATGGCATATCCTTTCCCGCCAAGTTCTTTATTACATCGTTCAAGGACATAAGCGCCGTGCCGATGGGCCACTTCTGCTGTACTGTCGGTACAGTTATCGGCAATAACGTAAATATCATAAAGTTCTTTCGGATATTTTAAAATTTTTAGGTTTTCAAGAAGATCTCCGAGAACCATTTCTTCATTGTGCGCCGGAATCATAAGCACGAATTTGTTTTTCGGCGCAGACAAATCCCTATCTTTCCTATGCCATATTCCAAAAACGGCAATTACCGTATAATAAACGGTAAACCACGCCACAATCAGTTGGATGGGCAGCATCAGGATATCCAAAGGATAATTCATGTCAAAATTCTTCCTTTACTCTTCTTTTAAGTTTTCTATGGAGTTTCTTCCGGCGGTTCAGGTATGTATTTACTATGCCGAACATAATATACGCCGCACATAAAGCAGCTGCCCATGACGGCCAGTAAATCATGGTGCAAAGTATGAAAAAACCGAGGCAGAACAGGAATGCCGGCAAATGAAGCTGATCGGCGCTGGCGCCTTTATTATCCGGATAATGTACTTCACTCACCATCAGCACCGCAAGAGCAAGCACGCAAACCATGGCAAGCCAGTTCCAGATCTTTACACCGGAAAGGACATAGCAGGCAATAATTACACCGACCGTCGGGCAAGGCAGTCCTTCAAAATATCCATGGATAGAAGTCACTTTCACATTGAAACGCGCCAAACGGAACGCGCAGAACGCACCGAGGAGTGCGCAGGGAATAAACCCGAGCGCCCCCAGTTCCCGCAGCTGATAAGAATACATCAATGCCCCGGCAGCGACACCGAAAGAAATATCATCAGATAAAGAATCCAGCTCCACTCCCATCGGACCTGCAGTCCCAAGAGCACGAGCCACCCTGCCGTCAAAAGCATCGGCTGCCATAGCAAACAATATGCATATCGCCGCCACATGATATTCTCCTGAAATCGACATCATAATGGAAAGACCGCCAAATAATGCATTGGCTGCGGTAAATCCGTTCGCAATCCATGATTTATTCATTCTATTTAAGCCTCCCCACTATCGTCAGCCCACCGCGGACTGTATCACCTTTCTTTACACAAATTTCCGCTTCTCCCGGTATATAAAGTTCTGTACAGGATCCGAACTTAATCATTCCGTACAGTTCCCCCTTTTGCAGCGGATCTCCCAACTGCTTCCATGAAACCACACGTCGTGCCAAAATGCCGGCAATTAATATAACGAGGATATTCCTATGCTTTCCCTCGATACCAATCGCACCGCGTTCATTTTCAAACCCCACTTCTTTTTCATAAGCAGGAAGAAACCGTCCTTGTGTATAAGATTGGTATTTAATGGTTCCTTCCATGGGAGAACGATTACAGTGCACATCAAAAACAGAAAGGAAGATCGTGATTTTATGGCATTTTTCTCCAAGATACATTTCTTCTTCCACGCCATGAGAAACATCCACTACGGTACCGTCAGCCGGGGAAACAATCGTATCTTCCCCCGGAGGGATAATCGCATTTCTTCTGGGGCAACGGAAGAAATAGCAAAAGTAACAGGCAAAAACAAAAGGAATAACCGCCGCATAAAGCATGCCAAAATACCACAGCAACGCCGCGACTATTAAAGATATGATGATGAACGGATATCCTTCCGGTAATATAATTGGTTTTTTCAGCATATTTTATTTCCGTTTTTCCTTTTCCATTTTTTTATCGCCAGCATAAACTTTGGAATCGCCGCCATACGTCCGATACGGCTCGGTTGCAAATATAAGCGGTACGCCCACTCCAATCGGTGATTTCTCATCCACAACGGTGCCCGCTGTAAATTCCCTGCCATGACGTCAAACACGCCGCCGACCCCCATCGCCAGCACGGGTCCTAATTCCTTCCTATGGTTCCACAGCCATTTTTCCTGTTTAGGCACTCCCATTCCACATAGAAGGACTTTGGTACCGCCGGATTTAATTTCTTCCACGATTTTCTGTTCTTCCATTTCATCGAAATAGCCATCATGAAATCCCGCTTTTTCAAAGGAACCGTATCGTTCCGTAAACCTGCGGATCGCCGTTTCTGCCACACCCGGCGCACCGCCGAGAAAATATACCGGCCATTTTTCTTTCACCGCGATTTTAAGAATTTCTTCCGCGTAATCGGCGCCTGCCACCCGCGCAGGAAAATATGTTCCCAACTGTTCACCTGCCCAAAGGATTCCTGCCCCGTCCGGTACGACCAGGCTGCAATGGTTCAGCACATAGGCCAATTCCTTATCTTCCTGTGCGATCATAACCATTTCGGCGTTAGCGGTAGCAATTATATGTTCTTCTCCTGACGCCGCCATTTCACGGGCACATCGCAGCGCCTCTTCCATAGTTACGGCATGTATGCGCACATCCATAACCGTATGAGATGGACATTTGTTTTCTATCATTATTTAGCACTGTAATTTGGCGACTCTTTCGTGATGCTTACATCATGGGGGTGGCTTTCACGAAGACCTGCGCCTGTAATTTCAATAAACCGGGTATTCTGATTCATAGCCGGGATATCAGGTGTGCCGCAGTATCCCATTGCCGCCCGCAGACCGCCAATTAACTGGAACAGTACGTCAGATACATGTCCTTTGTAAGGAATCCGTCCTTCAATGCCTTCCGGGACAAGCTTCTTTGCGTCCTGCTGGAAATATCTGTCCTTGCTTCCCTGCTGCATAGCCCCCAGTGATCCCATGCCACGGTATAACTTATAATTTTTCCCCTGATAAATAATTATTTCGCCCGGGCTTTCATCGGTTCCCGCAAGAAGATTCCCAAGCATGACCACTGACGCTCCTGCACCAATGGCTTTGGCTATATCGCCGGAGTACTGAATACCTCCATCGGCAATAACCGGCACATCCGTCCCGGCCGCCGCTCTCGCGCAGTCATAAATTGCGGTAATCTGGGGTACACCGATGCCTGCAATCACCCGTGTCGTACAGATAGAACCCGGCCCTATACCGACTTTCACCGCGCTCACGCCTGCTTCGATCAGTGCTTTTGTCCCTTCATAAGTTGCCACATTTCCTGCAATCAATTCTGCATGGGGAAAAGCATTTCGAATCTTACGGATCGTATCCAATACCCCCTGGCTGTGTCCGTGAGCCGTATCAATCACCAGGACATCCGTCTTCTTCGCAAGAAGAGCTTCCGCCCGTTCCAATACGTTCGGCGTCACGCCGACAGCCGCAGCTGCCAGCAGCCTCCCATCTTTATCCTTGGAGGAGTTGGGATACTTCCTCATTTTTTCTATATCCTTAATCGTAATAAGGCCTTTCAAATACCCGTCCTTATCAATTAATGGCAATTTTTCAATCCGATGTTCCTGTAAAATACGTTTGGCTTCCTCCAGCTTCGTATTCTCCGGCGCGGTAATTAAACCTTCGCTCGTCATAATTTCTGAAATAGGTTTTGACAGATCCGTTTCAAAACGCATATCGCGATTGGTTATGATTCCAACCAATTTCCCATCTACAGTAACAGGAATTCCTGAAATATCATATTTCACCATGAGATCATCCGCATCGGAAAGTGTATTATCCGGATTGAGATATACCGGATCCACAATGACGCCGTGTTCAGAACGTTTTACCTTCTCCACTTCTTTACACTGTTCATCGATGCTCATATTCTTATGGATCACACCAATACCGCCTTCCCGCGCCATGGCAATAGCCATATCTGATTCTGTGACAGTATCCATACCTGCGCTCATCACAGGGATATTCAAAGTAATGTTCCGTGTTAAACGTGTAGAAACATCGACTTCTTTGGGAAGCACTTCTGAATGCGCGGGAACCAAAAGGACATCATCAAAAGTAAGTCCTTTTTTCCCAAACTTATCCTCCCTCATATTTACCTCCATATTTTATCGTTGTATAAAAGTCATTCTCAAAGTACAGGCACAAAATATACCCAGCTAATGTATTTATTTTAATTCAAATAATAACTGATAGCAACTTGACTCTGCTTCATCAAACTTCATAACTATACCACATACCGCTTCTCAGTAGTATATCCGCTCAAAGAACTGCCCGCCGAACCGATGTCTTAATTCTTCCTTGAAATCCAGTCCTTTATCAACGGCTTCTCTCGCATCATGTTTCGCCAGTTCCAAGAGCGGCAAGTCACGCACGATATCCGCAGCTTTCAGATCAGGCATACCATGCTGATGGTACCCGAAAAACTCTCCTGCCCCGCGTAGAAGCAGGTCTTTTTCCGCCAGAAGTGCTCCATCCCGTATTTCGCACATCAGTTTCATTCTAAGCTGAGTCGTTTCATTTTGATTATCCGTATATAAAACACAATATGCCTGCTCTTTGCCTCTGCCCACACGGCCGCGAAGCTGATGAAGCTGGCTCAGGCCAAAGCGATCGGCGCCATAAACAAACATAACCGTCGCATCAGGCACATTCACCCCGACTTCAATAACTGACGTGGCCACCAGAAGTTTGAATTTACCTTTGCGGAAATCTTCCATAACCTGTTCTTTTTCCGCGTTTTTCATTCGCCCGTGAACCAGTCCCACACCAAATTGGGGGAACACGTGATCCCGCAGATTCTCATAAACGGAAACAGCTGCCGCCAGATCCTGCTTTTCGCTTTGTTCCACCAAAGGGCACACCACATAAGCCTGATGACCGCTTTCCATCTCTTTTTTCATGAAACGGAAAATGCGCTGCAGCATATGGCTTCCTACCACATAAGTTTTCACCGGATGTCTGCCGGGAGGCATGCCTTTAATAAAGGAGACATCTAAATCACCATACACAGACAGCGCCATTGTCCTGGGAATCGGAGTCGCCGTCATAATCAGCACATGGGGCGACTTGCCTTTACTTTCCAGTGCCTGCCGCTGTTTAACGCCAAAGCGGTGCTGTTCATCAGTAATGACAAGGCCTAATGCGGAAAACACCACGTTCTCTTCTATCAAGGCATGCGTCCCTATTAAAATATGGATACTGCCGTCTTTTAGCTGCTCCAGTATTTCCTTCCGCTCTGCCGCTTTTGTATGTCCCGATAAGTAAGCTGTCTTTATAGGCATTCCTTTAAATACCTGCTGGAAAGTTTTAAAATGCTGGGCTGCAAGAACCTCTGTCGGCGCCATAAGCGCTCCCTGATATCCATTTTCTACAATTTTCGTCAGCGCCAATATGGCTATCGCCGTTTTACCGCTTCCCACATCGCCCTGCACAAGACGCTGCATAGGAACTATACCCTCCATGCTGTCTTCTATATCGCGAAATACGCTTTTCTGCCCTTCCGTAAGTGCAAAAGGAAATTTCTTCATCACTTCATGCACTAAATTCCCTGATGGCATGCATTTGATTCCCACATTGTCCGTTTCTCTGCGCTTTCGTAAAAGCTGAATACCTGCCTGCATGAAAAACAATTCTTCAAAGGCTGTCCTCCTTCGTGCCGCCCGCTGTTCTTCCCAGCCAGCGGGATCATGCATTCCGCGGATTGCCGCCATACGTCCCATCAAATGCTCCCGTACAAGAACGTCTGCCGGAAGATTTTCCCTGATTCCCTCCGCATGATCAATGGCAAAGCGGATCATCGCCCGCATTTGCGAAGCACGGATTCCTTCCGTCAGGGGATAGACAGGTACCAATTTCTTAAATGCATGAAGCTCTTCAGCAGTGACTGCCTCCGTATCCGCATTGGATATCTGCCATTTTCTGTAATTATATTCTATTTTCCCATAGGCAAGAATGTTTGACCCGTGAGCAAACTGTTCTTTCTTCCACGGCTGATTAAAGTACACCAGATTGACCGCGCCTGTCCCATCCACCAAAGTCACTGTAAGTATGGACAGATTTCTTCGGGGATGTGCTTCCCGAATTTCAACCACCGTTCCATAAACCGCAGTTTCCATTTCATAAGAAAGATCCGCCATAGGGGTAATCCGTGTCCAATCTTCATACCGCCGGGGATAATAAGAAATCAGGTCCTCTACAGTCTTTATCCCTAAACGTTCCAGCTTTTCTTTCATTCGCATCCCCACGCCCTTGACGACAGTGACGGTATCAGATAAATTCATAAGGCACCCCATTTCAAAATGCATCATTTCCTTTATTATAAATCGGGGAAGCAGCATACAAAAACACTTGCCTCTAAAAATATTTTATGCTATATTATGAATGTTGCAATTGCGGAAGTGCAAGGAGGTGTAGCACATGGCTAATTATTGTGAAATCTGCGGAAAACATACCGCAACGGGATTCAATGTATCCCACTCCCATCTGAAAACAAAGAGGACCTGGAAACCGAATATCCAGAGGGTTCGCGTAAAAGCTGACGGACAGGTCAAAAGAATGAATGTCTGCACTCGTTGCCTTCGTTCTCATAAAGTTGACAGAGATATCTGATAAAGTAACCGGTCAATCACACCGGTTACTTTTATTTTACAATGATATCATTCAGGTCCTCCTAATTGAAAAGATATCTCTCCACGCACAGGAAAGATATCTTTTTCTTATCTATTTATATGGTCTGTGAAATTTTTGATAATGACGATAGGTGTTTTCTGATTATCATTGCCAAAGGGATTATCAATCAGAATCTTCGCTATCTGACCGGGATTGATTCCTTTGCTCTTTCCCAGAACGGCTGAACGCTTCAAGTCATTTACATCCGCAATGACTGCACCGTACGCACCGGTAGCATTTTTTATTTCTTCGCATACCCTATCAGTATCCGCCGGCCCATAAACGAGGCATTTATCAAAAGGAGGCATCGTTCCTGTAACATCATCAATCAAAGATGCCTGGCGGCATCGGGCGTAAAACACGCCGGCCTTGCCAAATATTTTTGCCACAGCACCGATTATGAAAGAAAAAAGCATATTCCATTTCCCTTCTTCTTCCATGGCCGCCTGCATGCCATAAATACTGGCCATGGATCCCGCGCCCGGTACAAAACGGTTCATCAATCTGGCCTGCCAGCAGATATGAAGTTCTTCAGGACGGATATAACGCCCCTGAGTAATTGCCACGACTGATTCCGCTGCACAAACGATATCATGATTGGTAATATCATGCCCCGCGTATTCCATAATCGCATCTACAATATTATCTTTATTTGTCAGAATCCGGGTAGGAACCGGAACAAGTTTCAAATCTGCCATTTTATTTTCTCACCCCCGATGTGTACTGATAAAGAGCGGTCCGTAAATCTTCAGAGGTCAGAGTAACTCTTGTTTTTGCATAGTAATAGTCACTTCTCGCCACCACCTGGTAGATAATATCCATAGGCATATCAGGAAAATCCTCCAAGTCGCGAAGTATATTCCCTGATTTCCCTTTTATTTCCAATTTGATTAAAAACACTTTCGGTTTCCGAATTTCCATGATAAAAGCCTGCCAGTAACCGTCATCCCTCGGTGTGTCGGCAGCGGTAAGGGTGGCAGTTACACTTGCTTTGTCATACTGTTCAAAAGGAAGGTATGTACGGACAAACGCATCCATAATCGTGCCGATCTGCCTCCCTGTATTTACAATCGGTATCGTAAAAGACAGGACAACACTTTCCCTGTCCATGTCTTCCACCTTTAAAGGCGTCATTTTCCCCTTTAACATACGCAGCGAACAATCGCCTTTAAGAAGCGCCATCCCCCAGTAGGCAAGGAACCCGAGACAGACAAGGAAAATACAGATTCCAATTATTTTCAAAATCAATATAAACATTTTTCACACTCCTGATAAAACAACTCGTTGTATATCCGCCCGCCTGCCAAACATTTTCTTTACAAGAATTTCCGCCCTGAGGGTACTTTCCGTAAAGAAAAACAAGCATGGTCCCGCTTCCTCAGACTGCCCATTTTGATCAGCCAGGATGGACATCGCTTTTTTCACTGTCCTCTCCGCAGGATCAATCAACAGGGTATTCGGTAATATATCTCGGAAAACTCCTGCAACGAGAGGATAATGTGTACAAGCAAGCACAGCAGCGTCCACAGATTCAGCACCGGCCTTTTGAACTGCTTTGTTTATCATCCTATAAATAAAGGATTCTTCTTTTCCCATCTCTATAGCGTAAGCCAAACCGTCAATGGGGATTTCAGTGACATTCATCAGCGGAAAATCCTTTTTCAGCCGGTCTCGATGCCGATGACTCCGTATCGTCATGGGCGTACCAATTACCGCCAGATGATTCACGCTTTCCAGTTCCGGAAAATCAAGACTCATTCCGATGACAGGAATTTTACCTTCAAAGAAAGACGGCGGCACACTAAATGTAATCGTATTACAGGCGGCAATAATCATTTTTACCTGTTTTCCCGCTAAGAATGCTTTCATTTCTTCCGCAAAAAAAGTGACTTCCTCAGGGCTTTTGTTTCCGTAAGGATTCCGCACCGTATCACCGATAAAAATAAATTTTTCATTCGGATATTTTTCTTTAAGGACACAGGCAACAGTCAAACCGCCTACGCCGGAATCCATGATCCCAATCGGTCTGTTATCCATCCGTTCTGTCCTCTTCCGCCATATCCATCAGCTTCTTCAATCTTTCTTCCGATATCCTCACTATTTTCCCCGTGGAAATCTTCGTATACGTTCCCACAGACTGTCCCATTGCTAAAAGCTCATTCGTATTTTCACGAAGCACCTCATATTCAAATACCAACTTAACCCTATTCACCTCGCGAAGATACGCCCTGACCAGAACGATATCATCATACACAGCGGATTTCATATACTTCACATTCATTTCCACGATAGGGAATACAATGCCTTCCGCCAGCAAATCATTGAGGCACACGCCTCCCTCACGCATGTATTCTACACGCGCTTCCTCAAACCAATTAAGATAATTGCCGTGATAAACGACCCTCATTCCGTCAGTTTCATAAAAACGTACTCTTTTACGTAATGTATACATATACTCCTCCATGTTCTTTATTGTACTACAAGAAGAAACGAGTTTACAGGAAAACTTTGATGATATGGCTGAATGGTATCTTTCTATAAACCGATCATGCAGGTTCTTTTTCCTGCTATACATAAAAACCACCGCCATCCAAAGCAGTGGTTCGATTTCTATTTATTCACCTGCAAGTCCAACCCATTCAGTCAACGCTTTAAAGCCGTCTCTGCTTCCGGCAAGAAAAAGTAGATCGCCTTCCTGGAATATATAATTCGGACTAATCATATCAGTAACTCCTGCAGCATTCTGGATTGCAATAATATTCAGTTCAAACTTTGTCCTCAGCCCACTGCCGACAACAGTTTGACCAACAAGAGGCTTCGGCAGAGAGGCTTTATAAATATTAATTTCTTCATTTAACTGGACAAAATCAAGAACCATATTGGCGCGAAGGCGGCTGGCAAGGCGAATCGCCATATCCCGCTTTGGATAAACAACTTCAGCGCCAATTTTTTCAAGTATCTCTCCATGTTCTGAAGTATCCGCCACAGAAATAACTTTCTTAATACCGAGGTTAATCAAATTCAGGGTAACTAAAAGAGACTTCTCCAGTTGTTCTTCCAAACAGACAATAACTACATCACAGTTTTTCACGCCGGAATCTTTTATGGATTTCTTATCATAATCATCAACCACAATAGCGCTTTCTGTCACGGTTCTGAGATCCTGCACTAAATTCTCGTCTTTATCCACAACAAGGAAATCATAGCCATACTCTGCCAATTGTATAGCAAGTGTATAACCAAATTTCCCTAAGCCGATTACTCCATAAGAAATTGTTTCTTCCTTCTTTTTTTTCATAAAGCCGAGCATATTCTCCCCCATTAACCAACTGTTACATTGCCCTCAGGATACCTCGCCCGGGTTTCTTCATAAAAATACCAGGCTGTTGCAATAGTCATCGGTCCCATTCTTCCTGTAAGCATAACTAGAATGGAAATCAGCTTCCCCCATTCATTCAACGAAGCTGTCGTCCCAAGCGACAGTCCTACCGTAGTAAAAGCACTCATCATCTCTGTAAAGGCTTCTGCTAACGAAAGTTCCGGGCACACAAGAAGCAAAATAAACGTACTGATTACGATATCCGCGATAGCCAAAACTACGACAACCACCGCTTTTCTGAACGCCAGTGGCGGCAATGAATAATGAAAAGCCTCCGCTCTCGCATTGGTCGTTACACGACGTACCCCGAGCACAAGCGCAAAAACAGTACTCGTTTTTACTCCGCCCCCCGTTGATCCCGTTGAAGTGCCGATAAACATCAGGACCAGCATGACAAGCAATCCCGCAGGAGACCAGGATTCAAAAGGATACACCATATATCCTACCGATCTCGCCGATTGGCTGCTAAAAAATGCGACCAACCAGGAAATAGGATTTGTCAGTTTAAGGAGCACAGCGCCGCCAATCAAAAGGAATACGGCCATAAAGATGGAAACCCGGGAGTGCATGCTGAGCTTGCGCCAACGAAACCGGTTTACCCAGCACTCACGAATTACAATAAACCCTAAACCGCCAACAAAAACAAGTGCTGTCGTAAGAATCAGCATAAAAGGATCTTCAGCATACATTTCCATGCTCCGTTCTTTCGTCAGAATTGTTAATCCCGCATTATTGAACGAAGAAATAGAATGGAAAATACTAAGCCCGATAGATTCCATCATTTCGTAATCGCGGCGAAAAACGAAATATCCAAGAAAGGCTCCGATGACCTCTATAAAAACCGTCGTTGCGAAAAGTGTCCGCAAGAAACGGACCACGCCGGAATAAGAATCAAGATTCATCGTATCATGAATCAGATTTCTTTGCCGTATCCCGACTTTCCGTCCAAGCATAAGCAGTACGCCTGCTCCCATGGTAGAAACGCCAAGCCCCCCTACCTGTATCAGCACCGCCAAGATTGCCTGCCCAAAAGGATTGAATACCGCTGCTGTATCGACAATAGATAAACCTGTCACGCATAAAGCACTAACCGCAGTATACAAAGCATCTACATAGGTTATACTTTGTCCGGGCATATGCCCCCAGGGAAGATACAGCAATATAGAACCGATGAAGCTGATGCTGCCAAAGGCTCCCGCAATAATGCGCGCAGGAGACCATCTGAACATATGTCTTCTCATCTATCCGCTCTCCATAATTTATACATGATTTTATTATATCATGAGGCTGGAAAAATATTCTTCACAAAAAAACCTCATCCGAAGATGAGATCTTAATGAATGACTGGTGCGGTTGGAGAGATTTGAACTCTCACGGATAAATCCACTACCGCCTGAAGATAGCGCGTCTGCCAGTTCCGCCACAACCGCATATAAACTTAAATATAAAAATAAACTTGGAATGGTGCGGCTGGTGAGACTTGAACTCACACGATCAAGGATCACTACCCCCTCAAAGTAGCGCGTCTGCCATTCCGCCACAGCCGCATATTTGGTGCCTCAGCACGGAATCGAACCGTGGACACAAGGATTTTCAGTCCTTTGCTCTACCAACTGAGCTACCGAGGCAAAATTGTGGCGACCCGGATCAGATTTGAACTGACGATCTCCGCCGTGACAGGGCGGCATGTTAGACCACTACACCACCGGGCCGCAAGTTACCTTATAAGTATATCTATCACCCCCTGTTTTGTCAATAATTTATCAGCATCTTACCGACATTGATTTCTCAGTGAGTAAACTTATTTACCACTATCTTCGGGCAGATGATAAACCGAGTTTCCTGTTATTTGTCAAACAGACATTATGCCCGTCTTTCTAAATCAAAAGACACATCATTTTAAATCTTATTTTCACCAAATTACAGTAGCAAATTGGACAATCAAGAAAAGAATTATGAAGTATATAAAAGTCGAACAATCTGCTCCTTGAAAGCAAAAACTTCCGCCTCATAAGAATTGGAAGTTCTGTGGTGGGACTATTCAGATTCGAACTGAAGACCTCTTCGATGTCAACGAAGCACTCTGACCGGCTGAGCTATAGTCCCATAAGTGAAGTCCATTATACATTAGCATACGTAAAAAAGCAATCATACTTGGTTAAAAGAAAAAACTGCCCACTACAAAGCAGTCCTCTTAATTACAATTCATTTCGACTTTCTAGGATTCTTTCTGCTGCCCCCATGACGGCAAGAAGAGCATGTTCAAATACAAGTCCGCCTTGAAAATACATAATGTATGGAGGACGCACCGGACCATCTGCCGACATTTCTATGGTTGACCCCTGAACAAAAGTACCGGCAGCCATGATAATAGGATCTACATATCCCGGCATGGGACCGGGAATCGGTGTTGCATCAGAATCGACAGGCGACCAGCTCTGAACGGCTTCCGCGAAGCGGCACATATTTTCCTCAGTATCTAATGTAATCGCTGTAATCAGGTCTGTTCTTAAGTGTCCCGGTTCAGGAGTTACTGAAAATCCGAGTATCTTAAATACGGATGAACAGAATTCGGCACTCATCATGGCCTGACGTGTTACATGCGGTGCCATAAAAAGTCCCTCGAAAAACGGCCGATAGCTAGCTGCATAAGATCCCATCTCAGAGCCAAGCCCAGGAGCCGTCCATGCATGGGCACAAAGTTCCACCAGATCCGCCTTACCGCAGATATATGCTCCGGTAGGAGCAAATCCGCCGCCGGCATTCTTAATAAGCGAACCTGCCGTAATATCCGCACCGAGTTCGATCGGTTCTTCTTTACAGGTAAATTCACCGTAGCAGTTGTCTACAAAACAAATCGTATCAGGATTTTTTGCTTTGACCGTATCGACAATTTTTTTTATATCCTCAGGAAATAAGGAATCGCGAAGCATGTAACCACGGGACCGCTGTATTTCCACCAGCTTTACATTTTCATCCACCGCCGCGGCAATGGCATCCAAATCATATGCATTCCCTTTGAGCGGCACTTCTTTATACCGGACACCGCGCTTTTTCAAATTGCCGGGTGCATCACCCGTAATCCCAATAACACTCTGCATCGTATCATAGGGACTTCCCACAGCGGAAACCATGGTATCACCGGGATTTAAAAGCGCCAAAAGAACCGTCGCCAGCGCATGAGTACCCGAAACGAACTGGGGCCGTACCAAAGACGCTTCCGCATGAAAAATATCGCACCAGACATTCTCCAACTTCTCCCTGCCGGGGTCACCGTAACCATATCCGTTAGATGGCGCAAAGTGATAAGCCGACAGATGGTTCTTGCGAAAAGCTTCTAGTACTTTTTGCATATTGAATAAGGAAATTTCTTCCATCTTATGAAAAACAGGTGCGCAGAGCATAAGAGCTTCCTGCCGCACCTTCTGTAATTGTGTATTCATTATAAATAATCAGATCCTTTGAATCGTAGATATAGCATGCTTATAGATAAGTTGTGAACGATTTTCGCTCACAAGCAGCACTGTAAAGCTGTCGAATGATTTAACTTTACCCTTGAGTTGTACGCCGCTTAAAAGAAATATGCTAACCGGTACATTTTCTTTTCTCGCTTCATTTAAAAACGTATCCTGAAGATTCATTTTCCCTTCCATTCTGATTCTCCTCTGATCCATGAAATCACATACGCTTCTATTTCCCTGAGCCATGTGTCCGTATCTGTCCGCTCTACCCAATGGATATAAGGCATGCGGCGGTACCAGGTTAGCTGTCTTTTGGCAAAATGACGTGTATTCTTTGCAATGAGCGCTTCCGCTTCCTCAAGGGAATACTCACCGTGAAGAACGGGAATCATCTCTTTATAGCCAATCCCCTTGAATGCCTGTGAATTTTCAGGCACGCCTGCAGTAAGAAGAGCCGCAACTTCCTCCTTGAGTCCTCTTTCAATCATTTGATGGACTCGCTTATTTATTCTATCATATAAAACCGATCTGTCCATAGTAATACCTATAACAGGTCCGTCATATACGAGATGCTCTGCTCTATCCGTTACAAGGCTTTGCCCAGCATCAGCAAGCTCTAACCGCCGTACCATACGTTGGGGATCCAAAGGAATTACCTCTTCAGGAAGAAGTTTCTTAAATGCGTCCGCCAATCCTTTTTTCCCCTGCATCTTATAAAAGGTGTACCACTTGCTTCGGCCTTCTACTTTTGGTGAAAAAGCATATCCTTCTAAAAGTCCCTGCACATAAAGACCTGTACCACCGATAAGAATAGGAATTTTATCCTTTTTATTTTCCTTAGAGATATATTCCCGCGCTTTCTCTTGAAATATAGCGGCTGAATATGATTCTTCAGGTTCCATACAGTCTACCAGATAATGGAAAATTCCATCCGCCTCTTCTTTCGTTACCTTTGCTGTACCGATATCCATACCGCGATATACTTGAAAAGCGTCACCGGAAATGATGGAACTGCCCAGAATCTTTGCTAAATAGACTGACAGCTCCGTCTTACCAACTGCCGTAGGTCCAAGAATCGTCAGCAGTTTTTCTTTCTTCATAGTTTTATCACTCCATAAGCGGTTGTCTGTCCTCTTTTACCGTGAATTTCTGTAAATAACCCTGTACGGAACAGCGCAGAAAACGGCCTCTCTTTCACTATTACTTTTTTTCTGGCTGCTCTCATTGCAAACTGTAAAACATCTTCTGTCAAAGGATCATAAACCGCGGCACTGCGGAATCCCTCCATACTATTTTCTTTCCGTTTTACAGGATACCTAAACATAGGATCAAAGTAAATTACATCAAAAGAATTTGGCGCTGCTGTTTCTAAAAATCCACGAAAATCGGCATGCAGCAGCTGAATACGCCGTAAAGCTTCCGTCATTTCTCCATCTTGTCCTGACAATGCAGCAAGACCTTCTTTCCCCACTTCATAAAGAGGACGGCTCCGCTCAAGAGAAATAACTTCTCCGCGTTTCCGCAGATACCAGCTTAAAATGACAGAATCCCTGCCCTGTCCAAAGGTACAGTCCAGTACAGATGTACAGTCTCCCGGCAAAAGATTGCACAGCCTGTCTCCATGCCCTTTTCGCATTTCAAAAATACGAAGAACTGCCGTCCCCAAATGAAACCGGTAAGTTCCTTCTTTTGACCAGAAGAATACTGGTTTCTTTCCATAAACCAGAAAGCCTTCCTCTCCATATTTTTCTGACATATGGAACAGGTTCTTTTCTCTTTCATAAAAAGCGGTTCGCAAGTCTTCCGCCTTTTCCCTTGCACGCCGAAGAGAATCTGCATCAGGCTTTAAAACGGTGGTGACGGCTATATTCATGTTCTGTCAAAGAGGCGCCCCAGTTCGTCAGGTGTAAATTTCACAATGGTCGGACGACCATGGGGACAAACGAATGGCCGCGTGGTATGGAACAGATCAGTAATAAGTTCCTTCATCTGCCGTACATTAAGCGGATCGCCTCTCTTAATTGCACCGCGACAGGCAGCATAAGCCATCATCCGATGACGCAGGGTTTCAGGAGAAGGCATGTTTTCATCATGGAAAGCAAAAAGCAAATCTTTAATAATACAATCCATATCATTTTCCGGGAAGTCTTCCGGTGCGCCTGTGATTCGAATGACGTCACGGCCTGCCTGCTCAAAAGTAATTCCCAGCTTTTTAATCTCTTCTTCTTTCTCAAAAAGAAGATCCATATCTTCCGGTTCCACATCAATCAGGTAAGGAATTAGAATTGTCTGAACTGGAATTCCGTCAGTCTTTGCAGCAAAACGATCATACCTTACCCGTTCATGGGCAGCATGCTGGTCAATAATAAATAAATCGCTCCCATGCTGGCACAGAATAAAGCAATCCGCCACCTGTCCCAAAGGAATGACAGGATTATCTTTTTCAGCGGTTACTTCAAAAAGCGGTTCACTTTCCGCTTTCATCGACTCTTCATGTGGTTTTATAAAAACGGGTGTTGTCGATAAAATTTCTGATCGGGTTTGTTTTGTCTCAAAATCAGTTCCTGATCGGGATACAGCATGTTCCGATTTGCGAAAATCACGATTTCCATAAGAAGAAAAAGATTCGTTCCATGAAGACTGTACCGGCACAGACGGTTGCGGTTTCTGCACGACTCCGTCCGCTTCAGTGAGTCCGATATCATGCGCACCAAGCTGCTTATCTTCCACCACCACCTTTGACAAGTCCAGTTCCGTTCCCAACGGTACCTGATGAGCAGGTTCTTTGATCATATCTTTCACAATAGAATCAGGTGCAGATTGGGATGTCAGCGTATTAAGAACTGCGTGGTAAACAAGACGGAATATTTTCTGCTCATCATCAAATTTAATTTCTCTCTTCTGCGGATGAACATTTACATCGATACTTTCAGGCGGCAAGGTGAATGTCAGCACCATAATCGGATAGCCGTTCTTAGGCAGCAGGGAATGATAGGCATTATCTACCGCCTTCGTCACTACGGCGCTTTCCACCACACGGCGGTTAATAATAATCGTTTGGTTCTGACGGCTGCTTTTCAAAAGAGAAGGCTTAGAAATCATTCCTGTCATAACAGAGTCTTCCCCTTCACTTTCCACTTCTAACATTTCTCCGGTCACCTTCACCCCGTATAATGCAGAAATCACATCCATCAGGCGCCCGTTTCCCGGTGTCTCAATGACAGTACGTCCATTATTGATAAGAGTAAAAGAAATATCGGGATTTGCCAGTGCCAATTTACCAATCATTGTATTAATCCGACTGCTTTCCGTCCGTTCTGATTTCAAAAACTTCTTTCTTGCCGGCACATTGTAGAACAGTTCACGTACTTCCACTGTAGTTCCTGCAGGCGCACCCACACCTTTAATTTTTTCCACCGCTCCGCCTGTCACATCAATAGCGGTTCCTTCCATATCTTCCGCCCGTCTTGTGGTAATTGTCGTTCGGGATACAGACATAATACTTGGCAAAGCCTCCCCGCGAAATCCAAGGGAACAAATATGATAAATATTTTCAACACTGGAAATTTTACTGGTTGCATGGCGGATCACGGACAATTTCGCATCTTCCCTCGTCATGCCGCTGCCATCATCGGTAACACGGATATATGTCATTCCCCCGTCTGCTATTTCCACTTCAATCATGTGGGCACCGGCATCAATAGAATTTTCCACCAATTCCTTTACCGCATTGACTGGTTTTTCTACCACTTCCCCCGCAGCAATCTGGTTCGAAGTAACTTCATCAAGTATATGTATTAATGACATTAGCGCCCCTCCTTTGCTTCTTTACTAAGCCTGAACAAAATCTCCATCGCCTCGATGGGTGTCTTGCTCATGACATCCAAATCCGCCAGCTCATCTATAATCGGTGAAGAAAATAAATTAAGAGCAGTTTCTCTTCTTATAACCGGAGCAGCAGGCTCTTCCTTTATTCCCTCCACTTCCAGTCCTTCCAGTATTTCATCGGCCCGCTTCAGGAGCGATTCAGGAAGTCCTGCTAGCCGTGCCACATGGATACCGTAACTTTTATCAGCACTCCCCGGGACAATACGACGGAGAAATGTAATCTCTTTTCCCCGCTCCTTAACGGTAACCGTATAATTTTTGATATGTTCGTTTTCTGCTGCCATATCTGAAAGTTCGTGATAATGAGTAGCAAAAAGAGTATACGCATGCACATTGGCATTAAGGTACTCCACCACTGCCCGTGCGATACTCATTCCATCATAAGTACTCGTACCGCGGCCTATTTCATCCAAAAGAATAAGACTGTTCTTCGTAGCATTGCAAAGAATATGAGAGACTTCTTTCATTTCCACCATAAATGTACTCTGTCCCGTAGAAATGTCATCAGCCGCACCCACTCGTGTAAATATGCGGTCCACAGGTGCAAATGAGGCACTTTTTGCGGGAATAAAAGAGCCGGTCTGCGCCATAATCGTAAGTACTGCAACCTGACGCATATAGGTAGACTTGCCTGCCATATTGGGCCCGGTAATAATAATCATTTCCTGATCCGTATGGTTAAGCTCTGTATCATTCGGCACAAACATCTCTCGTTTCAGGGCATGTTCCACCATTGGATGACGTCCGTCATGGATAGAAATACGCCCTTCACGGCTGTTTGTAATCTGTGGACGGACATAACGGTCTTTCAGTGCCGCCCGGGAAAGCCCCATCAAACAATCCAGCGCCGCAAGAGCCTTTGCGGTCCTCTGCATAGCAGCAATTTCAGGGCGGATAGCCGCCTTGACAGCCTGATAAATTTTCAATTCCAGTTCTTCTGTTTTTTCTTTTGCTGAAAGCGCTTTTGTTTCAAACTCCTTCAATTCAGGTGTGATATACCGTTCTGCATTGACAAGTGTCTGCTTGCGCATATAGTACTCAGGAATCGGCACCTTGTTGGCGTTCGTAATTTCAAAATAATACCCGAACACATTATTGAATCCGATTTTCAGTTTAATCCCTGTTTTTTCTTTTTCTCGTTCTTCCAAATCGGCAATCCATTTCCTGCTGTTTTCAGAAAGGGAACGAACCTCATCAAGTTCTGCAGAATATCCCTCTTTTATATACTTGCCGTCACGAATGTTTCCCGTACCGTTTTCATTCATAGACCGATCCAAAAGCTCATAGACCGTACTGTGGATATCCATTTGATCGGACAATTTTCTAAGGACTATTGAAACTGTGCCGGAAAGCAGTTTCTTTATTTCGGGAATCATCCCGAGAGATGCCTTAAGTGCCAGTAAGTCCTTTGGAGATGTCGTGTTTGCTTCAATGCGGGTTAAAATACGTTCGAAATCAAAAACATGTTCCAGCATTTCTTCCAGTTGGGAAAGTTCCGTCGTATGCCCCGTCAGTTCTTCAATACCATCCTGTCGTTGAATAATTCGATTCACATCCGTCAACGGGCGTTCCAACCAACGGCGTAACAGACGTGCCCCCATGGCAGTATGGGTGTGATCCAATATTTCAAGAAGCGTTCCCCGTCGCCCTCCATCACGCATATTTCGCGTGATTTCTAAATTTCGTAAACAGTCTTCTCCGAGTAAAAGACAATCCTTCTCACGAATAGGCATCACCGTATGAAACTCTGCTGCATCAGCCTTCATCATTTCTTTTAGATATGCTGCCAGCCATGCAAAGACACGGCGGATATTTTCATCCCCTAACGCTTCCGCCACATGGGGAACCGGATACTCCCCCTCCTCTCTACGCCGGGTAAGAAGACAACCTCCAAGACGCGCCCGGCAGTAAGCTTCCAGTCTCCCATAAAAATTATCACTTAAAGAGCATACTGCTTCTGTCGGTGCATAAACAGACAGCATATCAAAAAATGCTTCCCGTTCTTTCTTTTTATCCCAAATTCCCCACCAGCATTCCCCTGTGGAAATATCCGCCAGTACCGCGTCAATGTCATTATCCGTTTCATAAAGGTAAGCAAGGTAATTATTGGATTTATCGGCGATAGAATTTTCAAAAAGGATCGTTCCCGGCGTAACGATACGAATCACATCACGCTTCACTAAGCCTTTCGCTTTTTTCGGATCCTCCATTTGTTCACAAATGGCAACCTTATAGCCTTTCTGTACAAGCCGGTAAATATACGTTTCTGCCGCATGATACGGAATCCCGCACATAGGAACTCTTCCTTCAGGGCCCGCATTCTTCCCCGTCAGCGTCAATTCCAATTCATGAGAAACAGTTACTGCATCGTCATAAAAAAGCTCATAAAAATCACCGAGCCGATAAAAAAGAAATGCGTCTTTGTGCTCATTCTTAATAGACTTGTATTGTTCCATCAAAGGAGATTTAGCTGCCATCTGTATCACTCCACAATAGTTCCTTTTAATATCCAGGTCTGCGCCGTATCTACACGCACCTTCAAAATGTCGCCCACAGAAAGAGACCCTGGCTTAGGAAAAATAACCATTTTATTTCCTGATGTACGACCGAACCAATTATCAGGATTCTGTTTTGTTTCCCCTTCCGCAATGACAGTATACACCTTCCCTTCCATTTCCTTATTAAGAGAAAGACTGATTTCATTTTCCACATTCATGATTTCCTGCAAACGGCGGTGGCAGACAGCATCAGACACCTGATTTGTCATACGCGCCGCAGGAGTTCCTCTGCGGGGAGAATAAATAAAAGTATAGGCTGAATCAAACTTCATTTCTTTAAGGAGTGTAAGCGTTTCCTCATGCATGTCCTCCGTCTCGCCAGGAAATCCCGTGATCAGATCAGTCGTCACAGTGATGCCAGGCATCTTTTCCCGGACGTACTTTAGAAGCTCCTTAAAACGCTCAATTGTGTATCCGCGGTTCATCCGCCGCAGTATTTCATTCGCCCCATGCTGAACGGGAAGATGCATATGGCGCACCACCTTGGGTGAAGCAGCCATAGCATCCACCATTCCAAAAGTCATATCCTTGGGATGAGACGTCATATAACGAACACGCTTAATTCCGTCAATCTTGTCAATGGCGTGAATCAAACTGCCGAAATCCGTACCATCATGAAAATCAAGTCCATAGGAATTGACATTCTGACCAAGAAGAGTGATTTCTTTATACCCTTCTCGGGCAAGTTTCTCAATCTCACGACAAATATCATCAATCGTACGGCTTGTTTCCCTGCCGCGGACATAAGGCACAATACAATAAGTACAGAACTTATTGCATCCCTGCATAATAGGTACCCAAGCAAAAATCCGGCTCTTTCTCACAGAATGAAGTTCACTGTAATCATTCACACGGTTCGGATTCATCTGCGTCATGACCACATGCGAACCTTCTGCCCCCCTGCGGGAAACAATATCTTTTAAATCATGGATATGGTATGGTCCAATAATAAAATCGATCACCGGCATACGCTCAATAAGCTTTCCTTTATTTTCCTGCGCCATGCATCCGGCAATCCCCAAAAGGACACCGGGCTTCTTCCCCTTTAATTTCTTTACCTCGCCAATTTTGCCATATACTTTCTCTTCTGCATTCTGCCGGATACTGCAGGTATTCAGAATAACAACATCGGCATCATCCAATATATCCGCCGGCACATAGCCAAGCTCTTCCAGCTGCCCGCTGATACGTTCCGTATCGCTTTCATTCATCTGGCAGCCATAGGTTTCTATAAAATATTTCTTATCAAAAGACACTTCTTTCAAAATAGTCCTCCAAGTATAACCATGATATTTAATTATATCATAACCGCCCCCGTTCTCCTGAAAATGAAAAGCCTGCCCCTTACGGCGCAGACCCACTCATCCTGTTACATCAGTTATGATATTGACTTTAATTGTATCCAGAGCCATACCCGTGGTATGCTCAATTTCACGCTGAATCTTGTCACGCATCAGGTGAATCAGTTTCTTGATCTCCTGCGGCGTTCCCTGCCGGACCGTTACGTCAAGAGACAAAATGATACCATTCATCTGGCTTGTACTTTTCACGCTGGAAATATGGCTGATATGTATCTTTCTCAGATCACGCACCGCGTAATGTACCAGTGCTTCAATAACATGATTTGAAAAAGACAACTTTCCATAATAACTGAATACCGGACGGACGACAGATCGCTCTTCATTGCCCTTCGTTTTTCCCCTTACACTTCTGCGATTGCGGAAAAACTGAAGCGGATCTACAAGGTATCCTTTGAAATAGGGGCGCAGCTCCATCGTCGGCACAGGAATAACATGCTTTCCTTCCTTATGGCGTGCGTAATTTGCCTGAGCAATTTCCTCAGGTTTTGCCACATCCTCGATATGAATATACCGTGAAGGTGCAGGAAGCTTAAGTGTTGCAGCAATCTTCTGAACCATACGGTCAGATGTGCCGAGGATTAAAATACGCTCCGGATTGATTTTCATAATATGGAAAATTACATCTTCCGCCTGATTTGAATCCCAAAAAAGCGCGCGGCGTACCGCCGTTAAACGGCTGGCTTCCCTTTTTGCCGACTTTCCTGCCACAATACGATTATGATATATCAGGATCCCATCATCGATAATACAAGAAGCTTTATTTTCATAAGCTACCACAAGTGCACGGTCACTTTTCCCTGATCCCGGCGGTCCTGTAAATGCTAAAACATCCATACGATTCTCCCTGTCCGCAGGCAGCCTGTCCAATCCTTACAAGACAAAACTACTCTTCTCCTATAATTTGCACTTCCGTCATAAGTTCCACACCATACCCATCAAAAACCCGGCGCTTAATTTCAGAAATCAGGTTCATCATATCCGTACAGGACGCATGTCCGTCATTGATAAGGAACCCGGCATGTTTCATGCTTACCTTTGCATCACCTATGGCAAATCCCTTTAGTCCCATCTCCTCAATCATTTGCCCCACAAAATACCCAGCAGGACGCTTAAACGTACTTCCTGCACTCTTCTTCTCCAACGGCTGCTTCATGCGGCGGCGGCGATTAAACTCTTCCATCATTACTTCTATGTCACGAATATTACCAAGTGCAAGCTCCACTGTAATTTCCACAATTATTTCACCATTCTCCATAAAAAGACTGTGGCGGTAATCATAATGAAGCTTCGATTTATTGTAAACAGACAACTGCCCATCCCGATTACAGGAAAGAACAGACACCACAATATCCGCCATCTCCCCGTTATACGCACCAGCATTCATGTACGCCGCTCCACCTATAGTTCCGGGAATACCGGCGGCAAATTCCATCCCTGAAAGGCCATGCTCCATTGCCGCCTTGGCAGCCTTTGCCGTAGAAACACCCGCAGCTACACGGAGCCTGTTTCCTTCATGAATAATAGACTGCAGCCGTCCCGTATAAATCACTACACCGCGGATTCCTTTATCACGAACAAGCAAATTTGCGCCGCCCCCAAGAATAAAAAACGGCACATTCGCTTTAGTAACCTCCACAATGACTTTCTGCAGCTCCTCTATCGTTTCAGGCATAACAAAACAGTCCGCTGCCCCACCGATACCAAATGTTGTGTGACGGCTCATGGGTTCATTCAGCTTAATTTGATTCCTTCTTAAAAAAGAAGAAAATAATTCCGTATATGCAACCATAAAAAATCCTTCTTAATACATATTCCTATTTTCACTATTATATGAATGAATATCTATATCGTCAATTATTCAAAAAGCACCACTCCCAAAATCTTTTTTACAATTTTTCAGAAAAATTACGATAAAAAAGAACTGCCTATGATTACACAGAACAGTTCTTCACAATTCTATGAAGCAAATCATCTGTCCAAATTGGTCATATCTCTTGCCACGACAAAGCGATCATAATCTTCTTCTGTCACGTAGCCCAGTTTCAAAGCGGCTTCTTTCAAGGAGCTGTTATCGGCAAAAGCAGTTTCGGCAATCTTTGCGGATTTTTCGTAACCGATATGCGGAGAAAGCGCAGTGACAAGCATAAGTGATCTTTCTACCAATTCAGCCATCCTGTCTTCATTGGCCAGCATACCTTCCACACAATGGATATCAAAAGAGTGGATGGCTTCACCCAAAATAGCGGCTGATTCGATGAAGGCTTCTGCCATAACAGGAGCAAATACATTCAGTTCAAATCGCCCCTGGGAAGCCCCAAAGGAAACAACTGCCTGATTGCCGTGAACACGACAAGCTACCATCGTCAAGGCTTCGCACTGCGTGGGATTTACTTTACCGGGCATAATGGAAGATCCCGGTTCATTAGCAGGGAGTGTGATTTCCCCTAATCCTGCACGGGGTCCGCAGCCGAGGAGACGGATATCATCAGCGAATTTCATGCAGTCCATGGCAAGCGCCTCAAGAGCGCCATGGGCAAAAACAAAATCGTCCCGTCCGGTAAGGGCATAAAACTTATTTTTTTCGGAAACAAAGGGCAATCCCGTTTCTTTCGCAATAGCAGCAGATACTTTTTCACCGAAATCTTTCGGGCTGTTCAGACCTGTTCCTACCGCAGTCCCTCCGATAGCAAGCCCAAGAAGGTATTTTTCAGAATCATGAAGCATATCACGGCTCTTTTCCAGCATCACTTTCCATGCGGAGATTTCCTGCCCGAAAGTAAGAGGGACAGCATCCTGCAAATGGGTACGTCCGATTTTGACAAGATGCATGTACTTTTTACTTTTTTCCTCAAAAATCTCAATAAGATGATTCAATGGTCCGTACAGTTTGTTATGAAGTGTCTCCACAGCAGCGATGTGCATAGCTGTCGGGAACGTATCATTAGATGACTGGGACATATTCACATCGTCATTGGGATGAATACGGGTTTCACTTTTTTTGCTCCCCAATTTTTCATTAGCAATATGTGCAATTACTTCATTCATATTCATATTGCTCTGTGTACCGGATCCGGTCTGATATACAACAAGTGGAAATTCTTCTTTCCACTCTCCCGCAATGATTTCGTCACAAACCTCACAAATAACCTTCTGCTTTTCAACTGATAATTTTCCGGCTTCTTTATTCGCTATGGCGGCGCACTTTTTCAGTATGGCAAAAGCACGAATAATATCTTCAGGTATTTTATTTTTACCGATTTTAAAATTTTCAAAAGACCGCTGTGTCTGAGCTCCCCATTTATGATCAGCCGGTACCTTCACTTCTCCCAGCGTATCATGTTCAATACGGTATTCCATGTCGTTTCCTCCTTCAGAAATGAATTCTATATTATTCTACCATTTCCTCCTGAAAATTGTCATTTAGAAAAGGTTATATTCTTTTAAATTATCACGCTTTTTTCAATCAAAACAAAAATATTTTTCTTGAATTAGCTCTCAGAAATAAAATATTTTGCAAAATAAAGTCCGTATAGTATAATAACAGCACATGGCTTTACAGTTCTGATTTATGGCAGTCTTCGGGTCCCGTGCAATGGAATCCCATGAATCCTGTCAGGTCCGAGAGGAAGCAGCAGTAAGTGGCCCTTTCTATGTGCCACGGTGTATTCTGAAGGCTGTCATAAATGAGAGTTGTAAAGTCTTTTTTTATGTTATTTTTGGTATAATTAATTTATACATCTTTCTATTAAAGGCTGTTATTCCTTGTCCAAGGAGGGTTCAATGGCTTACCTATCACTATACAGAAAATGGCGCCCAAGCACTTTTAAAGAAATAATCGGGCAAAAGCATATTTCCATTCCCATTCTTCGCGCATTTGAACAAAACCGCCTTGCCCATGCCTATCTGTTTTCCGGCCCCCGTGGCACAGGAAAGACAAGTATGGCACGAATTCTTGCCAAAGCAGTAAATTGCCTTGATTTAAAAAATGGCAATCCCTGCAATGAATGTGCTAACTGTAAATCAATTAATACCGGCGCCAGTATGGATGTTTATGAAATAGACGGCGCTTCTGCCCGTGGTGTTGATGAAATTCGCGTACTTCGCGAATCGGTTCGTACTCTTCCTGTATCGGGGAATAAAAAGGTTTATATCATTGATGAAGTCCATATGTTGACAAAAGAAGCGTTTAATGCCCTTCTAAAAACTTTGGAGGAGCCTCCGGCCCATGTACTCTTTATCCTTGCCACCACAGAACCTGCCAAGATTCCGCTTACAATTTTATCCCGCTGCCAGCGGTATGAATTCCACCGTATTTCTGTAAATGACATCAAGGAACATTTACTGCACATTTCCCAAGAAAGCCATCTTTCTCTCACCCCTGAAGCGGCTGCTTTAATTGCTGTACGCGCAGAAGGCGGTCTTCGTGATGCGCTGTCTCTTTTGGATCAATGTTCCGGCGCATCAGCAGGTAATGAGCTTTCTGCAGAAATAGTCTATGATCTTCTAGGCCTTACGGACAAAGAACAGATTATAGATTTGTTCCACATGATTGTGTGTGGAAAAAGCAGTGCCACACTTCAGCTTTTTTATAAGATTCTCCAAGACGGAAAGGAACCTTCCGCTATACTTTCTGATTTACTGGAACATTTCAGAAGTATTATGATCTGCAAAGTGAATCCAAACGCACCGGAATTATCTGCTTATGGAAATAAGATTTCTGTTATACAAAAAGATGCTCAGGAATTAAGTGATGCTTACTTGGACGCACTTTTCGATTCTCTCCACCATTCTTTTTCTGAAGCTAACAGAAGTTCATCTCCCCGCATGAGTGCTGAAATGGGACTTCTCCGCCTATGCCGTCTCCGTGGTTCACAGGCATTGGACAGTTTAGAAGAACGGATCGCAGCATTGGAAAAAAACGTATCTGTACTTATGAAAAGCAGCACGCTCCCGCAAACCGAAACTATACCCGCTGCTCCGTCACCCGCCATACTGCCCCCAACGATTTCTATACCTCTCGTCACACCTACAGCACTTACCCCCGCCCCTGCGGCAAGTACAACCACCTGCCCGGATTCTCCAAAGGAAGTGGTACTGCACCCTCCTGTTGATAAAACACCGGTAAAAATGGAACCTGCCACAAAAAATAAGCCGACTCTTCCCTGCAAAACAAAAAAATCTCCCGAAGAAAAGAAGTCTGAAACCAGCCATGAGATTGGTGAAACACTTCTGGATCCCTCGACCTATAATGATATATGGGCAAAGGTACTGGCATTTTTTGAAATTAACCATCGCATTGATATTTTATACTGTCTTCAAAAAAGCAGTCTGATCCTGTTAAGTAAATCCCGGGCTATTGCAGTAGCCCCCCAGCCTTACCTTGTTCTCGCAGGAAATAATAAAGGCTATCAGAATACAATCAAAGATGCGTTCATAAATGCCATCGGAATTCCTGTCGAATTCCATTCCATCTTGAAAGGTACTGTCAATGAAGCAGATGCTCTTAGGCAAGTGCAAATGTATACAGATTCCGCAGCATCGGTTCATGAAACTGAAAAGGAACCGATGGCGGAAACCGCAGATAGTGATTACCGACTGGTTGAAAAATCTGAAATCCCAGACGATGAGAAAGATATGCCTGCACTTGCAAAAGCTTTCCGAATTCTTTCCGACTGTGATATCTATGAAAAGAAATAGATCCAATTTGACAAATTTACTATATTTGCCGATATACGGTATAATGATGAATGTGAAATTATAAGTTTTATTTGTAAAAGGTAACAATCGCTTTTCGAGGAGGAATTATTTATGTTTGGCAACAAGGCACAGATGCAGAATATGTTGAAAAAGGCTCGTAAAATGCAGGAAGATATGCAAAAGATACAGGAAGAATTAAAACAGCAGACAGTTGACGTTTCTGTAGGCGGCGGTGCTGTGGCTCTCATTATGAATGGCGAAAAAAAAATTGTTTCCCTGAAAATCGCAAAAGATGCTATTGATCCGGAAGATCCGGAAATGTTAGAAGATCTCATCACCACTGCTGTCAATGAAGCAGGCAAAAAAGCTGATGAAATGGTACAGAAAGGTATGAGCAAGGTCACCGGCGGCCTTGGTCTCCCCGGCGGCATGTTCTGATGAACAGTGATTTAGAACTTGTAGCCGAACAATTCCGCAAACTCCCCGGAATCGGTGTAAAAACGGCAAGACGGCTTGCTTACTTTATGTTGGAACGTCCTAAAGAAGATATAGACGCATTTATCAATGTCATCCATTCTGCACGGGATAAGATTTGCTATTGTTCTATCTGCTGTAATTTAGCTACATCAGACCCCTGTGAGATTTGTGGTGACAACCGACGCGATTCATCAGTGATTTGTGTAGTGGAGCATCCTCAGGATGTGCAGGCACTGGAACAGAGCCATGAATACCATGGTTTGTACCATGTTCTCCACGGCGTCCTTTCCCCTCTTGATGGTATTGGTCCAGAACAGCTCAAAATCAAAGAGCTCTTAAACAGGCTCGCCGATGATACAGTAAAAGAAGTCATTATTGCGACAGACCCCAATGCAGAAGGCGAAGCGACAGCATACTACCTGTCCCGCCTGATTAAACCGCTTTCTGTCCGTGTTACACGGATTGCCCGCGGCCTTCCTGCCGGCGGTGACGTAGGATATGCTGACAGCATGACATTGGCCGGCGCAGTAGAAAACAGAAAAGAAATGTAAAAGCGTGTGCTTTGTGTAAAAAGCCGGACAACTTACACATACATGAAGCATATGCTTTTTTACAGGGCTTCTCACCTTACTAATCAGATTTCTTGAAATACTAAAATATATCAAATTGATTCATCATCGGGAGGTTCTCTATGGAAATTATGGATGCCAGCATCGTCGGTCTCATTACATCTGCTGTTTGTATTTTTCTTTTGTGGAAATTCCTAAGCTGTGCCGTATTTCCTTTACTTGGAAATATCATTTTGGGCGGTCTGTTATATTACGTCATCAATTTACTGCATATTGTCCATATGCAGTGGAGCTTTTTTGACATTATCGTTATTGCTATCTTCGGAATTCCGGGAACCGTTTTCCTTGCGATTTTCCATTTTTTCTTCTAATAATAGATCACGGTACGAAAAAATCGTATCCTCTTTCAGAGGATACGATTTTTCTACTCCAAGATTCAGCAACTTTTTATTTTGTCAATAATTTTATCCAGCCACGAGCCCTTCCCTTTATACTGGGTAACATCTTCACCTGATACATTCGCATAGTTCAAAAGAGCTTCTTTCTGATTTTCTTTCAGCTTTTTCGGAACAACCACTTTCACTTCCACATATAAATCGCCCTTATAGGATGACTGCAGGCGAGGCATTCCCTCTTTTGAAATACGAAAACGTGTACCACTCTGCGTTCCTGCAGGAATCTTGAGTTCCACCTGTTTATCCAACGTTTTTACCTGGATAGTGCTTCCCAACGCCGCTGTCGGGAAAGAAACAGGTACCCTGCAGTAAAGATCATCCCCTTGCCGTTCAAAATCAGGATCAGATCTGACGTAAATATATACATAAAGATCCCCCTTCGGTCCTCCCCGTTTACCGGGTTCTCCTTCGCCGGAAATACGCATACGTACACCCGTATCTGCGCCTGCAGGAATATTCACTTCCAATTTCTTCTGCTTACGGGTCGTACCACTCCCATGGCAGCGGCTGCATTTATTTTTAATAATTTTACCTGTACCGCCACAATCCGGACAAGTCACAACATTCACCATCTGTCCGAAAGGACTGTTCCGAACAATACGCTGCTGACCTGTACCATGACAGGCATGGCAGATATCTGCTGAACTTCCCGGTTCCGCTCCATCCCCATGACAATGGTCACAAGTTTCATTTTTCGTTACAGTAAAGGTCTTATGAATACCACTGGCCGCCTCACGAAGAGTAATTTCCATATCATAGCGGAGATCCGCCCCCTGTTCCGGACCATTTCGGCTCCTTCTCCCACCTCCGCCAAACATATCGAAAATATCGCCGAAGTCAAAACCGCCTGCTCCGCCACCAAAGCTGCTGAAATCAAAACCGCCAGTTCCGCCGAAACCTCCTGGTCCCGGTCCGCCGCCATTCTGCGCCGCTTGACGAAAGGCATCGTGCCCCATCTGATCATATTGCGCTCTTTTATCCGCATCAGAAAGAACGTGGTATGCCTCATTTACCTTTTTAAAATTTTCTTCCGCTTCCTTCGGATGTTCCTTATTCAAATCCGGATGGTATTTGCGGGCCATTCTCCGGTATGCTCTTTTTATATCTGCTTCCGTGGCGTTTTTATCAATGCCAAGGACTTCATAATAATCCCGATTTGCCATTCCAGAAACACAATCCTTTTCTGCTACAATAAACAGCATAGAGCTGCGGATAACCGAAAATCACCCGCAGCCCGTATGCTAACTAACCACTGGCTGTTATTTATTATCGTCATCAACCACTTTGTAATCTGCATCAACCACATTATCATCCGATTTCTTTTTCTGCTGGGAATCCTGTTGGGCAGCTCCTGCTTCCGATGCACCCTGTTGTTGGGCCGCCTCGTACATCTTGCTGGTCATTTCATAAAGGGGCTTTGTGAGCGCTTCCGCATCAGCTTTCATCTTTTCTGCATCTTCCCCTTTTAGTGTTTCCTGTAGCCGGGTAATCGCTTCATTGATTTCTTTTACCTTTTCCGCATCGGCCTTATCGCCAAGATCTTTAATCGTTTTCTGAGCCTGATAAATTAGTGCTTCACCCTTATTTCTTTCTTCAATAATTTCTTTATGCTTCTTATCCTCTTCTTCATGGGCTTTCGCATCCTGCTGCATTCTTTCAATTTCTTCATCAGTCAGGCCAGAAGAAGATTTAATATCAATTTTCTGTTCCTTGCCTGTCCCCAAATCTTTTGCAGAAACATGGACAATGCCATTAGCGTCAATATCAAAAGTAACCTGAATCTGTGGTACTCCACGAGGAGCCGGCGGGATATCGGACAATTCAAACCGCCCCAATGTCTTATTGTTGGCAGCCATCGGCCTTTCCCCCTGGAGCACATGAATATCTACAGACGGCTGATTGTCGCTGGCAGTAGAAAATACCTGGCTCTTGGATGTCGGGATCGTTGTATTTCTTTTAATCATAGTCGTAAATACACCGCCGAGTGTTTCAATACCAAGAGACAATGGTGTTACGTCGAGAAGGAGAACATCTTTGACCTCTCCTTTTAGTACGCCCGCCTGAATAGCCGCACCAACAGCAACGGATTCATCAGGATTAACACTCTTGCTCGGCTCTTTGCCAAACTTATTCTTAATCAGCGTCTGTACGGCAGGGATACGGGAAGAGCCGCCGACAAGAAGAACCTTGTCAATATCGTTTACAGTAAGCCCCGCATCTTTCAATGCTAAGTCAATCGGTTCCATAGTATCCATAACGAGATCTTCCGTAATCTTGTCAAACATGGCACGAGTCAGAGCGGCATTGAAATGTACCGGCTGTCCGTTCACATCCATGGTAATAAACGGAAGATTGATATCGGTAGACATAACATTGGACAACTCGATCTTTGCCTTCTCAGCCGCTTCTTTTAAACGCTGATTGGTCATTGGATCACGGTGCAATTCAAAACCATTCTGTGCTTTAAAAGTAGTAGCGATCCAGTCCATAATACGGGCATCAAAATCATCACCGCCAAGATGTCCATTGCCATGGGAAGCTTCCACTTCAAATACACCATCAGCTAAATTCAAAATGGACACATCGAAAGTACCGCCGCCAAGGTCATAAACAAGAAAACGATGTTCTTTGCCGTCTTTTATTTTATCCAGACCGTAAGCAAGAGAAGATGCCGTCGGTTCATTGATAATACGGAGCACATTCAAACCCGCAATAGTACCTGCATCTTTTGTCGCTTGACGCTGGCTGTCAGTAAAGTATGCCGGGCAGGTAATAACCGCATCAGTAACTGTTTCTCCAAGATAAGCTTCCGCATCTGTTTTCAGTTTCTGTAAAATCATTGCAGAAATTTCCTGCGGCGTGTAACTTTTTCCATCAATATTTACTTTGTAATTTCCTTCACCCATGTGCCGCTTAATAGAAACAACGGTGCGATCCGGATTGGAGACGGCCTGGCGCTTCGCAAGCTGTCCTACCAGCCTTTCTCCATTTTTAGAAAAACCTACCACCGACGGAGTCAGGCGGGAACCTTCCGCATTGGAAATGACGACAGGTTCACCACCTTCCATAACAGCTACGACAGAGTTGGTTGTACCAAGATCAATACCAATTACTTTTGACATTTACTATGTCCCCTTTCTTTTCAGGCTTTGCCTGATAATTAATGACTTTTTTACAAAAATTAAGGTTTATGGGAAACTTGTACAGAGGAAGGCCGGAGCACCATATCTTTATACATGTATCCCTTCTTTAATACCATAGAAACTGTATCATCTTCCCATTCATCAGAAGAAATTTGCATAACTGCTTCATGAAAATGGGGATCAAAAGGCTTTCCTACCGCTTCAATTTCTGTGACACCGGAATCATTTAAAAATTTCACAAACTGCTTAAGCAGCAATTCAACCCCCTGAATAAATGTATCAGGAGCGCTGCTTCTTTTTATCTGCGTAAGAGCCATTTCAAAATTATCCACAATCGGAAGAAATTCCTTCATTGTACCTGCTTTCACCGTATCTGACAGTTTCGCCTCATTTTCACGGCTGCGGCGGCGGAAATTTTCAAAATCCGCCTGAAGTCTTATATATTGAGAAATTGTAGTTGCCAGTTTGGACTCTGCTTCTTCCGCCTTATTTTTATAAGTTGCCAAATCAGCTTCTACCTTTCCCAGGACTTCTTCTCTCACTGCAGCTTTTTCTTCTTTATTTTCAGAAGTAGTTTTTACAGCTGCCTCATCAGCAGAAAAAGTATCTTCTAATTTTACTTTATCTTTATTTTCTGCCATTCACAAAACCTCCTCACTTTATTTTTGAGACTCTTCTTATCTTATGAATCATTACCATTGACTCAAAAATTTAATCATCATCCTTTTCCAAGAGTTGATTTAATTGATGCTGCATGAAATACATCATCCCTACTACTTTTTCATACTGCATACGGGTAGGCCCCAAAACAGCCATAGATCCAATCACTTTGCCATTGGCCGTAAATTGCGCCCGTACCACAGATAAATCTTCAAAATTCTTAAATGCATTTTCTGTACCTATATGGACCGCAATCGGACGATCCATAGTGGAGAGAAGCATGCTTTCCAGTATATCCCGCTTTTCCAATAAATTCAATATATCCTGCATTTTCTCCACATTTTGAAACTCAGGCTGCTCAATCAACTGTGACGCACCGTCAGAATAAACCTGTTTCTGCGTTTTCACTGCCTCCTGCATAGCTGCAAAAATATGTATATAAGGGGATAAATCTCTTTCCACGTCTTTTTGGAAAGACATAATAAACTTTTCATCCACACGCGCCAAATCCCGTCCATGAAGGAAATGATTCAATTTATCAGCAAGCAGCTGCATCTCATCAAAAGATGAATCATCAGGAATCTTTATAATTGCATTTGACACTTCCCCCCCACCGGTAACTACAAGAAGAATTGCCCGCCTGCCATCTAATGGAAGAAAACGGATATAATTCAATATACTTTGTTGTCCGGAAGAGGCTGCTACTGACAATGAACGTGTAAGCATTGACACAACCTTAGCCATATTTCGAAATATCTCATCTACCTTTGCCACGTGACCAGTCAATGCCTCCACAAGGAGAGACTCTTCTTCAGGAGTCACAGGAGACGGCTGCATAAGCCAATCCACATAGTACCGGTACCCTTTAATAGAAGGAACCCGTCCCGCGGAAGTATGAGGCTGTTCAAGATACCCTTCATCTTCCAAATCCTGCATTTCATTGCGAATAGTGGCACTGCTTACACCTAAATCATATTTCCGTGCAATAGTACGGGATCCAACCGGCTCAGCCGTAGAAGAATAATCCTGAACAATAGCCCACAGCACTCTTCTTTTTCTTTCAGTCAGTTCATTAAGTCCGTCAAAAGCATCATTCATTGTCCATTTTGCCATCTTTATCACCTTTATTAGCACTCACTCATATCGAGTGCTAAACTTACGTTATTAGTATATTCTTGCCCCCATGAATTGTCAATACGTTTTCATCGGAGATTAAATCCATCCCTCTCACAGTATGATATTTTGTGCTAGTCCACCACTTTCGCTACTCTGCTTAAAGGGCAGGTATTATCAGCCTTAGAACGCAAATAATACCTGCCCTTTATATTTTCTCATCTCCTACAATTATAATTCGACGGATTCTCCTGGCTTCACAACTACAACAGAAACATTTTCCCGCGCTGCCGCCTTCTTAAATTCTTCAGGATTTTGTGAAATAACAGGCCATGTATTATAGTGGACGGGAATAACTTTTTTCGTTTTTAAAAATTTCGCTGCCAAAATCGCATCTTTTGGTCCCATAGTATAGTTATCACCGATAGGAAGAACAGCATAGTCAATATCAAAAAGTTTCCCAAAAAGTTTCATATCGCCAAAGAGTGCCGTATCTCCGGCAAAGTAAAGTGTCAAACCATCATTGAAAGACAGTACAAATCCGCAAGGAATACCGCCTGCCACACCACAGCTGTGGATGGCCTGCACCATTTTCACTTTACCGAAAGGCGCCGTAAAAGTTCCCCCAAGGTTCATGGGCTGGAAATTGATTACGGTTTTCGGAAAAAGTCCGATGACTTCAGGAATAGCGATGACTTTTGCACCTGTCCGTTCCGCAATGGCAATAGCATCTCCAAAATGATCCGCATGGGCATGGGAAAGAAAAATATAGTCACATTCTACTTTGCTGGCAGCTTCTTCGGCAAGTCCATTCCCGGTGAGGAAAGGATCAAAAAGCAGTTTTTCCTTTCCTGTATCAATCTGGAAGCACGCATGTCCCAAAAATATAAATTTCATTTTCATCACTCCTTTGATCGAATATAAATATGGACACCATGAACAATTATGACAGCATATTCTTTCTCACCATAATTTCCTTAATAACTTTTTGCGCCACATCAGTCAAGAGAATTCCACGACGCATACTGGTCTGCTGCATTTTATGATAAGCTTCTTCATCACTGATATGATAGTAATCCATCAGCAGCCCTTTGGCGCGGTTAATGATCTTGCGTGATGCCAGTTCCCTCTCCATTTCTTTCACACGGTGTGCTATTTCATGTCTGCTGCGATACTGACTGACAGCAATCTGAAGTGCAGGAAATAAATTTCTTTCTTCTACCGGCTTCATGACATAGCCAAAAACATGGGATCGTTTCGCTTTCTCCACCGTCTCCGCATCACCATAAGCAGTTAAAAGGACAACAGGCGCCAGATCATCATGGGCAATCAGTTTTGCAGCCTGTAATCCATCAAGCTTCGGCATCTGTACATCTAGAATCACGAGATCCGGTTTTTCCTCTTTTACCAGTTCCAAGGCATGTACGCCATCTGCACATATACCGACCACCTCATGCCCTGCCTCTTCTAATATTTCTTTTAAATCCATACATATAATCGCTTCATCATCGGCAATAACGATACGATATGTTTCACTCATCTTTTATTCTCCATAATCGATAAAGGGATTCGGATATGGGCTTCTGCCATATCTCCTTTATTTTCCAATATAAAAGAACCATTTAATTCTATTTCTATTAAGGTACGGACAATCTGCAACCCCAGATCGAAAGATTTCGTACTGAAATGTGTATCTAAGATATGCCCATTATTTTTCACACAGGTATGGAGCATACCATTTTCTACAGAAGCACTTACAATAAGTACACCGTCTTCCATACCTTTAAAACCATGGGCAATAGAATTATGAATTAATTCACTTGTAGCAATAGCCAATGGAACCGCTTTTTCCGAATTAATAAGCAGCTTCATTTCATTATTCGGCCGTACTAATTCGATAGGGCATACTGCCAGACTGTCGACAGAAAGCCGGCAGATTTTATCCAAAAATACATTCCAATTCACATGGTCCCCGCTTTGGCTCGCCAAAACATCATGGATTTGGGAAATTCCCAATATGCGGTTCACCGCAACTCTCAATGCCTCTTTCGTATCAGTATCTTTTGCCCGGCGCGCCTGCATCCGAAGTATCCCGGCAATAGTATTCAAAGAATTCTTCACACGATGGTGTATTTCTCGAATAACGGAGTCCTTCACCATAATCTGTCGTTCCTTTTCACGGATTGCAGTTACATCACTTAAAAGAAGGATCGTGCGAGACACACGGCCGCCGGAAAGAATAGGCATTCCCCAGGCAGACAATATCATATTCCCGGATACTTCATCGCCATATGCCGGCTTTTTCGTTTCCATAATTTTATCCACCAATGGCAGATGAACCATGGAATGCCCAATGATTTCTTTCCGTTCCACCGTTTCCTTATCAAGAACAAAATATAAATCATCCGCCATATCATTGGCATACATGATACGTCCTACGGAATCAAGGATAACCATCCCATCCTGGGGACGAAGATAATGGTACGCCCCTTCTTCCATCGGCACTTGGAGCATCATATAAGCCGTATCGGTAAGAACCTGCTGCTGAGACTGGGAATTAGACAGAAAAGCAGCTACAGCAAAAGGAATCCCGGCATTATCAAAAATAGGATATGCTGTCAGCGCTACCAACCGCCCTAAATCGAGTTCTTTTCGTCCAACGACTTTACTGCCTGTAGAGAATACATTTTCCACAAGAGTAAATTCCTCATCTAAATAGGCATCCCCTCTGTCAAAAAAGGTATTCCCCATGGAATAAGAAGGCTTTGCCGCCAAAAGAACTATTTCTACACTTTCATTTTTTCCTTTTGCGCAGATGTAAATTTGATTTTTGGAAATATCCGTAGCGAACTGGAGAGCTGCTTCCATATGATCCAAAATACGAATCTGCACATCCGTAAGATTCGTCATCTCACGGGCCAGCGAATAGAGCTGATTCATAAGTACCGCCTGTATTAAATTACCTTTAAACCTTCCCCCGTTCTGCCAGAAAGGGAAGGCGTGGATCTGCGTTCAATGTCATTGGCGCAAAATCCCCCTTTTGCGCCATGTAATACGCCCGGCAGCCAATCATAGCGCCATTATCCGTACAAAGCCCGGGGGCAGGACTGCATATACGAACATTTCTTTTCAGACAGTTTTTCTCCATTGCTTCACGAAGTCCGCTGTTCGCCGCGACGCCGCCTGCTAAGGCTACTGTTTTCAACTTCGTTTTATCCAAAGCTGCCATTGTCTTTTCAAGCAATGCGTTTATAACCGCTTTTTGGAAAGAAGCAGCTACATCTTCATAAGAAACGGGAACCTTCTTCATCTCTTTCGCATGAATGTAGTTAATCACAGCAGATTTCAATCCACTGAACGAAAAATCGAAACTATGTTCTTTCCTCAAGGCCAGCGGGAATTCTATGGCATTAGGATTTCCCGCTTTTGCCAATTTATCGATATAAGGACCGCCGGGATAAGGATACCCCATGACCCGTGCAATTTTATCAAAAGCTTCACCGGCCGCATCATCTCTCGTCTGTCCAAGGAGTTCAAAAGTATTGTAGTCACGAACAACAACAAGCATAGTATGTCCACCGGAAACGACAAGCGATAAAAAGGGAGGTTCCAAATCAGAATACTGGAGAAGATTGGCAAAAATATGTCCTTCCATATGGTTCACCGCAATTAACGGTTTTCCTAAAACCCATGCTGCCGTCTTGGCTGCAGCTACGCCCACCAAAAGAGCACCTACCAGCCCCGGCCCTTGTGTAACAGCAACAGCATCGATATCCTCCCAGCCGGCTCGGGCTTCTTCCAGTGCTTCAATAGCCACAGGAAGAACGTCTTCAATATGGTGCCGGGATGCAATCTCGGGCACAACGCCGCCAAATTTTTTATGTATAGGAACTTGTGTGGAAATAACATTGGATAAAATCTTCCGTCCGTCTTCGATAACAGCGCAGGAAGTTTCATCACAACTTGTTTCAAACGCTAAGATTTTCATTTTATCTCCTTACACCTTCCGAGACATGATATATCCATTTTCACGGGGCAGTTCATAGACATCCTGTCTTACGCTGACCGTTTGAAAATTATGTTTCCTGTATAGTGACTGGGCAGGCAGATTACTCACACGAACCTCGAGAAAAATGACTTCCATATGACGCTCCGCAGCTTCCTCCAACCCCTGCTTCAGTATTTTTTCCGCTGCTCCCATACGACGATACTCAGGAAGCACACCTATATTCATTAGCTGGGCTTCATCAGCAATAAACCAAAAACATCCATATCCAATAACTTTTTTGGCAAGTTTTGCAATGAAATAACAGCTGTGTCCGCCCTTCATATCATTTCTTATAGTTTCTTCACGCCAAGCATCAGAAAAAGAAACTGTCCCAATTTGATAAATATCGCTGATATCCTTTTCTTCTGCTTTTATAACTATTAATTCATACCGTGAAGTTTTTCCCATAAAACCTCTGCCTCACTTCTGCGAATATAATTTGGCATAAGCTGAAGGGGATCATCAATTTGTCCTTTTTCCCATCGGACAAATGCGGCCATCGCCACTGAAGAGGCACGGGCACAGCAATTATGGGGTGGTGCCACCTGTATCCCTTCTGCAAGAAGCTTTTCCCGATACATTTCTGCACCTTCACCTACAGCAATAATCGGTCCGCCATGGCTGGCTGCTGCTTTAACCACTTCATCAATAGAGGCTGCTTCTGCGGGTGCTTCCTGCCATATCTCATCAAAAGAGCCATACATCGCCGCATAAACGTTTCCACGCTGGGCATCCAGCAGGGGAAGAATAAAAGCTCTCGCGCCAACCAGATTCCATACCAGCGCTTCCAGGGTATCTACGCCAATAAGCGGAACTTTCCATATATAAGCTGCTGTCTTCGCGGTAGCAAGTCCGATACGGAGACCGGTAAACGACCCCGGTCCTTTGGCAGCAGCAATGGCAGTAATCTCCTTTTGATCTACTCCTGCATCTTTCAGTATTTCATCCATATGTGGTATGAGCTGTTCTGAATGGGTTAACCTTTTCTGTACTGTCCACTCGGCTACAAGCTTGTCCTTCTCCGCCAGCGCACAACTGAGAACAAAAGAAGAGGTATCAATGGCAAGCAACATACTTTATAATCTCCTTTACAACTGATTCCGGAGCGCCTTTTCCCCAGCACAGGGAAATATGGCGCATAGTCTCATTGATTCTTTCTATATGGACAGTAATACTTTCCGGCGGCAGCAAAGCAGGAAATACATCCGCCCACTCTACGACTGTCACACCACCGCTGCTGTACTCCTCCCATCCGATATTATATAAATCTTTTTCGTCACCCAACCGATAAAAATCAAAATGCTTCAGTGGCAGTACCCCCTCATAATAATTCATAATCATAAAGGTAGGACTGCCAACCGCATCATTGATACCCATTCCCTTAGCCAGCCCCTGTACAAAGTGTGTTTTTCCCGTACCAAGGTCACCATTTAAGGCGATAAACAGATCATTCACTGCATGAGCGCCAATCCACTCACCAAAGGCCATTGTTTCTTCTTCACTATGAGTTGTCAAATTCACTTTATCCATGAAGCCACCTCATTAATTCATCAAAGCGCATCATGCCGATTCTATATCCTTCGCCATGAAGCACACGAAGTTTGGCAGGGTTCCGTTCTGCCCGGCTGACTTTCACCGGATTTTCAGGACGGAAAATAAAAACATCTCCCTCTTTTTCCATCTGTAAAATCTTTTCCAGCCGTGCATTGTACCGTTCCGGAATAGTACACATGGAATCTACAATGGCAGGATATTTTCTTCCCCACACGGCTTCTGCCATCTTCCTCAAGAAATAGGGCATCTGCCTTTTTCTGTAGGAAATCGGCCGTGTCAATATATATACAGATTTTTTTACAGGAAAAGGAAGTTCATCATAAAATGGAACAAGTGGTATGGCAAGTCCGCCATCCACATAAGGAATGCCATCTATTTCTACAGGCGGCGAAAGAACAGGAATGGATGCACTCGCTTCTACGGCTTTCACAAAGTCTTCCTCACTGCGGCTTTTGTTTGAAATATAACGTGCCTTCCCTGTTTGTCCGTCGGTTACAACAGCATACAATTCAGTATCTGATGCACGATATGTTTCCATGTCCATAGGATCCAGTTCATTTGCCAGCTCGCCAAACATGAATTTAAAATTGAAATAGTTCTTTTCTCTGAGAAGATGTTTTATTCCCATGTACCGCGGATCATTACAATAAGTCGTATTGATTCGGATATTGCGTCCTTTTTGTCCGGACATATAACACATTCCCTGCATGGCTCCTGCTGACGTACCAACTACCTTCCGGAAACGGAGCCCTTTTTCAATAAATACATCTAAAACGCCTGCCTCAAAAACACCTCGCATAGCGCCGCCCTCCAGGACAAGGGGAATGTCCATCGGTACATAAAAATCAAACGAATTTATCTTTTCTGTCATACACCTCACGGCACTATACTGCCTTTATCCCATAAAATTTACTTCTCTTCTTCCGTACGAACAGACTGCATTTTTACAGCGTCAATTTTCGCACGAATTATTTCTTCATCACCAAGATAACCTACATGATCAACTGTAAAGTCCTCATTCAAATGGTATACAAGTGGCACACCTGTAGGAATATTCATACCGGCAATTTCATCATCAGAAATATCTTCCAAATACTTTCTCAGAGCACGGATAGAGTTTCCGTGGGCTGTAATTAAAACATTTTCTCCCAATTCAATTTTAGGCTTGATTTCCGATTCAAAATAAGGTGCTACACGGGCCACGGTATCTTTCAGGCATTCCGTCAGCGGCAGCTCCACAGTTCCTTTATACCGCTGGTAAGGCGCCTGTTTTGCAGGATTTCGTTCATCATCCTTCGGCAAAGCCGGCGGCCGCACATCATAAGAACGGCGCCAAAGATGGACTTGGGAGTCACCATATTTCTCTGCTGTTTCCTTCTTGTTCAAGCCTTGGAGCGCGCCGTAGTGACGTTCATTCAAATGATAATCTTTTACCATGGGAATCCATGCCAGATCCAGTTCATCAAGAACAGTATAAGCAGTATGGATTGCCCGCTTTAAAACAGACGTATAGCATATGTCAAAATGGTAATTTTCTTCTCTCAAAAGTCTTCCTGCCTGATGGGCTTCTTCATACCCTGTTTCTGTCAAATCTACATCCGTCCAGCCGCAAAACAGATTCAGCTTATTCCACTGACTTTCTCCATGTCTGATTATTACGAGTGTATGCATAATTCCTCCTTATGAACGAAAATGGTCATACCCTGCTATTGTAAGCAGTTTTATACTATTTTTATCTTTAAGAAATACCTGCCCTTTCCCTGCTTTCGTGACATGTCCGATTCCGGTCACACCACCAATACCCTTTACATATTCCCAATTCTTTTTAGAAATCGTACCAACCAATTCATAGTCTTCTCCACCATTAATGGCAAAATGGAAAGGCTCTTTTCCACAGTCCTGTCCCCACCGGCAAAGTTCATCAGACAGAGGAATCCGTTCTTTTTCCAATTCTATCGTCACCCGGCTTGCCAATGCTATTTCATTGATTTCCCGCGAAAGACCGTCAGATACATCATTGAGCGAAGAGGCTCCACTTTCTCGAAGGATCCGGCCAAAATCTATCTGCGGTTTCGGTCTTTGATGCCGGATTGCCAACATAGGGTATTCTTCTTTCTTACCATCTAAGAGGATAGACAATCCTGCTGACGAATCACCAAGCGTTCCTGTGACAAAAACGATATCTCCCTCTTGGGCACCGCTCCGCTTTACCGCTTGATTTTCAGGAACGATACCTACTATCGTCCCTGTGAGAATAACCCCCTGTTTTGAACCGGTGATGTCTCCGCCAAGAAGATTGACGCTGTATTCGCGGCAGCATTCACGGATTCCATCATAACAGGATTCTATCCATGTAATAGACAAATCCCCTGGAAGCGCAGCAGATATTACGAAAGATACCGGCTCCGCCCCCATGGCCGCCATGTCACTGAAATTCACAGCACACAGATGATATCCCGTATCAGCGGCAGACATCGTTCTTTTTGTAAAATGAATTCCTTCCACCATAGTATCCGTGGAAATCACCTCGTCGTATCCGCAAGGCGTCATAAATACAGCTCCATCATCACCCGCACCCAGCTTGACCAATTCAGGCCGGTAAATAAGATCATGGGCAATACGGTGAATACATTCAAACTCTCCGATATCCCGCAAAGTTTCTTCCTTCATCACTCCAAAATTTCCACGCCAAGCTTTTTCATTGCATCTATTGCTGCCAAATGGCCGTTATAATCCACATAACCAAGACCTTTGACAAGAAGCGTGACCTTATACCCAGCCTTTAATAACTCAAAAACCGTTTCTTTGATACAATATTCAGAAGCAATGCCACCTACATAAACATGGTCTGTCACCATTGTGCCAAGCGGAATCCCTTTTTTATTTATTCCATGGAAAGCGGAATATTCTTCAACAATATCATCCATTCCTTTATGAAAAATATTTTCTTCATTCGGGCGATTTTTAACATCGATAATATCCGCAAAGAAATGTCTGTCCAAAGCAGAACCTTTTTCCCCGGCGACACAATGAATCGGCCAGATGCCTCCATTCACCTTGAAAGACCTGTTTGCCGGGCTGTGCCAATCAGAAGTATACAACACTTCCATCTCATGCCTGTTTATAAAATTAATAAGGTATGCCACCGCCTCATGACTTCCGCTGCATGCCAATGATCCATCAATAAAATCATATTGGCAATCAACAATCACTAAAGAATCCATACCCGCCTCCTTTATTGCCTGTTTTATTTTATTTTAACAGGTTTCACCGGCCATGTAAAAGTGACTTCCCATCAGAGAATATATCCTTGCCAAGTTTTTTCTGTTTCTTGCGTCAATTCTTTTTTATGGGTATACTTTGTAAGTACATCATTATTGAAATTGTCAGTTAAGGAGATGGAAGATTTGGACTTTATTACCACCCTCGCTTATTTTCTGAATGTAGGCGTATTCAGTGCTGTTATCTCTCGTTTTTCCGGTGCGCCTATATCCATCCTTGTATGCTGTGCTGTTCTCTACGTTGGTGCTACACCTTTGGAGACAATCGGCATAATGCTTACTTATCTCGTATTTATGCGTCTGACTATTTATACACAGAAAAATCGGGTAAATTTCAAAAAGATGGAAGTATTTCCGGGATGGAAAATTATCCCTGCAATTGCCCTTATTTTAATTTCTCTTATTCTCTATCCCTTTGCAGGTCTCGCTATTTTCCTTCTCGTATTCATGGCTGAAGTACTGGCAAAGATGCGGATGAAAATCCCAGAAGAACACCGTATGGAAAAAGGCGAACTTATGCCATACATCATCGGCGGCGCAGTCCTTATGACGCTGTCCATGGTCGCTGTAAAATTTATCCCGGAAACTCTTTATTATGGATTGGGCGGTTTTGTTATCTTAGCCCTCTGTGCATTCTTCTGGTGGGTCGGTAATGACCGCGATCGTTTAGCTTCCGTTTGGGATAAGGTCATTCTTGCCGCTTTCATTCCTGCCGGTCTCTATGGTTTTGATATGGCTGATTGGATTGACGACCTGAAAAGAAATGTAAATCCCACACGTCTTGCTTATAATCTTCCTTTCGTATTCCTCCCTGTTTTCTTTATCGCATTCCTCATGGCAAATATCCTTTTCGGTATTTTTTCCCTTTCCGGTATGGTCATTGTATTCTTTTCCGCTATCGGCCTGCGCATTTTCGGCTACTATGAAATGAGCGGCAAAGGTAAGACAAACCTAATCGCTGTAGGTATTACTGTACTGGTGGCTCTGCTCCTGTTTCTCACCGCACCGGTACCGATTGGTATTACACACACAGTAGACGCGTTCCTTAAGCAAAATCAATATGGTTTCATGGGATTACTGAATATGTTCTAAGTGTCTTTAAAACGAAATATTGCCTCATGCTCTTATGCATTTCATCGAATAATATTTTTTTATCTTTATTACCATATTGCAGAAATAACTGACGGATTTATTTTACTATTTTCCATATTCCAGTTAGAAAAAATATTCCTTGCTCCATTTTCTGAAACGTTATATTTAACCAAAGAAAAACCGGCGTCTCTTCATTAAAGACCTGACCTTGACAAGAGACATCCGGTTTTATTTCATTTTCTCGGTTTCCATGCTTCTACTTTGACGGAACATGACGGACATACATCAGCCAGAAAACAAGTTTCACAGCTCGGTCTGCGTGCATGACACACACGGCGTCCATGCCATATGAGCCAATGGTGCGCATTGGACCAGTTTCTCATGGGGATAACCTTCTTCAATCCTTCCTCCACCTGATCAGGGGTATCACCGACAGACAATTTTAATCGATTTGACACACGAAATACATGCGTGTCCACAGCGATGGCAGGATAACCGAATGCCACACTTCTTACTACATTTGCTGTCTTGCGTCCTACACCGGGAAGCTTCACCAATTCATCAAAATCTTCTGGTACTTTCCCGCCATATCTTGAAATAAGCATATGACACATACCTAAAAGATTTTTTGCTTTCGCCCTGTACAGCCCGCAGTCATGAATTTCTTTTTCCAACTCTGTCTGTGACAAAGCTCCCATCTTCTCAGGCGTACCTAACCTTGGAAAAATACGATTGGTAATAATATTCACACGTTTATCGGTGCACTGCGCAGACAATATGACTGCGACAAGAAGCGTAAAGGAACTGCCATAAGTCAGCATAGTCCCTTCGTTTTTGTATACATCAGCAAGCCGGCGGAGCTGCTCTGCTTTAACGGCCTTCGTTACCCTCATTTTAATTCCTCAGCAGATAATCATGGGCCGCCAGCGCTGCAGCAGCTCCCTCACCGGCAGCAATGATAACCTGCTTATTCTTTCCGTCTGTCACATCACCCGCAGCAAAAAGTCCCGGAATATTTGTCTTTCCTTCTTTATCTGTAATAATTTCCCCTAAAGAATTTGTAATAACATCTTTCGGTAAATAGCTGTTGTTTGGAATACCGCCTGCTTCCACAAATACGCCATCTACAGCCAATTCTATTTCTTTTCCATCCTTCTTATTTTGTACAACGAGGGACGTGACTTTCCGTTCACCATTAATACGAAGCGGAATGTATTCCATAAGCACTTCGATATTTTCTTTTTCATACATACGTTTTGCAACAATTTCTGCAGCGCGGATACGACTTCGCACAAGGAGATATACCTTTTGTGAAATCATAGACATTTCAATGGCAGCCTGCACAGCACTGTCTCCGCCACCCACAATCGCAACCGTCTTATTTCTGTAAAACGGTCCGTCACAAGTTGCACAGTAACTGACTCCGCGACCGGTATATTCTATTTCACCGGGGATATCAAGGGTACGGCTCTTTTTCCCTGCAGTTACAATAACAGTCTTTCCCTGAAGACTCTTTCCATCATCAAGCTGTACCGCAAAAGAACCATCTGGCAAATGCTTCAGTGTCTTTACACCTGCAGTAACAAAATCAACGGGGTATTGACGGACATGAGCTTCCATCTTTTCCGCCAGTTCAATCCCCGTGACAGACTGGAACCCCAAATAGTTTTCAATTTCATTGGTCAGCATCATTTGTCCGCCGATATCAGTCGATACAAGCGTTACAGATAAGGCTTTCCTTGCTACATAAAGAGACGCATTCAACCCCGCAGGACCCCCGCCGATTACGAGCACATCAGACATTTCCATAATATCCCTCCACCTATTTATATCTAAATTTATTGATTTTATTATATCGCTTTTTGTCGATATATTCAACTTTATTTTCATGGGAATTTCGCTTTTTTATAACCAATAAATTCACGGAGAATCGAGTTATCAGGAACAAAATCATCTGATAATTCGCGAAAAGGCTCAAAAAAATGAATCAGTCTCTGTGCCTCCGGATAAAGCGGATTTCCCTTTTTTATCCTCTCCAGCATGGGCCGTGTCATTTTCTTGAGAACAGGAAGCTCATAGATAAGGGCAGAATTGAATACGCGATCCGCCCGATTTTGAAAGGAAAAAATGTTCTCTTCTTCTCCCCGGCGTACTGACTTCCAAATAGACAGCGTATCTTCAGGACTGTGCCCCCTGTATTGGACATCCCGTACCATACGACGGAGCAGACGCGTATCGGACGTAGAAATGCGGTTATGGTTATTGATATTGATTTGTGTCAATGCCGATAAGTATATGCGCATTTGCTGGTATCCGGGAACAAAGTAGGTCAATTTAGGGTTAAGCGCATGCAGTCCTTCCACTAAAACAGGCTGGTTTTCCCCGAGTCGGACAGGTTCATCATACCACTCTTTTTTCCCTGTAATAAAATTGAATCGTGGCAGCTGAACCTCTTTCCCTTCCAAAAGATTTATCACTGTTTCCTCAAAAAGGGAAATATCCATTGCCTGCAGGTTCTCCCAGCTTTCTCCTCCCATTTCATCGCGATTCCTAAAATAATCATCAAGAGAAAGCATTACGGGATGAACGCCATTAACCCACAGATGGATAATCAAGCGTTTCATAAAAGTCGTTTTCCCCGATGATGAAGGCCCTGCAATGCATACCAGACGGATTCCAGGATCTTGGCCGCAGATTTCATCTGCTAATTCTGCCAATTTCTTTTCATGAAGAGCTTCTGCTACGGCAATCAGATCAATGATTGAACCTCCGTCAATGGCATCATTCAGTTCTGCTAAAGAATGGCAGCCTATGAGTTCGCTCCATTTTTGGGATTCCAAAAAAACACGGGCAAACAAAGGCGTTTCTTCCTGTACTTTAATCTCTTTTTCCCCGGGATCAGGTACATGGAGAAGAAACCCCGGTGCATATGAAGACAAATGAAAGATTTTCAAAAAACCCATGTCCGGCAGCATGGGGCCAAAGAAGTAATCAATAAAAGTACCACATTGACTTACACTGATTTCTTTGACCGGCATTTGTGTAACCAGATCTGCATCCGCCTTCCGCCCTTTTAAGCGCAGGAAAGCTTCCGCTTTGGAAATCCCCACAGTCAGCTGCGTAATATCTCTTCCTTCTTTTACGATTTCTTCCATCTTATAACGAAGCACATCCAATTCCTTTTGAAGAGGCACATGTCCATCACTGAATTCACAGTAAAGCGCTTTCCCTAAAGCATGCTTCACTGCTACTTCTATTTTCCCGCCATATACTTCTTTCGCAGCAATAGCAAGCAGCATAATAAGAGATCTTTGATAGGCACGGTGAGCCAGAGGAGAACCAAGAGGAATCCATTTTACATCAGTATCACCGGTAAAGGGCGTTTGGAAATCAATAATATCCCCTTCACAGTCCGCCAGCACTGCCGTTTCAGGATCACGGCCTCCGGAAACCATATTCCATAAATTCTGTGGTGTTGCCCCCTCAAATAATTCATATGCCTTCCCCTCACAGGTAATATGCATTATCTTCCCTCCTTTAATTTTCGATTCGGTTTTCCTTTAGGATACCATAAATCAAAAAAAGATGACGATTTACAAAATGATATCCTTTATAAAATCAACGATTATCTTCCTTAATACAAACAATATAAAACAGGCCCGCCCTATAAGTGCAAAGGTCATGCCTGTCTGATGCCCTATTATCGAAAATACTTTATTTTCCAAATTCGCTTTTTCATATATGCCGCCAGTAAATGGCAAATCCCATGACAAACCAGATGATTCCCGCCAGAAGATATACCTGCCAGATGACTGAATAATAGCCTAACCGTCGCCGCAATAAGAAATCCTGCCATATTCCCAAGCTGCTGCGCTGCGAGAGACAATCCAAACACACGTCCATGAAAAGATCCGGGTGCATACTTGACAAGTGCTGGATTAAGTGATGAATTAAGACCGATTATGAAGCAGCCCGCAAGAAACTAACATGCTGCACCCCCCAAAATATTATCGAGAACCGCCTGCAGTATCGTGATGGCACCTGTAACAGTAATTATCATGGCAAAATAATATCCATTATTCCGTCCAAAACCTCCCCACAAAGCCGTCGTTAATGCGCCGGCTATACCAACACCGGCACTCATGATGGCTCCTGCAGCAATTTCCTCATTTTCCCTTCTTTCTGCTTCCAATTGTATCATTTGACTGTTTCCATCCACGCCACAGCGTCATCCATCATATTTGTTGTCACAAAATGTCCCAGTCCGGGATATTCTATTTTTTCCCCGGCACCGCCCGCTTTTTTAAAAGCATCAAAAAAATGTACCTGCGCCCGCGGATCGACAGAAGTATCACACTCCCCATTAATCAGCAAAAGAGGACATCTTTTTATATCAGATAAATGATTTAAAGGATTTCTCTTTTCCAATTCTTCATAAAGTGTCCAATTTCTCCCAAAAGAAATCCCAAAACGCGCCTGCATGAATAAATGAGATAATTCCCAGTCACCGGAACCGTTAAAAGAAACAATCCCCCGCAAATGAGCGGAATGCGACGCGGCAATTCCCAATACAGACAGACCTCCCATAGAATGTCCCATAAGAAAAGGCTTTTCATATCCACAAGAAAAAATTCTTTCATATAAAAAAGGAAATTCTTCCACATTGCTAAAAATTGTTTTCCAAAAAATATCATATCCCTCAGATGTATAATAATCAGACAGTGCATGGCGTTCTCCATGGTTTACCGCATCAGGAATAAAAACTGTATACCCATGAACGGCCAGGAACGCCGCCCGATTGACCTGCAATTCTCCCTTGCTGCTCCAGCCATGATAAAAGATCACTGTCTTTCCAGTTTCCCGTATGGGATAAACCACATAGCAGGGAATCGATCCATATTTTACCTTTTCTACTTTCAGCTGCATCATGATTCCTCCTTTAATTCAGGATAAAATCTGTCAGTCCACTTCCACCGATTATGCAGCCAAAACCAATCTTCAGGATGTTTTTTTATCCAATCCCCAAGTCTTTTATTGATATCATCAGTTATCTGCCGGACGGATTCTTTCTTTCCTAAATTTTTGTCCGCATAGATAGGATCTTCAACAATAATTTCGTAAGTATAATCCGTAAGTTGGTGCATGAATGCCATAAGGACAGGACGGCCTGTCATAAGTGCAAAATGAGCAGGTCCTGTAGGCGTCAATGTCTTTCGTCCAAGAAAGGGAGAAATAAGTCCGGTATCCCCCGGATCCTGATCACAAAGAAGCCCCACAAAATACCCCTCTTTCAAACGCCTCAACATATCTCGGACACCGGTTTTGTATTCTACCGTCTGTCCAGGAATGGACCTATACTCACGAATAAATTTGTCAAAACCTTCATTCGACTGTTTCATCCCCACTGCAAGTATAGGATACCCGTAAAGAGCAAGCGCCGCCCCTTCCAGTTCCCAGTTGCCGCAATGATTCCCCGCAATAATACAGCCTTCCCCTGAAGCAAGAATCTCATCAAGTTTTTCCTTTCCTTGAATAACCACATAGTCGGAAATATTTTTTTTATTCAACAAAGGAAAACGGAATACGGACATCCCGATAGTGCCGAAACGGACTGCCGCCGCCTTAGATATTTCTTCCGCCGTTTTTGCATCCTTCGTGATGTTCCCACGAAAGATATTTCGCAGTGCCAATTTTTTTCGACGGTTGGGAATAAGCATCCAAAAAAACTCGCCCAAAATATGTCCCATTTTTACCGCACTGCGATCAGAAAGACGACAGCAAACACGGCTCAGAAATTTCAATAATTGATAACTCCCATTCATATACATCCTGCCTGACTTGTAATAAAAAAAGATGCAGATGCACCTTTTCGAAAATAACAAAGAACCCTTGTAACAGAATATCTGATTATAATTTGATACCCTTTTCAGTGAGCAGCTTTTCCAAACGGCGCATCTTTTTCATCAACTCCGGAAGACGAGTCACCATGATTTGTTCCCGCCCCCATTCTCCGTGCGGCCGAGCCGGATATCCTACATAAGTTCCCGGAGTTTCGATATTTCCTACCACGCCGGTTTTTCCTCCAAGTACCACATGATCCGTAATATTCACATGTCCCGTGATTCCTGTCTGTCCTGCCAGTACGCAGGAATCACCAATCTTCGTGCTCCCTGCGATTCCAACCTGCGCAATAATAAAGCAATCTTCTCCAATTTCCACATTATGTCCCAAGTGAACCAGGTTATCTACTTTCGTACCACGGCCAATTACGGTGTCATTCATCGCCCCATTATCTACGGCACTGCCGCTTCCCACTTCCACATCATCTTGCAGAACCGCTTTGCCAAGCTGCCGGATATGGGTATGATGACCTGCCGCATCCGTAGAAAACCCAAACCCTTGTCCACCAATTACCGCATGGGCACGAAGAACCACACGATCACCAAGAATACTGTTCTCATGAATCACTGCGCCTGGATTCAACTCACAATTCTTGCCAATTTTCGAATTCTTACCGATATATACATAAGGATAGACAACAGTACCGCTTCCGATTTCTGCACCGTCATCCACAACAACATACGGCATAATCGTTACATGCTCGCCAATAACCGCTGTTTTACTAACTACTGCCGTAGGATGAATTTTACCGTCATGCTGTTCTTCAGGATGATATAATTCAATTAATTTCCCAAATGAACGTCGACAGTCTTCCGTTACAATCAGATTCTTCGTGTATTTTGCAGGGAGGGCATCCACCAAAATAACACCAGCCTGCATCTCTTCGATATGCTCAGCGTACAAACCTCTTGCAAAAGTCACATGGGACGACCCCGCGCTCTCTGCACTGCGCACATCATCAATAACTACTGCAGGATCTCCGTACAGTGTACCACCGACAATTTTCGCCAGTTCTCCGGCTGTTTTTTTCATATTAATCCTCATTTTTTGTCTGTTGATGACGGGTCGGATACACCATTCAATTTTTTTAACACTTCATCAGTAATATCTACTGCGCCGGCAGGAACGACCCGCTTGTGCATAACGATGCCTATATTCTTTTCTTTTGCAACAGCCGCGCTTTGTGTTTCCACCATTGACTGGATCTGTTTCTGTTTGCTTTGTACAAAAATCATTCTCTCCTGCTGCGCTTCCTGTACCTTTTTCTGCATATCTTCATCAGACAACCCCGCCTGTGAATCTGTTGTCAATCTATTCTGTATTTCCGCATTCTTATCTGTAATTTCTTTCTGGATCGCCTGAATCTTCGCGGAATCCTGCTGTACTTTTTGTACATCAACCACAGCCACTTTGTTTGCACTTCCGCATGCAGAAACAGCAGCAGCTGCCACAAGTAATCCAATGCATGCTAACTTACGTAATATAGTCTTTCTCATTTATCCTCCTGCTTGCCCATAGCGATAATTTTTCCGGCAATATCACCCGTTACATCTTCCGCGCTGATATTCGCGCGATACTGTGTAAATATCATAGTCAGGTGTTTCTCGGAAGCGACACGCCCCGCTTCCCGTCTGATATCTTCCATCATTTTTTCTTTTAAAGCAGCAATTTCCTTTTGCTTTGCTTCCATTCTGTCTTTCCACTCGGCATTAAATTCCTCAGGTGCTGCCAATATTCCTTCAGCACCAATTGTTTTCATCGTCTCCGCTCGTTTTTTATCCAAATCTGCTTTAATTTCAGCAGCCTGTTTATCGGCATACTTTTCTAATTCGGCACTTCCCTTTTCCCGTGCTGAATTCATCTTTTCCACGTCCTCCGGCAACCAGCCGTTCATGGGATATCCGCCTTGAAACGCACGAGAGCTTAAAAGTTCATGAAGCTCTTTTTTAATCTGCTCTTTTTCGTCACCCCTTACACCGAGAACGGTCAGTTTCATTTGAAGATTAGCCATACGGGCTCTTTCTTCCGCAGTCAGATTATCAACAGAAAAAACACCTTTTTCTTTATATTTCCCAGACAATTCCGAATAAAGATCTTGAATTTTACGATTCAATTCATCTTCTTTGGTCTTAACACGAATTTTCAGCTCATTCTCGGCTGCCAGCCGATCGCTTTGATCTTGAACGGAAGCTCTGATTTTAGATTGCTGAGAGGCGACACGGATAATCCGCTGCTGTTCATTCTTATATTTCTCCACCAAATGGCTATATTCTGTCTCCAGCCGAAAATATTCGCTGTACTTAGGGTGAGATTTCACGAGAGTTTCCAAATCGGCCACACCATATACCGGATGAAGTGCGGTCTGCTCTGCCTTTTTCGTCCCGCATCCGGCCAACGTAAGCCCCACACCTACGAAGATCATTGCCAGTACCTTTATCAAGCGGCTATTTCTTCTCATGGACTCTTACCGTTATTTCGTGGTCGATGAATCTGTCTTTGCTGCATCCGTCTTAGCAGCATCAGCACTCACGGATGTTGATTTTGCCAGAGAATCACTTACATCTTTTGTAATATCTGTTCCGCCATAAATAACTGCTGCTTTATCTACCACAAGAGAAAGCCCTCTCTTGGAAGCAACAGATTTAACCGCCCCCGTTACTTGATCCGCCATTTCTTTTTCGATAGAAGTACGTTTCTGATTGAACTGCTGCTGCATATCGGCAAAAAGTTTCTCTTTTTCAGCATCAGTCATATTTTCTGCTTTTGCATCAAAATCTTTCTGCATTTCATCCGCCGTTTCCTTCAACTTTTTCTGGTAATCTAATGCAAGCGTCCCATTATCGGAAATTACCTGACGCTGATCGACGACCCCAATATCAGATGTAGGGGCTGCATTGGCGGTATCCCCCATAGAAACAATTGCCATGATACCGACAGATGCGATAAATACACCTGCCAACGCAAACGAAAAGATTTTCACATTTTTCTTATTTCCAAGTGCTGTCATCATAATAAACCACTCCTTTTACAAATTGGCAATAAGCCGCAGCCATTTGCCTTCTTCATCATTATACACATATTCAAGAGTTATGTAATTATGGATCTTGTAAGAAAGTCCATATTCATTTTCTTTTTTCCCCCAATCATGATCATACCGCAGGGCAACTTTTTCACCAAAAGGCACACGTGCAAATACATGATTGGCACTTTCCATAAAATCGTACTTATACCCTACCTCAAGAATATCTCCAAAACGATGCTGCCAGCCACCATAAACATTCCACTCCATAGGACCGGGATATAGCTGTACTTCACCGAAAAGAACATCATGCTTCCCCATATAATGCCCGAGCATACCACGGAAAGCATAGTTTTTATCCCCATCACGCCCTGTATCCAACCAGGCTTCCGTCTTAATAATCCAGTGATCCGTCAAAGCGTCCACTTTTAAAACGGAATCTGTCCCTGCCGATAAATTTGTCTCTACATCTATCTCATACTTTTTGATAAAAGAATCCGCTAAAAGAATTTTCTTCATATGATTGGAAATGTCTTGGCTGTGCCGAGCCACGAAGCTCACGGGAAGTCCCTCCAATCCTTTCATCGCTTCTTCTGTCCGGCTGGCTGCGCGAAAAAGCAGAATCCGCGGAATCGTCGTTTTATGAAAGGACAAGACGCTGCTTCTCACAATCTCTCCTTTAGGAATCAGAAATATGCGTACTTTTGTTTCCTTGCCTGAATGAACCTCAAACTTCGCATCAAACTCAGGAAGAATCTGTTTCATCAAATCCCGTCCAGCAGATTGGGAAACACTTTCCGCCCACCCCACGGAATCCACGGGAAGACCGGTCAGTAATTCCGTCATAAGCACCGGTACAGAAATCGTATCTTTTTGGACATACTTCGCCGCTTCTTCCGTCAAATTCCCATAATCAATTTCTGTACTGACAGTTCGTATAATTTCCCCTACCGGCTGTAACTCCACCGAAATCGATGTGTGTTCTCCATAAGCCACCTGCAAATCACTTACCATATACCCGATAACGACGCGATTAACAATATCCGCCAAAACTTTATTGTACTGAACCGCGTTCAAACGGAAAATATTTTCCTCCTTTCCCACAAAAACACGGTTCCCAATAGCAGAAATGCTGGATTCTATCCGTTTTCTCACAGAATCGGGAACTTCGCCCTGCGTCGTTACTACGGATACGCCTACACTTTTTATGGGCGCCGCATCCACATTATGCGGCAGAAAAGCAAAGCATGAGAGCAGCCCCATGCCTGCTGCCTGCATAATTGCTTGTTTCCGTAAAGAAGGAATCATTTTCCCCCCTTATCCTATGATTAAAACTGTGTTCCGAAACTAAAATGGAACTTATTTCTGTCACCATGCCCATAATCAAGGCGGATCGGCCCGATAGGCGTCTGAAGACGAAGCCCGACACCCACGGAGAAATTAAGAGAGTTATCATCTTTATACCACGGAATCTTTCCTTCATCAATCCCCCAGGTCGAACCCATATCGGTAAATACGACCCCCTGTACCTTCTTTGCAATGGGGAAACGGTATTCCAAAGTAGCTGCATACATTTTACTTCCCTTAAACTGGTCATCTTCATAACCACGGAGTGTGTTGGAGCCGCCTAAATCAAAAAGATTACCGTAAGATACATTACCGTCAATATAACCTGCCATTACACGGAGTGCAAGAATATGTCCATTACCGAGTCCTTTGTAAAAACGCCCCTCCGTGGTGAACTTGTAGAAGTCATAATTTCCGCCAAGTCCGTGTCCGCCCCACTGTGCCGAAAAGGACAAACGTCTGCCCTTGCTGGCATTGAAGTAATTATCACGATTATCATATACATGGGTAAATGTCAGGCTGTTCGTCCTGCCGAAATTATCAAAGATGGCCTTTCTCCATTTTGCTTTTGTAGCGGCAGTCTCTTTGCTCGCACCACTTCCCCACTGGAATCCGTCTTCATCATCATAGGATTCCTTTACGGATTCAAAGTTCAAATAATTGGTGCGGTATTCATCACTGACACGCCCCCAGGTAAGATTCCATCCTTTTCTTCTCTTATCATATTCTGCAATGGTATCACCATCTGCATTATAATCATCGTATTTATAGACCCTGTTGAAAATAGAAGCACCCAGGGAATCACCGTTGGAATTGATCCATGGCTTCGTATAGGACAGCTGATAATTTTTACCATGCCCTGCTCCGCCAAATTCCCAGTGAAGATTTACTTTATCACCAGTTCCGCGGAAATTGGTATCTCCCAGTTCGAAAATACCGACCATGCCGTCAGAATCAGAGTACCCCGCCCCGACAGTAACAATCCCGGTCTTCTGTTCAATAACATCAATTTCTACAGATACGTTGTGGTCTCCTTCTGTACCGGGAAGAAGCTTCATATTTACATCTTCAAAATACCCTAAATTATAAAGACGTTCCATGCTGCGGCTTGCAAGGAATTTATTAAAAGGCTGTCCCTTCTTGAATCGTAATTCGCGAAGAATAACCTTGTCTTTTGTCTTTTCATTGCCTACAAGCACTATGTTTTCAATCTTACCTTCAGAAATTGTTATATACAGTGTTCCGTCAGGGGTTACCTGCACATCAGGAACAGAAACAAGAATGTACCCTTGTTTCAAGTACATGTTTTCAATTTCATGTATTTTCTGATTAACCAGGACAAAGTTCAATACGCTGTCCTGGGGAATATTCATGATATTTCTCAGATATTCATCAGTAAAAATGGTATTCCCCGTAAATTCCACATGATGGACAACCGGATTAGATACCAGTTTATAATCAAGCTGTACGCCCTCCGGAATTTCCGAAAAAGACGGAGAAATCTGGGAAAATACACCTGTGCTGCCAAGGGATGCCACATCATTTCTTACACTTTCAGCAGAAACAACACCACCCGGTTTGCTCTGCAGCAAAGGATACAGTTTCGGTTTGACTTCTCCAGGAACACCTTTGAAATCGACAGCAGTAATCGTTTTACCCTCCTGCGAAGCAATTGCCGCATCATCTTCTGCCGACAAATACAGGGATGCATCGCCCACAGCCACTGTCTGTTGAGACTGCTCCACCGCAAGGGCATCTGTCTTCCCTATTTCATTGGAAATTTCCCTTTCACCTGTGGCCTGTCCACTTTTTACATCAACCATGGAGCTCTGGGACATATTATTTCCGCTCCCTGCCATCTGCGGTGCTTCCGCAAAAACACTGAACCCCGAAATAGAAATCAGTACTGCAGATACGAGCAAAGTCTTTCTCCGTCTTGAAGTAATCATAAATATCCTCCTAAATTATTTCTTGCTTAGATTTATATTATATCAGGACTGCCCCCTTAAAGCACGTCCTGCTTCGCCAACTACGCTTTGAATCTCACTTTGCGACATAACGGGAAGTACGGGCGCAGGCGCTTCCGTCTGTATACTTTTCGTCGGTACCGGATCCGTATTAGATGATTCAGTTGCCGCCACGGTCGGCTGTACCGTTTCTGAAAGCACCAGATTTTTATCTTCCGGCACTTTCGGCACTTCTTCTTTTGAAACAGTTGTTTCCCGGGATATCACAGGGGATTTATCCGCATTTGCAGAAAACAGATTGCTAAATCCAATAAATAGGACTGCCGCGGCTGCCATGGCGGAAAGTCGGATTCCCCACTTCTTTGCTTTTTCATGAGAATGTGTTTCTTTCAGCCGCTGCATTTCCGCCTGCGCCATCATTAAATTTAACTCACCGGAAATGTCTTTATTATTCGAATAAGAATTTTCCGCTTTATCGAGCCATTTTTTTACAGATTTTACCCGTTTCAGTTTATCGCCAGGCATATATTTTCCCCCTTATATAAATATAATCCGGTTTTTATATGTGGTTATAAACATTAATTATTGCCTAAACACGCCATTCCTCTATCAATTTCTTCCGTTTTCTGAATTTTTCAGCATGAAATCATATTGTATCGATTTTCACTATTTACGTTCATGCATTAGCTTGGAAAGCATACCGCGAAGGCGGTGAATTCCGCGTTTTTCAAGGCGATACACATAAGCCGTACTTACGTCCATCTCATTGGCAGTTTCAGCTACCGTTTTTTCCTTCAGATACACACTTCGGATAACACCCTGTTCTTTCATTGGTAATCGACTGACTGCCATCGAAACAGCAGAATGCAAAGAATTTCTATCAGTAATTTCAAAAGCCGTATCGGGTGCAACCTGCAGTGTAAAAAGTTTTTCTTCCTGTTCTTCCCCCATAAGAATATCATTCTGGCCTTTCCGTAAGAAGTCCAGCATTCTTCCTCTTATGCGATGAATGGCATATAAAGAAAATGCAACGCCCTGCTCAATATCAAATTTTTCAGCGGCTTCCATAAGCCCGACTGTCCCTTCCTGGATCAAATCCAAAAGCACGGTTTCCTGCACAGGATACTTTGTCGCCTCTTTGAACACAAGAAGCTGGTAATGCTCTATCAGTTTCTGACGTGCCTCCAGTTCCCCTTCATTCTTATAGGCATCCCAGAGCCGTGCTTCTTCTTCACGGGACAGCTTCCCTTCTTTAGGGAGGGAATTTATGTACTCTGATAACATTAGACTCTCCTAAAATTTAAACTTCCAATCCGTACCGATATAACTATCATGTTCGTTATTATACCATGAAGAAATACCTATGTGCGAATTTAAATCATAATGAAATCCGATACTTGTTTGATTATTATTAACACCGGTCGTCGCAGTGAGCATAAAATTATTGAACAAGTATTTCCCTATTTTAATATAGTAATAGTTGTCATTATTTACTGTTCTGCTGTCATAATAATCAGTCAGGCTTGATGTAATACTGATCATATCAAGCCCAATGGTTTCTTTAAAGAAATCCTGCACACTGTTTCCCAAAACCATTGTCAAACCCGCATTGAAAAGTGCACCTTTTATAGCTTCGGTATTATCGCCTTCCGGATTAGCATGTAATGTCAGAAGCATGAGAATTTGGGAATCGTTCAGATATGGTTCACTGTGAAACTCTGTTTTCAGATTACCGGGAATTCCATCCATTTCCGCTGTAATATTGTAACTTCCTACTTTTGTTGTTCCTTTCATATGGATTGCGGGAAGGATATTTCCCTGCTCTCCATTCCAAGCCGCATATCCCGAAGAAATATTAAACTCCGTCATATTGACTTTAACGGTACCTTTTTCTACATTGACCTTCCCTATGACAGCAGGTGCACTGACAGGACCTTCTGCTTCTATATTTCCTGTCAGTCGCAAATCATAAAGAGAGCTGCTTTTTGCCCTGACATTATCCCCGACAAGGACATCCAGCTTTATCAAGGCCGGTATGGATGAACTGCCTGAATCTGAGAGCAATGTAAGCGGAAATTCAACAAGCGCATCATGAATGTGAATATTACCTTCAATCCCCGGTACGTCCATCACTTCACCAAGGCCAAAATCAGCATCTAAAGAGCCTTTATAGTAATCAGAATGTATATCGGGCGCATGGAGATGCGCTTCTCCATTATATGCAATAATAGCACCACGATCCCATTCCAATCCGCCTTTTACTGAGGACTTCCCCGTCCCAAAAATGGCATTCCCCTCCACAGTTGCGCTCTTTCCATCAAATTTCACATCCATATTTAAAGGAAAGACAGGATCGTGTAAAGTAAGCAATTCTATCCGTCCATTCTTTACGGAAACATACCCCCTGAGTTCCGGATCATCCCAAGCCCCTGATACCTTCACATATCCTTTGATCGGGCCCTCTGCTGAAGTTACCGGATTAAAGAACAGTGCCAGCGCATTCATATCTGCATGATCAAGATTGATATCTAAATCCAATGACGCCGCATTGGCGGAAGAAACACGCGTAAGCACATTAACAGGTATGGATCCTTTCATGCTTGCTTTATACGGATTTCTCCTTGCAAGAGCCTGTGAAATATAGATTACATCCCCTTCCGTATTCCCCATAAATGAAATATCATCAAAAGCATAGCCATTATAAACCGGATGATCAACACCTACAGAAAAGTCAATTTGCGGATTTTCTTTTGTGCCCTTTAAATCGACTGCTGCAGTCATTTTTCCATCTAAAGTTATATTTTCTTTCCCTGTCACCCGGGGTATCCAAGAAATGTCCATATTGCTGGCGGCCGCCTGAATATCAAAATCACCATTACTTGACATCCCGCCCTGAGCAGCTAAAATACCCTCTCCTACAGGAATATACAATTTTCGTATAGAAAGTGCATGGTTTATATAAGAGAAATCTATATCGCCTTCTCCCAGAACAGCATTTGCCAACTGCCCCCCATTCACTTTCGCACGAAATGTAATATTTGGGTCCTCCATTGTGCCGCTAAGAGACATCCCGCCATTTACAGTTCCGCTAATATTAGAAATCGGTAACCCCAAAAACCGGACGACCTCTGATATATCCCAATCATGAAATTCCAAATCGCCCGCTATAATTCCTGACTCTTCATTATATAGGCCTTTCCAGTTAAAAGCCCCTCCTCCTTGATGAAAATCCCCATCAGACACGGACAGTATATGATTCTCATATTGAATCCCCGCAGAAAGACTGCCAAGACGACCTTTGCCGATTTGAATTTCACGGCTCTGTGCCATTCCTGTAAATGCGGGATTATCAGTCGTTCCGGAAACATGACCTTTCAATGTGGCTTTCCCGTTGAATCCCTTATCAGGCAAAAGCTCACCTACATCTATATCTGTCAGCGTGACATCCATATTCAGCGTATCGCCGATAATACTGCCATTAATCAAAGCCGTCCCATCATAAATATAGGCTAACCCGTCCTGAATGGTTATCTTTCCATCATCATAGGAATATTTCCCTGATACGCTTTGGAATAATTGCCCTGCAACAGATCCGTCCCATGCAAGAAAGTCCCCCGACACGGATGGCTTCTCGGATGTTCCGGTGACATTCACCGTATTTTCAACCCATCCGGTAACAGGATATGACATACCTGCCATTTTCAAAATACTTTCTATACGAATTTTTTCACTTTCAATTCTTAAATTTAATTCGTGCGGCGTCTCTAATCCGACTGTCCCCTTTACATGATGACTGCCTTCCCCGTTTTTCCACACGAGAGAATCAATCCTCAAACTATTTTCCGCTCCGGTAAGATGTCCGTCTATAGTATCAAAAGCGGCATTATATATATGCCCGTCACGGGCATGAATCTCCCCTGTAAAAGAAGGAAGCAACTCTGACCCCGTAATCCGCATATCAAAAGAAGTTCTCCCCGCAATATTTATATCGACGAACTCAGAAAACTGCGCCATATCTAAATTCGTCCCCACAGCCCTGATACTCATATCATCTGCAGCATAAATACCATTTATGGAAAATATTCCCTCCCCCGATTGCCCATTCAAATAAGAAATCTCATATGTATCATCATGAGCCGCTATTTCACCGGCAATGGAATCCGCACAAAGCCCATTAACTTCTACACCATCTCCGGTAAAAGTCGATGTCCATCTCCCATTTTTATAAATGCCTTCACCGGTAATAAAAGACGCACTATTCCCATTATATGAAATATTCTGTCCTTTTCCCGCTGCCGTTGCCGAATATAAAGTCATACTTCCATCAAAGTAATTACCTTGGGCAATAACCGACCCGTTTATAATCCCTGATAAATCATAGCCTAAAGGAATATCGCCTGCGGAAATATCCTCTGCAGTTATTTCACCATTAAAATCACCGGTTGAAAAACTGTACTTCCCTTTTCCTGTCACAGTTCCGCCGGCCATATGAATTATCAACGATGAAAGTGCCAGCGTCCTTTCACCATAATCAAAAGCTGCCGATCCGTCTTGTATTAAAACATTCCGGTAACAAACGTCTTTTACAGAGATTTTCCCTGCCAGTACCGGATTGGAAAGACTACCCCCTATATGTACATTTCCTGTAGCATACCCCTTAACGTCTTCCGTTAAAATAACTTTTGATGCATCTAAATAAGAAAAATTCACATTACCACTGATAAGAGGATCTTCGCCTTTCCAATTCATTGCTCCGCTGCCGGCAATAATCTGTCCATTCACTTTCCCTGAAAAATTTTCTATCTGAAGAACCCCATCACAAATATCAAAAAAGGCCGCCACATCCGTAAGAGCATAATTTTCATAGCTCACCGCAGTCTGATCAAGGCGACCTTTTACATGATAAGACAGGACGCCATCACTTCTCCAGATTCTGGCGCCCGTCACTTCTCCCATACCGTTTCTTATATCAAAAGAATGCACCGCTCCCGGCATTTTCTCAATCAGCGGCTTTAAAAACTGTAAAGATGCCGGTTCCGTCTGTATATTTCCTTCAAAATTATTTTCATCCGTATATGACAGATCCCCATCAAAAGGGACTTTCAAAAATTCTCCTGCCAGGGTTCCTTTGATTTTCTCATCTTCCCCCCTGGTAAGATCGCATTCTACCTTTTCAAAAGTGTAGATGTCTCCCGTCTGCGTTTCTACCTTGAGATCCCCGTTTTTCAAAGCTACGGAACCATGAAATTCTCCTGCAGATTCATCAGCAGAGTGCTTAACCAATTCCTGCACGTTCCACTGCCCGTCTTTTCTTTCACGCACAGTCATCATCGGTTCTTCCATAGTGATACCACTCACCACATTAAGAAGATCACCATCATGCATCAGATAATTATATAGAGCACCTGCTGACCAGCTGATTGTCACATTAGCAGACTTTAAAACATCTTTCCCCTCTTTATCCTTTAATTCCACAAAGTCAAAAGACAGATTATACCGGGGATCTAAATCCATTGTACGCCATACAAGTGTGCCATTGATTTTTTCCTTAACAGCATCTTGGATAACAGGCTCTAAATTTTGCACAACAATAGGCCGTATAAGAAGGTAGACCACGGCAAGCGCAAGAAAAATAATTGCACCAATCCCGTTTAACCACCATTTAATTTTATCGTTCAAAATAAACTCCTATCATGGATAATTTTGTGATAATTACTTTTTGGCAGTAAACTCCGGATGGATAACTGCCGGAATCCCCATGGCATTTTCAAGCGTAGCCAAACCGACATTGTAATTATATAATGCGGTAATATGATTTGTCCTCGCCTTATTTAAAGCAAGCTGGGCATCAAGAACATCCAAGTTGATTCCGACACCTGAACGATACCGGACCGTCGCAATCTTGTACGCCTCTTCCGCCTGTTCTACAGCAGCTTCTGTCGCACGGATCTGCTCCCTAGCAGATAAAATGTTTAAATAATCCTGTCTGATTTCAAGCTCTATCGATTCTCTTGCCTTTAATAAGGTTTCTTCCGCAGACTTCAAGCCGGAAGATGCACTCTTAATTTTTGCATCAGTCGTACCACCATCCCAAATACTCCAGCTCACCGTTCCTGTAACAGTCCAATCATCTTTATCCAAACCGTCAAGACCGGCCGTGTTCCAAGAATAACCGCCCCCTACAGCGACTGTGGGCATGTATCCCGCCTTTGCAATACGAACCTGTTCCTTGGCAATACGGACATTATAATCTGCTTTAATCAGTTCCCATCTGTACTTTTGCCCCATGGCAATAGCTTGTTCCAACGTAATATCAAAAGTTGGTTCCGGAAAATCTTTATCAATTGGGTTTAATTTCGTATTCATAGGAAGGCGCATGATATTATTCAAATTCGCTTCCGCTATATCACGAGAGTTTGCTGCTGCAATACTGTTCTGTTTTGCATTTGCAAGAGAAACATTTGACGAGAGAACATCCAGCTTTGCCACAACCCCCGCATCATACTGCTGTTTTACATTAGTCAGGTGCCCATCAAGGTTTGTAACCGATTCCATAGCTACATCCGCCAGTTTAATCATTTCTAAATACTGGTAGTATGCCTTAGCCGCTGCAAGCTTTGTTGCAGCTTCCGTTTGGTAAACGTTTATATGAGCCACATCTTCCGCATAACGGGCTGCATCAATCGCGCCTTCTACGGCTCCCCCTGTCCAAATCGGCCAAGATAACGTCAACCCCTGATTATATCCATGATTTGCACCGTAAAACCCTGCACTATTAGCAGAACCCGCTTTCACCTGGTTTCTTGCCCATTTATAAGATAATGATGGATTTTTAGCCGCTGCCGCCTGGCTGACTGCAGTTTCCGCCTGTTCCAAAGACAATTCTGCCAACCGGATATCACGATTATTTTGAATGGCCGTAGAAACTGCACCCTTTAAATCTATATCTATATTAGATGTTTCTGCCTTTACCTTTCCCTCAGGCATCATATCATTTAAATTTTTCTGCAAAAGCATATTATCAAAATTTACTTCTTTTGCAGAAACACTCTGTTTCATTTGGGCTTCAATCGCCTTTTCTGTCAGTTTCGGGTCAGTCGACAAACGAAGGCCCTCTCTCGCATCTGCAGTAATACCTGCTGATAAAGCTGACAATAACGCTATTGATAAAATTACACTCTTCTGCTTGTTCATATTTCTCTTCGCCCTTTCCAAAATCATTTTTTAATACGCATAGCCTAATCCGATATATTCACCTCCGCCATGACGACCATGAGGGAATATTGATTGCCCCACCGCATAAATGCCGGGATATGCTTCATAAGCCCCCCGCAGCCTGACAGTTAAATCATTCGGATCAAAGAGATCTGCATCAAATTTCCACTTATCTTTTTTATAGGAGGCCCCGATACCCAATTTATTACGGATAATCCCGCCCCGGATATCGAATTTTCCCTTTTTCTGCCCATACTGTACATTATATACGCTGTCGTTGCCAAAAGACTCAACACCAAGAATTAAAGGGGAATCTCTGCCGATACGAAGCGATACATTGGGAGAAAAATCTTCTCTTTTCGTATTATATAATAATTCGCCCGACACAGACAAACTGCCGCCTGCCATAAGATTGTTTAATTTGTCAGAAACATTTTTTGCATCACCGGAAATTAATCTGGCATTTTCTGAAGCAACTGCCAAATTATCCATAATCTTTCTTGCATCCGCCACTGTTTTTCCATCACCATTCAGCTGGTATAGCATAGAATTCATCTGCGACGTGACACCCTGTATCTGATTGGCAATTTGTATCCCCTGCGCTGTCAATATAGTAAGATTTTCAGAAATAGCGTCAAAGTTGTTTAAGCTTCTCTTGACATTTTTTTGAGCCGCCGGATCGCCTACAATTGTATTGATTCCGTCAAGCATCACCTGCGCAGAAGCCATGAGTTTATCCATTTTGTCCATTGCTGCATCAATCCCCGGCGCAGCCTGCCCCTGTACAGTCATCCCCTCACGCAAGTATCCCCGATCCTGATGTCCACCAACGACTTTGACAAACCGTCCGCCCATCACACTGCTGGTTTGGATAGAAAAATTCGCATCCTTTGGGACTTTTACGTCATCATAAAACCGAAGAACAAGCACAGCTTCTCCATTTTCGATAGAAATATGATCTACCATGCCCACATCAACACCGGCATAATGAATAGGGTTTCCCGGCTCGATCCCTTCTGCTTCCCGAAAATATGCTGTTACATGAAATCCGCTTTTGCCAAACAAAACAGCACTGCTTAGCTGAATTATAATCACGGAAAAAAGTAAAATTCCGATAAAGGAAAATACTCCTACTTTCGCTTCTTGTGACCATTTCAACTAAATTCACCCGCCCTTACCGTGTATTGTTCTGAAGGCAATCCATTCATAAACTGTTTAACTCTGTAATCCCTCGAGGATGCTAATGCTTCTGCCGTACCGACAGCTAAAAAGGAACCTTTATAAAGAAAGGCCATTCTATCAGCAACCATTTCCGCTGATTTCAGATCGTGAGTCACCACAATGCTGGTGACCTTCATTTCTTTTTGCATTTGTTTAATCAACAGACTAATATCGGTCGCACGAATCGGATCCAATCCTGCCGTAGGCTCATCATATAAAATAATTTGGGGATTTAGTGCAATGGCTCTGGCCAGACTCACACGCTTTTTCATACCGCCGGACAAATCGGCAGGCATTAAATCACCAACATCATCTAAGCCTACTAAATGCAGTTTTCCTTCCGTGATATTCTCTATTTCTTCTTCTGATAAATCGGTGTGCTGCCGAAGACCAAAAGCTACATTTTCCTTTACATTCATCGAATCAAAAAGAGCTGAATATTGAAATACCATTCCCATACGGCGCCGTTCCTCATTCATTTCCCGTTCTGTCAATGACGATATCTCTTTCCCATTGACTTTGATAGAACCGGAATCAGGTTTCAAAAGCCCTATAATCAACTTCAGGAGAGTTGATTTTCCGGATCCTGAAGCGCCGAGGATTACCATGGTTTCCCCATCATAAACCGTTAAATTAACGTCTTTCAATATTTTCCTTTTCCCAAAAGAAAGGCATATATGTTCTACTTCAATCATAGATATCCTCAAAATAAAATAGAAGACAGAAGATAATTAGCCGCAAAAATCATAATTATAGAATATACAACAGACTGGGTTGTCGCCCTCCCGACACCTTCCGCCCCTGCTTCACAGGTCATTCCGCGATCACATCCGACAAGTGCTACAATCATCCCAAATACGACAGATTTCATCACGCCGATATAAAGATCGGAAGGTATACAAAAGACTTCAATGGAATGGATAAAAACATAAGAAGAAACTCCATGAGTCAACGATGCTACAATCATACCGCCAAAAACACCAATAGAAACACCGAATACTGTCAAAATCGGCAGCATCGCCATACATGAGAGTAGCCGTGGAAGGACAAGATAGCCGACAGGGCTGACCGCCATGCATCGAAGAGCATCAATTTGCTCAGTCACGCGCATCGTCCCAATTTCTGCCGTAATAGCAGCACCTACGCGCCCCGCCAAAACAACTCCGCAAAGCACCGGCCCCAATTCGCGCCCCATTCCGATAGCTACAATTGCACCGACAGTAAACCCGGCGCCATATTTTGTCAGTTCTCCCGCAATCTGCACAGAAAGAACCATCCCCGTAAATAAAAGGGTCAACGCTACAATGGGAAATGACAGTACCCCCAAATCAAGACACTGCTTAATCGTTTCCCTAAAACGCAGATGATTTAACTCCTTACATGAGGAATTCAGGAGCAATATTACGGCGCCAAGCTGATGGAACAGACCAATGGTCTTGCTGCCAAGCAGTTCAAAAAATCCCACCGTAACACCTCTTTCTCCTAAACCTACAGGAATCCCTAATATAATACCTCAAAATATAGTTTGATACAATATTTTTGACTATACATCATTTTTATTTTTTCCCCTTATTCCCGTTATCTTTAGGCCCCGGTGATGATTTTTCCGATTTATTTTTATCAGTATTCTCATCTGTTTTTTCACCGTCAATCAATTTCTTTTCCTCCGTCGTCATTTTGGCAGAAAGTTTTTTATTTGATTTAGCCAATTTTTTCAAAGCAGTATCCCTGTCCGATGGATTCATCACCTTGAACGTAAATTGCCCATCACCATAAATAACATAGTCCGTATCCACACGGCTTTTTGGTGATTCTTTATCAGTATCAAGGCCGGTTCCGCCTTCTTTCTTTTTTAAATCTACCGGATCTTTGCCCGCCGGTTTGTTTTGAATTTCTGCTTTCACTTTACCATCTTCCTCTTTCGAAACCATGCTGACATCCGGATCAATGATTTCTACCACAACCTGGTTGTTCTGATCTTCTTTCATCAGTTTTCCGTGAAGATCATCAAAATTCTTATAGCTGCGGAGACGGCTTAATATTTCTTCCGTTAGATTGTATTTCTGCTGCTGGAGCAGGTATGGTAATGGTACAACACCTCCACCACGTACTTCCAGCACCATATTCCCAAGCGGCTGATCTTCAGGCACATCAAAAGACAAATCTTTATAAAAGACCTCTCCGCGCCAAGGCTGGAGACGAGCACGGACATAAATTGTATCTCCCGGACTTACCACAATAGGTGATGCGGATGCATCAAGGATTTTTGCTGTATTCCTTTCCTGCGTCACTTCCATATCCATGGAAATATTTCTAAGAGCATAACTTTCAAACCGGTTTTGCTCCAAAAGTTTCACTATCTGATAAATCTCATCCACACTTCGTTCTGCAATATCGGTAGAAGACCAATACATGTTTGTCCGGGTAAACGGTTTTTGCTTCATGTCTTTAGGGTGCAAAGTATAAGTAAACTTCACCGTCCCCTGTCCGCGGCGATCCATGGCCGTGCTGATTGCATTATAAACAGATGTAGCAGAAAGCGTAGGCAGCAAGGATTCATTTTGTATCATCCGAACATTTAAATCTTTTTCCACACCCGTATCTTTGTCTTTTACGAACGCATGAAGTGCCACAAAATCCGGAGATGTTCCGCTGATTCCACCGATTCCTGCGCCACGGTCCTGATTTACTGTACCAATTTCTGCGCCTACAGATCCCAATTTAAAGGGAATATTCTTGCTTGGAATTACAGTAAATATGTAAGAATTATGCATGAAATAACCGGTATTTCCCCTGCTCATGAAAGGATGCCCAAAAGCAAGCATTTGGTTTCCATCTACATAAGTAACCGTTCCAATCGCCCCTAATTTCAAATCTCCTGTCACCAAAGAAGCCGCCACTGCACCACCCGCCTCAAGCGGTCTTGCAACGGTATCCTGATCCACGGAGACGGCCGAAAAAGGAATCATATGGAAATCCTGCATCTTATCAGACAGATATTCCATGCCTCCCGCACTATATCCCGATGCCATAAGCGGCGTATCAATAGGGATTAGATCAGAAGACGGCTTTGGTATATAAGCGGACTTCTTATTATCGGTAAGCCAAAGCTCAAGCATATCTGAAATAGGAGTCACCATACCGATACGTCCCCCCGACTGCGGGAATCCATACGCAATGGCACCCAAAAGTTTTCCGTTAATATAAACCGGACTTCCGCTCATTCCCTGAGCAATCCCTTCCGTCTTATCAATCAGATCCCCCGATACTTTTACAAGGATAAGATCCCCGCCCGTGGCGCCTTTCTGCTTCATTACACCAAGCACATCAACATCAAAGGTCTCTACTTGTGTTCCATGAACGACCGTTTTTGCATATCCATGCATCCCTTCACGCACTTCGGAAACAGGAAGAAATTCTTCTGCTGAAACAGCTGCCCAACCTGCAAACACCAGACATACTGATATAGCCAGTACTTTGTATTTTATTCTAAAACCGGACATTTTAAATTCTCCTAAGATAATCAGCGATATTCAATAACTGCCACGACATCCTGCTTATTCAGGCTTTGTCCTTTAACCACTTTGACTTCTTTAACGACACCATCAGCAGCAGCCCGAGATGCAGGTACCGCTCCGGCCAAAGAAGTTACTGTTACCAACACATCGCCTTCTTTTACGGCAGTTCCCGGTTCGACGACGGATACAACCGTTCCCGCCATAATTGCTTTTTCTTCTACCACCCCGGTAAAAGCGTATACATATGCAGCACCTAAGATACTCGCAGCGGCAATAATCGCCATTCCTATTTTTGTTGAATTTTTCATAATAGCCTCACTTTTATAAAAACTACTTTTTATTTTAACATTTTATAAGTAATTTCACACTCAAAAGAAAGTATTCTTTACGAATTAAAGAAAAAGAACCATCCCAAGACAGTTCTTTCCTGCTGTTAATGCAAATCCTGCAATGAATCACGAAAATAATCCATATACTCCAAGGCAGATCCTGCGCCTACTGCATTTACATAAGAAGGATGATCCGCCACATGTGCTTTCATGTCTGTTACTTTCAATACGAGCTCTTTTAATCCTTTCAGCTGCGCTACACCACCGATCAATACAATCCCATGTTCCCGGATATCTCCCAGGATTGCCGGCGGTGTCATTTGTATCACAGAAGTAATACCTGAAAATATCCTGTATAAAATCGGATTCAGCGCCTGGGCAACGATCTCCCCTGTTACAGCAATTTTCACAGGAAGTTCTGTAATTGTTGAGATACCGCAGACTTCACATATACGGGTATCGCGATTTAAATCCCATTCCACGCCAAGAGCCATTTTTAATGTTTCTGCCGCTTTACGTCCAATACGAATATGGTATTTTTCCAAAATCACATTCATAATAGCTTCATCCATAAGCATTCCCGATTCTGTAGAAAAATGGCTATTTACTACACCATGCCTGGATACGACAGAAATTTTTGTCGATCCGCCGCCAATATCTACAATGAGCATACCTTGCATACGATCTAATTTTAAACCAAGCCCCATAACTGCTGCAATCGGCTGATCAATAAGTACTGTTTTTCTCGCTCCTACAGCTACAGCCGCTTCAAGAAGAGCCCTGCGCTGTACCTTTGAAATCCCCACCGGCACGCACATCAGTAAACGCGGGTGGAAAAATATACCTTTCAGATAGGACTGGTTAATCAGAGCGTTCATCAGATATGCTGCACTGTTATAATCAATGATTGCGCTGGTTTTAAGCGGGCGTATAAGCTGGAGCCCCTTAGGAAGACGGCCTTCCATTTCTCCCGCGCGAACACCATAAGCGAATATCTTTTTAGTATTTTCATTCTTTGCCACTACAGCAGCTTCAGGAAACACAAGACCTTTATTTTTTACATAAATAACTGCATTGGATGTCCCTAAATCAATACCTATATCTTCCGCGCCAAAAGCACCTACCCAATCAAGCAAAAGGGAACGTTGAAGATATGTATTTTTACTTCTCTCCCGTTTAGTCTTCGGTGACACGGACAATGTCAGCTCCTAACCCCTGTAATTTCTCCACAAGACGATCATAGCCGCGATCGATATGGTGAAGTTCCCCAATCTCGGTCTGCCCATGCGCCGCCAAGCCGGCCAAAGTCAGCGCTGCTCCGGCGCGAAGATCTGTGGCTCTCACAAAAGCCCCCCGCAGAAACGGTACCCCCCTGATGCTGGCCGTACGGCCTTCTACCTGTATGGAAGCCCCCATACGCTGCAATTCACCTACATGCATAAATCTGTTTTCAAAAACAGTTTCCGTCACACGGCTTAAACCATCACCAATGGTCATCAGCGCCATAAATTGCGCCTGCAAATCCGTGGGAAACCCCGGATAAGGCAATGTCTTAATATCAGTGGAACGTATCTTACCATCACTAATGACCCGGACACTGTCAATATCTTTGACCACTTTTACTCCCGCCTCATTTAACTTCGCAAGCAGTGGTTTTAAATGTTCTGTAAGTACATTGGAAATCAATACATCACCACCGACCATTGCCGCTGCGATCATAAAGGTTCCCGCCTCAATACGGTCAGGAATAACCGTATGGTCTACGCCATACAGCTCTTTCACACCTTCAATGCGGATTACATTCGTACCTGCGCCTTTAATATTTGCACCCATTCCATTAAGAAATGTAACAAGATCAACAATTTCCGGTTCTTCTGCTGCATTTTCAATAATGGTGCGTCCCTTTGCTGTTACGGCTGCCATCAATATATTTTCCGTGGCACCTACACTGGGAAAATCCAGATAAATGGTATTTCCCTTTAATCCGCCGGGTGCCCATCCTTCCACATATCCGTTTCCTACATGAATTTCAGCTCCCATAGCCTCAAAAGCTTTTAAATGCAGGTCAATCGGGCGGCTTCCTATCATACAGCCACCGGGAAGGGCAATCCTCGCATGCCCCATCTTCGCAAGAAGGGGACCCATGACAAGGAAAGACGCCCTCATACGGCTCATCAGTTCATAAGAAGCTTCTGTTTTATTTACTTCAACCGCATCAAATGTAATACGCCCCTCTCCATGAGTTACTTTCACACCCAAAGATTCAAGGACGCTGCAAATCGTGGAAACATCATCCAAATGAGGGGCATCTACAATAGTCGCCGGTGTAATAGGAAGTAATGTCGCCACGATAATAGGCAAAATCGCATTTTTAGCACTGGATACACGCACAGTGCCGCGCAGAGAATGTCCTCCATGAATAATCAATTTTTCCAAAAAAATCACTCCATCATTTATAAAAAGCCATGGTTTACTTCGATTTTATTATTTCGATTTTATTATAAGGTAAAAATCATTCGTATCATAGCAAAATTCAAAAATCTTTTCAAGGAACCTGATAAATCGGCTTTCATCATAAAAGAAAAATAAAGGGCAGCCACCATACCGCCCTTTATCACTCCCTATTCTTCTGTACTTTTATGGTTTTCTGACATCTTTTCTTCCAATTCAGTTGCCGCAATAGCACCCAGTATATCATGCCGTGTAATAATTCCTACAAGCCGGTTGGGCTTTTCGACAACCGGTACTGTTTTCAAATGTTCGTCAATCATAAGGTTCATGATTGTTTCCATATCTGTTTCCGGTGTCACACAGCGAACATCCTTTGTCATCAAATCCGCAGCCTGTGTCGCCAAAAGCTTTCTGAAAGATCTTTCATACCTGCCGAATCCGCAATAATAGATATTTGCACCTAAAATATCCAAATATGCCGGCACCTTAGGTTTCACTTTTTTATAAAGAAGATCACCTTCTGAAACAATTCCCAGCAACTCATTGTCGTCACCAACCACAGGAACAGCACTCACCGGGTGAGTAACAAATAATTTTACCAATTCATGAACAGTTACGTCAGGTGGAATGCTAAACACATACTTGGTCATAAAATCTTTCGCTTTGATTATTTTTTCCCCCATGATTATCCCTCCTGACATAATTTGAATTTGTATAGAAGAAAAACCTTCTTTTTATATCTTAAACAATTTTATCAAACTCCGCAAATAAACTTTAAATTTTTTTACAAATGGTATGGCTCATGATGATTAATTTTTACAGCACGATAAAGCTGTTCAAACAGTATCAATCTCGCCATCTGATGTGTAAAAGTCATCGGCCCCATTGATAACTTAAGATCAGCACGCGCTTGGATATTTTTCCCATTACCATAGGGACCACCAATTATGAAATAAAAATGGCTCGTACCCATGATGGTCTTTTGCGCGATCCATGCGGCCAATTCTTCAGAAGAAACTTTCTTCCCATTCATGTCCAGCAGCACCACACAACCTGAGTCTTGAATTGATCTCAGAAGCTTTTCTCCCTCTTTTTCCAGCACCTTTCCTTTTACAGCCGCAGAAGGATTTTCCGGCATCTTTTCTTCATCACTCTCTAAAACATCCATTTTTGCCACGGGCTTCAGACGTTTAGAGTATTCTTCAATACCCTCCCGCATCCATTTCTCTTTTATCTTTCCAATAGCCCGGATCGAGAATCTCATTACTGATCACTTTCAGATACCGATGACAAAAGAATTTCCGTTGTTTCGCTTCTGCCATTATGTTCATACACCAGGGAAATCCTGTCTCCAGGTCTATGAGCATCAATAATTTCCCTCATTTCTTTTACGGTATTGACCGTTTTGCCATCAATAGATAAAATATAATCCCCTATATGGACATCAGTCAAACTCAGAGGACTGTTCTTCGCCACTTTCATGACAAGAACTCCCGAGTCATGATCCCATTGATATCCATAGCGGGCTGCAATATCCTTATCCGCCGCATAAACTCCCAAATATGCTCTGACCACCTTGCCATTGGCAATAAGCTGTTCAATAATTCCCTTCGCCTGATTAATAGGAATAGAAAACCCCATTCCCTCAATGCCTTCCTTGGATATTTTCGCACTGTTAATTCCTACGACTTTCCCATCTGCCGTCACAAGAGCACCACCGGAATTTCCCGGATTGATGGCCGCATCAGTCTGAATTAATTTAAAACGCTGATCAATATCGTCAAGCGACCTGTTTAATGCACTGATAACACCAACCGTAACTGTCCCTTGAAATTCAAGACCGAGGGGATTCCCTATAGCAATCGCAGTTTCCCCTATCTGAAGTGCGTCAGAATCACCAAGGACCGCCACAGGCAAGCTATCGCTGCTATCAATTTTTACCACCGCCAAATCAGTAGACGCATCGGTTCCCACTACTTTGCCGGGGACAGTCTGTCCATTGGAAAGAGAAACATTAACTTCTTTGCTGCCTGACACGACATGATTATTCGTAACAATATATCCCTTCTTATCAAAAATAACACCGGAACCGACACTCTGCCCCACCGCCACACGGCGGTTAAAAATATCTTTATCATAAACCCGCGTCGTGATCCCAACGACAGCCGGACCAACTTCTTTGACCGCCTGTACAACAGCCGTATTTCTGATTGCCGGCAGCTCCTCCACTTTTTTCTGTTCTGTCTGTGGAAAGGAATAAGAAGATTCCGCTTTGTTTCCCTGCTTGTTTCCCGGAATAATATCCCCGAAGAAACATCCCCCTATGAAACTGGTAATCAAAAGAACCACTGCCGCGGCCGCCAGTTTTTTCCGCCCTGAAGAGAACTTATCCGTCTGCAATTCTATATTTTCCCCCTGTTCTTTTAATTGTCTGTCCAGTTCTTCTCTGTCCATATTTATGACCTCACAATATTCAAAAAATATTTTACAGTGTTTTTCATTATATCATAAATGGTTTTCCCCGTTCCAAAAGCACAAAAAAGAGAATCCCCCGAAAAGGACTCCCTTTTATCTTATTTTGCAAAATCGATAGCCCGTGTTTCTCGAATAATAACTACCTTCACCTGCCCCGGATACTGCAGCTCCTTCTCAATTTGCTGGGCAATATCATGAGAAAGAATCACAGCCTGGTCTTCATTAACCTTTTCAGGCTTTACAATGACTCTGATTTCACGGCCTGCCTGAATAGCATAACAACTGGATACCCCCGGATATGAACGGGCAATATCTTCCAATTTCGTCAGTCTCTTGATATAATTTTCAAGCGTCTCCCTCCTGGCACCCGGTCTAGCCGCAGAAACAGCATCAGCCGCCGCTACAAGAACCGCCTCTACGCATACGGCTTCCGTGTCGCCATGATGTGATGCAATAGCATTGATGACCTGCATCGGTTCATGGTATTTCTGCGCCAGTTCCACGCCAAGTTCCACATGGGTGCCTTCCTGTTCACGATCTACCGCTTTACCAATATCATGGAGCAAGCCAGCCCGTTTTGCCATATCCGCGTCTGCACCGACTTCCGCCGCAAGAATACCTGCAAAGTAGGAAGTATCGATACAGTGCTGGAGAACGTTTTGTCCATAACTCGTTCTATATTTCAAACGCCCCAGTATCTTAATCAGATCAGGATGCATGCCGCTAATTCCACACTGGAGTACCGCTTCTTCACCGGCCTCACGAATCGCTTTATCCACTTCTTTCTTTGTCTTTGCCACAACTTCCTCAATTCTTGCAGGATGGATTCGTCCATCTTTCACAAGACTTTCCAGGGACAATCTGGCAATTTCACGGCGAATCGGATCGAAACAGGACAGAATAACCGCTTCAGGTGTATCATCAATAATCAAATCAACACCGGTCAATGTTTCAATTGCGCGTATATTCCGCCCTTCACGTCCGATAATACGGCCCTTCATTTCTTCATTCGGCAGGGAAACTACCGAAACCGTTGTTTCAGAAACTGTATCAGCAGCGTTTCTTTGAATAGCAGCTGCTATGATTTCACGCGCTTTGTTATCAGAAGTCAGCTTGATTTCTTCTTCTGCCGCCCTGATACGGACCGCCTTTTCATGTGCCAACTCATCATTAACGCGGGCAAGAATCATTTCCTTCGCCTGATCACGGGTAAGATGTGAAATTTCTTCCAGCTTCGTCTGCTGCATAACACATAAATTATCCACTTTTTCTTTCTGTGCCTTCAGCTGGGTTTCCTTCTTTGCCAACACACTTTCCCGCTGTTCCAGATTACTGCTTCTTGCGTCCAAATTACTTTCCTTTTGAACCAGACGCTGCTCATAACGCTGCAATTCATCGCGGCGCCCCTTATGCTCCTGTTCTACCTCTTCACGGAGTTTATGAAGCTCTTCTCTGGTTTGTACAATCGTCTCTTTTTTCAGCGTCTCCGCTTCACGCAAAGCATTTTCTCTTTCTTTTTCCGCCGATGCAACAAGCTGTGCAGCTTTTTCTTCAGCAGAACCGATCCTTGCTTCAGCAATACGTCTGCGGAGTAAGTATCCTATACCAGCACCAATTACAGCTGCAATAATCCCTGCTATGATAACGTACAATAAGATTTCATCTTTCTCCAAGTTTTTCACCTCTTTTCTTTATATATTTTAGTTTCAATTGGAAATAAACACTAAAAAAGTACAATCTTTCGATTGACTAATTCAATTTTAGAATCTTTGCAATTTATTGTCAAGATGGAAAACTCCCAAAAATCCGATAAACACGAATATTCCAAAACTATATTTTCGGTTTATCCTCAATAAATTGCAGACAAGCCGCTCGCTTATACCCAAAATTTCCGCTTTCCCTTTTTCATGAATGACTCCTGCCTCCACCGGTCATCGACCAGATAAGAAGGGCACCAAAAGCAACCCACGACATAGAATGAGTGAGTATGCCCAAGTCTGTCAGAATATTAATTATCGTAAGCCCTGCCATAAAAAGTATATTAGACCGGAAGTCTGAAAATCGGTCACGCCGAAGTATAAACCAAGAAGCCGCTAAAATCAGCAGGTTCACAGCAATAACCGCTTCGAAATAAAATAAGAGTGGTACCATCTGTAAGATAAAACTTCCTGCAAACATGAGCAGCATAATATAAATCCATGTATAAGTCATTTTACTTCTCCCACATAAACATCGCCCTCCGCCTTCGGTATCCATAAGGGAATATCGGGAAATCGCCAGCGGAATTCGTAAGACGGCGACCAACGGATTCCAAATGCATGCATTGGTACCAATGCTGTACTCACATCGAATTTCTCCAAAAATGCTTTGACTCCCCATTCTCTTGCCACCGCCTGTCGGGCATCCACCGGGAAAAACACGATATTCATGGATACCCGGGGAATCCGTTCCAATTCTTTAAAATACTCATCGCGTGCTGCCAGATTATCAGAATCTCCTTCCCCGGCCCAGTGCCACCAGTTCAAATCACCTGCGTGGAAAACAGAAGCTTTCGGATGGTTAATTAAAAATGATCCCCCCGCATCAGTGGATCCGAACATCTTGATTCGAAAATATTTTGTCACCATAAAATCTCCCACTTCCATGCAGTGGAGCATCTCATGATTTCTAAGCGTCAGTGTGCAGTCACGATGGATGAAATATCCTTCTGCCCGGCTTTCGAACCGATTAATCTCAGGATTAAAGTGATCCGCATGAAAATGACTCACAAAAAAATACAGCGGTTTTGATGAGACCTCACAAAGGTCATCCAACTTTCCTTCAGGATCTATGTAGTAATCAAAAACAAGAATACAGTCTTCCAGCTCACAGATGAACCCGCTATGGTGAAGATAGGTAATTTTAAATGTCCCCAAGACAACCTCCACAAAACAGAACTTATGTTTTCTATCGAAATATTTTTATAACAGTATAGATTTTTACTTGGATGTATAATTTCTTCTGACATCATATAATAAATTATAGCATAAGCTTTATTAAGACATGTTGAAAATTGTTGTGTTTGCATTTTGTCGATTTTATCGAGTGGCCAAGAAATAATGATAAAAACAATAACCGTTAAAATGCGGTATTTTAGCTAAAATTTTTGCCGTATTTTTGCCGCCCAAAGAAAAAGAGCAGGGATTTCTCCCCGCTCCGTCTTTTAATTTGCTTTGCAGAACCACATTCGGAGTGCCAGCATTGCTCTATGTATACTTTGCACGTTATGAATTTTCCATCCTAAATATATTTTCCATCGGTAATTCGTGTTCAGAATTCGCATAGAATTATATATTTTCCAGTATTTTAAATCCCGCGTAACAAATATATTTCTTTCGGACTCTCCTGCTCTATAATCATCAATGACTACTACATTATCCGGATTGATTGTCGCTCCGAACCAATCTATTGCAAAGCCATAAGCGCAGTTTCTTGATAACCAAAAGACACGGCAGCAATACCGCTTAAATCTATCAATCAGTGGCAGCGACGCAATGTTAATTGATCTTTTCATCATCCGTCCATAGTTCGGATCATATCGCTTCTCTGACCGGTAGTATTTATAGAAATCATACCGCATCCAGTCTGGAATATATTTTGTCACGCAGTCTTCGCTGTCACAAGAATCATCAAATGTCTGCCACTTCCTTAAGAATCCGTGCAATTCACCGTCTTTGTCGGCAAACAATACTACAATCGGATTGGTGATATAGCAGATTATCATAATGAGTAACTGTAGCGGCGCATATAAAAACCATCTCATATAATCACCTCTTTTATTAACAACTATATCCGAAGAAAAAATAGGATCACCTCCGGGAGATGGCCGCTCCCACGGCTACCGCACTGATAACAATCCACATATTTCTTTGCCTTGTCTTAATTCTGATTTTCCGTTCCGCCTCTTTCTCGTACTCTTTCAAGTATTGATTTGCTTTCTCTAATGAGTTCTGCATCTGTTCGTTCAATTCTTGAGATTTCCTGATTTGCTCGTTCGCTATTTTCAATTGCTCCTGCGCTTCGTTGAGTTGCTTCGCTTGCTTGTCTAAGAGTATCTGCTTGTCTTTGCTGTGCTGTTCGAGCGTTGTCAAGCTCTGTTCTAACTGCGTCAGCTCCGTATCGTAAATCGTGAATGCTTGTTTTGCCTGCGCATGCGAACCAGACAGCAATGGCGACAACCACAGCGACAGCAAGACCGCCGATAAAATAAGCCCTTTTCTGATTTTCCACATTTATACCTCCAGTTTTATTTTTTCGATTTCTGCTCTTATCTCCAAGCATTTAAGATAATTCCCCATGTACCTTGCTTGCCTTTCTAATAATTCAACATCGCAAGTTGGAGTAAAATCAAGCATTCCTGCTTCATATTTAATCAGCATTTGGTGTAATTTGTCATATCGGATTTTTGTTTGAAAGTATATTCTGCCTTGAATCTTTCTTTGTAATCTGTACTATCCATCATTTTTACGGTTTTACTCAATTCCATTTTATACATCCTCATCTTTTACACAAACGTTTTCCCATTTTTTATATGCATCAAGATATGTTTCTTTTTTGTCTCCGTTGTATGTGACTTCGTAGTACATTCCGTCTGATATTATTGTGCTTATCAACGCTTTCCAGTTCTGCAATGTTTTACTAAACCATACGATAAAGACTTCACTTTCTTTCAGTTTTTTATTATCTGTTACCTCTACATGTTCATTGTAGTAATCGATAACGATCTGTTTTGCTTTTTCCTGATAGTTCATTTTTCATCCCTCCATCACGACATCCGCATCAAACAATTTTCCTTCAATATTTTCGGATTCCGTATACTGCCAGATATGTGCACCCGGATAGTCACATTTCGAATCAAACTGTGCACACCATATTGCACAGCCGCCCAGCTGATCAACATCCAGAATATTCACCAGCCAATCATAACAAGAATATAGACCCACATATTTATAACCTGCATCCCACAAGCGATTAATGAAGACGTTGCAGATGTTTGTCAGTTCCTGATTATCCGGCATGCCATGACGTTCTTTGTAACCATCCCCATCTTCCATGTCGAACCATACGCCCATCGGCAATTTATCTGTGGTCAATCCGCACTCTTCAAGCGTCTGAATAACAAAATTCGCCTCGATACCTGCTATATCGTCAGATAATGCATAAGAATAATGGTAAATGCCGATTTTCAGCCCTGCTTTTAAAGCGCCATTCACATTATCGTAAAACTGGCTGTCTAAGTGTCCTTTACCATAGCCGATGCGGATGATGGCAAATTCAAAACCTGCCGCTTTTACAGCTCCCCAGTCTACTACTCCATTGTTTTCAGATACGTCTATTCCCTTCATTGTTTGCCGCTCCTTTCTCTGCCGCGTCAGAATCACCGTTCCGGTTTTTATTAACCGAAAAAATTGATATAAAAGTAACAGCCCCGACCACCGCCGGAGCTGCATACTCTTTGAAAAATGTAATTAATTGTGCCGTATTAGCTGCTCCTGTTCGGTAAAAATCATGAAGCCACGAGAAGAGAACCATAAAAAACAGAATTAAAAGTCCAGCTCCGTAAAGATATACCACTTTCAAAGACGTGTTCGCACGCCTTGAAATACGTGGCACATACTGCGTCCACAGTTTTTTGATTTTCTCCATCATGATTAGTCATCCCTTTGAATATGAAGATGCTTGAGTTCTTCCATAATCGCCGTTCCCGTACCATTGCCGCCCAACCCATGATAAGCTTCATACATTGTTGATGCACGCTCCATTTCTGTGTAAGTGATATACTGCTTTTTCATAGCGTTGCTGTGGATCCCGATTAAACGGTCTTTGAGCAATGCCCGCACGCCATCTTCTGTTTTTTCTCTGTTTTCCTGTAGCCCCTTGGCTTTATTCCAAAGAAAACCTACAGCCATTGATAAAACAACATATACAATATTACTTGCAATTGGCAGTAATGCATGAAAAAATTCCTGTTCCAATTATTTGATATCTCCTTTCCCTAATGCCTTTCTTGCAATTCTAACTTGTGACATTTGTATTTCATCCAGCCTCTTTCGTTTAGCCTCACTGGATAAATTACTTTTCATGACTGCCTTCCTTGCTTGGTTAATATTCTGAAAAGCTTTCACGGCATTCTTCATCTGTTCAAATTCCCGCGGATCGAATCCGTCCATCCGCCTATGCAGTTCCCGTCCCGCATTAAATAATTTCAACTGCTTATCATAGGCATCATAAACTTCCTGCACACTTTCACTGCTGGCATAAGGCGTGGCGGTGAACCCACGGATACCCGGCTGTTCAGAAAATCGTTTTGCCGGACGCGTTTCATCCAGTCTGACCATCTGATCAGTGAGTGTCAATCCCAGTCCAGCAAGGCTCCCGCCATATCCGCGGATTGTATTATCTACCTTGCGGGGAGAAATGCCGAATGTTTCGCCAATCTTTCTGCCGACTGCCGACGTGTAAGGGCCATACTGCAATTCAGGAATTGTATTCTGCTGGCTTTGTGGTACGATATCGCGCCCCATAAAGATTGAATGATTGGTCATCGCTTCAATAGCCGGCACTAATGCAGTCGGCAGGAAGGATGGAGCCATAGAATCAAGTACAGAGCCGGCAAGTCCCTTAAATCCCGCTCCCTTTTGTTTCCTTTTTTTGTCATAATCCCATTGCAGCATACGTTCCGGAACGGTACCGAAAAGAATTCCCAGTTCAAAGGGTTTGGGGATTTTAATCAGTGTATCTTTTGTCGGAATAATCCAGAAAATATCCTTCTGCCACTGCGGCAGTTCCTGATACCGTGGATCGTCCTTGTTGAGTTCCCAGAGCAGGACTGACGGCAAAGTAATCCACATGGCCGTTTTTACTGTCATATCCATCGGATTCGCTTTCCATTCACGGAACATCTTATCCGTTCCCTGAATAGCCGCATTGAAAAAGGCAATCGTCTTGTTCAGTGATTTTGTGTGAGAACCTATTCGAGAGAAATCCAACGTTACATCACGGCTTTCAAGTGCCGCTTCTTGAATACTGCCCGGATTTCGCTTTCTGCTGAACAATCGATTTCCGATGCCCGTATATCCTTTCCGGACATTATGAAATTCTGCCAAGCGTGTAGCCATTTCCGTGGCTTCGGATAATCCGCGAAGTACTTCAATCGGATTGGTAGTAATCATCTTTTTGACGCTTGGCCGCTGCAAGAGCTCTCTCATTTGTCCGGAAAGGTAATTCCTATCCAGAGAAACAAGATTAGCCTGTGCCGCACCCGACCGCATGTATTCCCAATACGTATTGCCCTTTTGCAGATACAGCCCCAATCCTTTAAAAGTGTCTACAACGGGGATAAATCCATGTTTAGAGTAGATCGTAGCGGAAATCATGTCGCGTACGGGGTTACGCAGAATAAATTCCGGCCCCAACGTCGCCCCGGCACGAAGCCATTTTGCCGGATAAGAAAGAAGCTTCGTAAACATGTTCGCACCTTCCGGATTCAGCATTTTAAATGCCTGATACAATTCCGGCGTCGTGTTATAAACGACTTTCTTTCCGTTTCTCCACACACTGAAACTATGATCCGTTACCTTCGCCGCACCGGACACTTTTTCAACCAATGCTCCCATGCCATCAACATTGGCCAGTTTCACGATAGATTGTCCTACCTTATTCCGTTCGATGGCGCTCATTATTGAGAAAGTATTCCGGATTATTCCTTCCAATGGGTCTACTACATCCAAAGTGCTGCCGCGCATTTTCTTTGTGACAGCTCCCACATTTGCAAATCCCTTTCCTGTTCCACTCCTTTGTGCTTCTGCAGCTTCATAAAATTCACGGAAGAACGGTACATAATGAGGATATTTATTCTTCATAGCCATTGCGGCCTTTACCGATAACATACCGGCATCTACAGCATTTGCAAGCAGGAAATCATTATATCTGTGGATCTCTGCAGCGGCTTTCGCGAAAACAGGATTCTTCTCATAATGCTTGATGACGTCAAAACATTCTGATTTTGTAAATCTCGTAATCAGTGGTGTTTCATCTCGCGGTAAGAATGTATTCCAGTGGTTCATATCCAATTCGCGTAATGCGGTCAGATATGTAGAAAAATCTTTCAGCTGATTATCCGGGATTTTTCGGATAATCTCTTTAAAAGCGGGGATTCTATGCTTAGGCGAACCATTCTGCAAAAGTGCTTCTGCTTTGCCTGCCCAACCGCGCGCAAGCCATGCCTGTTTGAATGCGTTTTCTTCTACACTCAGCTTTCTTCCAATACGTTTTTCTACTTCACCAATAAGTTCCTCTAACGGATGAAGTTCATCCACCAGTGTACTATACGGTTCATGATAAACTTTCCGCGCAACTTCCTTAGAATCCTTAAAGAATTTCAACGTTTTCTGCAGTAGATTTTCTTTACCGCCAAAAGAAACGGAACCTTTCATCCGTTCCCAAACCGGCTGCGCATACCATTGATGTCCGACATAAGACAATTTGTCCACTGCAGCATGCAGGTCTTTATCACCTTCCAATATTTGTTTGAATTCTTTGTAAAACAATGGGAAATCAGAGGCCGCTGTTTTACGGCGCGTAACATAATCATGGAAAAATTCAGCAATTCCCTCTTTTCGGATCGTTTTTATACCGCCCTTATTGTAGGCATTCCCAAAACGTTTATGGATAACATTGGAAAATTCTGTATCAAAACCGGGACGATTGCTGAACTTAAACCTTGCATCCACATAGTGTCCAAGTTCATGCATAACAGTTCGGGGATCCCCGAATGTTCTTGTTCGTATAATGTCCGTTTTAGGATTATACCATCCGTTAGTGCCTTTCTTACCGACACGCCCCTTCTTGATAGTAGCGCCGAAAATGTTATTTACATCATCAAGAATCTGTTTGCGTGAAATCGTTTCCCCCTGCCACGTGGTCAAGTCATTACCGGTCGCTTCCTCTTCTCCCATCGGATCGTCTATTCCGTCAGCAAGTTTAAGCGTTTCCTGACGTGCATATTCAAACTTCTGTTTTTCTGGTAAATCTTTAAATGCGTTATATCCCGCTTCATCATAAGTACGGAATACTTCCTTAGGAATTGTCCCATCTTTGATACGATTGGACAATTCTTCCGGCGTAATATCTTTCACCGAATCCTTCATGAAGTTCAAATTTGCTTCTTCCGGCGTAGCTTGTTTTACATCTTCGGCAAAATCATTGAAACTGTTCTGCATAGGACGCTGCATAGGGCGGACATTGCGGCCATCATATACCTCTCTGGCCACCTGCTGGCGGTATGCGTCATTGGCCACTGCAGGATCAGGACGTTCATACTGTTCACGGACAATACGCGCCGCTTCTTCCGGAGTAATATTCGGATTTTTCCGGAGCGCTTCAAAAGCCGCTCGTTCCGTAGTATTCATCTCTTCGGAAATAAAATCTACCTGTGTACGCCAATCTTTGGGATCCAGTCCGTTTTCCCGGGCAAATTGCTCTAAATGCGTTTTCCTGTCGCCTGTCCACTGCACCAGTCCATGGGAATTATATCCGTCTTTTGAAAGCGCTTCCGTATCAAACATGGATTCTTGCGCAATATTTCCGGTAATCCCCGCCGCTTCCGAATCAGTAAATCCGTTCTGGCGGAGACGGTTGTAAACATCTGTTTTTATATCTCCTGTTTCGCCGTATTCGGGCGGCAGGTTTGTTTCTTTAAGTGACTGCGTGCCCATCTCAGTATCACGGGCTAAATCGTCAAAACCTGTTTCTCCGCCACGTTTAAAAGAATCAAAAAAACGACCTTTCGCGTTGGCAAGGCCGCTCTTTACCGGATCAATAACATGTTCATTAAACGGTTCAGTTATATGTTCGCGGATGGGCTCACTGATACTCTTAGGCGTTGCTTTTTTTATGCCTTTGGCCGCTCCGTGAATGACCGCGCCCGGCAGGAATACCTTATCCCAGACCTCAAGCGGATTATCTACAAGGCTCTGTACATATTCTCCCGGATTGGTAACAGCTTCTTTAACGGGATTAATGACCGGATCTATAAGAGTCCCTTTTGCCGTACTGATAACAGGTGTACCATCATCGTTTGCAATGTTCTGGTCATAAGCCTGCATCGTAGAATCAACAAGAGTCGGGACAGCTAAAGCACCGCCTGCCATGCGGACAATGCCGGGCATACCGGGCGTAATAGCGGCATACCCAGCAGGTTTGCCTACCAGTTCATTGTAGACATTCATTTTCGCCCGGTTATAATTTTCGCCCTCAAAGCCTTGTGTCGGGTCTTCCATGTTGACGGATTCTCCGTTGTTATATGCTTCTAAAGCACGTTCTCCGGCAGCCGTAATTTCATTGCCGTAATTTTCTATCGCTTTGCCGGCATTAGCCGCATAGTCAGAAAGAGTATTCCATACATTGGCTTTCGTCTTCTCCCATTGTGCTTTGCGTGCCGCACGCCCTTCTTCATAAGCGTCATCGATGCTGTTCAAAAAGCCTTTGGCCTTATCAAGCAAAGACGAATCCTGCGGCGGCTGATTCTTGAATTCATCAAAATATCTTTCACCGCTGGTATTACCGTTTACACGCTGAAATTCATCAAAATAACCCATATTTTACCTCTTTACGGTACCCATGCTGCATAGAAACCGAGTCCTTCGTTTCGTAATGCCTGCTGTACCTCTTCTTTGGACATATGCTGCCGCATTTCCATGATCTTATTGCTAAGCCCTTGCTCATCATTCACAAGCTGTTTCTGCCCGCCTGTTACATCTCCCGGCTGTCCGGGCTGCTGCAAGCCTAAAACCTGTTGCAGCTGTGCATAATAAGGAGATTTTGCGGGATCGAAATCATCATCATACATATGTTGCTTCTCATACATCTGCTGCAAGTGACTTAGCTGTGAAACAATTTGTGAATTGTATCCGCTTGTTCCCGGCCCCTGTACTTCTCTTGCTGTGCCAGGAACAACCTGCCCGCTTCTTATGTCGAACAATCCGCCGCCGGTATTCACATAAAAACGCCGGGGATCTTGCGGCGGTGCATAATTCCCCATCTGCTGGATAGCTCCTGTATCACCGTTTATTCCTACAAGCTGGCCATTTGGCATTGTCTTATAAGAAATATTCGGTTTATCCAACGCGTTGATGTTATTCAGCATATTCATATCAATCTGCGGCAGCCCCAGCTGCTGGGCACGGTAATTATAAGCGGCAATCCGCGGCGCCATCGCCTTAAGTTTCTTCGGATCATAACTGCTGACTGCCGCATTCCCGTCTTTATCCGTTGTATAGACGAGCTGATTCAGGATATCCTGCCGTGCCGGCTCAAGAACGCTGTCTTGATAGGCACTAAGCTGTTTACCATATTCTTCCGCTGTGTCATTTTCAAGCATTTCTTTTGCCATACGCGCTGCTTCCTGTTGTCCATAGCCGCTCTTGATGAAGCTGACATACGCCGCCCCGGCTTTATTTCTAAGCGACTGCTTAATTTGGCTCCTGTCAGGCGCACTTGGCTGCGTTTGTGTTTGCGGCTGTGTCTGTTGCATATTCAACTGATAATGGGGAGCTGCCTGTTCTAATGCGTCCTGCCCCACCGGAGCCGAAGACTGCAAAGGCTGTGTGCCGGCAGTGTTAATCTTGAAATGAGGCATTGCTTTTTCAAGACCGTCCTGTGCAAAAAGACCGCTACCCATCTGCGGGGTCTGCGGCTGTGTCAATTGAGCCAAAAGCCCGGGAGACTGTTGTTCTTGATAGCCCCCGAAAACTTTTGTTGCATAATCTTTAGCATTGCGGGTATCCTGTATCTTCTGCAGACGGTTTGCCGCCCACAGTCCCGCCAGATGCCCGATCTGATCCCATGGTGATTTATCCTGTACATAGATAACACTCATGATTATTTACCCGCTTTCTTAGCAACCGTCTTTCTTCTTGTTGCCGGCTTCTTAGCTGCCGGCTTTTTCTCTGTTTCATCCGTTGTTTCTTCTGCAGAATCTTCTGTTTTCTGTTCTGCAGGAACAACGTCAACCGCTTCTGCAGGAATAATGTCTCCATCCGGGTCATTACCCGCTTTGTCAGCTTCCGTTAAGCCTTCCGCCAAAATGCCGTTTGCATAGAACATATTGTCACCGGTCAATTCCAGTTCATAAACCTTTTCCTTTCGACCGGTAGCAATAATCCCTGTAATCGGTTCAAAACCATTTACGGTCATAACACTGTCACCTTCGGAAAGTTCAGTTAAAGGTTTCTTTCCGTCAGGCGTCATAAATACTTCTGTCTGCGTAGTTTCTACTGTGCAGGATGGCGTATGAAGTTCATAAATATCTGCCTCACCCATGTCATGAAGTTCCGTAACTTCATTCACTGTGCCAAAAGAAACAACCTGATCACCAAATGCCATCTGTTCAATGGCAACTGCACCTTCCGGTGTTGAAATTTCTGTTCCTGCTGTAAAGCATGCAAAATAACTTCCTAATCCGCTCATAAGACCTCCAAAGAATCCGCCGCTCCCTTGACGTACAACCGTCTGTGCGGGAGAAGCTACTGAATACCGCTGCTGTGATAATTGAGACAATAAACCTTGCGTTGGCGCGTTCTGGCCTGTCGCCATCGCTAAATATTTCATCGGCGTGTTGGTCGCCGCTTCCTGCGCCGTTGCCGCCGTTTTAATCGGATCCGTTGCCATCTGCTGCGACTGATTCGCCAGCTGTGACAGCGTGGAAAGCCCCTGCTGCCGGTTGTTAAAATTCGTATTTGCCAAATCAGCCTGCTGCCCGTAGCCTGAAAGCTGGTTCCTGAACATATCACCCAATAGCCCCGCCTTACCGTTAATGCCCGCCAATTGACTGTTATAAGCTTGTCCGGCAAGCCCCGCGGCTGTCTGCATATCGTTTCCGTACTGTGCGGCCAGTGTATTAGATGCATTTCGGGAAATATCATTGAATGCGCTGTCCGCCTGTGAAGAATTGATAATTCCCCGGCTGGCCAGTCCGGACAATGTATTCCCGACTGTATTCGTTAAATCAGCTTGTAATGCCTTTTGTCGATTCTCCGCATAAGAAGATGGCAGCACACCGTTTAACAATCCCTGCATAGCTGTGCTGTTATTCTGCATAGCCGTATTGTATTCGGACGCCAGTTCTTTATTCCCCTGTGTCATAGACTGAATAGCATTCCCCAGCAAACCAGAGAAACGATTGTTAGCCGCTGCATTGGCGTCTGTATTTGCATTTACCTGTGGAATCAGTCCTTGTACCAGCTGATTATTGGCCGCCGTCTGATTCTGCGCCCGGTCATACAATGTTTGCCAGTTGGGATTCGGCGTAACCTGCTGGCTGCTTAGTGCTTGATTAGCCATATTCAGTAGGTTTTGTGCCACCGGCTGTGTAGTCTGCGCCCATTTCAGCTGTTCGCCAAGCAGCCCTTTTTCCTCATCGGACATCTGTGGCACTTGCGCCGGCGTTGTCGTTATCTTTGTCCCCTTTTTCCCGAACAGCTGTAAATCAAATAAAAGCATGCAATCTCCTTTCTAATGTAAATTCTCAATTGTGCCGGTTAGCACATAGTAATGCCGCCCTTCGTAGTCATAATCTTGTTCCGGATGGTGAATCATCTTCCATCGGCGTATATGTGCTTTCGGATTGCGCGTCGTCATTGTCACGATATCTTTTACCCCATTAAGGACCATCACCTCTCTGATGTAATCAACCATTTTGTGAAACTTGCCGTATGTTTCAAGAATCTGGAAATAAACGATTCCCTCATACTTAATCAATTGCCAGAAAAGAAATCCGGCATTCGGAAAAAACTTGAAATGTGTTCCCTGTTTATCATGAAGATCATCATCAAAAAAGAACCCTTCAAAGCTGACGGATTCGCCAGTAATACGTTCATAGTCTTTTATCATTTCCTGTAAACTTGATAATTTCAATTCATCTCATCATCCTATCTTGATCATGAATTATTAATATCTTGCGACCACCAAACAACAAGCGGGTCATTTCCTCTAAACAAAGAAACAAGAAAATCATTCCCAACGTATATCTGCCAATAAGCGCTTCCGATGCCGATAGTTTCTCTTCTAAATGTATAAACTGTTCCCGGAGTGACATTTACATATTTATCCCATTCTCCCGCCGAGGTACATTTTATTTTCGTAATCAATCGAGGACATGTCCAGTCATAAGACGCACCCTTATAATTTTGCACTGTAAAACTGCCGATGGGGATTGCTACTTTTAAAACCGCAAATTCTCGTCCAGCACTGGCTACATAACACCGTAAAGGACTTGCCTGCGGGTCATTAAACTCACCCAATTTTACATAGCCATCTCTTCCGTCTACATTGACATGTGTTCGCGGTTCTGGACATTCGTTCTTGTCATTATATACATCGCATTGTCCCGTTTCTCCGTTCTCTTTTTGATAACATAAATGTTTAAATACACTCATAAGCACCACCTCACGCAAACCATATGTAATTGTTGCCAATCTTCAGCTTATTCTCATTGTTTGTGCCCACAATCTGATACCAATTATTTGTGTTATCTATCTCATCTGGTGTATTCAAATACCGATAAAACAAGCCGTTAGAATTAGCAAAAAACAGCTGTATTATTAATGCTCGTCCGTCATGTGCTGGATAAGCGCTCATTAAAACAGTTCCCCATTGCTTATTGCCGTTAATTACAATTTCATTGGCGCGGTGTGCAAGACAAGCATAAACGTTATCATCTTTATAGTGCTGACGCAACCAGTCATTCATCTGTTGCGTACCATTAAAAGAACCGGAACACAAATTGCCATCAAATGCCTTTGCGGTGATATCGGCTAATCCGCCTTGCGTGCCGTTGCCAAACCGATATGTTTTAATATCGTGGTCACGAAAGCCAAGCTGTATGGTTTCTGCAGTTCCCGCAAAATTAACTTCGTTACTATAAGTTACCGGCAAAGGAATCCCTTCACGATAATAGCGGGAATCAGCCTTATCCTTAGTGTAGTAATTATCGGGATCAAATATTTCTTTTTTGTTTACTATATCTATCGTTATTTTCGAACCATCTGCATCCGGAGTAATTTTAATGTTATCCCCGGCGATTAATTCAATGACAGCCTGTTTCACTGCTGCAACAAGTTCTTTGTCACCGATTTTTACTTTAGAAAATGCGTTTTGATTAACTTCTGCTTTGTCTTCAATACCTGACAGCTTTTCTTTTTCAGCCTCCGTCATTTCTACCGCTGCCGCATTATTCATATACTCAATCTTTGTCACGCTGGTTGCATTCGTCGTTACCGCTGCAGCAAAAACTCTTACGACATTTTTCCATTCTGTACCGTTATACATGTACATCTTCTGCTCAAGTGTGTTGAACACATGAGTATTTGCTGCGACGCCGGATGGCAAAGAAGCAGAAAATACTGGTTTTGTTGTTACGCTTCCGTAAGACAAAGCACCCGTGTTATTTCGTTCTACAAACAGATAGCTTATTGCGTTAATTGGCAGCGTCCATGCACTGATTTTCTTGTTAATTGTTTCTACGTAATCTTTCGCGCCGTTTTCATCAAAACCATCTGCCAGCGTCAAAATGATAGGAACATTACTTCCGTCAATGATGACCGATAATCCGTCACCGGAAAGAAAACTGTACTTCCCGCCGTTGTTTTTTCCGTATAAAATACGTTGTCTTAAACCGCCCCCGCCGCCTTTTGATTGTGCGGAAAGCGCATTCCCGATTGTCTTGATTTCTTCCCGGTTTTTTAATACAGCTTCTTTCGTGCTGTCTCCCTGCGGCGTCGGGTTCAAAGGATATTTTTCCGTATAAGGCATTTAAACCTCCTCGTAAGTATAATCAAACTGCCGCAAAGCGATAGCGCCCTTGGCAACAAATATTTTTATCTGCAGATGGCGGTTCGCTCCGCCGCCGATCTTATTTACTTTCGTATACTCATTGCTATTCAGCCTGCCGATTGCATTAATCAACTTTTCATTCGCATAGTATAACTTTGTACCAGCCGCTTTGAATGTAACAGGTTTTGCCCGTTTATCGCTGATTGTAATGCTGCCATAACCTTCAATGCGGTTACTTGATACAAAATTATATGAAAACAGCAGCAAGAACAGTCTTTGCGCCAATCGGTTACCTGAAACAATCGATGTCGTAATCTGTTCTCCGTCATCGGTATCAACACCCATATCCAGAATGCCGATTTTGTTTCCGTAAGCGATATAGACATCCTTGCCGACCGTCAGTACGTCATGCAGATCATGAACGAAAGACCTTGACGTGAAAACGCCACGGCCATCCTCATACTGCGGCAGATAATGATAGATAAATATATCCTGATTTTTCCCCGGTTTAATCCACAGCTGTTTTCTTCCGGGAACATGCCACATTCGGGCTTGTTCCGATGTAATCGTTGTCAGTTGTGCATTAATATTAAGACCCACTTCGGACGGCTGAATATTCGCATACGTATTTGTCGGAACAAAACTCATCAGCCCCGCATCGCCTAAATAATAACTTCGGTCATCAATGCTGATTGAACTGCCGCAGCACAAAGCCGTTTCAGAAAGAGGATAAACAGCAAGTGTTTTCTCATGGGGATTACCCACAACTTGATATGCCCTACCGTATTCTTTATATACAATGATTGCCTTTGACAAGAAATCTATAGATACGATACAGCCGGGATCTTTATAGCCCACTTCTACATATTGCGCAGAAGAAGCATCATTTGTATTCGTTTTCCACGATTTATAATCGCCAACAGCTGACCACGTGATACGGTGTCCATAAATTGACGCTACCATGACGGAGCCGGAATGGCTGCTCACAAATTCGCAAGTCGGACTTTCGTCCACAGTAGACAATACGCCTGCACCAGAAATAGCCTGCAGCTTATCGCCGGAAGCAATCAATATATCATGGTCAAAAGCATGATACTTCGGAATGCTGTTACCCGTCAGAGTCCCAAGTTTTGAGACCGTTACAAAATCGACTGTTTTGTACAGGTCGCGCCCGCAAGAAAAGTAATACTGATGGCGGTAATTGTCGTAATACAAACTTTCAATATTCGCCGTTCCCGTATAAATTATTTTCACGCCCGGCACTGTTTGAAGCGCGCCGTCTGTCAGACTGTATTCACAGTTAATCGCCTGCGTCAGACTTTGTAGGTCAATGCTTTCTGCCGGCCTGCTCCAATCTAAACCTAATCTGAAACCGTTTGTCGAAGCAAAGAAACGTTCTCCCATATTAGCGCCCTCTTGCCCCTTGGATTGCCGATGTCAGATCAGCAATGAACGCTTTATCTGCACTGGCATAATCAATCATTAATGATTTCTTCTTGACAAGAAATGAGACCAGCTGCACCAGTACGAAATGAAATGTTTCACTGAATGGAATTGAATCAGTTTTATCTGATACATGCGGCTTTTTCACAGCGTAAAACACATCATTGACGATCTTTCCACCGTACGTCTGGAAAGACCCGTTCACAATGCGTACAGGATAACCCGCCGCCGGAACAAACGCTGTAAAATCACCGGGTACCGGATTATTGTTGCTAATATCCATACTTTTTACAACTTCTCTGTCTTTCATCGGGACCAAAATCATCACGAGATAATCAATGGCTGCATTAATATAAGGGATATATTCCGTGCTATCATCTAAGATTTCATTCGTGTCCAGATTAATCATCGTAATCAGTTCGCCTGCTGTCATACGGCCAATACCCCCTTGCAATAAAACCATTTTCATCTTCCATCTGCCGCGCTATCTCGGAAATCGTATCTTCCCACCCGGAAATAAACGACAAGTCTGCTTTCAGGATCCGCGCTACCATGTAATTCACCAGAAGACTTTCAATTTCCGCCGGATAACCGCTTTCATCATCCATTTCTTTGTAATCTGCAGATGGGATATATACGACGGTCAATCCTCGTTGCAGCGCATTTTTCGCAGTAATGATTTTGTGGCCTTCCATCGTGTAATCAACAGAATGACCATACATATCCTTTACTGATACAATCTGCAATGCGAAAGAAGAAAGCGCAATTGTCGGTCTGTTCGGAACTCCCGTCTCCGTTACACGTAAAATATCCGGAATATACCGCAGTACAATCTTATGCAGAATATGATTTCCTTCGTTATAAAACTCCAGAAACTGATACGGCGTGTAGTTCACCTGCGACGTATCGCCCACTTGCATATACGCACGGTTAATCAAATCTCTTACTGTCATGGTTACTCCTTAAGAAAAGGAAAGAGGGCTTTTTACAGCCCTCACCTTATCTCCATTGCAATTACTCTACAGCACCGCCGGTCATGACCTGAATCACGCCGTAGTCCTTGCTGTTGTAGATGGATTTTTCAATGCCGCCGAAGAACGCGATACCGTTCCCCTGTACATTGCCGTAATCATCCTCATCCTTAATGAAGCGAGCCTCGCGGGCTACAGCGAAGCATGCCGCCTGCTGCCCTAAAAGCAAATTATGAACAACGTTTGCAGAAGACGCACCGGTTTTCGTATTCATGACACGTTCATATTCATACAGAACGACACCGTCATATTCACCGAGCGCTCCGGTGAAAATCGGGTTTTTGCTGCCGCGGATTGCCGCGTTCTGCTGTGCCGCCTGCCATACCGGATCTGCTTTCAAGTCACGCGCTGCCCATGTGCCGACAAGCATGATATATTTCTCCTGTCCGTCAATCTTGAGCGGTTTCACTGTCGGTTCATGCATTTTAGCCTTGCGTTTTGCGCGGCCGATTACCGCACAGGTCAGCTTGTCATTAGCCGTTAAAGAAACCTCTGTTCCTGCCGTAGACGCAATAAGACGTTCACCGGTTGTCGGATTGGCGGTCAGTGCGGAAATCAGCTTGTTGTCTTTCCAGTCAGACAGCCACTGCACCAATACCCCCTTGATAAGAGGCAAATTTTCATACGGAGATTTCTGGTCATCCGCTTCAAAGCGCGTAACTGCGTTTCTGACTAAAGTAGTCTTTACGCTGAAATCATACATCTGCATTTCTTCTTCATTACCTTTGAGTGTGTTATTCCCGGAAACGCCGTTACCTTTAAGATTCATCGCCAGCCCAAAGTTTACTTCATCGCCTTTAGCCTGTTTTAGATCTTTATTCGTATGAACAACATTACTCCCATTAGTAGACGTAAACTTATCAAAATAAGAAGCTTTTAAACCTTCTCTCCATACCTTTTTCGTCCAGAGCTTAGGAACTAATTTTTCAGGAATTTTAAATTCATGTGCCATATTTCATTCTCCTTTTTGTAAAATAATTAATCACCGCAGAGGTCATCAATCTGCTTTCTGATTTCCGCCGGCAGCTCACTTTCACGACCCTCTTCTACATATCTGAGGATTTCTTCCTCAGACAGTTTTGCGCCGGTCAGAGCACCGCCATTTAACGCGCTTGCTTTTGGCAGTGTTTTAGCTGTTTCAAGCGGATTTTGCGCGGGTGCGGCCATCGCCGATTTTACCTTTTCAGCAAAATCGCGAATAACTTTGAAGTCTGCATCCGTGCCTATCCCCTGATCAATACGTGAAAATGCCGCATCAATCGGGGCAGCGTCTTTTCGCGTCATGCCGTCCAGCATTTCAGTGCCTTTCTGCCACAGCTCGCCGATATTCGGAATAGCCTTAAGCTCGCCAATAAACGCTACATTCTTCTGATAGGTTTCTTGCCGCTCTTCCTGCTGGCGCGTCATCTGATATTCAATCCGTGCCTGTTCATGAAGAAGTTCCTGATACTTTTGCGCATCGGTGAACATCAAATCAGACGCGTCATCAATCTTGAGCCGTCGTGCAGCTTCCTGCTGCGCATAACTGCGAATTTGATTCAAATCTTCCAGAGATAATACCGGTTTCTGTGACATGCTCATCTGTGACCGCAAAGTATTAGCCGCTTCTTCGGCCGCTTTCCTGCGGGCCCTTTCTTCCGCTAACGCTTTCTTTAAATCACCGCCTGCCGGATTGTCTTCCGGTTCCTTCGGTTCAATTTCTGTTTTAGGTCTCGATTCAGGATCAGGATCAGTTTTCGGCTGTCCGTCTGCAGAATTATCTTCCGGTTTCTTTGGATCATTACCCGCTGAAGTTGCCGGGTTCTGCTTATCAAGACCTGCTTCTTTCAAATCCTCTGCGTCAAAACCCAAATCTTCTGCGTCGAGCATTGCTTCATTTTCCATGATTATCTCCTTCTGCCGGTTTAACGACGTCGGCGGTCGAATGATTTTTGTAGTAGTTTACCGTCTCTTTTCGGACGAAAGAAAAAAGCCTTTTAACGTCGTTGCTCAGGACGATATATCAAGGCATTACTGCCCTAATAGCGGTGGTTGCTGTAATCCTTGCGGTATTTGTTGCCCTTGCAGTTGTTGCATATTTTGCAACGACTGAACCTGCGGTGGGGCTATTGCCCGCCCTTTCAATGCGAGCCGTTCTTGCATAATCTGCTGCGGTGAAATATTTACACCGATAGACTGCAGCGCCGTTGACAGTGCTTCCGCCGGTAAATCTTCAATGCTTGCGCTGACTTTAAAGTCCGGCATTTTCGGCTGTTCGGAAGCTTGCTGCATACGCTTCTTGACAGTTTCTTTTTCTGGAAAATCCATGAAATCAAGAATAATATCCATGGGAATGTCGACGCCCGCTTTCTTCGCCTCAAGCAGCTGATACAGATTCGCCCGCCGCGCGGTAGCGCTCGCCTGCGATGTTGTGATTACAATGTCGAAATCGAAAGCGGACAAATCATACAGTACCTTAGTCACCGGATCTCCGTTTTCATCTGTCATCGGCATACCGTTCTGATCTACCGCCTGCTGTTCCTGCATAGCTTGTCCCAGTCCTGGCTGTATCTGCACAAATTCTTTCTTGCCATCTTCGCCAAGGATCCGCATAACCTTATCTTTGTTGTAAAACTGCGGAATCAATCCCGGCGCGTAGGTGTCTCCCCACAAGAGTTTTACGATCTGCAGTTCCGCCTCTTTTGCCTTGTCGAATATTTCCGCCGTCTGCACCGTGGTAACTGACTGACGAAGATCAATCGCCTTACCGCTCATCGCTCCAATACTGCCCGACAGGCTCTCCGGAGTAATGCCTGAAATTGTGTAGAAATCACTGCTTGAGCGGTTTTCAAGCTCTATATTATTGACGGATTGAGCAGACGGAAGTCCATCGGTAAATGTCACACCCGGTTTCAAGAAGATGTTTGCGCCCGGCGTTGTAGACAGATTCCGAATTTCCCGTTTTTCTTTTTCATCAAACTGCGGTCCAGTCCAAAAGCGAACACCGAGCGACTGCTGATTGACGATATGCATACGCTGGCTGCGGTTCTTGTTGAGTTCGCGCTGTGCGTCTTTCAGATCCCGCACAATGCCCGCTGGTTCCAATCCGTCATCCGCATCCTCACCGTAGCCCGACAAGTAGCAATACTGCCGCACAAGTGGGAATTGATTGTGTTTGTATGGACTTTCGCCATCTTCAAGCAGCACTTCCCCGCAGAATGTCGCATATCTGATTTTCGTAACCGGGATTTCTTCCGGTTCCGCTCCGGACATTAAAAAAGCCGAATATAAATCCGGCTGCGATTCATCGACGATCATTCCATCTGCAGAGAAAATCTTCTTTCGCGTGTACTCTTTATACCAATATTGAACCACCCTTAATTTCTTTAAATCCCGCGAATACCAGAGCGGCTCCGTATCGACCGTCTCCAATTCGCTGTCATCGTATTTATGCGTGAGCATGGCAATTTCATCTGCTTTGTCCGCATATACTTGTTTCAATTTATCCGGACTTTCCCAGCTGTAACGTCCGCAGTAGAAAGCGTCTGATAAATCATCTTCTTTGCATTCCGGATCCACAAACACATCAAAAGGACTGACGTTTTTTATCTGTATCCATCCATCCATCCGGGCGTAATCAAATTCATAACTGACCCAGTAATTTCCGATACCGCATATCACCGCGTCTTTGAACGCTTTTTTCTTAACGCTCTGATAATTTGTTTTGTCGAAAGTATATTTCGTAATCCCTTTCGCTACCCGCGCTACCCGGTCATCTTCTTCTGACCGTGGCAGAAAATCCGGCTCCGTTTCATTCTGCGCCGCATAACCGGATAACAAATTAATAACAGGGCGTATCCGGTTAATTGTAATAACCGGGCGGGATTTCTGTTTCATTACTTTCAAGTCCGCGTCCGTCCACTGTTTACCGCGCATGAAATCATAATCTTCTTTTGCACTTTTGCGCCATTCACTGGTTAGCTGCAGTGCCTTTTTTACATTATTCCGCGCTTCGGACAAATCAAAACTCATTCGACAAGTTCTCCTTTAAACATCATTCCATATATTTGTTCAAGCTGCCACTGCGGCATTTGAGACACAAACGCCGCCAGCTCTTCATCGCTTTTCTTTGCCGGAATTAAAATCCCGTTCTCTATATGTTCACCGTACTCTGATTTGAGCACTCTATAAGCATAATCTCTTAATGCCCTGTCACTCATTACACACCCCACGCTGTCGGTTCATCTCCTTCCTCATCTTCATATCTGTAGCCATCATTAAATGCTTTTTCTACTTTTACCGGCTGAATCGGACGGCTCATCAGGTAATATCTGACGCTGTCGTAACTATGGTCTTCTTGCTGTGTATCCACGTCTTCAACTTTATGTTTATCGTACGTCAGAGTCGGCAGCGTCCGTATCAAGTGGTAACACGTTTTAAATATCTTGAGCTTTCGTTCTTTCAGCCGTAAGTGCACCTGCATTTTCCCTGCTAATCTGTCATTATCCGCCGGATACCACGGCACGCCTTCTGCTGCGAACACTTCTGCAATCGACGGCCCGTCATGCCCTGTTTTCTGCCAAATTGCCGGATCCGCGATACCGAACTCGCTGCCCAAATGTTTAATCTTCTGCGCGACTTCCCGCGCCGTTTCCTGCATACCCGTGTTGACCGTTCCCGGCTTGCAGCCGTACCACTCATTAATCACATAAACAACACCGTCATAATCTACTGCATATTCGTATATTGCATACGGCTTGCTGTATCCCCAGTCCATAGACCGCCCGCGCTGCCAGCTTTTCGGGATTTCAAACGGTTCAACAACGTGTATATCCGTCCTGAATTCTTCAAAAACCTGTCCTTCGAATATATTCCAATCGCCTTCTCGATATGCTTTTCGGAGCTTATCCGGCAGCGTATCAAGTGCGTCACTGTATCCCGCCGGCAGATACGGATTATCATCTATCCGTGCCTGTACAAACGCAATTTTATTTGAAAAATCCCGCATTTCCGGCGGAATATTTCTGTCAATAAATAGGTTTTTGACCCACATATGCCCCTTACCGCCCGGGTTCGTTCCGGCAATCAGCTTAGGGTCCTCAACGCCGACCCAGCGAAGCCGCATGCGGAGAAAATCAAAAACAGTCTGCTCATTCAGCGTCAGCTCATCAATCGCAATCGCCGCAAACTCTGATGATAAATACTTAGACGGATTATCCAAATTCCTGAAACATATCACACCGCTGCCGAACGCCGGATTTAATGTAAATTCATGCGTCGCTTCTTTGTAGCTGCCGAGCCAGTCTGGGAACTCCATTTTTATCTTTGACAACTGTCTATCCCGCAGTGCCGGGTAGTCTTCGCAAAACAACCCAACACGGATACCTTTCAGCTTTAAATGCTTGTACCAGCTAATCAAGAGGTAAACCAATTCCCACCGTAAGATGTACGATTTCCCGCCGCCTGCAGCGCCGCCATACAAGATGTATGTATTATCTTTGACTGTCCGCATAAATTCCCGCTGTTTTGCCGTCGGGTGAATGATGTCATTGACAAGATTAATCGTCTGTGCTGATGTCATCGTCTACCACTAAATTGATACCGATATTCCCAGATAATTCTTTTTCTTGCTTGTCGCGCCATTCCGGTTTCCGGTTCGTCAGCCAAAAGATAAGTGCTTTCACGTCAGGCGGTACATGCCGCGTCACACGCTTAGTTACCTTCATCACCGCTTTATTTCTTGCGTTTTTATCCGCAATTAGCTCTGATGTCGTCTCTATATAGTCATATCCTTTGGCTCTTTTTAATAATGCGTTCTCAACTTCGATATCAACAACTTCTTTCCCGCGCGCTAATGCCTCAGAAAAAGCAGGATATTTCTTTTTCCAGTCGTACAATGTAGTCGTAGTAATGCCGATGTTATGTGCCATTTGTTCATCGCTTAAACCGTCCCGCGCCCATGCCTGCAGGCGCAGAAGATTATCTGGAAGAAGCCACTTTGCATACTTGCCTTTTGCGCCCACAGTAATCACCGCCTTTTAGATAAACAAACGAAAAGCACGCACTTTGGTAGAGTACGTGCTTTTCAAATTGAGGAGGAAAGTATCTCTCGATATTTTCACACTATCATAATACCACTTTTAAATGTCTCATAATGTCTCATGTTTCATTTTTCGCGAAATTTCTTTTATCGCTTCATCTTTCAATCGATAACAATGACTTCTCACATAATGATGTTCCAGCACAATTTTCTCCCAAAGAATATTCATAAAATACCTGTCAATCATGATTGCTTTTTTCTCTGGGTCAGATAACAAAGCAAGCAGCCTAAATCCCTTTGTAATCATGTCACCATACCTGTTGAGCTCTTTTATCCGCAGTTCTTCTGCTTGTGCCATCTTCTGTTCAAAAGCAATCACGATATCCGATAAATCAGAAGATACACCGCCGTCTACCGGCTCCTTGTCGTACCGACAACCTTTTAAAGAAAACAAATCCATCTCGTATTGCTGGCGATATTGATTGAGCGAATCAATATGTTTTCTGCATCGCCGAATTTCCTCGAAAAACGCTTCAACTTCACCGCGTACTCGTTTTGATTCACGATTTAAATTTGTTGTTGCTTTTTCGTACGTCGGATCCGGATTATGAAATATTCCAGGTCTCATGCCGTTATTCATCATCTTCTCCTTTAGCAAAATTTACTATATGTTTCCCTATCTCATAAGTTACATTCACCGTTACTGCGTTTCCCGCCTGCTTATACAATTGACTCTTACTGTTGACCGAGGCAGCTTTTTCGTATTGCTCATCTGTAAACCCTTGCAACCTCCAGCATTCCTTCGGCGTTAATTTGCGTATATAACATATACTTTCATTTTCAAGAACGACCCCCAAGTTACTTTGTGTTTTTACCGTGTTTGATAACTGCTTCTGCACCCTTCCGCACCGTGTATCACTATTCGGATATGCAATATCTACGCCGTCTCCTTTTCTTGCAATTTCATATCCCTTTTTTGTGGCATTTTTTATCATTATTCCATGCCTGTCTTGTGCCGTGAGTGTAAATGACGGTTCACCTGGTTCTTTGACCCTTCGACCATTCTGTGTATCTTTCTTTGAAAAGTCTATAAACCTATATAATCCTGTTTTTGCTCCGCAACCTCCACCTTGTGAAGATAACGTACAAGATATGTTCGGCTCGTACACTCTTTCTCCTTGCGCCCCGCCTATAACCTGCTTAATAGCTCTTTCACTTTTTCTGGCTTTAGGTAGTAATTCTCGTCCACCTGTTTTTCCAAGATGTCCAGCAATATACACTCGCTCTCTGTTTTGAGGTACTCCGTAATCTTTTGAGTTGTACACTCTCCATTCAACACTGTACCCTCTCTCTGCCATTTCAGACAGCACTGTGAAGAATCCCCACCCCCCCTCAATAGATAACAGATTTTTAACGTTTTCAGCGATAATCCATCGGGGGTTATTCTCTTCTGCTTCATCAATGAGCCGCATAATCTCAAAAAATAATCCGCTCCTTGTTCCTCGCTTGATTCCTTTTTGTTTTCCTGCGATACTGACATCTTGGCAGGGAAATCCGAATGTCCAAACAGTAGCCCTTGGTAACTCCCATCCTCGCACTTTTCGTACATCATCTTTAAACCACAACTCCTCTGTGTTATACATCGCCCGGTAACTTTTTTGTGCAAATTTATCAAACTCGCACCAGCCCACACATTTCATTCCTGTTTTTTCAAATCCGCTGTGAAATCCACCAATACCAGCAAAGAAGTCTATGAATGTCATTCTCATTTAGTCGGCTCTCCCCACCTCAATCTCAATCCTCGGATTATCCCGATCGGTAAATACTTCCTGCGTCAAGTGCACGTATTTCCTGCTGTCGTTTTGGATAAGCCCTATGTCCTGCAGTGCATCAAGAATAAACTTTGCGGCACTCATAACATTGTCTTCATCCCGCCGCATGTCTTTTTCGTAATATTCGATGCGGATATTCACTTTTTCAGTAAACTTCCGCCCTTTCGTCTGCGGCCGCAGGATAAGAATAATCTCTTTCTGCGTTTTTTTCTTGACGCCAGCTCCTGCGTACTTGTTCAGCCGGTTAGCAGCGATCAGGTCATTCATGCATGGCAGACGACCGGGAATTATGAGCTTCATACTCCACCGCCTAATCGAATCAAAACGTATGCCAGCGCTACTAATATTCCGATAAAAACGCACTGTATGAGCATAAGATATAGTTCAAATTGTCCAAAAAGATAATATTTGTCCCCTCTGTCACTGTAAAGTTTCACTTCATGCTCCTCTCTCGTTGCCAAAAGTGGCAACGATGGTGATCAAGCTCTTCATTTTTTGCGCCTCTCACTGTAAATCCGCTCTTCCTCATCGCGCAGCTTTCTTGCTGCTTCGTCAAGCTTGATAGCTGCGTACATGATCAGGACAATAAACAGTACGACGCTTACTACATCCATCGCTGTATCCATTTTTATCACCCCTTAGAACGGTAAATCATCATTCTGCGGCGGCAGTTCACTCTGCGCCGTTCCGAACTGCTCAAAATTGCCCGATCCTGTTTCCTGCGCTTTCTTGATGTTGAGTGGCATTGCGACAAACTCTGCGACAATTTCCGTCATGTACTTTTTGTCGCCTTCCTTGCCGTAAGAGTAGCTGCTGTACCGCCCCTCGACAAATACCGGCATACCTTTCTGCAGCTGATTCCCGATCGCTTCTGCCCATGGCGGCCACGCTTTTACTCGTACATAATCCGTAAATTCCTGCTTCTCTCCGTTCTGATTTACAAAATACCGGTTAACCGCTACCGTCATCGTTGCTACCGCTTTCCCGGATGATGTGTTCTTGATTTCAGGATCGCGGACAAGATTTCCGCAAATCTGACAATTGTTCATGTTTGGCATTTTTCATTCTCCTTTTCAGATATAAACGTCTATTCTCCCTGATTCATAAGCCTTCCTTATATCGTCAAAAACGCTTCTCGCCTCTTCTTCCGTTTCGTATTCCAGCTCAAGCTGTTTGTACGTCCCGGGCATGTAGATGATAAGATTTTTCCCTTTTTGCTCAACATAAGACGGATTCATTGCGATGATATCCTTTTCTTCTGACACGACCATGAATCGATTATTTCCCATATTTCAGCCTCCTGTTCACACCTGTTACTCTGATAATGTACGGGTTCAGCATCTCGAATATCCGCGATCCGATTGCCTCGTCCGATTTTGTAATCTGGTTTAGACTGTATTCGCTTGATATAATCGTCGGGAGGTTTCTTACGTACCGCTCGTTGATGATGTCAAACATGATTTGCTTGTCCTGCTGCGCTATGTCATTACCAACCAACGCCCCCTTGAATAAATCGTCAATGTAGAGGTACGGCTTGGTTTTAGGGATCTCTATCATGTCGAGGTAACTGTTCAAATCTTTGTACATTGCGGATTTTATTTTCTGAATTTCATTCCGGTACTGCCAGTAGTAATGTTCTTTCCCCAGTGCTTGGCAGGTCGCTATGCACAAGTGTGTTTTACCCGTTCCCGGTCTGCCGAATACTCCCATTCCTCTTGCATCTTTATTTGCAAGAAACCGCAAGGCCACCGCTTTCATTCTTCGGGATTCTTCAGTATCCGTTGTGAATGTCTCGAACGTGTATCGCCTGTAATCGTTTTCTGTAATACCGCTTCGCTTCATCCACCTTTTCTGATCAGCTCTGGCAGTACAGTCCGGGCATAACATAGCAAATGTGGATCCGTTTTCTTTTACGGCTATGAACCCGCGGTCTTTACAGCGATTACAAGTGTATTGCGGTTCTTCCGTTTCATCTTTTTTTAAATTAGCGATGATTCTGTTTATCGCCTCATTCACTGTTTCCATATTCCGAGTGCCGCCTTTCGTAATTGTCTATCAGGTCTTCGAACTCCGGAATGTCGTAATCCTTTTCATTATTCGGTGTTTCATTCAAGTATCCCTCAAACTTTGTGCCGAATAACGTTTCCGGTCGCAGATACCGTTCCATCTTTTCGTTCCCCAGCCAGTCCGTACATTTCTTTTCGATGACCACCTTGAAATCCTCAATTGTGAATCCTTCCTTGAGCCTGGCTCTAATCAATCGCACCGTCTTCTGTGTATTTGCCTTGTAGTGTTTTTTCGTTTTTTCATTCAAACAAGAAATGATTTCATTAGCTGCTTTTGCATGTCCACCGTCGGGCTTGCCCGACAATGTATTTATATCTCTAACTCTAACTCTATCTCTAACTCTATCTCTGGTGTACTTTTGTTGTACATTTGTACAATCTATAACTTTTGTGTTATCAATCAATTTATTTTCATCGGCTATCTTTTTTCTGTATTCTCTGATTCTGTCAGCTTCAGTGCTACCCTTACCTATAAAGTTTTGGATATCAGTTATATAGATCGCTCCGTTATCGAGAATCTCAATTAATCCAAGCTCCTTGAATATTGATATTGCTTGTTTAACTATCCCGACAGGATGACCAGTGACACTTGATATCATTTCCGGGCTGTAAGGGATTTTTCCGCCGAGCATAAGTCTCCCGTCAGTTTTCAGGCTGCGTAAATACAATTTCAGGAGTATATTGCTGTATAAATATCCATCAGGCATACCCTCTATGATTTTCATTTCTTCACTATCGAAGAAATTTTCTTTTAGCCGCAGATAATAATATCTCTTGTTATCACTCATAACTGTCACTCATTCCAGCGGATACAGAGTCCCGTCTACATACTCATAGATCCGGATTCCCTTCGCCTTTGCGTAGCCGTATTCCGCCATGCAGCCGCGGCTCTGCCGCCAGTATCTGGATAAAATCAGGAAAGTACAGCTGTTGAGAAGCCTGAAATCGTACCGAAGAATATCCGTTTCTTCCATTCCCTTCCCCTCAAAAAATGAGTATGTATGGAGCGGAGAAATGATAGTCAGGTTAGTGTATTTCTTCATGAGGTCATACGCAATATCTCCAGCATCTTTCAGGTTATTTTCTTTGACTTCTTTAAAATATGTTTGAGTTTCCAGTTTTATTGGAGCATAGGGATGGGCCAAGTAGGCCATCCCACACTCCAGCTTCGGAAGAGGATTTCTCTTAATTTCTTCCATCGCTCAATACCTCCCCGGTTTCTTTATCTACCGCAGGCGGTATTTCATCAAATGGGATTTCCTCCGGCGTTTGTGCTTCCGCTTCAATCGTCACCGTTTCATCCGGGAGGTCTGCCATGTTCTCCGAGATGTTGGTTTTAATCGTTTCGTCTTCTTTGACCTGTTTTGCGAAATCAGATTTTAAAGGCGCGTATTTCAAAACTTTCTTAAGTACGGTCTTCTTTGCCATTTCGTCAAAATCCGTTTGCCAGGGTCCATTTTTATATGTTTTAGACTTCGTTCGCGCAAATTGATCTACATCCTCCCGGCTCATAACTTCGAATCCTTCTCCGCCGTTTTTCAGCTTGATGACAGCGTAGTATAAGATGACCGGGCCCCTGTCTTTCATAGCTGGTACGTGTTTCAGTTTCGGGTTCAGCCCAAGCTCGTATTCAAATATATCGTTTTCGTGCACTTCGTGCGCCTGTATGCTCTGTACTTCACCGCTTCTATAAGCAAGATCAATCAGTCCTTTATATCCAAGCTGGAATTGTACCTGATTACCGTATGGAATCAGGTAGGCCTGCCCGATGGGGGTGTTCGGCTCTACCCCTAATTGTGCAGCCTGCATCATTGCTCCGAGAAAACTTTCCGGTGTGCATGCCTGCAGCTTTTTATTGCTCGACAGCGCCGTAAATACCATTCTTGTGAATCTCTCCGGTGTAATGACCGATGGCAATGCCTTTTTAATCTCCGGCTCCATCGCCCGAATTAACCCCTGTAGAGATGGCTTTTTGTTCTCCTGCTGTGTTTTTACGATTCCTTTTGCTGCATTCATTTCTTGTCCTCCTGTTTTAGTTTCATATAATGCGCCCATATCAGGATAGGTTTTCCTGCCGGCGTGTGACCTATTTTTACAAGAGCGGATTCGTTCACCTTATCCGCCAATGTTCCCCTAAGGGGCTGGGCCTTTAGCCCCCTTTGAATACTGACTTTTGCGCCTATCTTGAGGGCTGTAAACTCTTCAATGCTCATTAGTAGACCTTCATCATGCGGCCTGCTTCACCGACTTTGATAAATCCCATCGCCTTAAGCGCTTCATAGCTGCCGCTGTCTTCTTTTTTGACGCGGGATAAGCTGATAGATTCTCTCGGCTTGGTTGCCTTCCATGTGACTTTTCTGTCACCGAGGTGTCCGACTTCGTTTTCTCCAAGCAGTGCCATTAATTCATTTTTTGCCGCCTGTATGGCCTCTTTTGCCTCATTTTCTTTTGCTTTGGCCAAGTCATATTTTTCAAAAATACGCAATGCTTCTTCCGGCAAGTCTATTTCTTTCCCGTTCGGTGTATTGTACAGCCCAACAAGCGTATGGACTGTAGAATCACTGCCATCAACTGCAGGCATTGTCTGTTCTGTGACGTGGTTCCAAAATTCTTTTTCTTGCTCCCGGATATACTTGATATCGTCTTCATTTCGCATGATCTTCTTTACCCGGAAATCATTGCCGCCGATAAGGGCTCCTATGTACCAGTAATCGGCCCCTGTAACTGCCATGTAATGCATGCACTGGCAGTAGTAGCTATCCGGTACCGTCATATCCTGCGGATCGTCTTTGTCACCCCACTGCTTGCTCATGCGCCAGTCTGCCGTCTTGATTTCAAGACCGGCATTCTCTCCGACTATCCAGCGGTCAATATTGGCCAGCATATACGGATAATCGTTATCTCGAAGAGTTCCTCTCCGGCGTACCTTTTTATCTGTAATTTCTTCAAATCTCTGTGCGATTACCGGCTCCATGTGGCTGCCCCACCAAACCCTCTCATTCTTCGAGAGATCTTCCGGCTGCATCATTCCTGTTTTTTCTGACCAAAGTGTCAATGCCGATTTATACGGATTGAGCCCGAGAATGCTTCCGCAGTCCGACCCGCCCAATCCTGTATTTCTTACTTTGAGCCAATCCTCGTGCGAAGCATCGGCATTCAATATGAGTTCTGCCATTTGTCTAATTCTCCATTTTCTGATAATATAGAGGCGGAAAGTCTTAGCGATTCTTTTCCGCCTGCCGATTGATAATTGCAGTTATCAGTCGGCTTTTTCAATTTTGTTTATCTCAGTAATAATTTCAAATAAAATTTCTTCATGCATACTCGCCTTGGTCGCATTCATCACTTCGCCGTTTTTATATGCTTCTTCCCAGGCATCTGATTCTTGTTTATACCTGCGGCATACATATTCGCTGATATGTTTTAATTTTTCTGCGTCAGTCATTTCCTCACCTCCTCTACTTTTAAAAACCTTGACTGTCTAAATCTGACTTTATTCCGCGGATAATGCATTCGATCTCGTGCTCCATGAGCGATGACGCATTCTTTTTGCAGATCTCCAGTGCGTTCAGAACTAAATCCCAATCATCTTTGACAAGTGTCACACTAAATGGTCTGTCATCCGTTTCTTGCCTCCTTCACCCTGACTACAATCAACATTCCCGGCTGCAGGTTGCCGACGTCCATAATACGGTTATCCTTTTTTGCTTGATAGACTAACCTGCGCAGGTCTTCTTTGTCCGTGGCAATTTCGCCACAGATTGTCCACAGGGTATCACCCGGTCTGACCTCTCTCCGGTATTCGACAATCTTTGTTTCCGGGAAGAGCCGGTGATAAAGATTGCCTGCGTCCACCGCGGCACCGGCTACCAATGCGGCTGACATGAGGACGGTCGTAAATACTAAAGGTTTATTCATAATTTCTCCTGTACTGCCGCCGTATTGGCGGCTATACAAATCTGCCGGATGACGCCCCGCAGTCGTGCGTTTTCCTGTTTCTCAAGAGATAATTCATTCTTAAGTCTTCGTAATGCAGACGGGCGGAAATCGTCCGGTTTCTCACCGACCATCGCCAGCACATCGCGTTTCAGAAAACGGATGGCGGATAGATTTTTTACCGCCGGAAGGATGCCGTCATTTTTCATACGGTAGACGACATCCGTCGATACGCCTAAGATTTCAGCGGTTTCTGCGACAGTATACGTTCTTCTCTCCATTTTTCACTCCTTTCTATAAATTCTGTGGTAGGTTGATACAATAAAATTTTTGTTAAGCTCACTTAACTTTTAAAGTAAAAAAATTTTTTCTGGTTTCTCATGAAGTGCATGAGCCAATGCACGCATTGTGTCAACTTTCATATTCTTTAATGCCCCCCTTTCTATATTAGAAATAGTAACACGCGAAACACCAGATATTTTTTCAAGCTCTTCTTGCGTCATATTATGACGCTCTCGCATTAGCTTTAATCTATTTTCCCATTGCAATATTTTCACCTCCCTTAAATCGTTAAGCTCACTTAACCGCTCCTGATGTCATTCTATCTCTTGCATTTCGTTTTGTCAAGCATGCTTTACAAAAATATTTTTAAATTGTAAAATGTAATTAACAGAAAGGGGTGATCCCATGACATTAGCTGAAATAATAAAGAAATATAGAATGGAAAATTCCTTATCGATGGACGAATTAGCAAAAAGAGCCGGACTAAGTAAACCTTATATTTCAATGCTTGAGAAAAATAAAAACTCTAAAAATGGAAAACCGATCATTCCGTCTATTCGCACATACTATAAATTAGCGACAGCAATGAACATTCCTTTTGAAAATTTTCTTAAGCTAATAGACGGTGATGAAAATATTTCTTTAGAGCCATCTACATTCGACCCTTCTACCCTAACCAATTACGTGCCAATTGCAAGAAAAAAAATTCCCCTTTTGGGAGAAATTGCCGCCGGACAACCCATTTATGCAGATGAACATATAGAAGAATTCTTGCCGGTTGATGATAAATTGCATGCTGATTTTGCCTTAAAAATCAAAGGTGACAGTATGATAAATGCCCAAATAAACGATGGCGATATTGTTTTTATCCGTCAGCAGTCCGATGTAGATGATGGCCAAATCGCTGCCGTTTTAATAAACGACAGTGCCACATTAAAACGCATTTACCATATGAACGGATTTCTGCAGTTAAATGCGGAAAACCCTGCATACAAACCTATTATCTGCAGTCCTGAAACCTGCGATACATGTCGTATTCTCGGCCTTGCAGTTGCTGTATTAGGAAAAATAAAGTATTAATGAGAGAAGGATGATATCATCGTGCAATATGTTTTATATTTTTGCGGAGGGATTGTTTTCCTATTCATTCTGTCTTGGATTTATGCGCGTTTATCAGAAAAGGGAAATCCACGAAGGTCATTAAATCGTATCGGAAGAAAACTTTATTTAAAAATAATAAAAAGAGAAATGGAAAACGCAAAAAAAGAAAATCGCCCACCAGATGACTGGTATCCATTAAGAATGCTCTATGCAGAAATAAGAGAACAATATCCGGGGTATGCACTTTCAGATATTTACACAAAAGAGGGTGAATATTTATCCGACCTCGTTTTAGAAAAATCTACAATCTACGGAAAATTCATTTCATCGGAATTGGAGCATTCAATAAAATCTATCGCTTCAAAAATTAATACATGTGCTTTACTCGTATTAGTTAAAGTGGCAGAAGAGAAATACGGTAAAGAAGAGGCCAGAAAATATGCATATGATATTTTAATCGGACGCCTGGAATGAGAGGTACTTCAATGACATTTGAATTTACACTTTTCATGATCTTTTCGATGTATCCATTAGTGTTTTTATTAGGCGAAAAAGGATGGGATAACACGATTGAACGATATCTATCTTTTAAAAGTATTCTTCCTACAGAATATTTTGTTCCTCGTTTTTTATGGACAACTTTTATTTCTGCCATTTTAATTTATTCTGCCCCCAGTATGTGGGCAAATAATTATGAATATCAAGACTATATAACAGGATATGAATATGTTCATTCATTGCCGGAAAAACGACAAAGACAAATTTTTTCGATTTTGACTAAACAGCAAGCCTACCTTACATCTCGTTATGGAGTCACTAATACACAAGAAAAAGTTGACGCCGCCGCAGTTCTTCAAGAGAAAAATATTAAATATAATATTTTCCATCTCTCTCCGCTCCATCCACAAATTTATTTCGAAGATCACTTCTTTATTGCAAGAAATATTCGAATAATTATATTTTTATTATTCGCCCCAATATACATTTCCCTTTTCGTTCGTTTTATTAGATTTATAGGTTGGTAATCAAAATCACAGAAAGAAGGTATCCCAATGCCAAAACATGACCCAAGACTTGATGATCTGGACTATATCATGAAAAATATGACAGGCTTCATATGTAATCCTTTAGATCCCAATGCTCCACCACCGACAAAAGAAGAACGCCGCGAACTTGCTAAAATAGTTCAAAAACAACTGATAGAAGAATCAGAAAAGGAAAATGGTAAAAATCCATTAGAATAATCTTCAAATGCCTTTACAAATTATTTCATTATTTCTATAATGATTCCAGAACAAAAAACGGTTTTCCGTTTTGCGGGGATGGTTTCGTTACAGATACCGTCCCTATTTTTTTATCAATATAAAATCCCGCCGCCATACGGACATATGACGACGGGAACCACGGAAGAATGGGGATTCTTTCGCGGCAATTGTAACAACCCTACCACAGGCTGGTTACGCATATATTATAGCACAATCAGCCCTATTTCAGAAAAGGAGCTGATTTTTATTATGGAATATTCTTTTTCGACGCGTGAGAAGAACGGTAGTATCTGCCTCATTTTATCCTACAAGGTGAATAGCAAATGGAAGCAGAAAACCAGACAGGGATTTAAAACGCTGCGGGAAGCCAAACAATACCAAGATAAATTATTAGCTGCCGCAAAAGAAGATGCCGCCTGCGGAGCCGATCCGGAACTTGCGGATATTACCTTTAAAAGTTTCACACAGAATATATACTTGCGGGATAAAGGATCCTCTTTAGAATACAGCACAAAAAGGAACTATTTCTTTATGCTCCGCAGCATTCCTGCCTTGTGTGATAAGCCGATAAGGACAATTACCGCCGGAGATGTAATTAATGTCTATCAGGATATGGCGCGATTCAGCGAAGGCACAAGAAAGAATCGTTTCGCCCAGATTCGTGCCATCTTTAACTATGCCATCAATCCGTATAAAATTATTACCGTCAATCCTGCAGACAGCGTCACACAGGTGAAAGATAAGACGCCCCGCCGGGTAAAAGCACTGACAGAAAAAGAATCATTGCAACTGCTTGACGCATTAAGTGATACATCCATTTTTTACATGATCGCTTTCATTGCTCTGAATACCGGCATGAGATACGGAGAAATAGCCGGATTGACATGGAACAATATCAATTTTGCCAGACAAACAATCACCATAGATAAGCAATATAACTGGATATCATCCAAAAAACGGGGATTTAAAGCCGTAAAATCACGAAACGGAAACCGAACCATACATATGAATACGAAATTAGCAGCCAGATTAAATGTATGGAAACTGAATACCCCTGCAGCTATTGACGGGCGCGTTATCCCGACAACACCAAGTACACATGCTCTCATGAATAGGCAGCTGCGTAAATTAAAACAGGGGATTTCCGTTCATACCTTGCGGCATACCTTTGCCACTATGCTTTTGTCAAAATCCAAAGACATTAATCTCGTTGCAGCCGTTTTGGGGGACAATGTAGCCACTGTTGCGGCCACTTATATCCACTATACTGATGATATTCGCAAAGAAGCAGACCAATATATAGAAACCATGTACAAATGAATTTTTGCCGTTTGTCTGCCGTCTACATAAAAAATCCCCAAATTGCGGGGATTTTTTAGCTTATACTTTTTCATAGCATAAGCTAATCTTGAAAAATAAAAGAAAATGGTGTTCCCGCCTGTATTCTTTACGCATTTTTAAGGCTGGTTCTCTCAGGAAAATTCGTCTTTCTTACCAGGGAAACAAATGCTGTCTTTCTTTCAATGAAACTTTGACATATCCTTATTTTCCTGTAAAATAAAATCTGTCTACCCAGGGGAGAAATGTCACTATGGTTACACATGATATTAAGAACCACAAATTTAAAATCGAATCACTGAAAGGCCTCTCCTGCCTTGAATATGATTTAACAGGTCATGTCTTTACTGTACTTCATACCATCGTTCCCGCCGCATTAGCCGGAAAGGGTTTAGCCGCCCAGCTCGCCGAAGCCGCCTATAGCTGGGCTGTCAAAAATCGGTATACAGTTCGTTCTGACTGCACTTACATGACCGCTTGGATGAAGCGGCATGAAAGATAAATTCTTTTCGGTTTAAACCGGAAAAACACCTACGGCTCTCTTTCTTATTTTTATGATTAAGGTTTTCTATGTACCCCACTTCGATATTCCAATCTGCTGAACTAAGCATCGACGATAAAAATAAGCTGAATATGGTCATCAATCATCTCTTATTTTTGATGCGCATAAAATCAGTTTCTCTGTATGAGCACTCTCAGCGTGTCTCCAATTTAGCAGCAGCTACTGCCATTTACATGCGCCTTACTGCCAATGAAATTACGCTTATCCGCAATGCCGGCCTGCTTCATGACATCGGTCTCATCTGTGTACCCAACCATGTGCTGACCAATTACCCCTATGTCTCCAAAAGAGATATCCAGGTCTATAAAAGACATCCTGACTTAGGAGCTAACATACTGGAGTCCTGTCCCGGCATGGAGGATCTCATTCCTCTTATTCGTTTCCACCATGAACGTTGGGATGGCACAGGATATCCGAAACATCTGAAAAAGATCAATATTCCTTTGGGGGCCAGAATTATTGCGCTGGCCTCTTACTATGACGATGTTATTTTTTCTTCGCCCAACTTTAAACATAAAGACCGGCCGGAAGTTTCCCGTGCCATCTTCAGCGGATCCGGAATCCTTTTCGATCCCGATGTAGTTTCCGCATTTTTAAATGTAGTCTTCCATAATCTGAAAATAGGATAATTAAGTTTCATGAAGCATCTTTAAAAAAATCAATATGTACCGGGGCCTTGTATTCCGATTTTACATTTCCACATAAAATCCGCCTGCAGTTTGACATCTATATATCAAGCTGCAGGCGGATTTTTCATTTTATCGTTTTTTGAACCATGGATGGTTTGTACGTTTGAACCGCCACCGCCTTTTGCTCCAGGGACTTACAGGACGCCATACAACATCTCTATGATGTTCTTTATTCAATCCCGTAATATCAGGTGCCGGTTTAGATTCTTTATTTTTTTGTCTCTTCAGGAGATTTCCCAACAGTTTCCTGAGAAAATTCACTGCCTTCAATAGCCCCTCCCTTTGCATTACGATCTTTTGCCCGAATTTGAGCGGCCCGTTCTTCTGTTCTCGTACGAAAGTCATCCACATACCCAAGAATATCGGCTTTGGCACGGTTGGCAGCAGCAGAAACATTTCTTCTGTAATCGTCTGCCCTCGCATTCACCTTCTCTTTCAATTCATTTGCTTTATCCTGAGCAATTTCAGCCTGGGTACGAACTTGTTCCTTCAATTTATCTGCCTGGACTTTTGCTTCCTGCATCTGGATTCTCGCTTGGGCTTTCAGTTTTTCCGATTTCAGTTTGGCCTGTTCAGCCCGAATTTCCGATTGGCGCCTCATCTCTTCTTTTTTCTTCTGCAATTCCTCCATCTGTTCTTTTGCCTGCTCTTTCATCTCAGAAGCTTTTTGCCGTGCCTCTTCCTGAAGTTTTCTTGACTTCACTCTGGCAACAGCACGCAAATTTTTTGCTGTCTTTTCAGCTGTTTCCTTTGCTATTTCTGCTGCGCCAATAGTAGTGTATTTTGCTTTTTCAATCTGTTCATCAGTCATCCCGGCTTTTTTCAAGGCTATAACAAGCTGTTCACCCAGAAGGTTAAACGTATCTACCAGCTGGTCTGCCAGTTTATCCAGAACTTCATGCGCTTTTTCAGGATATACATCGTCAACTGTCTTTTTAATTTCTTTCGTAAAATCTCTCTTTTCATCGCCAAGAGGAATATCCTTTTCAGGATTTTCTTTAATTTCTCCAACCAACGTATTACCCTCCGCTCGTCCCTCTTCAAAGACAGCTTTGTAGGGTCTCGTATCATCAGGCATTCCGTCTTTAATCCAACGGACGGCCGCTTTTCCCAATCCATAAGTTACGGAAATCCCGATGGGAATCTGGATAAACGGAATCGGTAAAAGTGTAGCAACGGTTGTGCCGACAACGGTTGCCCCTAAAGAACCGATAAAGGAAAGAACCGCTTTCTGCGGAACATCTACTCCATAAACGCTTCCAATTTTAGAAATCATGTATACTTCATTGGCAATAAGAGACACCGTCCCCAAAAGTGGAGCCGCCACGATCACGCCTGCGCGGGCAGCCGCCCAGTGAATCAAACCTTCTGCTTCTTTATCACGATCATCAATAAAGGTAACTTCCACATCAGCTTCCGGTGTTTCAAGGTGAACTTCGGGCACATTCTCCATATCTTCCGCTGTGGCCTCAACAGATTCTTTCACCTCTTGCGCAGCCTCCTTCGCAGCACCGACTGCTGCTTTTTTTATTTCTTCCACACTCTTGTCTCCGTTCATCATGCCCTCCTGTCTTTTCGGCTCAGCCGATTACACTTATGCCGCTTACGGCTTAATTATACTAAATCAACATTTCCTTATCTATGACCATTATATCCTTTATCAGAACAAAATCATACTTACCAGTCCGTCAATCCTCCATCAACAGGAATAACCGCACCTGTCATATAAGAAGACTTTTCGGAAATAAGGAAGGCAATCACCTGCCCTATTTCTTTCGCATCGGCAATTCGCATAAGAGGATACCAATTTTTCATTTCATTTATCGAACCGCCGTAAGTTTGAAGCTGCTTTTCCAAAAGAGGCGTCGCCACGTCTCCGGGACAAACCACATTGGCCCGCACGTTATCCACTGCCAATTCAAGCGCCAACGAACGGGTAAAAGCGGTAACCGCCCCTTTCGTCGCGCTGTACAAGCTGCACTGTACATTTCCCTGAATGGCAGCATCGGAAGCTACCGTTACAATGCTCCCTCCATGCATACGTAAGAACGGGACAGCCGCGCGGAGTAATTTTATTGTACCGAAAACGTTTACTTCAAAGAATTTCTGCATTTCTTCGTCTGTTACATTATCCAAAAGACCTTCCGTATAAATACCGGCACAGGATACGACGCCTCTGATTTCTCCAAAGGATGCAGCCTTTTCAATTGTATTTTTGACTATCCTTGTATTTGTCACATCACAGGGAATAAAGAGGCTGCCTTGAGCTTCTTCCTGCGCCCCGCGCCCCTTATTCATGTCTCGACCGAGCAGAATTGTTTTCCACCCTTCTGACGCAAGGATTTTTGCCGTAGCCAACCCGATTCCCGATGTACCGCCGGAAATAATAACCACTTTGTTTTTTCCCATCTTACCACCTTAACAAAGACGATACATAAACAAATTCGATTCCCTGCGCCTGAAGTTGTGGGACAATATCGCGAAATGCCGCTGCCGTATGAGGGCGGCAATGCCCAATGATAATATAACTGCCGCTGGCTTTTGCCCGATTGGCCCCTTCCTGTATCATCGCCCGGATTTCACCTTCATCGGCAGAATTATCCACAAATAAATCATTCCTTGCATAGGGAACGCCATATGAGACAGCCGCGCTGTCAGCCGCAGTCGTGGTATTGGTACGGCTGTCAAGAAAGAACAGCCCCCTGTGTGAAAGTTCATTCATTACAACACGCATGACCCTGGCATCAGTGGTGGCTCTTGAGCCTTGATGATTATTGATTCCCACCGCCTGCGGTATTTGTTCAAGCGATTCTTTCAGCATATATCGTATCGCTTCATCACTCATGGATGTTAATATGGTCTTTTCTTCCATGCCCGAACCTGAAACCGGCTCCATGGGCTGATGAAGAATAACAGGCATTCCATAACGGGACCATTCCGCTGCCGCTTCTGATGTGTATATTTTATTCGGCATAACGGCAAGCGTCAAAGGGACTCCAATCTCTTCATATATCCGCTGCGATTCCAAATCAAGTCCTGCATCATCTATAACTACCGCCAAACGGCCGGTCACCGACGAGGAGTTTCCTCCCGCTTTTTTCTCCGCCGGTTCTCTCTGCTTCGCTGCAGATGCCTTTAGTCGCGTATCAGAAGGGTTCTTTTCCTCACGCTTTGTAAGAATGTTATTTCCATCGCCGTTGCTTCCTTTATTTTCCCCGCCTTTAAGTCTATTCATGAACTCTTTAATTATGGACTGTGGCTCTTTCTTCACCTCTTCCACTCTGCCGCCGATTTTCCCTTTTCCATCTCTTTCAGAAGACTCCTCGCCAAAAAGATGATGGATCGCAGTATTCACCGAAACCATTGTTTCTTTTTCATCAGAAAAAGGATGCGCCAGCGTGCAAGATGCCACCGATATAACAATTAAGAAAAACAGTAAAAGTAGCAGGGAATGCCCTCTACTCTTCTTTCTTCGGCGGACAACTTTTTGTTTCCCTGTAAAAGATGTTCTTTTTCTCTCTGCCATTTTATCTCCATCGTGAATTTATTTCCTTAATTATAATCAAACTATCTCTATTCATAAACCCCTTTCAGGAAAATGATATAATCAATTACAGAAAGGATGTACTTCTATGAAACTTGTGATTCTTAATAAAATTTCAGAAGAAAAATTGACAGAATTTCGAAATGCCGTTCCCGGATCCGTTATAGAGTCATACCCATCTCCCTGTGACGCACTCTCTCATGTATCGGATGCCGATGCGATCGCCATGTGGGGATTTCAAAATGTGCAGCCTTTTCTGGAAGCATCACCCCATGTTCGCTGGATTCATTCTCTGTCAGATGGTGTAGAACGCCTTCTTACAAAAGATATGCTAAAAAGACCCATTATACTGACAAACTCTCACGGCATCCATGACCACGCTGTTGCCGATCATACATTAGCACTTCTCTTGAGTCTGGTACGCTGCCTTCCCGTCATGATCCGCCAACAAGATCAAAAAATTTGGAAACGGCCGAAAACGGATTCCCTTTACCAAAAGACTGTTGCCATCATCGGTTATGGCAGCATCGGAAAAGCAATCGCCCAACGGATAAAAGGTTTCAATACAAAAATACTTGCTGTAAAAAAACATATATCTGATGACCCTTTCACCGACCAAGTCTACACGGCAGATCAGATAAAAGACGTTCTCCCGAAGGCAGACATCACCATTGCTGCTTTGCCTTCCACCCCCGAAACAAATGAGTTCTTCGGAAAAAAAGAATTTTCTCTGATGAAAAAAACTTCTTTCTTCATCAATATCGCAAGAGCTTCCGTAGTAAATGAAAACGCGTTGGTGGAAGCGCTTTCGGAACATCGCATTGCCGGCGCTGCACTAGACGTATTTGAAAAAGAACCGCTGCCGGAAAACCATCCTTTCTGGTCCATGGAAAATGTTATCATCAGTCCGCATTCTGCTTCTTTCACGCCGGACTCATGGAACCATGTGCTTGAATTACTGAAAAATAATTTTATCGCTTTCTCTAAAGGCGAAAAACTTACTAATGAAATAAATAAGGCGAAAGGCTACTAAACTCTGTACTATAAAAATCCATGCTGTCAATTGCATGGATTTTTATAGTGTTATTTTTATTGTTTATTTCACAGTCAGATAAGATTTCAACGCTTCTGCAAGACGCCTGATGCCTTCGACAGTTTTTTCGTCATCATTGTAAGAGAAATTCAGCCGGAAATAATTCCTTTTGCCGGAGGCAGGGAAGAAACTGTCTCCCGGCACATAAGCTACTTTTCTTTTGATTGCCTCCGCGAAGAGATCCCGCGCATCACAGCCGTCCGGTAATTCTACCCAAAGGAACAGACCTCCATGGGGATAGGTACACTTTACATCAGCAGGGAAATGTTTTTTTATTGCGTCACACATGACATCACGTCGATGAGCGTATAATCTGCAATTTTCCTCGACATGTCTTTCAAAGTCATAATTCTGCATGTAGAGTGCCACTTCACGCTGTGTAACGGAAGGTGTATGAAGGTCGGTGGATCCTTTAACCAGATCCATTTTAGCAAGGATATCATCATTGCAGACCATCCATGCCAAACGCATTCCCGGTGCCAGCGTTTTTGAAAAAGTACCGGAATACATAACTAAATGCTTTGGATCCATAGAAATTAAAGGCGCAATTTCTTCTCCTTCAAAGCGAAGATCACCATAAGGATTATCTTCAAATACAGGAATCTCATACTTTGTTGCCAATTCCATCAATTTCCGGCGGCGTTCCAATGACCAGCAAATACCCGTAGGATTCTGATAATTGGGAATTACATAAATAAATTTTACTCTTTCCGTCGTTTGGATAAGCTTTTCCAATTCTTCTGGAATCATTCCTTCCCCATCAGTAGGAACTTCCACGAATTTAGGCTGCTCCAATGCAAATGCCCCGATAGCACCAAGATAAGAAGGGCTCTCAATAAGAACAACGTCATCCTTATCAAGGAATACGCGGCCGGTAATATCTAATCCCTGTTGGGATCCTGTAACAATCATGATATTCTTTGCGGAAATTTCCGTCATACCCATGGGAACATACATACGGTTCATGCGGGCGGCAATAGCTTCACGAAGCCCCATAAATCCTAAAGACGGACCATACTGCATAGCACCGGCTCCGTCTTCCTGTCTGACTTTAACTGCCACCTCTTCCAGTTCCTTCAGGGGAAACGTTATAGGTGCAGGAAGCCCGCCCGCAAAAGAAATAATATCCGGCTGGGCTGTCAATGCCAGCAACGGACCAAGGTCCGAGCCTTTCATCTTGCCAAGTACTTCAGAAAAACGAATCGCCATAGTACATCTCTCCTTTACTTCACGCATCATTCATCGAAATGCTTTCCTCATAAAATATCTTCAAACGAAGTTCATGAAAATACATTATGAATACATGTATTGTAAGTCTCTTATATTATAGTGTCAATTCAAATATGCATGAGAGCCAAAATAAAAGCATAAGAACACTTGTCCCCATGCTTCCGGCTATACTTCTAAAATCTGTTTGGCTCTCTTTATATCTTCTTCAATCTGCCTGCGCAGTGCCTCTATATCAGGAAACTGCTTTTCTTCGCGAATCTTCTCAATCCATTCCAATGCAAAAGGAGCATCATAAATCTTTTCATCAAAGGAGAATATAAATGTTTCTATGGATCTTTCTTTATTTCCAAAAGTCGGATTGGTTCCCACATTTGTTACAGAAGGATATTGTCTCCCTCTAATAAAAGCCCGTGTCGCATACACACCGTCCCCGGGAACCGCTCTTTCCCTCTCCGGCTTTAAATTTGCCGTAGGAAATCCGATCACCTCAGTTCCCCGTCGGAATCCATGAATTATATCGCCACAAATACGGTATGGGCGGCCAAGAAAATATCCCGCTTTCTTTACATCCCCTTGCAAGATACACTTCCGGATCCGTGTACTGGAAATCACGCCGCCTTCCGCTTTTTCTAATTTAACAATTTGAATAAATACACCTTTATCGAGAAAATAGGAATTCAGCAGTTCCGCATTCCCTTCAGCATTTTTCCCGAAAGTAAAATTTTCTCCCGTTACGATCCCGCAAAGTGAAGTAATTCTTGAAAGTGATTGTAAAAATCTCCCTGCGCTTTGTCCGAGAAATTCTTCCGTCGGACTGATGACCACAGTTGTCTCAAATCCCATCTGCTTAAACAATTCCTCTTTCTCGCTTTCTGACAGAAGAAGCTGTATAGACGCAGAAGGTAATAATACAGTCAATGGGTGGGGGTAAAAAGTGACAGCCACAGGCATCGCTTTTTTCTCTCTTGCTAACCGCAGACATGCCTGCAATACCGCCTGATGTCCGCGGTGGACACCGTCAAAAAAACCAAAAGCCAGTACTACCGGCCGTTTTTCAGGCAGTTGATCCAATGTTTTAATAATATTCATAGTCTCTCACGAAAACACTTTCTTTGGATGTAATACACCATTTTCTATAAATGCTGTCCCTAAAAACCATTCTCCTTGAAATACCGCAGTAACTTCCATATCCGGCAAAGCAGTACGCAGCCTTTTCCCCTGAAGAAAATCTTTTGCCGCGTCTTCCGAAAGCGATACATTCTCCAGATTGGATAAGAGCAGCTTTATATCCGTCATAAGGCAGTCTTTAGGATTTCTTTCTATTTCTTCCAACGTTTTCGCCTGTCCAATGGAAAACACCCCCATTTTCGTCCGAAGAAGAAAGGACATGGCAAGAGGCACCCCCATCTTATTTCCTAAATCACGTCCCAGTGCCCTTACATAAGTACCTGCGGAACAGGTCACTGAAAGACGAATATAAGGCGATTGGATCTCCCGTATCTGTAAATGATATACTTCCACCTTGCGAGAAGGCAATATCACCTGTTTACCATTCCTTGCCAACTGGTACGCCCGTTTTCCATCCACCATTATCGCAGAGTAAGAAGATGGTATTTGCTCTATAATGCCTGTAAATTTCGATGCCACCCTTTCCCATAACGAGATATCAGAGCAGACTTTGCCTGTTTTTATAATCCTTCCTGTCATATCCTCAGTATCCGTCGCCAGCCCCATGACGAATTCCGCTTCATATGTTTTTCTATGTATAGGCGCATATTCAATCAATCGGGCTGAGCGTCCCAGAAATACAGGAAGCACGCCTGCTGCCATAGGATCCAGTGTTCCGCCGTGACCAATCTTTTTCTGTCCATAAATGCGGCGCAGACAAGCAATGACATCAAACGAAGTCATTCCTGCAGGTTTCAATACATTAAGAACACCATCCATCAGAGGTATTTCTCCGCTTTTTCTACGAATACTCTCTCGCAGTCAGAAAGTGTTCCGTTCATCGTACACCCTGATGCTTTCCAATGTCCGCCGCCGCCAAATTCAGCTGCCAGATCTGCCACATTCGCATAATTTAAAGAGCGCAGCGAAACGCGGTATTCGTCCTGCTCTTTATATTTAAAAAGTGCCGCAATCTCCGCACCCTTAATGCAGCGGGGAATAGAGGCGTAATAATCAGAATTTTCTCCATCCAGCGCCATAGCCTCTTTATTCATATAAGCGACAACAATCTTTCCGTCCTTATATGAATGGACGGTATCGGCAACAAGTTTGTAACACTTCATCGCTTCTTCTGTTTTTTCATCAAGTTTATTGGAAATATAGGACGGTTCTGCTCCCATTTTTACCAGACGGCTTGCCATAAGGAGCGTATGTTCAGAAGTACAGCTGAATTTGAAAAATCCGCTGTCCGTTCCGATCCCCATATAAAGTGCATTACAGGTATCCCTATCCAGCTTCAAACCCATAGCAAAAAACATTTCCGCAAGCATTTCTGCTGTCGCTGCATACTTGTATTTTAAATATAAATAGTCAGTATACTTTTCATTTGTCTGATGATGGTCAATACATAAACTTGGCACATCGGGAAAATTAAAATCTCCGCCACGGGAAATATTCGCCAGATCCGTAAAAACCATAGCATCATATTTGCCGCCTTCAGGTATTTCCATTAATACCTTTGCTGACGACTTCACAAGAGTAAAAGCCGACGGAACGGGATCAGGCAAAATCATATCCGCAGTTTTCCCCATGGATACAAGAACATTGTAAAGGGCACAAAGCGAACCCACATCATCTCCGTCAGGATGTTCATGTCCTGCCAAAAGGAAATGATCATGCTCACGCAGGAAAGCAATGGCTTCTTCCATTTCTATTTCTTTTGCCTGTCCAATCTTAATTCCCATTGCCATCCTCCTCGTGGATCTTTTTCAGAAGTCCTTCAATATGCATTCCATAATCAAGAGACTTATCTTCTTCAAAAGAAATTTCAGGAGTATAATACACTTTCAGACGGGTTCCCAATTCTTTTCGAATGAAACCTTTTGATTTATTCAAAACCATGAGAGATTCTTTTCTCTCTTCTTCTTGTCCAAAAAGGCTTACATAAACAGTAGCTTCCCGAAGGTCTCCCGTTAGTTTGACTCCCGTCACAGTAACAAAACCGAGCCTTGGATCTTTCAGTTCGCGGAGGAGCATATTCCCTACTTCCTGCTTGATAAACTCCTGCATTTTCCTTACCCTTAATTCCGACATATTTACCTCGCATAAGTGAAAAGAAAGCGGCGCAAGAAATCCACGCCGCTTTTATCTGTTTATAATTCAGCAACCTCTTCTTCCAGCCTGAAGGCTTCCAGCTGATCGCCTTCCTTTACATCTCTGTAGGATTCAATGGCAATACCGCACTCAAATCCTTCCGTAACCTCTTTCACGTCATCCTTAAAGCGGCGGAGAGAACCAATCTTCCCTTCATGGACAACAATTCCATCACGGACAATACGAATCATGCTGTTGCTGGTTATCTTTCCATCCTGCACATAACAACCCGCGACAATGACTTTCGGGGTATGGATAACCTGCCGGACTTCCGCATGTCCCAAAAGGATCTCCTTGACTGTCGGAGCAAGCAGCCCTGCCATGGCAGATTTTACATCATCAATTGCATCATAGATAACACGATACAACCTGATATCCACACCATCTTTTTCTGCCAGCGCCCTCGCATTCGCATCAGGGCGTACGTTGAATCCGATAATTAATGCATTGGAAGCCGATGCCAGCATGACATCAGATTCAGTAATCCCGCCGACTCCGGAGTGGACGACAGCTATCCGGACCTCATCACTCTTAATACCCATGAAAGACTGGACCAACGCTTCCACAGATCCTTGGACATCCGCTTTAACAATGATATCCAGTTGTTTCATTTCGCCTTCTTTAATTTTTTCAAAGATATTATCAAGAGTTACCTTCTGTACACTTCTCTGCTCTTCCTCTTTAGCCCGGGAAGCGTGAAGTTCCGCAATGTTTCTTGCACGGCTTGCATCCATAACATAGAAATGTTCGCCTGCTTCCGGAACGCTGTCCATGCCGAGAATTTCTACAGGAGCGGACGGTTCAGCGCTTTTCATTTTACGTCCGGTCTCATTAGTCATGGCACGTACACGTCCCCAACTTTTGCCTGCTAAAATGCCGTCACCCACATGGAGCGTACCATTTTGTACAAGAACGCTCATGACCGGCCCTCTGTTTTTATCCAATTGGGCTTCAACGACGATACCGTAAGCCTCACGATTCGGATTCGCTTTCAACTCCTGCATTTCAGCTACGAGCAGTATGTTTTCAAGCAATTCATCCAATCCTTCTTTTTTCTTTGCGGAAATAGGAACCATAATGATATCCCCACCCCATTCTTCACAAAGAAGTCCTTCATGGGAAAGCTCTTCCTTAATACGTTCAGGATTTGCGCCGGGTTTATCAATCTTATTAATGGCTACCATAATCGGCACCCCTGCATTCTTCGCATGATGGATTGCTTCCACGGTTTGCGGCATAACGCCGTCGTCAGCCGCTACGATCAGGACAGCGATATCCGTCAGCTGTGCGCCGCGGGAGCGCATTGCTGTAAATGCCTCATGTCCCGGAGTATCAAGAAATGTAATCTTATGATTTTTATAACGGATCTGGTAGGCACCGATACGCTGTGTGATACCGCCGGCTTCATGCATAGCCACATTCGTAGAGAGCAGCGCGTCAAGCAAAGTTGTTTTGCCATGATCAACGTGTCCCATAATAGTAACTACTGCCGGACGCGGTTTTAAAAATCTTTCATCATCTGCTTCCGGTACATATTCGGCCAACTCTGCCGGAGCTTCCGCTTCAATGATCTTTGCGCCGAATTCTTCCGCAATGATTTCTACCGTTTCATGATCCAGATTCTGGTTAATTGTTACCATAACACCAGAAAGCATAAGGTATTTAATAATTTCAGAAACTTCACGCCCTAATTTTTCCGCCAGTTCTTTAACAGTAATGCTTTCCGGCACTTCGATTTCTGTCGGATATACAGTTGCTTTCTTTTCTGCCACGTGTTTTTTCTTTTTGTTCTGGTTCAAAGACCGCGCCATAAGGGAGCCGCTTTCTTTTTCTCTTCTGCTCCTTTCATAGTCCTTCTTTGTTTTCTTCTTATCAGGACGATCCCGTCTTGCCTGTGGAATCAACGGCTGTTCATCCAAACCGCCTGCCGGTTTAACAGCAGCCCCACTTCTGCGATCTCCCACGGGGCGTCTAGCTCCTACAGGCCGCCGATCTCCTTGGAAACGGTCACTACGCTGCTGATGACCTCCCTGAGGACGGTCACCTCTTCGCTGATTCCCCCCCTGTGAGCGCTCACCTCTCTGTTGGTATCCTCCCTGTGGACGATTGTTTTTTCGAGGATGATCATTTCGTTCTGTTCTTGCCGGCTGTCCCTCTTTATGGGGGATTTGTTCACCCATATGGCCGTCATGCGTAATTACAGACATTTTCCCTGTCGGAAGCTGACGTCCCTCTTTTTTCCCTTCATTTATGATATTTTTCCGCTGCAGAGATTCTTTCTCCGCTTTTTTATCTGCTTCTGCTTTCTTAGCCTCTTCCGGCATTCCCGTTTTTACAGGTTTTGATACAGCTGTGTTATATGAAGAATAAGATTTTTTTTGTACTTCCGCCGTCTTGCTTCCGGTCGGACGTCCTTGCTGATCAAATCGTACGGTACGCATAGGCGGCCTTTTATTCTTTTTGACAGAAGGAGATGCAAAAGCTTTGTCGAGAATCTCTTTTGCTTTCTCATCCACACTGTTCAGCCGATTTTTAACTTCAATATTATTTTTATTCAGCACCGCAATGATTTCATCATTCCCTTTATTATAAATTTTTGCAAGCTCATATATTCTGTATTTCTGCATAAGTAACCTCCCAATCTCTATTTATTTTAGGGTATCGATCCTTTGCAGAAGCGACGTCCCAAATCCACTGTCCGAAATCAGGATGGCTGCCCGTATGCCTTTACCAACAGCATGTCCTAATTTTTCCTTTTCACCGAATATCCGCCAAGTTATTCCTGAAAGTTTTGCTAAGCGGATATACTCTTCTTTCGTCCGTTCCGAACTATCCTCTGCCAGAATCAGGAGTATGCCTTTTCCGTCTTTCACAGCAGTTTTTACCTGTTCACTACCGGAAAGCAGCCGCCCTGCCTTCATACATAATCCCAGCAACCTGTATATCGGTTCATTCATTTCCTATTTTTTCCTTTATCGCGTCATATACATCACGAGATACAGGCCTTTTCAGAGAACGCTCCAATCCATGAGAATCAAAGGCTTTCTGAAAACATTCACTGCTGTTACAGATATATACCCCACGACCTGATTTTTTCCCTGTACGGTCTAATTCAATAATACCAGTAGGTAAAGCGACAATGCGAAGTAATTCTTTCTTAGGTTTCAGCTCCTTGCATCCGACACACATCCGCATAGGGATCTTTTTCAATTTCACACATTATCCCCCTCTCCTGTATCAGCTGTTTCAATATCAGAAAGGATATCATCATCTTCTTCTATTTCTTCGCCAAATCCTTCTTCAGCTGCCTGAGATTCACTCTTGATATCAATTTTCCAGTTGGTCAGCTTATTTGCAAGACGGGCATTTTGCCCTGCCTTGCCGATAGCAAGGGAAAGCTGGTAATCGGGGACAATGACATAAGAAGAACGTTCTTCATCCCAGACGGAAACGGAAACAACTTTTGCCGGTGAAAGTGCATTGGCAATATAGATTGCCGGATCTTCATCCCACCGAACAATATCAATTTTCTCGTCATGAAGTTCATTGACAATATTTTGTACACGCTGCCCTTTCGGTCCCACACAGGCACCTACCGGATCCACATTGGGATCCATGGCATATACGGCAATCTTGGCACGGGAACCAGCTTCGCGAACAACGGATTTAATTTCTACAGTACCACTGTAAATTTCCGGTACCTCCATTTCGAAAAGGCGCTTCAGCAACCCGGGGTGAGTTCTGGAAAGAATGATTTCCGGTCCTTTTGTAGTCTTCCTCACTTCCTGTACATAACATTTAACTTTATCGTTAGGCTGGAATGTTTCACCTTCAATCTGTTCCGCAAAAGGAAGAATGCCTTCTACACGGCCTAAGTCTACAAATACGGTACGGGATTCACTCCACTTTACCGTACCGGTGATAATATCACCTTCACGACCGGAGAATTCTTCATATATGGATCCTCTTTCCGCTTCGCGAAGCTTCTGGATCAACACTTGCTTAGCCGCCTGAGCAGCCACACGGCCAAAATCTTTCGGTGTTACATCAACGCGGAGCATATCACCGGCTTCATAATCTTTACTGATTTTCTTTGCATTATCCACAGTAATTTCATTGATTGCGTTTTCCGATTCCGGATCAATCACTTCCACTACGGTTTTCTCTTCATAAATTTTATACTCCCCCGTGGTTCTATCCAGTGAAATAGAAGTTTTTGCGTTGCTTCCCATTTCCTTTTTGTAAGCTGTCAGCAGCACCATTTCCAATGCGTCAAATACAACATCCGCTTCCACTTTCTTCTTATCCACCAAAAAGTTTACAGCCTGCAGCAAATTATTATTCACGATTTCTGATTCCTCCTGATTTTAAAATGAAAAATGTATTCTTATTTGTGAAATTTTATCTTTTCCAAGGGTAATCGTTTTATCCTGAAAGATGAGCCTAATCTGCCCATCATCAGAAAGTCCGTCCAATACAGCAGTAAAAGCTTTAACTCCGCCGACCTCTTCCAAGGGGGCAAAGAGTTTTACATCCACTTCTTCGCCGGCATAACGGAGAAAATCCTTATCTTTTTTTAATACCCTGTCCAGACCGGGAGACGAAACTTCAAGCATGTAATTAGCGGAAATCAAATCTGCCTCATCAAGCAATTCTCCTGCCTTTTCACTGATTTGCTGACAGTCATTCAAATCAACACCGCCCTCTTTGTCAATAAACACACGGAGAATCCAGTTCCGTTCACGGACATACTCTACATCAATAAGCTCGATGCCAAGCTGTTTCAAAGCAGGCTCAAGCAGTCTCTCCGCTTCCAATTCAATTTCTTTTCTCCCCATCGATCCTCCTACTATAAGAAAAAGTGAGCCGCGGCTCACTCTACTGGAAACTATAAACTAATTACAATCTTTACGGCAGTTATTATAGCATAAATAATGTATGAACTGCAAACAATATCACATAAAAATATAAGTATTTCCTCCTTAACGCCAACTCGTACCCAAAATTTCCTGTACACAAATTACTTAATCTTCTACTACAGGATTTTCATAAAGCGTTTCCAAATCTTTTTCCAAATATGCTTCCAGGTGAGAAGAAAACTCGTTGATAGTCGTTGCGTCATACTGATGGACAATCACGGGAATCCCGCCTGCGCGAAGTTCTCCATAATACTCTTCACGATAAATATTATAAAAGAACAAAACCCCGATATTTCGTTCCCTGCACTCATACGCACCGATGATGAAAGACCCATTCAATCCCTCCACTGGATTCACCGGCTTAATAATCCGCTTATACTGTCCCATCCTTTCAGGCATCACCTTCTCATAATTCCACTTCATGAAACCTTTAGCGGCTGCCAGCACGGAAACTCGTTCCAAATGGATTAACTCCTTTTCAATCGCTTTCGGCGTCAGTTCCCTGACACGCTTTTTAAACTGCTCAAAATCCCCCGTAATAGATTCAAGTTGCGTCAGTGTCATAAGCCGCAAATCCATTTTCACCATGTAATCTTTAGTTTCTTCATCAAAAATAGCCTTTACCATCCAGCCGTTCTTTTCATTTTCCCATGCAAATGCCGTATATACGCGGATGTCAGTTTTCACCTTTCCTGTCTTACGGTCTTCCATAGTAGGAAAATCAATACGTTTTAATATATAATCACCCACTTCACAAGGCAAATCATTTTCAATATCCCAGGATAGAAAAAGCTTACGCCGCTCTTCCCGTTCCTTTTCCAATTTTTCATCCATTTTCATTTATCTTTCTCCACAAGACGATCTCTTGCAGTTACCACAGATTTTACAAACTCCCGCGTTTCAGGAAATGGAATCCTTTCTATGTCGGAAAATCCTTCTTCCCACCTATTCTCTTTTATCCATTCATCTACATTCCCGCGGCCTGCATTATATGCTGCCAGCGCCAGGATTTCATTATTATGGTAAGTTTTCAGAAGGAAATTCAGATACCATGCCCCAAGAGGTATATTTTGGTCAGGCTCCTCCAACTTTTCTGCCGTCAATCCGCTTTGTTCGGAAATCCATGCTGCCGTTTCAGGCATAAGCTGCATCATTCCTACGGCACCGACTTTGGAAACCGCTTTCTCATCAAACTTGCTTTCTGTCAGCATGACAGCTTCAATCAGGCACGGAGAAATACCTTCCCTCACTGCACTCTCATTGATAATATGCTGAATCATAGGACTTGGGCGCCAAGAAACAGTCGCACAAAAAATATATGAAAAAATCAAACTTAATGCAGCCATAAGAAAGACAAACACTTTAACGCCCGTATTTTCTCTCGGCGGTTCAAATTCTATTCTTCTTACTTTGTATTTCAGCTTTTTAATCATTGCATCCTCCGGGGAACACAAAGCCGGGAATTTGCATTAAAGCTTCTTTTACCTGCCGCTTCGTGTCTTCCGGTGAGCGGCTGTTATCTATAACAACATCAGCATAGTTTAACTTATTTTCCGTAGGCATTTGCTTGTGAATCCGCTCCAGCACCTGTTCCCGCGTAAATCCATTCCGAGCCATCACCCGCTCTATTTGTACTTCCAAAGGCACTTGCACAACCCATACGGCCTCCACACGAAGCTGCCAGTCTATTTCCAAAAGCAGTGGCATATCAAGTACCACCACAAAATATCCATGATTCTGCGCAGCAATAACTTCTTCCTGCGTACGGCGCCAAATATAAGGATGGATAATCCCATTGAGCGCTTTCCTTTTCTCTTCATCTTTGAATATGATTTCCGCTGTTTTCAGTCTGTTCAGCGAACCATCTTCATTAAAAATTCCATTACCGAAAACTTGCCGAATTTCCCTCATGGCAATGTTGCCGGGAGCCACTGCTTCCATGGCCAGGCAATCTCCATCAATAACAGGAATGCCAAATTCTTTCATATAAGAGGAAACGGTACTTTTTCCGCTGCCTACACCGCCGGTAAGTCCAATTCTATACATCGTTGTGTCCTTCCAGTACTTACTTTGCTTCTGCCCAATTTTTGCCTTCGTGGACATCGGCAATGAGCGGTACTTTTAATTCCACAACGGATTCCATAGTTTCTTTTAAAAGCGTTTTCAGGTTTTCTTTTTCTTCACTAACCGCTTCCACCACCAATTCATCATGAACCTGGAGAAGAACGCGGCTCTTGTACCCCTCCTCTTTTATACGTCGGCTCACTTCAATCATAGCAAGCTTCATGATATCTGCCGCCGTCCCCTGAATAGGAGTGTTCATTGCGGTTCTCTCGGCAAAGGAACGGCGATTGAAATTAGAACTGCGGATGTCGGGTAATTCCCGATACCTTCCAAAAAGAGTTTTTGCCCGTCCGCTTTTTTGGGCATCTTCTACCATACTTTTCATAAACGCATGAATATAGGGATAGCGTTCAAAATATTTCTTTATATACGTTCCCGCCTCGCCGCGGCTGATGCCAAGCTGATTGGCAAGACCGAAGTCACTGATTCCGTAAATAATGCCGAAATTGACAGCCTTCGCGTGAGACCGCTGTTCTGATGTAACTTCTTCAAACGGAATTCCCAAAACCTCCGCTGCCGTCCGCCTGTGGATATCCTCTTTGTTGCGAAACGCCCGGATAAGACTTTCATCTCCTGACATATGCGCCAATACACGGAGTTCCACTTGAGAGTAATCGGAAGAAATAAAGCAGTCATATCCAGGTCCCGGGACGAAAAGCGAACGAATTTGCCGCCCTTCTGCTGTACGGACAGGAATATTCTGCAAATTGGGATCCGAGCTGGACAAACGTCCTGTGGCGGTAACTGTCTGATTAAATGATGTATGAATCCGTCCCGTTTCAGGGCGGATAAGCAGCGGCAGTGCCTCAAGGTATGTGGAAATCAATTTTGAAATCGTTCTGTATTCCAGAATATTTTTCACAAAGGGATAACTTTTCGCCAGCATTTCCAGCACATCTGCCGCTGTGGAATAACCGTTCTTTGTCTTCTTGCCGGCCGGCATGCCCATCTTTTCGAACAGAATAACACCAAGCTGCTTAGGTGAGTTCACATTAAATTCTTCTCCCGCTGCCTCGTAAATCAGCGACAGCAATTTCCTTTCCCGTACCTTTAATTCATGGCAGACCGCTTCCCATCGTTTCTGATCAGTAGCAATACCCGCTTTTTCCATTTCTGCCAAAACAGCAGCAAGCGGGTTTTCTATCTTTTCGAAAAGCGATTGTACTCCATTCGATTTCATATGCTCCAATGATGTCGCATAAAGAGATAAAAGAAATCCGCAGATGCAGGCACTTTTTTCTTCTTCCGTATCCAAATGATCTGGAAACACAGGCGACGTTCCGAATAATTCTGCCATGTACGACAGTGGATAGGTCGTCCGTGTCGGTTCAAGTACATAGGACACAAGGGTCATGTCATAAAAAGGAATTCCTTCTGTAGGAAAGTCTGATTCATAAATAGATTTGCTGTCCTGTACAATGACGTGCTTCGCCGCAGCAAGAGCCATACATACATCTTCAAACCGTTCCGGCAGAGCTCTATAAACATGATTTCCATATCCTACCACCGCCAGATCGGCATGATAAAAAGGCGCCTTCCCTTCCATGTGAAGGACAAGAGACACTTCTTTGCCGGTAAAATCCGGATGCAAAGGAAATTCTTCCATCTTTACAGCTGCCGCCTGTATTTCCTTTTTCTTAGATACAGCCAGTTCACGAAAACGGGGTAGCGTACTGTATCGATCGGCGATGCGTTCCAAACCTAAACGATGGAAAAACTCCATCATCTCTTCAAAATGAACCGGCTGCTTCATTTCTTCCAAAGTAGCTTCAAAAGGAACATCTGTCTTAATCGTTGCCAGACGGTATGACAGATATGCCAAATCTTTATTGGCCGCCAGCTTTTTGCCGACTGCACCTTTTATTTCTCCTACATGTCCATAAAGATTGTCTAAAGTCTGATATTGGGACAACAGCTTGGCCGCCGTCTTTTCTCCCACGCCGGGGACACCGGGAATATTATCTGATGTATCTCCCATAAGCGCCTTCATATCAATAACCTGCCGAGGCGTGATTCCATATTTCTTCACAACTGCTTCCGGCGTCATCGCCGCCATTTGTGAAACGCCCCGCTGGGTAATATAAACAGTCGTATCTTTGGTGGCAAGCTGAAGAGCATCTCTATCCCCTGTTACGATGAAAACGGGAAGTTCCTTTTCGTAACGAGCCGCCAGCGTCCCCAGTATATCGTCGCCCTCATAGCCATCTACTTCATAAACGGCAGCGCCTAATGTACGAAGTGCTTCACGAATCAGCGCAAACTGGGGGACCAATTCCGGAGGTGCCGGTTTTCTCGTTGCTTTATACTCTTTATAAACTTCGGAACGAAAAGTCTGCTTGTTCTTATCAAAAGAAACAGCCATGTACTCAGGATCAAAATTTTTATAAATATCATAAAGCATATTTAAAAATCCCATGACGGCATTCGTTGGTATTCCATGATATGACAAAGGCGGAAGTCCAAAAAATGCTCGATATAGAAGGGAACTTCCATCAACAACTACAAGCTTCTTTTCCATGAACACCTCCACAAACGATGATTATTGATTTGAGTTTTATTATATCATATCGTACTTCTCAAAAAATCCTTTTTCTACCGCACTTGCTCCTAAGTCTCTCTCTGATTATACTTAAGCAGACATGAGGAGGACTCTATGGCATTTACTCTCATCTGCCACGTATGCGGGCATAAACTGAAATTATTTGACAGCAGTATAAAAAAACGGAAAGGTATGATCCGTTGTCCCCATTGCAGCGCACGCATCTCCTATGATTTAGACAGCCGAAAAATACAAAAGTCAGGATTTTGGGCGGCGGAAGAACCGGCATTTGATTATCGAACAAAAAATAAGATGCTCAGCCAACTCGAACGGGATAAGAATCGTAAAAATCCCTCCGTGCCACAGGAACAGGAGCCCTTCGGCATGAATCCTTTCCAATCCCACGCAAGTTTTGCCGAGTTTGATCTAAAAACCGGACAGATAAAGAAAGAATCAGCAAAATCATCTCTATCTGTTCCCATGGCAAGACATTCCTTTCCGCAGAGAATGAGAACCGCTTTGTATCGTAAAAAAGCGGTTCATTCAACTTCCCGAAAACTGATGCATCAGAAATCATTTCTCTCCTTTTCCTGGCCTTCCATGCTGTTTCAAAAAATCAAAAACTTTTTTCATTGATCACTTCAATTAAAAAATCCTGTAAAGAGACTGATTCTTCTCCCTTACAGGATTTTCTATTATTACAATGCCCCGCTGGCTATGGTAATCCCCACCACTTTTTCCGCGCCTGCCCGCATAAGTTCATGGGCAGCAGACTCCATCGTAGCGCCAGTGGTATATATGTCATCTGCAAGAAGAATTTTCTTCCCTTTAACAGATGTTCCTTTATTCACATGAAATACACCGCGCATATTTTTATAACGCTCCTCTTTTGTAAGAAGTGACTGCGTTTCTGTATTTCTCATTCGCACCATACCATGCGGGATGTATGTCTTTCCCGAAGTTTCCACCCATTTACGGAAAATCATATCCACCTGGTTATATCCGCGTTCACGAAAACGAGCTTTCGATAAAGGAATAGGAATGACAGTTTCATATTCTTTCAAACGCTCCCACCAGGGAAAAACCGTAAGCAGCGGAGGAAAAGCATGCTTCAACTCCACCCTGCCGTTATATTTCAGGCGGAGCACACACTTACGAAGACCGCCGGTATAATTACAGAGCGTATAACAGCCGCAAAGATACTTCGTCAAAGAAGAACTCAGCATACGGGGATTCCAAAATTGCCGTATACATTTTTCACACCATAAATTTTTCAACGAAGTATGATTCCCGCAGCCCGGACAGGTACTTGGATAAAACAGCTCTAAAATAGACTCGGCCAGTTTCATTTACAGCGCCTCATGATTTAAAAAAGGAAGAAATAAACTGTAACGATTCCCTGTATGCTGTATCGCCAACGCCCGACGCAAAGCATCAGGTGCGGTTACCAGAATCGTGTTCTTCCGCGCGCGCGTCACCCCCGTATAGAGCAGATTACGCTGGAGCATATTATGCTGTGACGGGCGGAGAATGAAAATCACCGTCTCATATTCACTTCCCTGGCTTTTATGGACGGTTACCGCGTAAGCAAGCCGGAGATCAAACCTCTCCTCACCTTCATATACTACTTCTTTATCAAAATAACGGACAAATACTTTTTGAGGCGTTGCCGTCCAGACGGTTCCCACATCGCCGTTGTAAATTCCTTTTTCATAATCATTTCTCGTTTGCATCACTTTATCACCAGGGAAAAATTTCATCCCATCCGGAACCTTTTCCCCGTGAATCATTTCTTGCAAAGATTCATTCAAATGGTCCACGCCACACACACCGCGGTACATGGGGGAAAGCACCTGCAGCAGCATTTTATTCTCTTCATTCCCGTAATTAAGTTCTCTGCATAAATCCATGACAATCCGATACGCATCTTCATCATCGGCTGCATAGACAATACGAAACTCGCCCGCTTCATCAGGGACACACATTTCCCCTTTCCGGATAAGCGCCGCATTCTCTACAATGCCGCTGCCTTCTTTCTGACGAAATATACGCTTCAACCGCACTATGGGCACATATCCCCAACTCATCAAATCTTTTAAAGGCTCCCCCGCCCCCACAGGAGGAAGTTGGTCTATATCCCCCACTAAAATGAGCCTTGCTCCATCTTTCAGCGCGCAGAGAAGATGGTAGAAAAGAGAAATATCCAGCATGGACGCTTCATCTACGATAATCAAATCTTCTTCCAACGGATTGGCTTCATTTCTTTCGAAGTATGTCCTGCCGGTTTCCCGCACGGATGCTTCCAGCGCTTTGTGAATAGTATCTGCATCACGCCCGCTTGATATCGCAAGACGTTTCGCTGCCCTTCCTGTAGGCGCCATTAGAGCAGGCTCCAGTCCATTTTGCTCTGCCGCCGTGATGATTGCACGAATGAGTGTCGTCTTTCCTGTACCCGGTCCACCGGTAATCACCATCATTCCGGCTTTCATCGATTTTTCCACGGCATCTCTTTGTTCCTTCGCCAGACGGAAACCATTTTCCTTTTCAAACCGTTCAATTGCCAAATTTGCCGATCCCAGAGGCCCGGCTTCCATCAGATGATGCACGCGGTATGCCGATTCCGTCTCCGCTTCGTAAAGATAAGGAAGATAGAGATAGGTCTTTCCTTCATAAATAACGGAAGGAACAGTACCGAAATCCACTGCCTCCCTCCCTACGGTTTCTACAATTTCCGGTGACACCCGCAGCAGTTCGCTGGCTGCCGTATATACTTGATCAGATGGTCCGCAGACATGACCACCGCTTACCGCTTGTGAAAGAATATAAAAAATGCCGTGGACGATACGGTCGCTGTCTTCCGGAATGATTCCTTCCGATAAGGCAATACGGTCCACATTTTTAAAACCGAGCCCCGGTATTTCACTGACCATGCGATACGGATCTTCCCGCACCACTTTCATGACATCATCACCATAAAGCTGCTGCATAGGAAGCGCAAAGCGTTCTGAAATCCCAAGGGATTGAAGAAACATAATCACTTCCTGCATGGCGCTGATTCCTGAATAAGAATCTTTGATCCTCTCCAATGTTTTCTGCCCGATCCCCGGCACTTCAGAAAGAGCATCTATATTCCGCTCAAATATTTCAAGTGTCTTTTTACCAAAGTGCTGTACAATCCGTTTCGCCATGGAAGGACCGATACCGCTGATCAGGCCGGAAGCAAGAAATTGTTCTACCTCATCGGCCGCTTCCGGTTTCATCCTCTCCAAAATGGCAGCCCTGAACTGCAAACCAAAACGGGGGTGCCTCAACCAGCCCCCTCGTACAACTACATTTTCCCCTACGTAGGGAATAACTATATTTCCCGTCACTGTCACGGAAGTGCCGCTTTCTTTTTCTTCGATTCGGAAAACACAATAAGATTCATCTTTGCTTTTAAAGATAACCGCTTTTACAACGCCCCGCAGCTCTTCTGTCATTCCTTCTCTCCCTGCCTGAATTCTTTCCGTGCCATTTTTCCCGGCTCCGTCAGTAAATGATACCATCTAATGAAACGGAATCGGTTTGACATTTTCTGAAGCAAGGCCGACAGCTCTTCCACATTTTTCTCTTCCCCTTTGGCATCATAGACAGGAATATTTGCTTCTATTTTAGAGATGGCAGTCCGACGTGTCAGTTCTACACGCTCGTCAAAAAGATCGGCCATATTTCTGTCGATCTTTCGGATTTTTTCCCACAAGATCTCAAATTCCTTTTCGTCCATGATGCTCTCCATGAATTATAAATTCTTTTTGTGAAGTTCTTCAAGCATTTCCAGTACTTTCGTCTTGCAGTCCGCTAATGCCACTTCACTAACGACACCGCTTCTGCGAAGACGTACTTCCACCAGTCCGCTTTCTTTCCATTTCTTACCGATAGTTACACGGATTGGATATCCGATCAGATCCGCATCTTTAAACTTAATACCCGCCCTTTCATCTCTGTCATCCAATATAACTTCATCCCGACAGTCTTCCATTTCATCATACAAATGGCGGGCAGCATTCATCACGCCTTCATCTTTATTATTGGCGGGAACGATGACCACTTCATAGGGAGCAATAGCCACCGGCCAGATAATGCCGTCTTTATCATGATTCTGTTCGATAGAAGCGGCTACTGTACGGGTAATGCCGATACCATAACACCCCATGACCATAGGATGGGTTTTTCCGTCCCGGTCTAAATATGTACAGCCAAGCTTCTCACTGTACTTGGTTCCCAATTTAAATACCTGCCCTACCTCAATTCCTTTTTTCAATTCAATCATGCCGCCGCACTTCGGACAACAGTCTTCCGCGGTAATAAGGCGGATCGTTTCTACTCTCACATCCTCAAAATCACGTTTCGGATTCACATGGACATAGTGTTTGTCCACCGCATTTGCACCACAGCAGGCATCTTCCATTTCCATGACCGTTGTGTCTACGATGATTTCAAAGTTATCCGCTTTTTTTAAACCGATCGGACTGATATAGCCCGCAATGAGCCCGCAGCGTTTCAAATCTTCGTCAGACGCCAGCCCTACATTGACAGCATTAAAAAGATTTTGAAGACGGACTTCATTCACTTCATGATCACCGCGTACCAGAGCAAGCACCACTGTATCATCCAGTTTATAAACAACAGCTTTAACAGAACAGACAACAGACACATGAAGAAAATCACAGACCATCTGGATTGTATGCTGTCCGGGTGTTTCCACGATTTCTTTCGCTTTGTCATTATGAACTGAAGAAGAAAGTGCTTTCGGTTCTACTGCTTCTATATTGGCCGCAAAATCACAATCTTTGCAGTAAACGATATCTGCTTCCCCTGAATCGGCAATGACTTCAAATTCATGAGAGCCGCTTCCGCCGATAGCGCCGGAATCCGCCACAACAGGGCGAAAATGAAGTCCGCAGCGGGTAAAAATTCTTGTATACGCATCATACATCAAATGATACTGCCTATCTAAACCTTCTTCGTCCATATCAAAGGTATAAGCGTCTTTCATAATGAATTCACGGCTTCTCATCAACCCAAAGCGGGGACGCTTTTCATCGCGGTATTTATTCTGAATCTGGTACAAAGAAACCGGAAGCTGCTTATAAGAAGAAGTATCCATCTTTGCCAGCACCGTAACCAGTTCTTCGTGGGTAGGGCCAAGACAGTATTCATGTCCATGGCGGTCATTCAATTTAAACATTTCTTCGCCATATACATCCCAACGCTCCGACTGCTTCCAGATTTCAGCGGGCTGGGTAATCGGCATGAGAATTTCCTGGCTCCCGATCGCATTCATTTCTTCCCGGACAATGTCTTCCACTTTGCGGACAGAACGGAGCGCCAGAGGCAGGAATGCATAAAGCCCATTTGACACTTTACGCATCATTCCCGCCTTCAACATATACTGATGACTGACTACCACCGCATCGGAAGGAATCTCCCTCAATGTAGGACTATACAGTTTAGATGCTAACATACTCATTCTCCTTCATTTTCATACTTTTCAATTTCTTCCATAAGCACGTCAATCAATTCCGTCTCGGGCACACTCCTGATGACTTTCCCCTTGCGAAAGAGCAGTCCCGCCCCCTTGCCTCCGGCAATTCCAAAATCTGCCTCTCTTGCTTCTCCAGGGCCATTGACCGCACACCCCATGACTGCCACACGGACAGGCTTTTTAAATTTCTCAAGCCGCTTTTCCACTTCCTGTGCCATTTCAATGAGGTTCACCTGTGTACGTCCGCAGGTGGGGCAGGAAACAAGAACCGGCCCATACTGCTGAAATCCCACGGAACTCAGTATTTCCTTGGCTGCCTTCACTTCTTTCACGGGATCATCGGTCAGTGATACTCTTATTGTATCACCGATTCCGTCTAAAAGCAGTGCGCCGATTCCCACTGCAGACTTGATTGTCCCGCGATAAAGCGTCCCCGCTTCTGTAACGCCTAAGTGAAGAGGATAGTCCACTTTATCATGAAGCATACGGTTTGCCTTTACCATCATCGGCACGTCCGTGGATTTTACAGAAATAACGATATTATGGAAATTTTCATTCTCTAATATCCGTACATGTTCAAGTGCACCCGCCACCATGCCTTCTGCCGTAGGATGTCCGCCATACTCCTCTAAAATATATTCAGGAAGAGACCCTGCATTGATACCGATGCGGATAGGAATATTTTTTTCTTTGGCCATCGTCACTACTTTAATGACATTCTCTCTTTTCCCTATATTTCCCGGATTGATCCGGAGCGCATCAATACCTGACTCCATAGCAGTCAGAGCCAGACGATAATCGAAATGGATATCCGCCACCAGAGGTACTTTTACTTTTGCCCGAAGGACGCCCAAAGCTTCCGCCGCTTTTTTATCGGGAACGGCAAGACGGACAATATCAGCCCCCGCTTCGTCAAGAGCATTGATTTGCGCCGCCGCATATTCTGTATCTGCCGGGCTGAAAGTACTCATCGACTGTATGGCAATTGGCGCACTTCCGCCGATAAGCACATCACCCACTTTTATCTGTCTTGTCACCCTTGTCACCTATTTCATCAAAGACATTACATCATTACACATGGCGAAGAGAAATATAAATCCGATAATAATTATTCCAACCGCCTGTATATAGTACAAGGCCCTCTTAGGAAGCTCTTTCCCGGAAATACCTTCTATCAGCGTAAGAATCAAAAGTCCCCCGTCAAGAAGCGGAATCGGCAGCAAATTCAAAAAGCCCAGATTCAAACTCAGAAGCGCGATAAATGCAAAGAGCGCCGTCATTCCTGAATCCGCCACGGTTCCTGCCATGCGGGCCACACCGATGGGCCCCGCCACACCGGCTTCTGCTCCGGCAAGTATATCCGCCAGTCCGGCAACCATTATCTTTAATATATAGACACACCTTTCTGCCCCAAGAGAAACTGCACGATCTAAAGAAACATCTTCTTTTTCCACAGAAGGAGTGATTCCCATAATTGCGCGCCCCTCTCCATTGTCCTTTGGAATAACAGTGACCGTTTTTTTCACGCCTTCAGAGTCTATGACGACAGAAAGAACCCGTCCCGCTTTATCGGATACAATCCTGCCGATATCTTCCCATCTTTCTACCTTTTCTTCATTGATGGAAATAATTTTATCACCTGCCTTAATTCCCGCACGGGCAGCGGAACTTTCTTCCAGTACAGAACCTGCCACGGGTATGTCCTTAAAAGTATGAATTCCATTGATAAAAAAAATTGCTGTAAAAATAAAAAAAGCAAGCAATATATTAAACAGCGCGCCCCCAGCAATGACAAGAAGTTTTGCCCATGTCGGTCTTTGTCGAAATGCACGGGGATCATCCAAGTCGTCGCGATTCATTCCTGCAATTTTATTATATCCGCCAAGAGGAATGGCTCGAAGAGAGTACAATGTTTCTCCTTTTCGGAAAGACACTATTTTCGGTCCAAACCCGACAGCAAATTCATCCACTTTCATTCCTGTCAGCTTCGCCATAAAGAAATGACCGCCTTCATGAACGATCACGATGATAGCAAAAACAATAACGGGAGCTATTATAGCATTTAACATAAAATTCCTCTGTTTATAATTTTTTTTGCAAAGCGCCGCGCTTCTTTATCCGCTTCCAATACATCAGAAAGCGAATGGATATGACGGCTCGTCCATTGGGTAAGCGTTTCTTCCACGACGTCAAAAATGGAAAGGAAAGATAACTGCCCTTTAATAAAAGATGCAATCGCTTCTTCATTGGCCGCATTGAATGCAGTCGTTGCATTTCCTCCCCGTTTTCCCGCCTCAAAAGCAAGACGGAGAGAACGGAACACTTCCACATCAGGCTGCTCCGTAATAATTGATCCTACTTGCTTCCAATCCACAAATTCATGGGAAGGTGACGGCAGGCGATGGGGATAAGTAAGCGCAAACTGTATGGGGAGACGCATATCAGGATTCCCTATTTGTGCAATAACAGAACCGTCTTCATACTCTACCATGGAATGAATTAAGCTCTGCGGCTGGACAAGCACTTCAATATGGTCATAATCCACATCAAAAAGCCACCGCGCTTCAATGACTTCCAATCCTTTATTAAACATGGTTGCCGAATCGAGTGTTACTTTTCGTCCCATATTCCAGGTAGGATGCTTCATGGCATCCTCCAACGTGACTTGTGCTAACTGTTCCCTTGTATATCCTCGGAACGGTCCGCCCGATGCGGTAAGCAGTATCTTATGAACTGCTTTTTTATCCTGCCCCAGCATTGATTGGAAGATAGCACTGTGTTCACTGTCTACAGGACGGATAAGGATTCCCTTTTCTTTGGCTGCCCTCATGACAAGCTCCCCGCCGGTCACAAGAGTTTCTTTATTTGCGAGGGCGATTTCTTTTCCTGCCGCTATGGCATCTAAAGTCGGCTTCAAGCCATCAATGCCGACCACGGAAACAAGGACAAGATCCACTTGATTCCCACAGGCAGCCGTCGATAACGCTCCTTCCCCGACAAGCACCTCCGCCGATCCCCTGTAAAGGTCTTTAAACCTTTTTCCTGCTTCTTCATCCGTCACGACAATAGTATGGGGATGAAATTCTTCTGCCTGTGCAAAAAGAGCGTCAATATTTCTTTTGGCGGAAATAACGGACACATGAAAAAGCCGGGGATATATCCGTACTATGTCAAGCGTCTGTGTACCTATGGAACCTGTACTTCCAAGTATCGCTATTTCTTTCATCTATACACCATACCTGATCAGACTTAAGAATAAAAGTACTGCCGGCGCCACAAAGAGCAGACTGTCAAAACGATCCATCATGCCGCCGTGACCGGGCAAAATATTTCCTGAATCTTTCACATCGCAGGCCCGTTTAAGGTAAGACTCAAACAAATCACCCATAGGCGCCATAACGGCTACAATCACACCCATCAAAAATCCAATCAGAATGGAAAAGTCCACAGCTGCCGATAGAATCAGACAAAGAATAATCGTTCCGGCCATACCGCCGAATAGTCCCTCCATCGTTTTATTCGGGCTGATATGAGGCGCCATCCTATGCTTTCCAAACCTTTTCCCTGCAAAGTACGCGAAAGAATCACTCGCCCATGTGCCAATGAGAGCAAACGAAATCAGGAATGCCCCCGGTGTCACGGTAATACTCCCCATTCCGAGAAGTTCATTCCCTCCACGAAGAAATGCCAATGAACCGAACCCGATCCCCAGATAAATAACGCCCAAAACGGTATAGATAAGCCCATGCATCTGTTCTTTTTTCAGTACCATCACAAGAAATAAAAGCAGGATAAAAGACGCAACAATGGCAGAAAAGAATATGCGGATTGAATAAAAGCCTGCTGCTCCTACGATAATTGCCAAGGCTGCTACCGCAGGTATACGATATACACGAATATTCACATTACTCAACATATTTTTAAATTCAAACAAACTTAAAACCGATACAACAAAAACAGCTGATGTCAAAAACCATCCGCCAAGAGCCACAAGGCCTAAAACCGCAATAATTCCAACCACAGCTGTAATGACACGGATCTTCATCGGGAAGCCTCCGTCAAACCGCCAAAACGACGATCTCTTCCTGTGAACCAGAAAACAGCCTTTTCCAACTCTTCACTTGAAAAATCAGGCCATAAAACAGGTGTGAAATACAATTCGCTATACGAAACCTGCCATAAAAGGAAATTCGATATCCGCGATTCACCGCCCGTACGTATAAGCAGATCCACATCTGATGATGCCGAAGGATAGAGGTGGTTCGTGATGGTTTCTTCTGTAACAGAATCTGCTTCCATCCTGCCTTCTGCAACTTTTTGGCTGATATCCCTCACTGCGTTAACCAGTTCCATTCGGCCGCCATAGTTAATGGCCACATTCAGGATAAGCCCGTCATTATTTGCAGTATCCTTTTCACACACCTTGATTTCCTCTTGAAGTGATGACGGCAATTCCATTGTATCGCCGATAATATGAACCTGCACATTATCGGCAACCAGTTCGCGAAGCTGCCCGATCAGGTAATTCTTAAAAAGATGCATAAGAAAATTCACTTCAAAAGCAGGGCGTTTCCAATTTTCTGTAGAAAAAGCATATATTGTCAGACACCGGATACCCATATGACCGGCGGCGCGAACTATATTTTTTACATTTGCCGCGCCGACCTGATGCCCATAGGTTCGTTCTCTTCCCCGCTGCTGCGCCCACCGCCCATTTCCATCAAGGATGATTGCCACATGACGGGGAAACCTCTTATCAGACACACCCATTCTCCTTACTCGTCAATCTCTTTAGTACCGCTTCCACTTCATCACTGTACTTCATCTGAGGCATAATGACCGCCTCTTTACCACACCGTACCAGGTATTTTCTCACTTTATGCAAATCATAACGGCGCCCGCGGGTTTCAGAAATATGCCATGAAGGATATTCCTCTGAAATCTGCTTTGCCAGGTTTTCATCAAACCGCATACCTGCATAAATAGTTCTTCCCATCATACAGACAGTATTTCCTTAACTTTTTTATCGGTAACCGCTTCCAGATCTTTGATTTTCTGATCAGTCAGTTTCTGAATCTTGTCCTCCATGTCTTTAATGACATCTTTGGAAATATCGCTGTTCTTTTCTTCCTTTTTCAGAAATACGTTTCCATCTCTGCGGATATTGCGGATAGCCACTTTCGCTTCTTCCGCTTTTTTATTAACCACTTTTACCAGGTCTTTTCTGCGCTGTTCCGTGAGCTGGGGAATCGCCATGCGGATCAGATTACCATCATTCATAGGTACCAGTCCCAAATCAGACATATTGATTGCTTTTTCGATATCTTTTAAAATTCCTTTATCCCAAGGCTGCACGACAAGCATTCTCGCTTCCGGTACGGTAACAGATGCCACCTGTGTAACCGGCGTCTTGGATCCATAGTAATCTACAAATACACGATCCAAAAGACTCGGGCTTGCCTGGCCCGTTCTGATTGATGTGAATTCATTTCTTAATGCTTGGATGGATTTATCCATCTTTTCAGAAAGATGCTTTAATTCGTCTTCGTACATTTTATTTCTCCTCTATCAATGTGCCCAGGTTTTCACCTTCGCAGGCTTCGACAATATTTCCCGGAACATCGATATTAAAAACCATGATCGGGATTTTATTATTCATGCAGAGTGTAATTGCGGTATTGTCCATGACCTCCAGCTTTTTCTGCAAAACATCATTATAAGACAGATGGGTAAACATCTTTGCTTCCGGATGGAATTTAGGATCCGCATCATAAACCCCATTTGTCTGTTTTTTTGCCATCAGCATAACATCTGCTTCAATTTCCGCGGAACGGAGAGCAGCGGTCGTATCAGTAGTAAAATAGGGATTCCCTGTACCGGCGCCAAAAATAACGACTCTTCCTTTTTCCAGATGTCGGATCGCTCTACGGCGGATATAAGGTTCTGCAATCTGCTGCATTTCGATAGCCGTCTGCACTCTTGTGGTAACGCCCATTTTTTCGAGGGCATCCTGGAGTGCCACAGAGTTGATGACAGTGGCAAGCATGCCCATGTAATCGGCAGATACCCTATCCATACCGCCGGCACTTCCTTTAAGGCCTCTCCAGATATTTCCGCCGCCAACAACAACAGCGATTTCAATTCCGGAATCACTGGCTTCTTTAATTTCTCCCGCAAGCCGATACACAACTTCCGGATCAATACCAAACCCCTTATCATTAGCCAATGCTTCACCACTGAGCTTCAGCATGATTCTTTTGTACTTTTTCTTTTCCGTTTCCATCCCACACCTCCAGATTAACCATAATTCCTCTATATTATAAAGTATTCCCCTGCTTATGAAAATAAGAGAACACAAAAAAGTGTTCTCTTACCGTTAGAAACTACTGATTAATCTGTTTTGCAACTTCTTCTGCCAAGTTATCCTGTTTCTTTTCAATGCCTTCACCAAGCTGGAAACGACTGAAACGAATAACTTCTGCACTTTTAGACTGGAGCAGTTTGGCAACGGACAAATCTCCGTCCTTAATGAATGGCTGATCAACGAGGCACACTTCCTTATAATACTTATTGACGCGGCCTGTAACCATTTTTTCAACAACATTTTCCGGCTTACCTTCATTGCGGGCCTGTTCACGGAGAACTTCCTTTTCATGTTCCAATTCTTCTTTGGAAACCTGTGAACGTTCCAGATAAGACGGATTAGCAGCAGCTACCTGCATGGCGATATCTTTCCCCAGTTCAGCATCGCCGCCCTTAATCTCCACAAGAACACCGATTTTCCCGCCGCCATGAATATAGCTGTATACCTGGCCTTCAGTACTTTCATATCGGGTAAACCGACGAATGGAAATATTTTCTCCAATATTAGCAATAGCTTCTGTGACTACATCTTTAACAGTCTTATCTCCCATAGCGGAATCAAGCAGAACTGCTACATCCGCCGGATTTACGGAAGCAATCTGTACCGCAATAGATTTTGCCAAAGCCTGGAAATTCTCATTGTGCCCGACAAAGTCAGTTTCACAATTCACTTCCGTGATAACACCAATTTTACCGTTTTCTGATATATAAGAAACAACGGCACCTTCTGCTGCAATACGAGATGCTTTCTTCGCCGCCTGGGAGAGTCCCTTTTCACGAAGAATATCTATCGCCTTTGCCATGTCCCCATCTGCTTCCACGAGGGCTTTTTTACAGTCCATCATGCCGGCTCCGGTACTGTTGCGCAATTCCTTTACCATACTTGCACTAATCATTCTATGACCTCCATTACATAACCAAGGTATTTGTCTGTATTAAAGATTTTATTCTTCAGCAGCTTCTTCAGAAACCTCTTCAGCTTCTTCAGACGCAGCAGTTGTTTCAACTTCTTCCTGCTGTCCCTGGCGACCTTCCAGAATAGCGTCAGCCATCTTGCTCGCCAGCAGTCTTACAGCACGGATAGCATCGTCATTTGCAGGAATCGGGAAATCAACCACATCCGGATCACAATTGGTATCAACGGTAGCCACAACCGGAATGTGAAGCTTATGCGCTTCCGCTACTGCGATTTCTTCCTTTTTAGAGTCAATCACAAAAATAGCTCCCGGAATCTTCTTCATATCTTTAATCCCGCCAAGATTCTTCTGAAGTTTCTCCAGTTCGCGCTGCATCAGGATGACTTCTTTCTTCGGATACTGTTCGGTAGTTCCGTCTTCAAACATTTTTTCCAATTCCTTCAGGCGGGCTACGCGAGCCTGGATAGTACGGAAGTTGGTAAGCATGCCGCCGAGCCAACGTTCATTTACATAAAACATATTGCAACGCTGGGCTTCTTCTCTGACAGAATTTTGAGCCTGTTTCTTTGTTCCAACAAACAGGATCGGTGCTCCTGTTGCTGCCACTTCACGGATAAAAGCATAAGCTTCTTCTACTTTTTTCACTGTCTTCTGCAGGTCAATGATATAAATACCATTACGTTCGGTGAAGATGTACCTTGCCATCTTCGGATTCCAGCGACGGGTCTGATGCCCGAAATGAACGCCTGCTTCAAGCAACTGTTTCATGGATACAACTGACATAATAATAACCTCCTGTTAATAACCTCTGCCTGCTTCTTCTCTTACAGCCACCAAATCCGGCACAGATGTAAAATCCGCAGACATGTGTACTCATGCTTTTTTATTCTATCAAAAAGGTTTCTATACCGCAAGATAATTTTTCTGCAAGACGTCCGATTTGCTATTGCTATTCAGCTCATTCTCCTTTTTTCTTTGGCTTGAACACCTTGTACATGATATCATAAAAGAAATATAAAGAAAGGATTTCTTCTCCATGATATCTTCTGAATCAAAGAAGGGGAAAAAACTTCACATAGAGTTTCTCCGCTTCTTTTGCATATGGCTTGTTATGTTCACCCACACCTCTACAGCAGGCTTTTCCCTCTATCTGCTGAGACCTGAATCATTTTTCTTTCCTTTTTACATTGCTGTTCCCTTTTGGGTAAAAACGGCAGTTCCCATTTTCTTTATGATTTCAGGAGCGCTCCTTCTCAAAAAGGAAGAACCGATCTCTGTCATCTTTAAGAAACGAATATGGCGATTTGCACAAATCATTTTTATCTTCTCCCTTATTAATTATCTTTATTTTTACCACGGACTTAATTTATCATTCTTTGGACACCTCTCTAAATTTTTTACATTGATGTATTCGTCAAATATGGCCACAGCGTATTATTTTCTTTATATTTATATTGGATTTCTCCTTATGCTCCCACTCTGGAGAATACTCGTCCGCCATATGACAAATCAGCTTTTCTTATACTTAATTGCCCTTAATTTATTTTTTGTCGGTTTCATTCCTGTTTTCTCCTTTTTAATTTTTAAAGGAACCGCAGAAATCAACTGGTTCATAAATCCTATTCTTGCTGTCAGTGAGCCAAGCTTCTATTTCATTTTAGGCTATTGGATTGAAAACGTCCTTCCTATTCATTGGCTGACAAAAAGAAATTTACTCTATCTCGGCATGGCGGCCATTGCAGGCACAATGATTGCGTCCATCATGACTTGTTACCACGGTGTCGTGGCAGGAGGCCTCACAGAAGCCATTTCCGAACGTTTCTACGATTCTTTCCTCTTTCTGAATACCGCTTTTATTTTCTGTGCTTCCCGCTTATGGTTTATTACCCATAATATTTCAGAAAGGTGTCAAAAAATTCTCCTATTTCTTGGAAACATGTCTTTTGGCGTCATGCTTTTTGAAGAGATTACCCGCAATATAACACGTTTTTTCTTCAATCGTATCCTTCTTACATACATTCCCCGATTCCCATTTTTTGATGCCGTCATTTGGATTTGTTCCGCCTTCATCTTAGGATTGCTTTTGACTTATCTCGTTAAGAAAATCCCTTACTTCACCCATTTGATTTAAGAGCAATTAAAAATAACCTGCTGCAGAAAAGTGCAGTCAGGTTATTTTTAATTGAATCAGATTCTTTTTGAGATACATCCATTCCTCAGTTGGATAAATTCTCCGGTATTTTCCTCCCGCCCCGCTTCCTCTGCCAGTTTCATCGTCCGTTCATGACAGGTAAAAAGAAATATCTGTTGTTCTTTTCCCAACTCCATGAGGAAGCGAAGTGTTTCTTTTTGCCGTTCTTCATCAAAACGGACAAAAATATCATCCAGTACGATAGGAAGCGTTTCCATCTGTTCTCCAAAAGAAAGTGCCATCGCCAAACGGATTGCCAAGTATACTTGGTCACCCGTACCGGAAGACCAGACCTTTGATTCCTTTTTACGGTAGAACTCATCTATAATACTCACATCTTTTCCGTCATCATTAACAATGAGAGAATACTTTCCCTTTGTCATCCGCCCAAGGAAACGATTTGCCATTTTTATAATCTTCGGCTGTTTTCCGGAATCATACCGTTTCTGTGTCTTTCCCATAAGTGACCGTATAAAGAGAGCTGTCAGCCAATCTTCCATAGTTTGACCAATTTCCGTTTCTAATTCTTTCTTTTTCTGGAGTGTTTTGGTAATCGTATCGTCCCCGGCAAGACGGAATATTTCATTTTCGGCAGCCCCCTGCTGTCTTTGCAAATCGCCCAGTTCCTGCTCTTCTTTTGCTATCTTTTCCGCGAGTTTTTGATGTTCTGCCATCCATTCATCATACCGTCCGCTCTCCAAGGTGACCCACAAACGATTAAACTCTTCTTCACCACCGGCATAAAGACGGATATCATGCCGCACGTTTTCCCAGTCTTTTAAAAGCCTGTCATGATTTTCATGTGCATTTACCTTTTCCGCAAAATCTTCCGCATTTACTGCATTCACAAGGCAGAATAAAGCATTCATTTCCCGCTCGCACGACGCCCAGTCCGATTTGAGCTTATTCATTTCCCGCTCATATTCATCATGCTGGCGGTTCTTTTCTGAAATGGACCGCCACTCCAAATTGCGCTTCTTATTTTCTTCATAAATATAAGCGATGCTTTCCGGTGTAATGGGACATGACATTCCTGCAGCCCGAATGATGGACCCTGCACGTTTTGCAAAGCCCGCCAATTTTTCCCGTGCCCCGTCAATACGAACATCAATAATCTTTCCCCGGCCTTCTTCTGCATAAATCTTATTCCACTGTTCTTGTAATTCTGATACCTTTTCAGGAAGCACCTTAGGCAGTTTATTTGCTTCAAGCCACTTATACCATTCATCCAGGACGGCCGCCTGCGCTTCTTTTAGCAGCTTCCCCTCTTCTGCCCAGTCTTTATGCGCAGACTGCTGTTTTTTCACTGTTTCCCGCTTCCATGCAAAAGCCTGCTGTTTTGCCTGCATTCCATAAAAATCACTTCTTTTCGCCTGGAGCATATTATGGAATGCCGGCAGATCTTTTTTATCTTCCGGCACATGGTCAGGAAAACGGCTTGCTACTTCATGCCATTCTTTCTTTATCTCATCAATCTGCGCTTCAAGTTCTCTGATTTGATTTTCTTTTCTGCGGAAAACATGATTGTTAATAGCAAAACACGACGCCGCCAGTACCGACGCACCCACAGCACCATAAAGCACCGTATACCCCATAAGAGACATATAAAACATAATAACAAAAACTACAGCTGCGATAAGAGCAGTTGCTCCCAGCCAAAACCAGAAAGTATAACGGGTATCTTTCTGCGCAGAAAGAGCATCCGTTTTTTCCGTTAAAGCGGCTTCTTCGTTAAGCAGTGCTTCAATCTTTGATGCATCTGCCTCATATTTCCGCCAGGCTTCTTCACTGGAAAGAAGTGTTCCGCCTTGGATCATTTCTTCCAGCATTTCCACTTCAGGCTCACGCTGCTGCCAGAAATGAAGCTCGTTGTTCCTTACACCTGCACTTTGTGCCAGATCCCGCCCCTGCTTCCAATCCACATCAGCACAAGCATCTTTTAAGCTGAGCGCTCTGTCCCACAACGGCAGGGCATATCCCAGATTAACAAAAGATCGTGCCCAATCTGCCTTGGTTCTTTTTAATTCTTCTTCTTCAGCTGCAATCTGTTTCCACTGCCCCAAATCTACATAAAGACCTTCCAGTTCCTGTTCCATTCCCGTCCACGGAATAATTTCCTCTTTCGCCCTGGGCCGGTATTCGTCAATCTTTGGCTGAAGTACCTCCTGCTGTTCACGGATAAGTTTCATCCGGCTGACCAAATGCCCCCACTGTTCTTTTCCATTGGAAGGAAATAATTTAACCTGTTCACTGAGCTGCAGCTGACGTTTAATTTCCCTTGCCCGTTTATAATACTCCCACGCGCCGAGACGTTTTTCCAGCTGCTTATCCATTTCCTGATCTGCAGCCAGAGAAATTTTCATCTTGTCTATTTCTTTTTTCAACAGAGCCTGCTTCTTCTGGAGTATAGAAAAATCTTTTTCCTGTCCGGACAGGTGTTCCAACGCCTCCTGTACCTCAGCAAGAGTCATCAGCAGCTGATTAATCCTCCGTTTCCCCTGGGAAGAAGAGACAAGAAGTTTTTCCATTTCTTCGTCCGCCTGCTTCATGGCACCGGAAACGAGATCTCCTCCCTGAAGCATAAAAAAGCGGCTTCGGACAGAATCATCTGCCAAGAAAGACGTTCCTTGCAAATCCTCCAATCCGACAGCAAAAATTTTTTCATAAATCCCGCGATTCAATCCATGCCACCAGAGAGAAGATAATTCATCATTAAATTCTTCACCTTTATCATTAACGGCCCATTTGTTTTTTCCATCACGATAAATGCGATATGCAGATCCATCCGCACGGAGAAATCCCATATTTCCTTTTTTCCCCTGCCATTTGCCCCGCTCATAGCCGAACATCATATCACGGATAAACCGGAGAAGAGTCGTCTTCCCGCTTTCATTTTCACCCATGATTACATTCAGGCACCCGGCCGCAGGTTTCCAAGATTCATTCTGATAAATGCCATACTGTTCCAGTTCTAAATCAGTAATCTTCATCCTTCATCCTCCGCCAGCATTTCGGCGCCTTTTATCTCCGCTTTTTCAAAGGCACGGATAATCATGTCATCCGACACCATATTCATCAATCTGCTAAACTTGGCCATTTCCGGACGGTCTGCTATCTCCTTCTTCAGAACTGCCAGTCTTTTTTCGCTGGAAAGCCCGTTAATTTCATCAAAGGTCCGGAGGTAACTTCCCATGACATCGGGAATCTTCCTCCGTTCTTCCAAATTCAGAAAAGGTTTTGTTTCGTCTTGAATCTCAGCAAAATAACAAAAAATGTGATGAAATTTTTCTTTATCATTAAGCAGCTGAAGAATATACGCCTGCCCCTCAGGCGTAGAAACCGCTTTTTGCAATACCCCTTGCCCACGCAAAATAAGGCGGACGATGTTAGGCTTTCCCGTTTTTTCACGAAGTGTGGCCCGCTGTTTTACAACTTCCCTGACCAATTCCTCAGGATTTTGGAAAGAACTGATATCCACTTCCATATCCATCCAACGGATTGCATCAGTAACAATAAACTTCAAAGTTACCGTTCCATAAGCACCTACATCTACGAGATAACAACCTTTTTCGCCGGATTCTGAACGATCCAGGCCTTGCGTATTCCCCGGATAAACCATGTATGGCCGCATAGATGGTGTTTTTCTCGCGTGCACGTGCCCAAGAGCCCAGTAGTCCATCTTTGTAGTTCTTAAATCATCCACCGTACAGGGAGCATAAGGACTTCCTGCCACGCCCAGTTCCGTATGGAGCATGCCGATAGAAAAGATATCTTCGTCTTTCTTCCTGAATCGAAGTGCCAGATTTTCTCTCATATGACGGTTTTTATAACTGATACCATAAACCATAGCTGCCGTCTCGCCACCCACCAATAACGGTACTGATTCCACTTTGTCAGAAGAAAACACATAAACGGAAGGCGGCAGCGGCACATCTGCCCGCCATGCCTCGTCAGGATCATGATTTCCATGAATAATAAATACCTGCACCCCCGCCTGCGCCGCACGATACAGCTCTCTGGCAAAAGCCATCTGTGCTGCCAGACTGTGATGATCACTGTTATAAACGTCACCTGAAATCAGAATGGCATCAGCACGATACGTCAACGCCGCAGTGACTACATTTTCAAAAGCCTTAAAAGTCGCTTTATGTATAGCTTCTGTCCAAGGACCCGTATCTCCCGAATATAATCCGCCGAACGGTTCGCCTAAATGAAGATCCGCACAATGGATAAAAGAAAAATGTTTCCCCATAGATCCTCCTAATTACGATATATTTTATATTTTATCACAATTTTCATAATCCTCACCTTTTCAGTCTGTTTTAGAAATATTGATAGATTGTTGTCTGAAACCGGATTTTATCACCAAGTAAAAAATGCGGCCGCAGAGATGTCCCTCCGCTGCCACACTCCCTATAAATTACATTTCGTTATAAATTTCCGCCACCGCATCATATTCTTCATCTGTCGGAGGTACATATTCCGCCTCTCCATTTTTATCAGTGTCAACTCGTGCCAGGATAATTTCCGGCTCCTCTACATTCTCCCCGTCTTCCGGAATAGAAACCAAAACAGCAAATTCTTTCCCTGAAAAAGGAATAACCACGTCCTGGACATAATCTCTTTCTATACCACCGGGGTCTGACACAGAAATAATGATCGGTTCTTTCTGCTCTGCCATCATATTATCCTCTGTTCTTAAAAGACAAATGCTGCAGGTATCCTTCCAAGATAACCACTGCCGCCATTTTATCAATTACTTTTTTTCGTTTTTTTCGGCTGACATCCGCTTCAATCAGCTGCCTCTGCGCCATAACGGTAGTCAGTCTTTCATCCCAGAAATGATAAGGAATATCCGGAAATGCTGCAGCAAGAGCTTCTGCAAATTTTTCTGTCTGCTCAGCACGCATCCCCTTTGTCCCATTCATATTCAAAGGCATTCCGATAACAAACTCTTCCACATTGTATTCATCCGCCAGATGGCGCAGCCGGACAAAATCCTTTTCCCGCGTCGTATGGCGGATTGTCTCCACACCTTGTGCGGTCCACCCGAATAAATCACTGACTGCCACGCCAATTGTCTGTGAGCCTACATCCAAGCTCATAATACGCATATCAAAGCCCCTTATGGGTTACATAGAAACGAACCAGTTCTTCCACCAACTCATCCCGTTCTATGGATGAAACAAGCTTACGTGCATCATGCTTGCTCGTGATATATGTAGGTTCTCCGGATACAAGATAGCCTACCAACTGGACTGTCGGATTATGTCCGGCTTCTTTCAATGCAGTATACACCGCATTTAAAACCATAGCCGCTTGGGTATTCCCTCCTTCTTCCACCTCACGTTTTACTAAAATTGTTTCGCCTGAGACCGGCATCGCAATCGCCTCCTTTATTAAAGCTGTGACTCAATGATTCGAACACCTTCATCAATGGCATTCTGCAATTCAGAAATATTTTTACCTCCAGCTTGGGCAACAGCAGGTTTTCCTCCGCCGCCTCCACCACATATTTTTGCCGCGGCGGATACCACTTTTCCCATATGAATCCCTGTTTTCACGGCCTCTTCAGAGGCCATTCCCACAAGATTTACTTTTTCTCCGGCTGCTGCGCCGAGAATAAACGCACCTCTCGGAAATTTTCCTTTTACAATATCAGCCGCTTTTCGAAGTTCATCCATATTTGCCGCCGGTACGATAGCCCCGAAGAAAGAAATACCGTTCTTTTCTCTTACATTCTTCAGCAGATTCCCTAAGGCATCCTTTGTCTGCTGATTTTTAAACCTCTCAATTTCCCGTTCCGCCTCTTTCAGGGCTGCAAGATTCTTTTCAATCTTTCCCGGAATTTCTTCCACTTTCACCTTTAAAAGTGCAGCAGATTCCCTGAGCAGCTTACGATCTGCCAGCATAGATTCATAAGCGGCCTTACCGGTTATCGCTTCAATTCTACGGATGCCTGATCCGATACCGCTTTCGCTTATGATGCGGAAGCAGCCGATTTCCCCTGTATTAAATACATGAGAACCGCCGCATAGTTCCGTGCTGAAATCAGGCACACGGACAACACGTACAATATCACCGTATTTTTCACCGAAAAGAGCTATGGCTCCCATTTCTTTTGCTTTAGCAATCGGCATTTCATCAATATCCAATGTGGTAGATTTCCAAATCTGTTCGTTCACCATCCGTTCCACCTCGGCTATCTGCTTATCGGTAACTGCTTCCGGCCAGGTAAAATCGAAACGTAACTTTTCCGGAAGCACAAGCGAGCCGGCCTGATTAACCTGGCTGCCCAGAACCCTGCGGAGAGCCGCCTGCAGCAGGTGGGTGCCTGTATGGTTGCGGGCAATATCTTCCCTCCGCTCCCGATCTACCACGGTTTTTACCGTTTCGCCGGTTGAAATAACGCCTTCCGTTACCGTTCCGATGCAATATACAATACCGTCAGGTAATTTCTTCGTATCTTCTATGGAAATAATGCCGCTATTTCCTTCCAATACACCGCTATCTCCAATCTGTCCGCCGCCTTCCGCATGAAAAGGATTATTTTTCAAAATAACCGTAATATTTTCACCATCAGCAGCTGACTGTACGGCCTGTCCGTCCTTTCCCAAAAGGAGAATTTCCGTATCTCCGTCCGTATCTTCCGTAGTCATGGACTCAGACTTAAGTTTCGTCGTATCGGGAGTCGCAATACGGGCAGAAACCTTTGCACGAGCCGCTCTTGCGCGTTCCTTCTGCTCCGCCATAGCTGCGGCAAAGCCGTCTTTATCGATTTCAATTCCCTGTTCTTTGGCAATTTCTTCCGTCAGCTCCCAAGGAAATCCATATGTATCATACAGTTTGAAGACTCGATCGCCTGTAAGAATACGCCGTTGCTTTTTCAGCGTTTCTTCAAGCATTTCAGCAAGGAGATCCATCCCCGCATTGAGAGTTGCGTGAAAACGGTTTTCTTCCACACCAGCCACTTTCTTTATAAATGCCTGCTTTTCCATCAATTCCGGATATGCGGGTTTCATCATTTTTACGACCACATCAATCATGCGGCCCAGGAAAGCATCGTCTATGCCAATAAGCTTGCCATATCTTACAGCACGGCGAAGTACACGTCTTAGTACATAACCACGGCCTTCGTTAGAAGGAAGAATTCCATCGGCAATCATATTTGTAATAGCACGGGTGTGATCGGAAATAACTTTCAGTGCTACATCGCTCTCTGCACTGCGTCCATACGGAACGCCCGCAAGACCGGCCGCTTCCTTAATAATCGGAAAGAATAAATCCGTTTCAAAATTATTTTTCTTCTTTTGAAGAACTGCCGATAAACGTTCCAACCCTGCACCGGTGTCAATATTCTTCTTATCCAGCGGCCGGTAAGATCCATCTTTTTGTCGATCAAACTGGCTGAATACCAAATTCCAGATTTCAAGGAAACGATCTCCGTCTCCACCCATCTGGTTTTCCGGATCCGTACCGAATTCTTCGCCCTGGTCATAGAAAATTTCTGAGTCCGGCCCGCAGGGGCCTTCTCCAATTTCCCAGAAATTATCCGACAGCGGATAAATATGGCTTTCCGGCAGCCCGATCATATCATGCCAATAATCGTGAGATTCCCTGTCATCCGGATAAATCGTTACATACAGACGGGAACTCTCCAGCTTGATTACTTCCGTCAAAAATTCCCATGCCCAGGCAATGGCTTCCTTCTTAAAGTAATCACCAAAAGAGAAATTCCCAAGCATTTCAAAAAAGGTATGATGCCTTGCTGTACGGCCGACATTTTCAATATCGCCTGTGCGGATACATTTCTGACTGGTCGTCACACGATGGCAGGGCGGCTCAACCTTCCCCGTAAAATACGGTTTCAGTGGCGCCATCCCTGCGCCGATCAAAAGCAGGCTGGGATCATCTTTTGGAATCAACGGAAAACTTTTCAGCCGCAGATGTTCTTTCTTCGTTTCGAAAAAAGACAAATATGCCTCACGAATATCATTGCCTTTCATGATATGCCCCCTTAGGTATTTTGATTTCGTTGTGTTTGTTTATTATACCATGCAGACATAATTCATGCATGAAAACACCTCTGCTTATCCAGCCGGATAACCGCCAGCTGTTTCCCCAAATCTTTATATGCCTTTTCATCATAATCCGCATACAGGACAGATTCTTCCTCCCCCGCCTCCGCCTGTACTTTTCCTAAAGGATCTATAAAACGGGAATGTCCTCCCATTTTCATTCCCCGATAGTTTCCTGACATATTGACGGCGGCTATGCAGAGTCCGTTTTCTATGGCTCTGGCACGGGTCAGCACATCCCATTGATAAATATGCATAGCAGGCCACGAGGCCGGCGCTGCTACCAGCATGACGCCCTTTTTCGCCATTTTCCTCCACATCCTGGGAAAATAAAACTCATAGCACACCGCCATACCGGTACGGACTCCGTCTATATCCTCATACAGAAGTTTCCGTCCCGGCCGCATAAGTTCTGCTTCCAGATAACCATAAAATAAATGGCGCTTACTGTACTCTCCCTTGATATCACCGTCTTTACCAAATACCAGCCCCGTATTTCGTATTACTCCCCCCTTTTTTACGGGAAGCGTCCCTGCTATGATATATGTTCCAGTATGAGCTGCCAGAGAAGAAAGTCTCTGTATCAAACCATCCCCCATATATGTTGCATTTTTACCGAGATTATGAAAATCGTACCCAATCGTCCATAATTCTGGAAGAACAATCATATCCGCCTGATGGGATACTTTCCCCATCAATTCAAAAGCATGGGTGATATTTCTTTCCTTATCGCCGGATACGACATCCATCTGAATCAATCCAAGCCTCATTGCTCTCCATCCAAAACCCGTATATAAAAGAAATGGAGGCATACGCCCCCACCCCGGCAGCAGACCGTATAAATCCCCGCCATATAACCACAAACCGTCAAAGCACCCGCTTCGCCCCCACATACCTGTCATGCCAATATCCATTTTTCATTGTTGCCACAGCAACTCCGCAGCTGCTGGTGGCACTGATAAAATATCCGTCTCCCAGATACAGACCCGAATGGGATACTCCCGACTCGTATGTGGAAAAAAAGACAAGATCACCCGGTTCCAACCGATTGACAGACACCCTTTCTCCTCTTCCGAATTGCTCATCTGCTGCGCGGGGAAGCAGAATTCCCTTTTTATTAAATACATAATGGATAAACCCTGAACAGTCGAATCCGCTGGGTGTCATGCCGCCAAAACGGTACGGCACACCTACATACTTTTTCGCTTCTTCCATAATTGCTTGTACACGAGGTGCCAGTTTTCCGGGTTTGTGCCACGATACGGAAACATCATCAATACCTATGCCGCCCGGTGACATTTTATTTTTTCGGGCAGAAGAGTGTTTCTTGCTTTTTAATGTTTTCCCGGTAAGCGCTTTATAGGTAACAGGACCCACCACTCCATCTACATCCAGATTATGTTTCTTTTGAAATTTTTTTACTGCCGACACCGTTGTTTCATTGAACCGCCCGTCAGCACGCACCAGACAGCCGGCCTGTGTCAACCGTCGCTGTAAATCCTTTACCGCGTCTCCGGAATCGCCAAGAGAATAACTGGCAAAAACAAATTGCGCGGAGCACAACGAAATGACGCCTGCTATCAACAAGACTCTCCAATTTCTATCCATATGGCTTCCTCACATGAAAATATTTATAATTGCATATTTTTATACATTGCTCTGTCTTCATTATTTTATCACATTTATCACATTCATGTTTTTTATTTACACAAAAAATCAGGAATAGTACTTACCATTCCCGATATGTCTTTACGATTATTCAGCAGGATGTTCAATTCCGGATTTACCATATACCTTGCCACTGATAAAGTTCCGATCCACCATCATTTCAATAAAATACTTAGGGTTGCTCTTGAGAATTTCCGTCAAAATCATTTGATACATCTCTTCATCACTTTTATCACACGGTCCCTTCAATTCCAGTTCAAAAGAAATATAAATGCCTTCCTCCTTTTCCACCACAAAAAAATCATGATAAGATACCGGAAGGCCGGTGCGGTAAATGGCGGCTTCTAAGTCACGCATGTATTCCATCTCCTTCGGATTTGACACCGCTTTAGGATCCGCATGAACTACCGCCTGGATATTGAATTCGTTCCTAAGCTTCGTCATAACTGTTTCCGCCAGTTCATGTCCCTCCACGAGAGTCAAATTGCTGTCCAATTCCACATGGGCAGAAGCAAAATGATTTTCCGGCCCATAATCATGAACAATCAGATCATGCACACCGTAAACTCCCGGCGTCTCAAGAATCACCGTTTTTATTTTTTCATACATTTCCGCATCCGGTGTGGCGCCGATAATGGAATTCAGCGCCTCTTTCATGATTCCGTAACCCGTGTACAAAATAAAAAGAGACATAATAACCCCCATGATTCCATCTACATGGTATCCGCTGAAATATTCCACGCATGCAGCAACCAGAACACCTGTGGTTGAAAGAATATCCGAAAAAGAATCCGCACTGTATGCGTTAAATGCTTCTGACTTCAAATTTTCCCCTGCCCGTTTATACCACCAGGTCAAAAATAATTTTGCAATAATACCTACTATTAAGGCAGAAGCAGTCCATATAGAAAAATAGCTGCCCTCAGGATGAAGAATTTTCTGCACTGATTCTACCAAAAGTGTAATACCCACATAAAGGATAATAGCGGACATTACAGTAGAATTGACATACTCCAGCCGACCATGGCCGAAAGGATGTTCTTTATCCGATGGCTTTGACGCATAATAAAAAGTCATCATCAAAAGAATAACCGCCCCCACATCAGTAATATTATTGAATCCATCACCGATGACCGATAAAAATCCGCTCTGCCAGCCGGCAAAAATTTTTACCATTCCTAAAATAAGATTTATGATCAATCCTACAAGCGCAGCGAAAAATGCTTTCCTTTGCCGTGATGTACCACCCATTCCGAATATTTCCATAACTGTACCGTTTCCCTTTTCCCAGTGCCGTCTACTCCTCATCAAGCTGCACTGCTAAACCAAATTTATGGTATTCCTAAAAGTTTCCATATATGCCAAAAGGCTCTCCGAGAGAGCCTTTTGCTTGCAGCTGCAAATCAATATTTGTCAAAATCAATTCCATTTAAAATTTCTTTGAGTTTGATCATTTCCTCTTTTGTCAATGTCAGACCTTTCGTCATTGATTTATGATCCACGCTCCACGAACGTAAATCAAACTTGGGATCCCGTCCGTTCCAGCTGGTATAGGTCAACTGTTTCTTCCATCCGTTTGCCGCGACGGAAAGATCCCCCAGTTCGTCTTCAATTGTCACTGTAATTTTCGTTGGCATCACTTTCACCTCACCTAAAAAACTTTTGATCCATGGTATCACAATCCATCAAAAAAAAGCAACTGTATCTTTAAGAAAACAAACGACTTTTAAAACTTTCTATTCTATTGGGAATCTCATATATCTCTCTGCTTCCGTTCTACCCATTCCTGCAGTTTTATTTTATCTGCGTCCGTAATATACCGGAGCTGCACCGGTACTTCCACAATGCCGCCAGCCGTCCGTTCCCCGATAAAAAGATAATTCCAGTCATCGGATACCCCCATTATTTCCTTATAGTCAAAAGCCATATACAAAGGCTTAATCAATCCTGCCGCATTGAACTCAGAATAAAATATAGGAATAGTAACAAGAAGCCTCTTTTCACATATCAAAGCCACAGATTTATGAATCCAATGGATCCGCCACAAAGTCAGAAGGACTACAACAAAGCTGATGGTACATGACAAAATTCCGGGATGTTCCAAAAGCAGTATCAAAAAGGCTACACAAAAAAGAACGTAAAGCAGTGAAGAAATTGCCACGTAAAGAACAGAGCGGCTGCATTCCCAGATTATCTGTCCATGCTCTTCTTTACTGTATAAATCCATTTTTATCTCTCAATGCCTGACAAAGGGTGTCCATGGCCTTCTTCCGCGTGGTTCTCCGAAAACAACATCATACTTCGCCCATGTACGAACTGTCTCCTCAGACCAATCTGCCGCTGCTTGTGCTGCTTTAGGTGCCGTAATTGGTTCCACAGCCATCGGTTTTGTTTTCCTTTCTCGCAAGGGTTTGGAAAGATATTGGTGAAAACGATTTTCCGTATCTCCGGAACACTCCATTATAGAAACTGCTGCAGGCGCCTCAGCTTCCCGGTAAACAGATCTTTCCATTTCATCAGGAAGATCCATTTCATCAGATCTCACATCTTTCATCCCCCAGGAGCGTAGAACCCTTTCCCTTAATTCTTTATAATTATATTCTTTATCATTATCCTTCCCGGCCCCATAAGACGACGGTCTCGGTAATGGAGTTTCAGGAATAGAATAGCCATTTTCTTCACGAGGCGTTCCTTCAGTGGAACGATCTGAACTTCTCCGTTCCTTCATCCATCGAAAGATAAAATGAAGTATCCCTATCCCCCATATCAGAAGGACAATTTCATTACCCGAAAAAAAATCCATACTCCACCTTTACTTTGTTTGACCCGGATTTCCAGCTATATTTTCTCTCATTTCTGTATCTGCTGCAATATTTTTCATACTGTAATAATCCATTACGCCAAGACGTCCACTGCGAAGAGCATCTGCCATGGCTTTCGGCACTTCAGCCTGGGCTTCCACAACTTTTGCCTGCATTTCCTGTGTATATGCACGCATTTCCTGTTCCTGCGCCACCGCCATGGCACGACGTTCCTCTGCTCTTGCCTGGGCAATTTCCTTATCAGCCTCCGCTTGATCAGTCTGAAGCTGGGCCCCTATGTTCCTCCCCACATCCACATCAGCAATATCAATGGAAAGAATTTCAAAAGCGGTACCCGAATCAAGACCTTTACCAAGAACCGTTCTGGAAATATGGTCAGGATTTTCAAGAACATCCGTATGTTTTTCCGAAGAACCCACGGTAGTAACAATTCCTTCACCAACACGGGCAATAATGGTCGCCTCTCCTGCGCCGCCGACCAAACGATCAATATTTGCACGAACAGTCACACGGGCACGTACTTTCAGTTCAATACCGTTTTTAGCAACTGCAGAAATCGTAGGGGTTTCAATAACCTTGGGATTAACGCTCATCTGCACTGCTTCCAGCACATTTCTTCCCGCCAGATCAATAGCTGCAGCCTGCTCAAAAGTCAAATCGATCTGCGCGCGGTGGGCAGCAATTAACGCATCTACCACATTATCTACATTCCCTCCTGCCAGATAATGGGCTTCCAGCTGATTCACATTCAAGCCGAGCCCCGCCTTTGTCCCTTTAATCAAAGGAATGACAATCATACGCGGTTCGACACGGCGGAAACGCATTCCCACTAAATTAAACAACGAAATGCTTACATCGGCTGCAAGTGCAGAAATCCATAATCCCATCGGTACAAAATGAAGCAGTATGAGTACCGCAAAAAGCGCTACCGCAATAGTAAATACAGGAACGACCAGTAAAGTTTCCATAAATAAATCCTCCTAAAACATATTTCAATTATTTAACAACCAAATGATTTCCTTCCGCCCGCACCACGCGTACCGCAGCACCTTGCAGAATGAATCCCCCTTCTGAAACTGCATCTACCACAGTCCCTTCCACTTCCACCTTGCCGGAAGGCCTGAGCACTGTAGCAGCATTCCCTTCTTTCCCTTCATACTTCTTCAAATTCTGAACAGAAGAAACATATCCTTTGGAGGAAGATAAAGATAATGTAAGAGATAATTTTTTCCACATTCTATTTTCTGACAAATGATCCGCCAAAAAGTATATACCGATAATAGCAAGAATCATGGCTGCGGATAATACCCAAAGCGCCGTCATATCCCCGCCAAAGGTGAAGTATAGGCCTGCCGTCATGGATAAAATACCCGCCGCCACGCCAAAACCGGAAACGAGGACAAAAATATCCAACAGGATCAAAGCAATCCCGCCAAAATATAATAGAAATTCAAACCATGCCACATTACCGCCATACCAGCCGCTGCCTAAGAGCAACCCGCCGGCAATCACAGCAATCAATCCGCCGCCTGAAAATCCCGCAGTTTTTATTTCTGCCAGAATTGATACAAAAATCACTGCCGCCAAAAGTGCTTCCACAAAAGGGATACGCATCCACTCGAGCACATAATTGCTTTCGTAAGCACCGGCTATGACCGGCACTGGCATAAGTGCTGCCCATATCCCTCCGGCACGATATAAAACTTTATGCATCTATTCCTCCTTATTTTAGAATATCTACTTCCTTTAGAAATCGCTTTTATTTTATTATACTATATGCCTACCATACTTCCCGGCGCATTCTCTCCTCGATACTTTCGAAAATTTTCTGAACTTTTGCTATACACCTATACAAAAAGCCCCTTTCGGAGCTATATTTGCATACATATTATTCACCTTTGGAACTCACAAAACTTTCGCGCTTGCCGATAATTTCAAGGCCATTCATATATGGGCGAAGCACGTCCGGCACGACAATCGTTCCATCTTCCTGCTGATAATTTTCCATGATAGCAGCTACCGTTCTTCCAACAGCAAGCCCTGACCCGTTCAGTGTATGAACAAATTCCGGCTTATCCCCCTGATGCCGGCGGAAGCGGATATTTGCCCGGCGTGCCTGAAAATCAAGACAGTTGGAGCACGAGGAAATTTCTCTATACTTCTGCTGCCCTGGCATCCACACTTCGATATCATAAGTTTTTGCTGAGGAGAAGCCTATATCCCCAGTGCAGAGACATACTACATGATATGGCAGTTTCAGCAGCTGAAGAATTTTTTCTGCTTCTGCAGTCAAACTTTCCAATTCATCCCAGCTATCTTCCGGTTTACAATATTTCACCATTTCTACTTTGTGAAATTGATGCTGTCGAATCAGTCCACGGGTATCTTTCCCCGCAGAGCCTGCTTCTTTACGGAAACACGGGGTCAGTGCCGTGAGATGGACCGGAAGCACGGCTCCATCTAAAATTTCTCCGGAGAAATAGTTGGTCAGCGGCACTTCTGCTGTTGGAGTCATATACATATTTTCCCCTTCCACTTTGTACATATCATCCTCAAATTTAGGGAGCTGTCCGGTTCCCTGCATAGAAGCACCATTAATGATATATGGTGGAATAACTTCCGTGAAATCATTCTGCTGTGTATGAACATCAAGCATGAAATTGTACACAGCTCTTTCCAGACGGGCTGCCATACTGAGATAGAAATAGAAACGCGCGCCTGACACCTTCCCCGCCCGTTCAGAATCAAGAATGCCCAGGTTTTCTCCTAATTCATAATGTTCTTTTGCAGGGAAAGGGAATTTACGAATTTCACCCCAGCGACGGACTTCCGGATTTTCACTGTCATCTTTTCCAACCGGCACAGAAGCATCTGTCATATTTGGAATGCGTAAAAGACGGTCCTGTAATATGAGCTCCACGCCTGCCAGCTCCTTATCAATGGCAGCAATCTTTGTCCCTACTTCTCTCATAGCAGAAATGGCAGCAGAAGCATCTTCCTTGTTCTTTTTTGCCAGAGCAATCTTTTTTGTTTCCGCATTGCGTTCACTCTTCAACGCTTCTGTCATCTGCAGAAGCTCTCTTCTCTTCCTGTCCAGCTCAATAACCTCATCCAAGTCAAAATCGTTATGGCGATTAACCAGATTTGCTTTTACCGCTTCCGTATTTTCCCTAATAAATTTAATATCCAACATAGCCATCTCTCCCTGCATAAACCTGCCATTCGGCTAAAACATAAAAAAAGACTTCCATCCTGTATGGGACGAAGTCATCACGGTGCCACCCAATTTGCATAAGCTAACTTGATTGTGGCATAACGTCCACAAACCGTCCGATTCATCACTGGCCATTCCCGATTGGAAAACACCTTCTCTGCCAAAGCTCGCACCAACCGCTTTTTCTCTGTACGCACTGAAAGAATATTTTCTCTTTCACTATGTTTTTCTAATTATATAACCCTCGCAGTCTTTTGTAAAGTAAAACAGCGGTTCTGCAAACCCCCGCTACACTTGATACTCATTTATTTACCACCAGTTCATCCCATGCATTGGCAAGAGCAGCATATTCCTCCATCGAAAACGTTTCTCCCCGGCGGCCGCCGTCAATCCCCGCTCTCTCCAGAATCTTCTTTCCCAACTCCATGCTTATCCCGCCGGATTTCATAGCGTTGGTAAATACCTTCCTCCGCTGCCCAAACCCCATTTTAACCAGACGGAAAAACAGTTTGCGGTCTGCCACCTTCACCGCAGGTTTTTTTCTTCTCCTGATTTTCAGAACTGTCGACGTTACTGCAGGATGCGGCAAAAAAGCTGCCGGTGGAATATCCATCACCCTTTCCACGGTACAATCAAATTGTACCGCCAAGGTAAGCGCACCATAATCCTTCGATCCGGCCTTCGCCAAAATACGATCCGCCACTTCCTTTTGCATCATAAATACAAAGAGGGAAATGGGCAGTTCAGATTGAATCAGGTACAGCAAAATAGGTGTCGTAATATAGTAAGGAAGATTGGCCGCTGCGTGCCAGTTATTATCTCCCAGTATTTCTTTCAAATTTGCTTTGAGCACATCTTCATAGATAATATGCACATTATTATAAGCTTCCAGCGTATGCGTCAAAACATTTTCCAAACTTTTATCAATTTCAAAAGTTGTTACATTTGCCCCTGTTTCAGCAAGTGCCTGTGTTAATGTCCCTATACCTGCACCGATTTCCAAAACAAATGCTCCTTCTGCCAGTTCTGCTGCCGCCGCGATTTCTGCCACAATATCGGGACGTACGAGAAAATTTTGCCCTAAACGATGCTTCGCTCGAATACCAAATCGCTGCAATACATACCTTACAACTTTAATATCTGCTAAATTAGCGTCTTTCATACTTTCTCCCGCACTCCTCCAACGCGGATTCCCACTCCTTTCGTGTAATCCCAAAATGATTCAGCCTGCGCAAAAACTGCTTGGCATTCCCATATCCGATGCCAAGTATAGCCCCAACAGATGCTCTTTTCCCCGTGGCATCTTCCGCACCCGTAAGGCCGGAATTCCAAAGATCTTCCATATGAAATTCATGGGAACTTTCCTGATAAAGTATCCGTACTTTATCTAAAGCTTTTCTAATCGACTCCGGAGATGCATCTTCAATCCCCACATCATCCTCCGTAGACGCTTCACTTTTCGGAACAAAAGCATGAAGTGCTTCAGGAAACATAACGGAAAGTCTGCTTCTTATTTTTTCACCGGGACCATCCGGATCAGTCAGTATAATAATCCCTCTTTTTTCATAAGCGGCACGAATATCCTGTATAACAGCAGACCGGAGGGCATAGCCTCCGGTCGCAATCAGATCCGCATCTACCGCCTGTCTCACACGGGCAATATCCGATTTGCCCTCGACAACGATAACCTGCTGAATCATATCAGTCTCTTGCTACATACCCGATACCACGAACAGTATGGATATATTTCTTTCCTACTTTTTCATCAATTTTGCTTCGCAGGTAACGGACATATACATCTACAATATTCGTTTTCCCTGCATATCCATATCCCCAAACCTTTTCAAGAACTTCTTCACGTTTCAGGACACGATTTTTATTTTTTGCCAGGAATAAGAGTAAATCAAATTCCTTCTTCGTCAGATCCACGACTTCATCACCGACACGTACTTCATGGCGATCCGGATAAATTGCCAGGTCTCCGATATTAAAAGACGGGTCGGCCACAATTTTCGGCTCCTCATGACGGCGCAGTGTAGAACGGATTCTGGCAATCAATTCTTTTGTGGCATAAGGTTTGGTCAGATAATCATCAGCACCTGCATTCAGCACTTCAACTTTTCTGTCAACACTACCGTCAGAAGACAGGTAAATCACTGGAATCATACTGATTTCTCTTACATTCTCAAGAATTTTATCTCCATCTTCCATGGGATCATCCGGATCAAGGACAATGATGTCCACTTGGCGCTGTCCTGCCAGATCTACCACGGAATCACCAATATTGTCTACCAAACAGGAAAATCCTTCTTCTTCCAGCTTAAGCTGCATGAAACGGCTGACACTCGGATCACGTTCAACTACTAATACACAATTTCTCATTTTTAGGTTCCTCCCCCAAAACACAACAAATACTACAAATACTACAAATAAAAATGCTCTTTTAAATTATTATTATTTTTCGCCAATCACTTTAAATGGGGAATTATTATTTTTTTACCATTTTTATAAAAGTAATCGCCAAAGAGCTTCATGGTTCTCCACTTAATAATACCATAACTTTAATTAAATTCAAGCAATTCATTTTAAATATATTGTATTAAAATTAATTTTTAAACAGTAATTGATCGCTTATATTTATTAAACTTTTGCGAATTACTCTTATTCCTTTTTTCTCTTGTATTATTTCAAACCCCTACTTATTTACCGATACCGCCTAGTAAGACTCAATATATTCAAAACTTTAAATGATACTGTATCTCATTCATTTCTTTATAAAATTATTTTCCTTTTATCCAAAATACCCATACCCCCCATGTGTATAAAACTTTTTTATGATTGATCTTTAATGAATTTATTACCTTTATAATTTATTAGAGCCCAAGAAAAAAGAGGGGCATCCCGGAAGGAACCCTCTCTTCTGAACCGATTTATTATTTTAAGATATCTCTCATACGATGTGTCAATGAGCCGCTGCCATAAAAAGCATCCGCATCAAGCGCCTCTTCAATACGGAGAAGCTGGTTATACTTTGCCACCCGTTCGGTACGGCAGGGAGCACCGGTCTTAATCTGCCCCGCATTCAGCGCTACTGCCACATCAGCAATTGTCGTATCAGCCGTTTCACCGCTGCGGTGAGAAATAACTGCGGTGTATCCGCTTCTCTGCGCCATCTGCACCGCCTCAAAGGTCTCTGTAATCGTCCCGATCTGGTTCAGCTTGATCAAAATAGAATTGGCAACACCTTCATGGATTCCTTTGGATAAGCGGCTTGTATTGGTAACAAAAAGATCATCACCCACCAGCTGTACACGTTTCCCCAACACAGCCGTTAATTTTTTCCAACCTCCCCAGTCTTCCTCTCCAAGACCATCTTCAATGGAAATGATCGGATATTTATTGACAAGGTCTTCATAAAAAGAAATCATTTCTTCTGCCGTTTTAGCGGCATGATCCCCGGACAAATGGTACAATCCGTCATCGCCCAGAAGTTCAGATGCCGCCACATCAGCCGCCAGAACGATATCTTTCCCCGCCGTATAACCCGCTTTTTCTACCGCTTCACAGATAACTTCCATCGCTGCTTCATTAGACGGCAGATCAGGCGCAAAGCCGCCTTCATCACCGACTGCCGTGGATAAATGTCTCTTTTTTAATACTGTTTTCAAGGCATGATATACTTCTGCACACATACGAAGTCCTTCAGAGAAAGAAGAAGCACCGACAGGCATTATCATGCTTTCCTGAATATCCACATTATTATCCGCATGAGCTCCTCCATTAATGATGTTCATCATAGGAACCGGAAGATTATGAGCATTAATACCGCCAAGGTACTGGAACAGAGGAAGTTCTGCTGATTCCGCGGAAGCATGAGCAGCCGCAAGAGATACCCCAAGAATAGCATTGGCACCAAGGCGGCTCTTATTCGGTGTGCCGTCCAAATTAATCAGGATATGATCCAATCCGCGCTGGTCACTGGCATCCCAGCCAAGAACAGCATCAGCAATTTCTCCATTCACATTATTTATGGCGCAAAGAACACCTTTTCCATCATAACGGTTCTCATCACCATCACGAAGTTCCGTTGCTTCAAACATACCTGTAGATGCGCCGGAAGGAACTCCCGCCCTTGCGAAAGCTCCATCTTCCAGTGTCATTTCTACTTCTACCGTGGGATTTCCACGGGAATCAAGAATCTCTCTTGCGTGAAGATCTGTAATAACTGCCATGATATCTCCTTATTCACATGCTTTTTTATAAATAGACAATAATTCTTCTGCTTTCAGACTGGCACCGCCGATAAGAGCGCCGTCCACATCTTTTTCTCTAAGGAAAGAAGAAATATTCTCTCCTGTTACGGAACCGCCATACAAAATCCGTATCCGTTCTGCGACTCCCCCGGATGAAAACGCTTCTATTGTTTTGCGAATAAACGCGGATACAGTTTCCGCATCCTGCGCGGTGGCCGCTTTTCCCGTACCGATCGCCCAAACAGGTTCATAAGCAATAACTGTCCGTAATAATTCTTCCGGGGAAAGCCCCGACAGCGCCGCTCTCATTTCTTCCAGCAAACGTGTTTTCATCTGCCCGCTTTCCCGCTCTTCCAAGGTTTCACCGACACAAAGGATAGGCGTCATTCCATACGCAAGGACTATTTTCACCTTTTTCCCTACAAACTCATCGGATTCACATAAAATCTGTCGGCGTTCCGAATGTCCGCAGATGACATAAGAACAGCCTGTTTCTTTTAACATACCAGGAGATATTTCTCCGGTAAATGCGCCTCTCTCCGCCGGATACACATTTTGCGCCCCCCACTTTATGCCCGTACCTGCCAGATATTTTTCCGCCAAGTACAAATCGGTGAAAGGCATACAGATTAAAAGTTCGGCTTTCCCCATTTCCGCATCGAATCGGCCGAGAAACTGTTCCGTTTCCATGGCGGTACGATTCATTTTCCAATTTCCCGCAATCAGTCTTGTCCGCACCGGCATCACTCCTTATCTGCAAGGACAGCCACACCGGGAAGAACCATCCCCTCCAGCATTTCCAAAGAAGCACCGCCGCCGGTAGACACATGAGAGAACTTATCTTCAATCCCCATCTGGTCCACAACGGAAGCGGATTCTCCGCCGCCGATAACGGTTGTCGCATCCAAGTTTGCAATAGCTTCCGCAATAGCAAAAGTCCCGGTAGCAAAAGGCTTCATCTCAAATACACCCATCGGTCCGTTCCAGACAACAGATTTCATTCTCCTCAGTGTTTCCACGTAGAGACGGATTGTCTTGGGCCCGATATCAAGAGCCATCCAGGGATCACTGAAATCTTTCGCTTCCAATACTTTTGTATTTGCCTTTTCTGAAAAAGCATCTCCCGCCATAAAATCCACAGGAAGTATTATGTCCGATCCCATTTCCTTTGCTTTTTTCATCAGGTTGCGTGCCAGTTCAAAGCGATCTTTATCCTGCAAAGACCGGCCCATGTCATAGCCTTCCGCCGCGACAAAAGTATTTGCCATACCGCCGCCGATCATGATGACATCCGCTTTTTCCATCAGGTTGGCAATCACCTGGATTTTGTCGCTGATCTTAGCCCCGCCGATAATGGCCGCAAAAGGACGCTTCGGATTTTCAATAACACCGTCGAGGAAATCTATTTCCTTCTTCAGTAAGAGTCCGGATACCATAGGCAATAATTTACCAACCCCCACAACAGAGGCATGGGCTCTGTGAGAAACGCCAAATGCGTCATTTACAGCTGCTGTACAGCCTTCCACCAGCGCTTTTGCAAAATCGGGATCATTCTTTTCTTCTTCTTTATGGAAACGAAGATTTTCAAGAAGCAGCACCTGTCCCGGCTGAAGCGCTTTTTTCATGGCGGCCGTTTCGCTGCCGATGCAGTCATCGGCAAATTGTACCGGCTGATCCAAAAGTTCTGACAGTCTTTCCGCCGCAGGGCGAAGAGAAAGTTCCGGGTTCCGCTCCCCTTTAGGCCGCCCCATATGGCTTGCCAAAATGACTGCTGCTCCCTCTTTCAGTAAATATCGGATGGTCGGGAGTGTAGAACGGATTCTTCTGTCATCGGTGATATGCCCATCCTTGTCACAGGGAACATTATAATCCACACGGACATATACCGTTTTTCCCGCTGCATCAATATCGTAGATTGTCTGTTTATTCATCGCGGAGTCCTCTTCAGATCAAAACTTTCCCGCTACAAAAGCGACAAGGTCAATGATTCTCATGGAGTACCCCCATTCATTGTCATACCATGCGATTACCTTTACCAGGTTGTCATCCATCACCATGGTGAGAAGACTGTCAACAGTGGAACTTACATCGGTGGTTTTGAAATCACTGGAAACAAGAGGTTCGTCAGTATAAGCCAGAATACCTTTCATCTTTCCTTCAGCGGCCGCTTTCAAAGCAGCATTCACCGATTCCTTTGTCGCCGATTTATCCAGTTCAACCGTAAGATCCACTAAAGATACATCAGGCGTAGGAACACGGATAGCCAGTCCGTTCAGCTTTCCTTTCAGCTCAGGAATAACGATACCAATGGCTTTCGCTGCACCGGTGCTGGTGGGCACCATATTTTCGGCAGCGGCTCTTCCGCGTCTCGGATCTTTTTTATGTGCTTTTTCCAAAATAGCCTGGTCATTGGTATAAGAATGTACCGTAGTCATAAGACCGCGCTTGATTCCAAACGTATCATTCAACACCTTGCAGACGGGTGCCAGACAGTTTGTCGTGCAGGAAGCGTTGGAAATAATATCATCTTTAGCAGGGTCATAAATATTTTCATTCACACCTACGACGATGGTCGCGTCTTCATCTTTACCCGGAGCAGTAATAATAACCTTCTTAACTGTTCCGCGGATATGTTTCCCCGCGCTTTCTCTGTCTTTCAGTTTACCTGTGGATTCGATAACGATTTCCGTGCCGTAAGCGCTCCAGTCCAGATTTTCCGGATTCCGATCCTGGAATACATGGATGCGTTTCCCGTCAACAATAAGATCATCTTTATCAATTTCTACCTTTTTATTCAAACGTCCATGAACCGTATCATATTTCAAAAGATAAGCAGCTGTTTCCGGGCCGCTTGGATTGTTGATGGCGACAATATCCAGATCCGTTCTGTCAAGAAGCCCCCGAAAAACAAGACGTCCAATTCTTCCAAAACCGTTAATTGCTACTTTTGTCATTCTTGCACCCTCCTATAGACCCAACCGGAAAATAAATTTTACCGCAATAAAACAGCCGCGCCCTAAAAGAAATACTGCAGTCACTCATGCAGTCTAACCGGCAATATCTTTTTGCGGCGGGAATAAAACAATAAAATGGTGACTTCCACCTCATAAGACTTCTGTAAGTATGCGGCAGAACCATACTTTGAGGACTCCTTACTTATGTAGTATATCACGCAGCCATTTCTGCTACAACAACAATAAACATTTTCAAAAGTAGTATATACTTATCTTGAACCAGACAAATAAATGAAACATTATTTCCCGTAACCGCTTTGAATCTGTCTTAATTTCCATATGAAATACATCCTGCTGATTTCGCACAAAATTAACTTTCTCCTTATATCAATTTTTATGTTTTTCGATTTCTTTTTCCTTTCAGTAGTTATATAATGAATACAAGTCATTAATCTTTTTCTATTTATGATTTTTTTCAATCATTAGTATATGCGCAGAAAAGAAAGGAAATATTATGTCTTGGAATACGAAAATCACAAAGCTTCTCAACATTGATTATCCTATCATCCAAGGTGCCATGGCGTACATTTCTGACGGTGTCCTGGCAGCCGCTATGAGCCATGCAGGCTGTGCAGGCGTCATTGGTTCAGGTGGATTTACCCCTGATGAAGTACAGTCCCATATCCGCCGTTTTAAAGATATCGCCGGTTCGCAAAAAGTCTACGGTGTCAACCTGATGCTGCAAGATGATAATAAAGATGACATAGCGCAAATCATTTGCGATGAGAAAGTCCCTTTTGTCACCATTGGCGCAGGAAACCCTATCCCCTGGTTTGAACCGTTTCACCAAAAAGGAATCAAATGTATTCCTGTCGTTCCCAATGTGAAACTGGCACAAAGGGTACAGGCCCATGGCGCCGACGCTCTCGTAGTAGAAGGTATGGAAGCCGGAGGTCACGACGGAAAACTGACGCTCATGGCGCTTTTAGAGAACGTTCTGCCGGATATAGAAATTCCTGTGATTGCCGCCGGCGGTATTGCCGACGGACGGGGTATCGCCGCATCGCTTCTTATGGGCGCATCCGGAGTCCAGATGGGTACACGTTTCCTCTTGGCTGAAGAATGCAGTCTCCACCCGAAAGCGAAGGATGCTATCATGGCAGCAGCGGATACGGATTCTGTTGTTACAGGATTTACCACCGGCGACAGTGTAAGAGGCCTCAAAAACCGATTCTCCGATCGTTATCTGAAAGCGGAGTACAGCGGTGCTTCACCTGATGAACTGTCATCTATCTCTGCAGGTACCACAAAGAGAGGGGCTCTTTTTGGCGATACGGAAAATGGTTTTATTCTGGCCGGCATGTCCCTTACCCATTTGACAAAAATTCAATCTGCAAAAGAAATCGTAGAGGAACTCGTTTCTGAAACGGAACGGCGCCTTGCGGCGGCTCCAGGGCTCATCTGAATTTCTTTCGAATATTTATAGAAAAGCATATAATAAAGATGACTTCTTAATTGATAGAAGTTATTCTGTATTTAAAATCTTTGCGGTAATTTTTATAAGTTTTATTTTCTGTCTTTCATGGAGGTTCCTCATGTACACACTTTCCAATCTTAATTTTATGGGGAAGAGTCCCAAAATTGATCCTGATGCTTTTGTTGCACCCCGCGTATTCCTTGCCGGCGATGTGCGTATAAGCAGATACGCCAGCCTTTGGCCCGGTGTTGTCGCAAGAGGTGATGTTAACTATATTTCCATAGGCGAATGTTCCAATGTACAGGATTTGGTATGCCTTCACGTCGCCGATGATTTCCCCTGCATCATCGGCGACTATGTTACCATCGGACACTGCGCCTGCGTACATGCCTGCACGATTGAAGACCATGTCCTCATTGGTATGAACGCCACTGTTCTGACGGGAGCAAAAGTAGGCAAAGGTTCAATCATCGCTGCCGGTGCCCTTGTCCTGGAAAATCAGGTCATTCCGCCAAACTCCCTCGTTGTCGGCGTCCCCGGCAAAGTAAAATCCACTATCAATGCACTTAAAAACATCCATGCCCAGGCTTTGAAATACAAAAGTGAATGGGCTATCGGCTACGGTGTAAAACCCGATATTGGAGGCGAGCTTTACCACGGAGAAAAAATCGTTTAATTAATCCATTGAAAAATCGGTAATGACACAAGTCTGCAACTGCATCATTACCGATTTTTTATTGCTTTATTTTTCCAGCTTATCTACATTTTCATGAAGTTCGGGATAAGTAAGAGTAGCAAACAGATCATGGAGCGTTTCATTTCTGCGAATCTGCTGCACGGTTCCATCTTCATGAACCATGATTTCCTGATGGCGCAGACGGCCATTATAATTGTACCCCATACTGTGTCCATGGGCACCGGTATCATGAATGATGATAAGATCCCCCATTTCAATTTCCGGCAGTTCTCTCTGAATGGCGAACTTATCGGAATTTTCGCAAAGGGAGCCAACCACGTCATAAATTTTGTTCTTAGGCAAATTTTCCTTGCCAAGAACACTTACATGATGATAAGCACCATATATACCGGGACGCATCAGATCAGCCATACATGCATCTACGCCGATGTAATTCCTGTAAATATTTTTGTAATGGATCGCTTTTGTTACAAGGTAACCGTAAGGTCCTGTAATCATTCGGCCGCACTCGAAACAAATACGCGTATTTTCAAATCCCCGCATTTTTTCTTCAAAAAGTTTTTTCGCACCTTCTCCAAGTCCCTCCAGATCTACAGGTTCCTGTTCAGGCCGATAGGGAATCCCGATCCCGCCGCCGAAATCGATAAAGCTCACCGTTACACCATGAGTATTACGTATTTCATTAGCCAAATCAAACATCATGCTGATGGTTCCCAAAAGTCCCGGAAGTTCCAGCTCTGCGGAAATAACCATAGTATGAATACCGATATATCCGATACCCTTATTCTTCGCCCATGCCACACATTTGAGAAGCTGCTCGCGGGTCATGCCGTACTTCGCTTCCTGGGGTGTACCGATAATTGCATTCCCCCTCGCCAGATCAGGCCCGGGATTATATCGGAAGCAGATGCGTTTCGGTACCAGGTGAAGCCGTTCCATATCCTCCAAATTGGAAATATCATCCAAATTGATAATAGCCCCAAGCTCATGCGCTTTCAGAAACTCTTCATCCGGTGTGTCATTGGAAGAAAAAACAATTTCCTCTCCTGTGATTCCCACCGTTTCCGCCAAAATCAATTCTGCCATGGAACTGCAGTCTGCACCCACGCCAAGTTTTTTTAAGATTTTCATAATCCACGGATTGGGTGTCGCCTTCACCGCGAAATATTCATGAAAATCCGAACTCCAGGAAAAGGCTTTCTGCAGGCGTTTTACATTATCCGATATCCCTTTTTCATCGTAGAGGTGAAACGGCGTACCGTAAACAGCAGCAATCTCCCTGACCAGCTCTTCGCTGAAGGGCAGCTTCTTTTCACTCATTCAGAGAACCCCTTTCCTTTTGTAGGAAGAAATATCAATTTCAATGACTGAAATCTTCCAAACAAATTTATACCCTATAAAGTATGTCTATTATAGCATAGCCATATTTTATATTCTATTGTAATGCCAAGCGTTATAAATAGAATTCTTTAATCTTATAGGTTTTCTGCAAATGAAAAGAACCCCTGCCACACAGAGGCTCTTCATTTTTACTCAAAAAACTTATTTTTCCGCTTTACCGAACCATTTTTCAAAAATCTTGTCATATTCACCGTTTGCTTTTAATTCCTTCAGCGCTTTATTCACCGCCGCCTGCAATTCTTTATTTTCTTTCTTCATAGCAAAAACAAATCCTACATCTGTCTTTGGCGTACCGACGATCTTCAAGTCTTCAGAACCGCCTTGCTTCATATAGAACATAGCCACCGGCTGATCAACAACAAAAGCATCTAATGTCTTCGCACGGAGTTCCATAAATGCCTGGGCGTTGGAGTCAAGCTGTTTCACTTCGCCTTTTGCTTCCTGAATCATCTTGACCGGTTCCGTCCCTACCTGGGCCCCCACCTTCTTGCCTTCCAGATCCGCCCAGTCTTTCAAACTGTCATTGTCCTTATTAACAATGATGACGAAGCCATTTTTATCAAAGTATACATCAGAAAAAGCGACCTGTTTTTCACGTTCGGGGTTTGCTGAAAGTCCGGATGCGATCATGTCAATCTGTCCGCTCTGGACCGCGGGAATCAGAGCATCAAACCCCATACTCTTAAACTCCATCTTGCTGCCCATCTGCTTAATGACGGCTTCTGCCAGATCCAGGTCAAATCCAACGTACTTATCATCCTTTGTAAATTCAAAAGGCGGAAAAGTGGTTTCAGCCCCTACACGAACGATAGACGGCACGCCTGATTTCGCAGCATCACCACTTTTCGCCTTATCTCCATTTCCACCGCAGCCCGATACTGCCAATACAGCTGCCAGTGCTCCTACCGCCAGCCATGCTTTCATCTTTTTATTGAACATACTCCCATCTCCATATCTCAAATAAAATAATCGATGTGCATATTCTATCAATATTCTGCATATATGTCAATAAATATTCATAAAGACCTCTCCGTCTTCTCCCATTTCCGTCCTCTGTAAATGAGATAATTATGCATTCTGTCGATTTGACCACATTTTTCTGCCATGCTATAGTTTAAAATAAAAGCTTTCCAAACATAATACACGTTAAACCACATTAAAAGGAACTATTATGGAATTACTCATCTCCTTTCTTTCCGATTGGGGTTATATCGCACTTTTTATCTGCATGGCTTTGGAAAACATGAATATCCCCATTCCCAGTGAAATTATCCTCGGGTTTGCCGGATTTCTTGTTTCACAGCAGATCTTTTCTTTTTGGCCCACCATTATCATCGGTACAGCCGCCGGTATCGCAGGCTCTCTTTTATCTTACTACATGGGGCTCAAAGGCGGACGGGAATTCATGCTCCGTCACACAGCTAAAGGCGGTCTTGGTGCGAAGAAACTGATTGCTGCAAAAAATTGGTTTGAAACATATGGAGGTATCGCTGTTTTTACAGGCCGCCTTCTTCCGGGGATCCGCACTTTTATCTCCCTTCCCGCAGGCATCGCACATTATCCTCTCCCCCAGTTTATTGCTTACACGATTATCGGCACAATCCCGTGGACGATATTCCTTGTATATACAGGAGAAATACTCGGAGAAAACTGGATGCTTCTTCTTGAATACAAAATAGAAATTGCCCTTATTTCTTTCCTTACAGCCGGCATCATCGCCGTTGCTTTTTACTTTTGGCAGAAATCAAAAAAACATGAAAAATAAAAATGCTTTTCTTATATTTGTATTTGCTCTCCTTTTGTATGGATTATTTTCGGACATCATTCCGCTCGTAGATCCTGACGAACCTGTCTACGGTGAAACGGCAAAAGAAATGCTTCTCACAGGCGACTGGCTTTCCCCCCGTATTTACGGGGAGTACTGGTATGATAAGCCGCCGCTTTTTTACTGGCTTGACGCGGTTTCCTTTTCTGTTTTCGGCGTTTCTACTTTTGCCGCCAGATTTCCCTCGGCCATAATCGGTGCCTGTACCGCTTCTTACCTTTATCTTTTTACAAGAAAACTGATTGGAGAAAAACCGGCTCTTACAGGTGCTTTCATATGTGCCACTTCTCTGGAAATTATTGTTCTTGCCAGAAGTGCCGTTACTGATACGACTCTTGTTTTCGCACTGACAGTCGCTCTTATATCCTTTCTTCGCAAAGAATACATTCCTGCGTACATGGCATGCGGCTTTGCTTTTCTGACAAAGGGTCCTATCGGATTTGGATTCCCCGCACTCATCGTTGCTCTTTGGATGATGATTACCAAAAGCTTTACATTAAAAAACATTATGGCCCTGAAATGGTACTGGGGCATTCCCCTGGCCTGCTTCATCAGTTTTCCCTGGTTTATATACATGGCCATGCACCATGGCCCCGTTTTCATGGATACCTTCTTCGGCTATCATAACCTGGCCCGCTTTTCCAGTCCTGAGCATGTGGGGAAAAACCATCTGTGGCTGTTTTTTATCGTTTTAGCAGCAGGATTTTATCCATGGACCGGCTCTATCCCCGGTATATTCCGCCATTTCCCGGAATGGAGGAAAGATCGTACCCTTCTTTTCTTTTATGTATGGACTGTCTTCATATTTATTTTCTTTTCCTTTTCCTCTACGCAGCTCTTTTCCTATATTCTTCCCATGTTCCCTCCGCTCTCTCTTTTAGCAGGAAAATACATGGTGAATCTGGAGGAAACCGGACATATTTCGAAACTATTCCTTTATACCCATATATTCTTTTCTCTTATCACCGCAGGGGCCATTGCCTGCGCTCCGATTGCTCCTGATGCAGGCAAATGGAGCCAATGGTTCGTTTCTGCCGCTATGCTGGCGGCGGGACTGATTGCCGCTTACTTCTTCAAAAAGGGACGATTTAAAGATTTTCTTATTTGCCAGGGGTTCATTGTTTCATGCTTCGTCTTCTCCGTATGGTTCACCTTCGGCGTAACTGTCACACGGCTCTTCACGTCAGAAAGTATCGCCCTGGAACTGAAAAAAAACTGTCCGGGAAATGAATCTGTATATATTGACGCATTCTATCGTCCTTCTGTGGCATTTTACGGAGATATTTACGGCAAGATCCTTCCTAAATTTGATGAAGAAAACTTTGAAGAAGCAATAAAAAACCGGGAAAAAGGAATTATTCTTCCGACAGACAGTATAGACAGAGATATAGAAAAAGGCGCTTACATCCTTGTACAGGAAAAAGTATACAATCGATGGCCCAAAATGCAGAAAGCAGGACTGCAACTGATTTGGAAAAAAGATACGGCGCTGTTTTTACGAAAAGAATCTTAAAAAACATAAGAGGACTGACATGAGCACAAAGAAACAAAAGCGGGAAAGGCTTCAAAAAGCACGGGAAGAAACTGCAAAAAGAGAATTTAAATACACTACCGCACAGACATTAATCGGTATCTTTGCACTGGCCCTCATGTTTTTTGCCTGGGGTTCCCATCTTCTTCCAGTCACCGATCCGGTAGAATCCAACTATGCGCTTACCGCCAAGGAAATGGTATTGTCAGGGAACTGGCTGTCGCCGCAAATCTACGGCCATTTTTGGTTTGATAAACCTGCCATGGTGTACTGGCTCATGTCCATCTCATACAGCCTTTTCGGCTTTACCGATTTTGCCTCACGTCTCCCTGCCGCCTTCTGCGGGGCTGCAACGATCACACTTCTTGTCTGGTATATCCGCCGGATTACGAAAAATAACGTAGTTGCCGTCTGGTCGGGCATCATGCTTGCCACTTCTCTGGAATTTTGGATTATTTCTCACGCCATCATTACTGACAGTATGCTGATGCTTTTCACTGTGCCTACACTTCTTTCCGCCTATATCGGCCTCATGGAAAACAACAGGCGCCACATGGTCATCGCCTACTTTTCTTCGGGTCTGGCATGCCTTTCCAAAGGTCCTGTCGGTCTTGTCCTTCCGGGAATGCTTCTGCTGATTTGGTGTGGCTTGATGCGGAATAAAAAACTATTCCTCCGTCTCTTTCCCTGGCAGGGAATCCTTATCTTCTTCATCACTGCCCTCCCTTGGTACGCCTGCATGTACGCCATACATGGCGATCCATTCATCCGCGAATTTCTCGGTCTTCACAATATTGTCCGCGCCACATCATCCGAACATCCGGGAGATAACCACTTCTACTACTATTTTCTTCTTCTCCCTTTCTCTCTTCTCCCCTGGACAGGACTTTTTTTCTATGAAATAAAAAAACAGTGGAAAGAAAAAACATCATTTTATCTTTTTCTTATGGTATGGTGTTTCGGTACGCTCCTTTTTTATACCCTTATGGCGACAAAGTATGTGACCTACACCTATATCGCTCTCGTACCGGCAGCCGTTCTTGCCGCCCATGCCGCACCGGATGTGACAAGCGGAAAGAAAATCCCGGGACTGCTTGCGATAATTCCGTTCCTCCTTTTGCTTGCCGCGCTGCTCGCAGGTACATTCTTTTTCCCGGATTCCCAATGGTGGCCGCTCTACATTGTAACCGCCTATTCTGTATGGGCCCTCCTCTTCCGTTGGCATAAAAATTCACATAGACGGCTTACCGTCATTTCCACCGTCACCATTTCCGCACTCCTTGTTACCGTCAGCGCGGGACTTCCCGCTTACATGCATACACGGTCAGGATACATTATGTCAGACTACCTGCATAAACTTCCGGGACAGCACTATTTCTTTCAATCCTACTCAGCTTCTTTCTCTTACTACACGGGAGAAACCGCGACACGCCTCATTCCCATTCTTCCGAGTGAAGATGTACAAAATATTCGCGATGCCCGATGGAAAGAAAAATATGCCATGCCCTCCATTACAGAAGAAGAATTCCTCAAATTAAAAAAAGAAGAACCGGTCTACCTTTATGTATCAAAAGGAAACCTGTCCCGTATGGAAAAATGGTCTTTAAATAACCGGTTTACCGTTGAGAAAGAATTTATTGACGGTATCATTTTCAAATTGGAAAAATAATGATAAACGAATCCATAAAGAATTTTATCGAATCTCTCGCAGAATATCATGCGGAAAATGTCTTCAACCCGTGGGCGGATACAAATCCTGACTATGAAATAGAAAACGCTGTCACTCTCCGCCGCCGGCAATTGGAAACCTACCTGAGCCGCCGCCTTTCGGCCGCTAAACTTCTCCTTATAGCAGAAGCCTGCGGATACCAGGGCGGCCACTTCACCGGTATTGCCATGACCTGCGAGCGGATGATCCTCGGTTATCACAAAACGGTAACCCCCATGATGATCCTTGGAAAAGAAGGAACACGGACAAGCAGAAAGGACAGCCTCTTCATAAAAAAAGAAATACAAAGAGAAAAAGGCTTCAACGAACCCACGGACACCGTTGCCTGGTCGGCATGCCTTGAAGCGGGACTTGGGCCTGATGAATTTATTCTTTGGAATATATTTCCTTTTCACCCTTATAAAAAAGGCTGTTTTCTTTCCAACCGCACCCCCACCGATGAAGAGCTGTCCGTCGGTCTGGATTATACCCGGCAGCTTTTGGAAATAACAGGAACCCTGCCCATCTTCGCAGTAGGGAAGAAAAGTGAACTCACTTTATCAGCCGCAGGTTTTTCCGTCATCGGTCTCCGCCACCCGGCTAACGGCGGCGCTAATATTTTCAGAAAAGGCTTAAAAGATAATCTCCCCTGCAGCTAAAAAAAAGACTTCGGCCTAAACTGTATTTCTCATACAATCCGTCGAAGTCTCTTCCTTTATACTTTCCCTTTCAGGATATACCGCTTTGTTGCATAATTCCATATCATGACGATACCGCTGGCAATAACCTTGGCAAACATATACCAAAGACCTGCGATCTCCACAAAGAACCACATGGTCATCTGGTTGATTCCCAAACCTGCCGCAGATGTGGCAAAAAAAAGAAACATTTCCATTTTCGTCCGTTTTCCCGTGTGAAAAACCACCGTCACACAAAGTAAATAATTCACCAGCAGAGAAATAAGGAATGCAATCGCTGAAGAGGTAAGATAAGGAATCCCCGCAAACTCAGTAAGCATGTACAAAAGCACATATTCCAAAAGGAAGCATCCGCCGCCGACGATAAGGAAACGAAGTATTTCATGAAACCGTTCCGCCGGCGGCAGTTTCTTCATAAGCCAATCTGCCAAAATAATCTCCTTTGCCATAAATATGTCCTTATTTTACTATATCTTGTCTGTGCTGCAAAACCCCACCAGAAAACCGTCTGCCATTTTACTCTGTTTTGGCAGACGGTTTTTCATTGCCGCTTGGCCGTCCTTATACGATAAGCTGCATTTGCGTTTTATGTCATTTTTCTATGATGCTTAAAAACATTGCTTTCATTCCGGTAAAAGTAATACAAAAGAGGATCTCAAGATATCACACAATGATTTCATGAAATTCCTCCTTTAGTAAACATGCTTTTATAATTCTGTCGCTTTCCGCAAAGCCATCAGATTTTCTGCCGATGCTTTCGGATTGACCACGCACCCCGGCGCCAGTATGAGACCTTTCCCGTCAACCTGGGAAATAGCATCTTTCACATGTTCTGCAATTTCTGCGGGTGTGCCGTCGAGGATAATATCATCATATTGAAGCACGCCATTGACAAAGTAAGGAGCTGACCGGATACCTGCCATGAGACACTTATCCGTGAGCCTCCGCGCCTCTTTCAGTGACGGCCAGGTATGGCGGTCATGCCAATTCAGACAATTTACCGGATAATCCTTTAATTTTTCAAAATACACATCTTCTCCGTGCATATGAATAGGATTGAACCAGGTTTTCTTCGCATAGCTGTTAATGACAGCCAAATCATAAAATACACCGAATTCATTAAATTCTTCTTCCGTCATCATTGTCTTTACGGCATTTTGCGTAGCAAAAAAGAATCCGTCCACACCGGCATCGATATTGTACCCGACAAAATCCAGCGTCGTCGCTGTAATAGCGGCCAATGCATGGTGAACCGAACGCGGATATTCTTTCATATCGGTAAGCAGCCTGTCCCCCGCCAATTTCTTCAAGGTCGAAAAAGGACTGAAAATCGTTTGGATAATCGGCGTTCCTTCCATGCGGCGCTTTGCCAGTTCACGGGCAAATTCCACCTGTTTTCCGTACGTTCCCTGAAGTGCTGAAATCGCGCGGATTGAATCATATCCCGCAGGACTGTCAATAGCAAACTTTTGGACAATCGGTTCTTTGTAAGGATCACAGTAGATCTTTACCTGATTGCCAAAATCCTGGGTAGAGTACAGCCCGAAAGGCATCATCTTAATATAATCAAAGTCATATTTTTCCGTCAGTTCCACTTCCGCTTCCGCCAGAGAAATAGGATCCTGGTCATGTTCGGACAAATGCATCCACGCCGCCACGGGCACACGATCTGTTTCCCTGCCGGCAATCGCTGCACGGATACGCTCTTCTCTTGTCATACTTTCCCTCCCAAATGAAACCGTATATTCTCTATGTTCTGATTATAGCACTCCTTTTCCAAAAGAAAAGTCAGTTTCCTTTACTGCTAAAATTCCATCTCTCTAAACCATAAAAAAAGAACTGCCGCCATACCACTTACTGCCTGCAGTTCCTTCATATTCAATTAGTCTGCGCTGAACGGAAGCAATGCGATAGCTCTTGCCCTCTTGATTGCGAGATTGATTTTGCGCTGATGTTTCGCACATATTCCGGTCACGCGGCGGGGCAAAATCTTGCCTCGTTCCGAAATGAACCGGCGGAGCATTGCAATATCCTTGTAATCAACATTTTCGATATGATCAACACAGCCCTGACAGATCTTTCTTCTCGGTCTTCTTACTCTATCTTTCTTAATCATATTTCCTCCAAAACTGGAAAATCAGAATGGAATATCCTCATCATCGTGGGAATCACCAAACTGGTTAAAATTACCTTTAGGCTGACTATCGCTTTCGTTGCCCGCAAATCCCTGATCCTGCGGTGCTGCGGAAACACGGGAACTCATTCCAATGGGAAGAGCGATCATATTGGCTACCACTTCGGTAACATACCGTCTCTGTCCATCAGGAGTGTCATAAGATCTGGTGGAATAACGCCCTTCGACAAAAACACGGGTTCCCTTTTTGAGCTGGTTACCCACCGCTTCTGCCAGATTGCCCCAGGCAACAACATTGATCCAATCAGTTAATTCTCTCTGTTCACCCTGAGGTGTCGTATAATTACGATTTACAGCAATAGAAAAAGATGCCACGGCACGGCCGGTTTTAGTCGCGCGGATCTGCGGATCCCTCGCCAGATTACCCATTACCTGAACTGAATTCATAGTCTTTACCTCGATCCCTTAGTCATCTTGCTTAACAATGATATGACGAATAATTTCTTCATGGATCTTAATGATACGGTCAAGTTCCGCAATCTGTGACGGGTCAGCTTCAAAGTCAATGACTACATAATAGCCTTCATTCTGATGCTTGACTTCGTACGCCAGATGACGTTTGCCCCATTCATCAATCTTGGTTACTGTACCGCCGATACGAACGATCGTATCCTGCACCAGCTTCACTGCAGCCTGAATCACTTCTTCATTTGCAATGTCCACGATGAACATAACTTCATACTTTTTCACGAAATCGCCTCCTTTTCGGACCTATGTCCCATGCTCCCCATGGGCCAGGAAGTTGCTTGTGTAAAACAAGCTTCTATATTATACAAGGCTTCCCTTTAAATTGCAAATTCTCTCTGTAAGATATCTGCCATATTACCTTCTGTATCCTAATTCCTTTTATAGATTTATTCAGAATTTAATATCATTCCTTCTTTACGCCTTTTTATTACTCGTGCTATAATATACTTGCTTATCAATAAATAGCATTTACATTTTTATTTAAAGAGTATACTTATTCTTCATCATTTTTACTTATAAGGAGCAAATAATGATTACAGAACGAGAAATTTTTTTGACAGATCCTGAAGAAAAAGCAAGAGTTGTAGAATTCCTGAAAGAATTTGATCTGACTTTCACAGGAAACATTGATTATACCATGGGACTTTTCGATGATGGGAAACTTATTGGCACAGGCTCTCTCGGCGGCCGTGTCATGAGAGATATCGCCATCAGTAAAGATTACCAGAAAAAGGGGCTTACCCATCGTATCATCCGTAACCTCCAGGGCGAATCCAACCGCTGCGGAATTACAGGAAACCAAATCTTCACCAAGCCGAAGAACGTCCCCGTTTTTGCCCATATGGGTTTCAAAGAAGTGGCTGTAGCCGAACCTTATGCGGGTCTCCTGGAGCGCGGACAGGACACATTGGAAGACTACCTGAACCGTGTCCGTTCCATCCTCGGTACCGGTGAGGGTAAGAACCGCGGTGCTATCGTTATGAACTGCAATCCTTTCACATTAGGGCATCGTTCTCTTGTAGAATATGCTGTTAATAACTGCGATGAGGTCATCATTTTCGCCGTGCAGGAAGACCGTTCCATATTCCCATTCTCTGACCGCTTTTCACTCATTAAGCAGGGTGTTAAAGATATGAAAGGTGTTTCCGTCATCAGTGGGGGCAACTACATTATCTCCAACGCCACTTTCCCGACATACTTCATTAAGGGCACTGATGAGCTGGCGGCGCAGACGAAGCTGGATGCCACCGTATTTGCTACGCGTATCGCACCCGCTCTGAATATCACTGTTCGTTTTGTAGGCGAGGAACCGACTGATAAAACTACACTTGCTTACAACCGGGCCATGCGCGAAGTTTTCGCCAACAACGGTATCGAACTGAAAGTCATCCCAAGAGAACAAAAGGGCCACCAGGTCGTCAGCGCTTCCACCGTACGGAAAGCCCTTTCCGAAGATGACTGGGAGACAGTTTACCGTATGGTTCCGAAATCTACCCTCGTTTACCTGAAGAGCCCGGAAGGACAGGCCGTCATCCGCAAAATTAAGATGGCAGAAGCGTTTAAACAAATGGAAGCAGAAGAAAAGGCAAAAGCCGCTGAAGCAAAAACAGAAAAGTAACTGTATCCCGTAAATCCCGCCCCCTCACGTTGCGGGATTTTTCTTTTCCATTTTATCCTGTTAAGGTCTATAATAATCTAAAAATGCCAGTCATTATAAAAGAGGATCTGCTTATGCTTTGGGATTTATTTCTCACTTTTTTTAAAATGGGCGCCGTCACTTTTGGCGGAGGATATGCCATGCTTCCTATCCTGCAGCGGGAAGTAGCGGAAAATAAAAAATGGAGTACCGAAGAAGAGCTGATGGACTACTTCGCCATCGGCCAGTGCACGCCCGGCATGATTGCTGTCAATGTAGCCACCTTTGTAGGATATAAACAAAAAGGTTTTTCAGGCGGCCTGGCTGCCACCTTAGGTGTCATTACTCCTTCCATGCTCATTATTACTGCTATTGCCATATTTCTTTCCAGCTTTGCAGCAAATCCGTTTGTCATTCATGCTTTCGCCGGCATCCGTGTCTGCGTATGTGTCTTGATTTTTGACACTGTCATCAAATTAGGCAGGAAATCCATTACTGATAAAAGAACAGCATTCATTTTTCTTTCCATTCTTCTGATCTCCCTTTTCTCCTCTCTCTCGCCGGTATTCTCTGTCATTTTCGCGGGAACAGCAGGGTACATTTTCATGCCTGATGCAGGAAAGAAAGGCAAGGTGGCGCAATGATCTGGTTCCGGATCTTCTGGGAATTCTTTAAGGCGGGACTTTTTGCCGCAGGCGGAGGACTGGCAACACTCCCTTTCCTCTATGCCATCTCCGAATCTACCGGTTGGTTTTCCACAGCGGATATCGCCAATATGATCGCCATCTCCGAATCTACTCCCGGGCCGCTGGGCGTCAACATGGCGACTTACGCAGGTTATCAGACCCTCGGTATTGCCGGCGGCATCTGGGCAACGCTGTCTCTTACCTCACCGGCGCTCTTCGTTATTACAGCGGTTTCAAAAGCACTGGATAAATTTAAGAATGCCCTGCTTGTGGAAAAAATTTTCTACGGACTCCGCCCCTGTTCCATCGCTTTAATTACAGCAGCCGGGCTGGGCGTGGCAAAAATATCTCTCCTTAACATAAAAAATGATATCCCGGCACCAAATATCCTATCCTTCTTTGACTGGAAATGCATTCTTCTTGCTGTCATTATGTGGTATGCGCTTTGGCGTTTTAAAAAGCATCCTGTTTTATACATTGCCATTTCCGCCGCCATCGGCATCTTCTTTGAACTGTAATTTGAACTCCAGTATTCCGCCTGGTCAGATTTTACATAAAAAAACACGGAGCCATGTAGGGTACCGTGCTTTTTTATACTCATTTTCCGCCAATAATTATTCAGCCACCACGGGAAGTGTCGATCCCCCGACAGGAACGACATACACTGTCGCCTTTTCTCCCATTCGGGTAAGCGCCGCATCTACCGCCTGTTGGAGATTATGAAAAGGAACCATGTTTGCCTTCTTCACCAGTTTATCTTCCATATCAGTCACCAGATAAATATCACAATTTTCCTGCACCATAGCAAGAGCTGCCGATTTGTGTCCCCCCAGTTCAAAATGCTTCTGTATTTCTTCAATCCGTTCCCGCGGCGTACTATATGTATTAATCCACTTGCCAAACACATCACTGCCGTATCCTTCGCGGCAGCTGGCCGCCACAATCATGATCCCGCCCTTTCTCACAATATGTTTCACGTTATCGATAGATTTCTGCGCCTGGTACAAATTGATGTCTTTCGGATAGCCACCGGTAGAAACAATAACAATATCTGCCGCTTTTTTCACTTTTTTCTTGTATATTTTATCAAGAAAGGCACAGGCCTTACGATGGGCCTCCACAGGATGTCCTGCTGCGGCAAAGGCAATCCGCTTATGATCATCAAGCGCTACGTTTAAAATAAAATCAACAGAAATAAAGTCAGCTGCTTCTTCAATATCATCACGAACCGGGTTATCTTTCAAATTCCCTGCAAATGCCCCGGGATGAATCATATTTTTATGGTTAGCCTGGATGGCAGCACGAGAGGAAACCCCCGGCATAATTGCTTTCATACCGCCGCTGTACCCTGCAAAATAATGATATTCCACATTTCCCACTAAGATACGGCGATCTGCTTCCGCCACCGTACGAAATATATCCACCGGTGTCCCATTCTTGCAAGTTCCCAAGTGTACACAGTCTTCCGAATCACTGTCAATGCATTTCACACGGTTGTACACTTCTTCCCCCACAAGAGATTTATGCTCTTCTTCTGTCTGCTTACGATGACTGCCGAGACCGAAGACAATCGTCACATCCTCATCTTTCACCCCTGCTTTTCCTAATTCATTCAAAAGACAGGGGATGATAATCTTTGACGGAACAGGTCGGGTAATATCACTGGTAATAATTACAATCTTCTCACCGGCATGGACAATTTCAGACAGTTTTGGGGTACCAAAAGGAACAGAAAGGGCACGGGCTACTTCTTCCGCCTCTGATACCGCAGCAGGTGCCGTATTGGGAAGGATATTCCCCAATACATTTTGATCCGGTATTTGAAAAGACACCAGATCCTTATAATATTTAATTTTGAACTCCATAAGATTCTCCTTCCCCTGGAAAACATGCGTTTTTATCATATATCCCTAATTTCAAAATTTATGTAACGACATCATAAGGCCAATCCTTGATACCACCCATATCAAATACCTTTTTATATCCCAATTTAATCAGTTTTTCAGATGCCTGTCTGCTTCTTACACCGCTTCTGCAATACACAAGAATTACGGCATTCTTATCCGGAAGAAGTGCCGGCGGTTCGTTGCCGATGGTTTCATTAGTCAAAAGAACTGCTTCGGGAATATGCCCCGTTTTGTATTCCTCTTCACGACGTACATCGACAACAGTCACACCGCCTTTATCCATCATATTTTTTGCTTCCGCCGCCGGAATCTTCTGATATCCCACCATACTTTCTCCTCCACAGCCGATAATCCCCAAAAAGAGGAATACACAGATACTGCCTGCCGCTAAAAGTCTTTTCATCATAAACCTCCAGAAGAAAAACAGGTAGTCGTTACCGTTTAAAAAAAGTTCCCAGAAGTCCGCGGACAAGGCTTGCTCCAAGATTTCCGCCCACACTCCTGCCCAGACTTCCGCCTACGCTGCCGCCGATCGATCTTCCCGCCGCACGGCCGATTGTCCCCAGTACGGAATTCCCCACGGATTTTATGGCCCGGTTCTTTGCCGCCGATTCTTTTTCCGCTTCACGAGCCGCTTTCTCATCTGCCTTCGCCTGTTCTTTTGCCAGGCGCGCATCTTCTTTTACCTGCGCCGCTTCTGCCGCTGCCTGTTCCTCTCTTGCCTGTTCCTCCTGCCCTAAACGCATCAGGATCTCATAAGCCGATTCCGGATCATACCCTTCCGCATATTTACTGTAAAAAAGACTTGACTTAACGGACTGCTCCCGCTGCCCGTCCCCAATACTGCCCATACTGCACTGCGGCGGAAGAACAGATACCTTCTGCGCCATGCCCGGGATACCGTCTTCTCCAAGGAAAGAAACAACCGCCTTTCCCGTTCCGAGAGAAGTAAGCGTTTCTTCCGTATCAAATGCAGGATTCGCGCGGAAAGACATAGCCGCCGCTTTGACTGCTTTCTGGTTAGACGGCGTATATGCGTGAAGACCGTGCTGCACTTTATTCCCCAACTGCGCTAAAACACCGTCGGGAATATCTTTCGGATTTTGTGTACAGAAATATACCCCCACTCCTTTGGACCGAATCAGCTTAACCACCTGTTCAATTTTATCCAAAAGCTGTTTGGGCACTCCATTAAACAGGAGATGAGCCTCATCGAAGAAGAAAACCATCTTGGGTTTAGGCAGATCACCCACTTCGGGAAGTGTTTCAAAGAGTTCGGACAGCATCCAGAGAAGAAAGGCGGAATACATCTTGCCATTATTGATCAGACTTTCACTGTCAAGAATATTGATTATCCCCTTGCCGCCGTCACCTAATGTCAGCCAGTCGGAAATACGGAGAGCCGGTTCACCAAAGAACACATCGCCGCCGGCTGCTTCAAGAGCCACTACCGCACGGACGATCGTGCTGATAGAGGCCGGACTCATTTTCCCGTATTCTCCTTCAAAAAGCCCACGGTGATCACTCACATAATTCAGGACAGACTTCAAATCTTTCGTGTCGATAAGGAACCACTTACGATCATCAGCAATCTTAAATATTACCGTGAGGATATCACTTTGGAGATCATTTAAATCAAGGATACGGGCAAGAAGCATCGGTCCCATTTCAGAAATGGTGGTACGGAGCTGGATTCCTTTTACACCGTAAATATCCCATAAAGTAACAGGATATCCTTTGTAGGCGAATCCCGCATCCGTCAGATTGAACTTCCCGATGCGTTTCTGCATATCTTCGCTGTCTGTCCCGGGATTCATCATTCCTGCGATATCACCTTTGACATCCGCCATAAATACAGGGATACCCATATCGCTGAATGTTTCCGCCATGACTTTGAGCGTAACCGTCTTGCCTGTGCCTGTTGCACCGGCAACAAGACCGTGACGGTTCACCATCTTCGGAATGATACTGATCCGTTCCCCCTGATCATTATTCCCTATCCAAACTTTTCCATCGATATACATAATTCCCTCCTGCATAATACATAACCTTTCTTTGCCTTAAGAATATCAAAAAAATCATGAGACCACAATAAACATAAGGCTCTTCCTTTTTTCTTACTCTCGCTGCCTTTCCTTCTTTTTGATATACTGAATTTAATTGATCAGAAGGAGTATCACATGACTTATAAATATATTCTTTTCGACTTAGACGGCACTATTTCTGCTTCCGGTCCAGGCATTATAAAAGCCATGCAGTACGGGCTTACAGCAGCAGGCATTAATGAAACAGATCCTGCTACACTTAAATCATTCATCGGTCCGCCGCTGAATGTGCAAATACAAAAAATCTATGGCCTGTCAGAAAAAGATACACTGGCGGTCATTATGAAGTTCCGCGAGCAGTATGATAATAAAGGCATTTTTGATTCCGCCCCCTACGAAGGTATCAATGGACTCTTATCCGCCTTGAAGCAAAGAAACATGATCACCGCCGTCGCTTCCAGCAAGCCGTGGCCGCTGGTGCATAAAATACTGAAAGACTTTTCCTTTACCTCTTACTTTGATGTGATTGTCGGCAGCAATCCTTCTGACGAAATGAAAAACAAGGCAGATTTCGACCAAAAAACACGCATTATCAAAAAGACTTTCATCAAATTGAAGGAAATCGGAATGACACCCGCCCTCGATGAAAAATTCCTTTCCTCCACGATTATGATTGGTGACAAAAACTATGACATCTTTGGCGCAAAAGCAAATAAAATCACATCTGCCGGGGCAGCATGGGGTTACGGTAGCCTGGATGAACTCGCCGATGCCGGGGCGGATTTTATTTTTAAAACGCCTCATGACTTGCAGGACTTTCTGCTCACATGAAAAATCGGAAGGCATATTCTCCAAAGAGGAAAATATGCCTTCCGATTTTTTGCCTTAAAGAAATCACTGTATCCTGAAGCAGCGCTATGGCACATAAGCCCGCGCAGCATGGCCTATGAGCTTGCGCTGGATACCCGTAAGCACATGACCGCGTATTTCCACAATTTTTTCCTGTGGTACAAAAAGATTATTTCCGATTTCCCTGCAATATTGCCATATAATTTTTATACCCGTCAAAACTTCTGCCTTTACTCTATAAACTCCATTGTCATAAGCCGGTTCCAAAGACAGCCTTCCGCGAAGGGATACAGCTGCTGTATTTTCCATAAACCCGCTTTCCAAAGTAAAAAGACGGATAGCCATAAATACCGCCGATGCCGCCACACCCACATCAAGACCAATCCAGTAAGAAACGGCAGCCATGTCCAGCTGATGATCAAGGAACAGGGCTACAGGGAAACAAGCTCCCCAGTAAGCCGCCAAAAGAAGGATAAAAGGCACTTTAGCATCTTTATATCCGCGAAGAATCCCCTGCACCGGCGCAGAGATAGAATCAAAAAACTGGAACCCTGAAGCAAAAATCAGGAATTGCGATGCGATAGCAATAACTGCGGCATCATCAGTATAGACCAGTCCGATCTGCTCCCGGAAAATCATCGTCAAAAGGACTTCCGCTGCAGAAAATCCCACGGACATAAGAATTCCTGCTTTGGCGTACCGCCTTGCAAGAGCATGATCTTTCGCGCCTGCGGCACGAGCCACTAAAATGGTGAGCGCCATGGAACAGGACAGTGGTACCATGTATGCCATATTCGCAAAATTATCGGCGACCTGATATGCTGCAAGTGTTTCCGTGCCAAACCGCGCCATGAAAATAATAATCGCCCCAAAAAGTCCCATTTCCATGAAAACGGATAGTCCGCTCGGAATACCCACACTCATATATTCTTTCCATTCACAAAAACGGCTCTTGCCGGAAGCGAATATTTCCTTTCCCATAAATCTTTCGTCACTATGAATCACATAAAGGAACATCAGCAGTACGAAAAAGTACGTAATTGCCGCCGAAACGCCTGCACCGATACCGCCAAGGCGAGGCAGCCCGCCATGACCATAAATCAGAAAATAATTCAAAACAGCATTGATAGGAAGCGCGGAAAGAAAAAGTTTCATAGAGGTAGCCGTGCTTCCTGCCACATCCGTCAAAGAGCGAAGCGGAATAATAAGAGAAATAAATACCATTGCCACTACCATGGCAAAAATATAATTCTTTGCAATATATTCCACTTCAGCCGTGAGTCCCATGCTGCTGACAACCTCATCAGCAAAAAAGAAATATCCTGCAAACAACAGCATGCTCAGTGCAAGTGCTATGTATATGCCTGTACGCACCACGAAAGGAATGGATGATTTTTCATTCTTCCCAATTAATTGGGCAATTATAGGCGTCCCTGCCATCAGAAGCCCGATAGCCGCACCTTCAAAAGGAAAGAAGATCCCTGTCCCTACTGAAACCCCGGCCAAATCATCTGCTCCCGCATGGCCTGCCATTGTCGTATTTATAAAATTGATTCCCATGGTGGAAAGCTGCGCTACTAAGATAGGAAATGTGACTGAAAGCAGCTTTTTCATATCACTATATAATCCGGTTTTCATTTTTCTCTCCTTAAATCACCATCAAAAAAGACGCCGAGCGTCTGATTTTGGATTCCTGAAACTGGTGGAACCCTCCATATTGATTTCCTGTACTTCTCTTTTAATACAGGCTTCCTGTCCTATATGTTGGACAAGCATGGTCAATCAAGAAGATTTTCTTTGAAAGTTGACTGCCAATACACCAAAGTGCATCTTTTGCAAGATCAGCCAACCTTTCTGCTTTTAAATAACAAACAGGTCAGCACTGACCCGGCTATGATCAATATATTTCCGCAGTGAAATGATTTCACGCAGACGCTTTTGTAGATATGTCCCTGTAAAGAGCCGTATCCTTCTGTCATTCAAAACGACAGCCCGTGTATGTATTTTTACCGTGCCCAACGGTTTTTGGGCTTTCAGCCCCCATCCCCCTGCGCCGATGAACCCTTTGAAGAAAGAAGAGAATCTGGCCACAATTCGTTTGAAATTGAAATTTTCACGAAAAGGCACAAGCAGATTTGCTCCTTCTACAAAGAAAAGCGCCATTAGGCAAAGTTCATACATCATATCTCCCAATTCCATATCCACAGAGGATGCCATACTCTCATCTCCTTCCCCGATAAATTTTTGCAAATATTATTAAAGGTATATTCAATACCCATTTATAGTATATAACTATAACACTTAAAAATCAAGTTTTTACAAGTTATAGGCGATTCTCTCCTCGATGAGTCCGTATTTCTGTTAAATACAAATATCCCTCAGAAATTTTTATTTCCTAACCATTTCCACTTTATCCCCGCTTCCGGGTAACCCATTTTCTGCATCCCCGCTTTATGATATACTGTTTTTGATATATATTTTATGATTTAATTGTTATACTTTATATCGCTGTATATATTGCACTGATAAAAACCGGAGAAAATATGAAACTGAATTTCACCTCACTGCTCTATTTTCAAAGAACTGCAGAAATGCAGCATCTCACAAACGCCGCCGAAAGCCTTCATGTCGCCCAGCCGGCCCTCTCCAGAATGATCAGCGGCATAGAGAAAGAACTGGGTGTCGCACTGTTTGAACGGAAAGGAAGGAATATTAAACTGACACGAGACGGAGAAATTCTTTTGAAGCATGCAAAAAGTTTTCTTGCGGAACTGGATCAGCTTAAAACAGATCTGAATGAATCAAAAAATCTTCAGCAGATGACAGTTACGCTTAATATAGAATCCGCTGCCCAACTGATCCCCGTCTTTCTCATGAAATTTCGTCAGGAACATCCGGAAGCCATTCTGGATATCCGCAATCGTTCTCTGCATCATCTCCATTCTCAAGAAACGGATCTGACCCTTTTTTCAAGCAATGAGCCAATCGACAGTCCCCACACGGTAACGCTTTTCAAGGAAAACCTCATTGTAATCATGCCGAAAGACAGCACTTACGCAAACGGAAGCCGCCTCTCTCTATCGGATCTGGCAACTGCCAAATTCATTGCTCCGCCGAAAGGAATGTGGCTTAGAAAAACAATTGATGATCTTTGCGCTTCTGCAGGATTTGAAGCAAATGTAGTCATGGAAAGCGATAATCCCAATACCGTCCGTGAATTTATCCATGCGGGTCTCGGTATCGCCGTTATCCCGCAGCTCACCTGGTACGCTGCCCGCGGAGAACACATAAAGATGGCATTCCTTACTGATGACAAATGCTACCGTCACCTGAATCTTTCATGGCACACGGATTCTCAATTATCTCTCGTAGCGGTTCTGCTCCAAGAATATATCATTGATAATTTTTGGGAATTTGTTCAAAACGCGGCAAGTTACAACTCTCCCCTTCTTTAAATTTTAATTAGATCGAATTAAATCGACGCCTTTCATCGGGCGTCTTTTTATTTTGATCAAACTATATCACTATAGATATAATTTGATATTATTATTGTTATTAAATGTTCGTTTTATTCATTTATTCATCAGGATTATCGGATAAGCTTTTTCTTTATACATATATCCTTCAATCATTCATATTATTTTTGATATACATATCAAATAATTTGGAGAGATTTGGCATTTTCCCTTCTATGATTTTACTCAAAAATCCCATTATTTCTCTTTGTCATATCAAAATAAATATATTTATTCTTTTGGAAGCATATTAGTTAATTCCTTTCATTATTTTAATAATATACATTTTTATATTTTTACTTTCGATCTTTCCTTAAGGTTTTATTTAATATACAACTCCTTTTATCCTGTTCTTATTAGTAATATAAAGAAAAAATTCTTTCAAGGCGAAAATATATATTTTGGAATAATATTTAATTTATTGAATATTTAATAATAACTTTTTATATATTATTTTATAATTTATTGTTTATAAATATCTTTTATGATATTAGATGTACCATATGGATATTTTCCTTATAAAATGGTATTGGAATAGTATTAAAATCTATCCTATGATGAAGATGTCGAAAACACATGCTCCCCAGAAGGGCATAACCGCAGAGTGACTCACCGAAGTGCACACGGACGAGTACATTGCGGATCTGTGTTTCTAAGTTATTTGTTTAGGAGGTTATTACTGTGAAAAAACTAAAGATCGCTTATTCGGAAAATGCTCTCCAAGCTTTCGGCGCCGTTGATGGCCGCGAAATCATCGATGTAAACAATACAGACTACACTGACGTGGCTGCTGTTGTCATTACCGAACAAGATTCTGATGTGCTGAAAAATGAAATGATTGGCGCTTTTAAAATTCCTGTCATGCTTATTAAAGATGCAGACAGCCACGTAAGCGATGAAATAATCAAACAGGTATACCGCGTCATTGATTTAAATGAGACTGATCACGATTTTTATTCCCGCCAGATCGAAAGCGCTGCAGCCCATTATGAAGAAAATGTACTTCCTCCCTTTTTTAAAGACTTAGAGAAGTATGTTGAAAACGGATATTCCCAGTTCGACTGCCCCGGCCACCAAGGCGGTGCTTTCTTTCGTAAACATCCGGCAGGCCGCGCTTTTTACGATTTCTTCGGTGAGAATACATTCCGCGCCGATCTCTGCAATGCGGATGTCGCATTGGGTGATCTCCTCATTCATGAAGGTCCTGCTCTGTCCGCGCAAAAACATGCAGCCCGTGTATACAATGCCGACAAAACATATTTCGTACTGAACGGGACATCTACCTCCAATAAAGTTGTTTTAAATGCGGTTCTCGCTCCTGGTGATATTGTCCTCTTCGACAGAAATAACCACAAATCTATAGACCATGGTGCTCTTGTTCTCGCCGGCGCCACCCCGGTATATCTGGAAACGGCGCGAAACGCTTTCGGTTCTATCGGCGGCATTCTTGAACACTGCTTTGACGAAGAATATATCCGCAAACTCGTTGCCGAAAAAGATCCCGTAAAAGCGAAAGCAAAACGTCCGATCCGCATGGCGGTCATCCAGCTCGGCACATATGACGGCTGCATTTATAATGCCCGTCAGGTTGTCGACAAAATCGGCCATCTCTGCGACTACATATTCTTCGATTCCGCCTGGGTAGGGTATGAGCAGTTCATTCCGATGATGAAAGACTGCAGTCCGCTGCTTTTAGAGCTTGGACCGGAAGATCCGGGGATTTTCGTTACCCAGTCCGTCCACAAACAGCAGGCAGGTTTCTCCATGACTTCCCAGGTACACAAGAAAGACTCCCACATTAAAGGACAAGATCGTTATGTCCCGCATAAACGGGTGAACAACGCATTCATGATGCATGCCTCTACATCTCCGCTGTACCAGCTCTTTGCCGCACTTGACGTAAATGCAAAAATGCATGAAGGCGAAGCAGGTAAAAAACTGTGGGTAGAAGCTGTTAAAACCGTTATCGAAACACGTAAGCAGATTCTCCGCAACTGCCACTATATCCGTCCTCTCGTTCCGCCTGTTGTAAACGGCAAAAAATGGGAAGACGGCGATACGGAAAAGATGGCAAACGATATGGATTACTGGGCATTTGAACCGGGCGCCAAGTGGCATGGCTTTGAAGGATACGGCAAAGGACAGTATTTCATCGACCCGATGAAACTCCAATTCGTAACCTGTGGTATTGACATTGAAAACGGCGGCTATGAAGAATTCGGTATTCCGGGCAATATCCTGGCAAACTATCTCCGCGAAAACGGAATCATTCCGGAAAAATGCGATTTAAACGATATCCTTTTCCTCATGACTCCGGCGGAAAGCAAAACTAAGATGGACGATCTCGTTGCCAAACTGATCCGTTTTGAAAAGTTGATTGATGAAGATGCTCCGATGGCTGAAGTGCTTCCGTCCATCTATAAAGCCTACGAAGACAAATACAAAGGATATACGATCCGCCAGCTTTGTCAGGAAATGCATGATTTTTATAAGGATAGAAAAGTCTTTACCCTTCAGAAAAACCTCTTCCTGCATGACTACCTGCCGGAATACGTCATTAATCCGCAGGAAGCCCAGTATGAATTCATGCGCGGACATGGCGAACTGGTGGACTTGGAACAGGCGGAAGGCCGCCTCGCGCTGGAAGGTGCACTTCCCTATCCGCCAGGTGTACTCTGCATCCACCCGGGTGAAAGATGGTCCAAAACTGCCGTTAAATACTTCCTTGACCTTGTAGAAGGCATTAATCAGCTTCCCGGCTTTGCTCCGGAAATCCAGGGCGTTTATGTCCAGGAAGCGGAAGACGGCAAGAAACATGCTTACGGCTACGTCATGAAGAAGGAATTTGATAAGAAGTAAGAAAGCAAGTTTACGATTTATACAAGATATACCGAACCGACAGGCAGGAACCCGATTAAAGAGTTCCTGCCCATGCCGGTCCAAATCCTGAAATCATAAAAGGAGATTATAATATTATGAGTCAAAGCAATAAAATGAGCGTTATGTAACTCACCATCCTGACAGCAGTGAACATGATGGGTTCCGGCATTATCATGCTCCCCACCAAACTGGCCCAGGTAGGCGCGCTTTCTATCGTATCCTGGCTGGTTACCGCAGTGGGCTCCATGTGCCTGGCTTATGTATTTGCCAAATGCGGCATGTACAGTAAAAAAGGCGGCGGCATGGGCGGCTATGCGGAATATTCTTTTGGAAAAGCCGGTAACTTCATGGCTAATTACACCTACGGCGTTTCTCTGGTTTTCGCAAATACTGCGATCGCCATTTCTGCTGTAGGTTACGCCTGCGGATTTCTCGGCACCACGCTTAATCCGCTCTTCACGGCTATCGCCACAATAGGCGTACTTTGGCTGGCTACCGTCCTAAACTTCGGCGGTCCGAAATATACCGGCGGCGTTTCCTCCATTACCGTATGGGGCGTCATTATCCCATGTATCGGACTTGCTGTTATCGGCTGGGGCTGGTTCTCAACCGATATGTATATAGCCAACTGGAATGTGAATAATATGGCTTTCGGCGAAGCGGCCACAAACTCCATTACCATGACCCTTTGGGCATTCCTCGGTATGGAATCCGCCTGTGCCAACGCCGATGCTGTTGACAATCCGGAAGTTAATGTGCCGAAAGCCGTTCTTGGCGGCACACTCCTTGCGGCAGCCTGCTACATCGTTTCCACAAATATCATGTTCGGAATCGTTCCCGCATCTGAACTTCTGAAATCCACCGCGCCTTTCGGAATGGTATTTGCCCACATGTTCGGCGGCACAGTAGGACACATCATCATGGGACTCATGGTTCTCTCCTGCTTCGGTTCCCTCCTTGGCTGGCAGTTTACCATCGCCAACGTATTCAAAGCCGGTGCTGATGAAGGCTACTTCCCTGCATTCCTGCAGAAGATTACATCCAAAGGCGCACCGATCGTGGGTATGGTTACAATTACCTGCATCCAGTCTCTCTTTGGCCTCATGACTATCAGCCCTTCCCTGAATGAACAGTTTGAAACATTGGTCAATTTGGCAACAATTACCAATATTATTCCTTACCTTCTCTGCATGGCCGCCATTATCGTTATCATGAAAGCCGCCGGCCACGAGGGAAGCGAATTAAAGACAACGACCTTCATTGCTTTCATTGCTTCCATCTACAGTCTCTATGCATGCTATGCTTCCGGATTTGAAGCAATGACTTACGGTGCGATCGTTACCTTCTTAGGCTGGACCCTCTACGGATTTGCTTCTGACAAATTTGATTTGGAAAAAGCAAAAGAAGATAACAGCAAAATAGCTTAAAGCTGATCATCTCCCATTAAATTGATATATTTCCCACTGAAAACCACCGGGCTTTGTGTTCCGGTGGTTTTCAGTGGGAAAAGCTATTCAGCAAAAAGTTCCGGCATGCAGCCTGTCTTTCACTTTTCCATTATAAGATTTTTTCATACTCCTTTTTTAGTACCTGGGCATACACATGGAACTTCCCATCAGCTGCCCGCTCCATATATACCCCCTGCAGTTCCGGAGTGAAACCCGGAAAAAGATTGAATACTTCTGCCAGTGCCATGAAATAAGCAATAGCCGTCTTAGACCATTTTTCCCCCGGCTGAATGCAAGGAACCCCCGGCGGATAAGGGACTCCCCCCTCCAATGCCACGCGCCCCTCCGCTTCTGCTAAATCGATCAGCTCGCCATGTCCGCGGACAAGCTCATAATTCGCTTCCTGCGGGCTCATACTGTATATGGGAAAATAGTTTTTCAGAAATAAATGTTTTTGGAGGACATTGACCTTACGTTCCTTATAAAAATCATGCATTTCCTGACAAAGCCGGCGAATCGTATATCCTGCATACTTATCCTGATACGTATGATAAATATTGGGAAGAACCTTTGCCATAGGGGCATCATTATCTACAAATGCTTCAAAATGGAGAATCCTTGAAATCAGGTTATTAATCTTCGCCTTAGTTTCCGCCGGCGTTATGATAAAGAGAATATCATTTAAATCGCACTTTTCGGGAATCACGGCATTTTCCCTGAGATAATTAGCAAGCACGATCCCGGGAATACCAAACTTTTCATACCGTCCGGTTTCCACATTGATTCCCGGCGTAGTAAAGAGAAGTTTCATGGGATCAATAAAATACTGTCCTTTTCCGTATCCTTGGAAAGAATGCCATTTCCCGCCCGGTTCAAAAGTAAAATAAGCAATATCATTAATAATTTCTTCCGTATCCCATTCTTCCCAATTCTTGCCGTGAACCACAGGAGGAACGAGAGGCTTCAGATACTTGCAGTTGCGGATAACTGCCTTTCTCGCTTCCACGGAAAGCTCCATACATTCTTTCCACAAAAGTGCTCCGCCTTCTCCCTCCTGTATACGGGCATTCATGTCCAGCGATGCAAAGACCTGATAAAAAGGAGATGTAGACGCATTCACCATGAAAGAATTATTCAAGCGTTTATGAGGCAAGTACCGTTCCTGTCCTTTAATATGCGCATCTTTTTTATGAATCTGGGATGACATGGAAAACCCCGCCTGATGCTTGTGGACGGACTGGGATACGATGATTCCCGGATCATCCGGCCCAAGATTCAAAAGCAGCGGACTGCAGTCACGGAGCATAGGGATGAACTGCTCATACCCTACCCAGGCGGAATCAAAATAGATATAATCGCAGAGATGGCCGATCTTTTCTACAATCTGACGGGCATTATAAATGCAGCCGTCATAATTTCCCAACTGTATGACCGCCACTCTGACAGGCCGTTTTGCCTTCGCCTTCTTTTTATCTTTTTCCGCGATGACCATGCGGATATATTCTTCATTGAAACAATGTTCTAAGATACCGCCAATTGAGCCAAAGGGATTCCGCGCCGTCTCTAAATAGACCGGAACAGCACCTGCTTGTATCAATGCGCCATAGCTGATAGATTTATGGTTATTTCTTTCATAAAGAACAATATCTCCCGGCGCTAAAAGAGCATCCAGAACGACCTTATTGGCCCCCGATGTACCGGTAAGGACGAAATATGTCTTATCCGCATGGAAAACACGCGCCGCGTGACGCTGGGCCTCTAACGCCGGGCCCTCATGAATGAGAAGATCCCCCATAGCCACATCTGCATTGCAGAGATCGGCACGAAAGGTATTCTCGCCGTAAAAATTATAGAATATTCTTCCCGCAGGATGTTTTCTGAAATAAGCTCCCCCCTGATGCCCGGGACAGTCAAACTGCGTATTTCCCCGCTCCACATATTCCATCAGTTGTTTGAAAAAAGGAGGCAGCAGCCCGCTCTCGTATCGATCTGCGGCGCCTTCAATCTGCCGCGCATATAAATGGTGATCCCCATCGGTAGGATCGATAATACTGTATGCCTGCCCGATCAATTCATCATGTTTTTTACCTGCAGCCGACAGGATCAGAAACACAGGAATCTCAAAAGCATGGATCCGCGGATTTCGTAGTGCATCCCCGTCCTCATCAGTCACCACCACAGCGGCCACATCGGTAAAATCCGTTTGAAATACATCTACAATATCCCTTTTCTCTACCGCGCCGAAAGTTTCCAACGCTTTTCTCGAGTAAGCTATCTTTAAATGCTCCTGCATGGCCCCCACACCTTTCATACAGAAAGATTGTATACAGAAAATTTCCGAAATATACGATTACTTACAGAAATATATACTTATGTCCAGTATAGCAAAAAAAACAATAAAATGCACCTGTACTATCGACATTTACTGAATAAAACCACCTCTCTCCTTCTGTTTGCGGAATGATAAGCGACAACTCTCCAAAATGAAATTTATCATGGACTGAAACGGATGGAAAACAGAAGGGCTGCCTCTTTCTTTAAGTAAAATAATGCTTCTATTCATCATTCACAGAAAGACTGGTTCCCTTTCGAGTATTTCTGCATCTTTATTTCTTCCAAGCGAAAAGCCGTGTCGAAAGAGGGATTGCAGTCTCTTTCGACACAGCTTTTAGGCTGAATTATTTCTTTGCTTTCTTAGCAGCTTTCTTAGAGTTTACTCTTTCTTTCAGCTGTTTGGAAACTCTCCAAGCCGGGCTCTTGGAAGCCGGAATCTTGATAGCTTTCTGGGTCGCCGGGTTGTGGCCTTCACGGGCTTTGCGCTGGCGGACTTCGAATGTACCGAAACCGATAAGCTGAACCTTATCTCCCTTTACAAGAGCCTGGGAAATAACATCGATTACCGCTTTAACTGCTTTTTCGGAATCTTTCTTTGTCATTTCTGCCGTCTGGGCAACTGCACTGATGAGTTCTGTCTTGTTCATAACTAAACATCCTCCTTTAATTAACTCTGCGGAAAATCCCGCTGTAGTCCCGATGGATTAACTTACACTTTCGCATTGAATTCCCGCCACAGTTCTTCCAGCCTCTCCTGAGACAAGGCATCAAAAGATCCGCATCCTCTGATACCGTCCTCAAATCCGCTGAAGCGCCGCATGAGATTCACACAAAAAGAGTGTAACGAAAGTTCCGGATCAATTCCCTTTTCCTGCATGACACGGGCAAGCTCAAAAAGGTACGCTCCTGCACTTTCTTCCCCCATTCTATTCCCTGTCTGTACCTCTCTTTGAGTGGCATTCATCCAGAGCGGCTTTTCATCTTCACGAAAAGCCGTGAGGTCATAAATCCCTACAGAACTAACTTTCTTTTGAATTATACACGCTAAAAGCAGACTTGGCAAGCATTTTGGTATTCCGGAAAGCAGATATTTCCTGTTTTTTTCTTTTCTTTTACGTTTTTCCCAATTTTTAATCACCGCAAAAAGGTCTTCTTTGCTCATTTTTTCGAATACAAAGGGATGGCGTTTCACCATTTTATTTGCGATACCGTCTACCACATCCTGCATAGAAAACTCTCCATTTTCTTCTGCAATCCGCGCGTGAAAAACGACTTGAAGAAGTACATCACCTAATTCTTCTTTCAAATTTAATATGTCATTTTCTTCGATAGCATCAATAACTTCATATACCTCCTGGAGAAAATATGTCCGCAGCGTCATATGATTCTGACTCCGGTCCCAGGGACACCCTCCTGGTTCCCGAAGAGTTTTCATCGTATCAATAATCGGTTTTAAAGTGAATTTTTCCATCTCTTTTTTTATGATTTCTGAAGATTTAAGTATCACTGCCTTCACAGGAAATATAATTTTGTTATTAAATTCTTTAATTGTACATTTAAGAATTTTTCCATTATACATTAATGTAGTAATCGGTGTCGTTTCATCACATATTTTCATCAACCGGATAAAAATACACTTCTGTCGTTCTTCATCTTCCGCACCGGTAATAATCAACGTGCCGTAAAAAGGCAAAGAAATATGTTCCGCCTCTTCCGCATTCACAAGAGCAAAAGAATCTTTCTCCGTAAGTATCCCATTTTCTAAAAGCTTACGCATGAGACACACATAATCTTGCATAACAGACTCCGTTTCTTTATAGAAAAACGGCACATCATCTCAAATGTGCCGTTATACCTATTTTTTTACAATACTGCAGCGGTCAATCAGTGCCGCCATTTTTCCGCCAATTTTGGGTATACTTGCCACATCTTCACCTTTTACGGCACGAAGCATGATGGCAGCCATACAATACACGATGCCGCTTGCGCAAATCGCCGCCAGTGTAGACAGTGTATTGCTATGGATTATCCCATAGAGCCCCGTGTACACGCCATAAGCAACAGCACCCATGACCCCTGCCGCGATAAAGAGTTTAACCGTATGCATGATATCCATCATGTATCGCCGATACTTATAGAGGAAAAATAAATTCAGGAGAGCCGCCACACCAAAATCCGCATTTGTCGCCCATGCTGCCCCAAGAACTCCCCAGCTGGGCATCGCTGTCAGATTCCACGAAAGGAATACTTTTACCGCCGCGCTCACCACCATATTGATAAAAGGAACAGCAGTCTTTCCCATTCCCTGGAGAACACCCGTAGTAACCTGCTGCACGCCCAAAAGAAACACGCCGAAACTCATGACCGCAATACAGGGACCGGCATCAGGAATTGCGTAAAGCATGGCAGAGATCGGTGTAGCGATGACACACATACCCACGAAAGAAGGAATCGTTATTAAGTTCGCCAGCCGCATGGCGGTATGCGTTCGTTTCAGGATCGTCTCGCTCTTATTTTGTGCCACCGCCTCGGAAATAACAGGAACAAGACTTGCCGCAAGGGATGCCGTAACAATAGTCGGCATATTCACGAGAGCTGTCGCCATACCTGTCAAATAGCCAAAAAGCGTGGTCGCCTCTTCCACGGAAAATCCTGCCACGGCCAGGCGGCGGGGCACGATGAAAAGATCAATACTCGATACAACAGGAAGCATAATATTGGCCAGCGAAACGGGGACTGCCAGTATCAAAAGGCGCTTCAGAATCGTTCCGACACCAAGAGGCTTTATATGAGAATCCTGCTGGGATGCCAGTTCTCTCCGCCAGCTCTTTGTCATAAAATAGCAGGCAATAAGTACAAGGATACCGATAAAGGCACCGGGTGCCGCACCAAAAGTAGCACCGGCCGCGCCGTATTCCAAACCGTAAGGCATGAGCACAATGGCAAGAGCAATCATTGTGACAACACGAACAAGCTGTTCGACAATCTGCGAAACAGCGGTAGGCGTCATCATCTGGAGACCCTGGAAATACCCGCGGAGCGATGCCAGAAGCGTAGCGCAAAGTACCGCAGGAGATAAAGCGATGAGCGACCAATAGGCTCTCTCATCAGTTACGACACCTGAATGGACGAGCCAGTCCGCGCCAAAATATAAAAGAGCGCTGAATACGATACCCGTAAGGGTAAGTGCCGTCATAGAGATGCGGAATACTTTCTGTCCGCCCCAATAATCATTCACCGCGTTTCTTTCCGCCACCATGATGGAAATGGCCACGGGAAGTCCTGCCGATGAGATGGAAAGGCACAGCATATAAATGGGATAGGCCATCTGGTAGAGGCCGATCCCCTCTCCGCCAAGAAGCCTTGACAGATAAATTCTGCTGAATGCCCCGATAAACTTCACAATGATCCCCGCAACGGTCAAGATGAGGGCACCCTGAATAAATGAATTTTTACGCACGTTTTTCTCCTGAATATATTTCTTTCGTTATTTCTTCTATAAAATCCGACATCCATTTAGTAGTATTTCCCTGGATATCGGTCTTTTTAATTCTAACACGGGCAGGCGCGCCTGGCAAAAAATGAAGCTTCGACATATAAGAATGAGGCAGCCGGTTCATATTCCAGCGGCGCATCGGTTCTTCATCGGCCCATACAATGAGAAGCGTCTGTCCTTCATCAAGAATGCTACCGATTCCCAGACGTCTTGCCTGCACACGGATACGGGATACCAGGAACAGCCTTTCTGCCGGCCGGCTCGGACTGCCGAAACGATCTATGACTTCATCAATAAGATCGGTCAGTTCCTCTTCCGATGCCGCCACGGCAAGACGGCGGTAAATTTCCATCTTCTGCCCCTCATTGCCGATGTAGTCTTCATCCAGATAGGCATCCTGGCGAAGTTCCACAGTGGTATCAGGCATTTTCTTGGGTACCGGTTTATTTTCCCGCTCTGCCCGCAGACGTGATACAGTATCCTCCAGCATATTGCAGTATGTGGCAAAACCTACACCTGCAATATTCCCATGCTGTTCTGCACCTAGGAGATTACCTGCGCCTCGGATTTCCAGGTCACGCATGGCAATTTTGAATCCGCTTCCCAATTCCGTAAATTCCCGGATCGTATTCAACCGTTTTTCCGCTGCTTCGGAAAGGACTTTCCCCCTGCGGTAGAAAAACCATGCACGCGCTATTTTTTCCGAGCGGCCTACGCGTCCCCGCATCTGATAGATTTGAGACAATCCCAGCTTATCCGCATCATAAACGAGCATCGTGTTTGCGTTAGGCTGGTCCACACCATTTTCAATAATCGTGGTACAAAGAAGAACATCATATTTCTTCTCGAAGAAATCCACCATGATTTTCTCCAATGTTCTGCCGTCCATCTGCCCGTAAGCAACGGCAATCGTCACATCAGAAGGCAGGATATCCCTCAAATGGGCTTCCATCGCCCGTATACTTTCTATACGGTTGTAAATAAAATAGGTCTGTCCGCCGCGTGCCTTTTCATGGAGAATGGCATCTTTCACAATAGTGTCATCGTACTCTGTCACATAAGTCTGTATCGCATGGCGGTTCGCCGGCGGCTGTGTCATCGCCACCATATCCCGCACACCGGTAAGACTCATATGGAGTGTACGGGGAATAGGTGTCGCCGAAAGAGTAAGGACATCCAGCTTCTTTGACCAGGATTTCCATTTTTCTTTCTGCATAACGCCGAACCGCTGCTCTTCATCCACCACAAGAAGGCCAAGATGACGGCATTCAATTTTTTTTGACAGAACGGCATGCGTTCCAATGACTACATCCATTTCTCCGCTTGCCAGTTTCGACAGTATTTCTTTTTTCTCCCGCATTGTCGTAAAGCGGTTTAATAGAGCAATATTAATCCCGAAGGAATCCATTCTTCCCTTAAAAGTTTTATAATGCTGACTCGACAGGACCGTTGTAGGGCAAAGAACCATCGCCTGGAAGCCGCTCATGACGCATTTGAAAACCGCCCGCATGGCGACTTCTGTCTTACCGAACCCTACATCGCCGCAAATGAGCATATCCATGGGCTGCGGCCGTTCCATACCGCGCTTTACCGCCTGTATGGCCTCCAACTGGTCATCCGTCTCCACGAAGGGAAACGTATCCTCAAACTCACGCTGCTCCGCCGTATCGGGAAGGAAAGAAATTCCCTCCGTGATTTCACGGTCTGCGTAAACGGCCAGCAATTTTTCTGCCAGTTCCTCAATCGACTTTTTGGCTTTTCTCCGTACTTTATCCCATTGGACACCGCCCATACGGTGAAGAGCAGGGGTCTGCCCTTCAGGACCGATATATTTTTCAAGACTGGCAATCTGCTCCATGGGGAGGTAAAGTTTGTCCGCCCCGGCATACTGGATGGTAATATAGTCCCTGTGGACACCTTCCAGTTCAATGGTTTTTACCCCGATATATTTTCCGATGCCATGGACACGCTGCACTACATAATCTCCCGGCTCCAGATCGGAGAAATATCGGATTTGTTTTCCTTTTCCTCCGGCTTTATACCGTCTTACCTTCTGCTTTCCGAAGATATCTCCCGCTGTGATAAAAGCCATCTTCGCATCAGGCAGTTCAAAGCCGCCGGAAAGGACGCCATTGTACAACGTAACTTTTCCTTTTTGCACTTTTTGTGAAACAGGCACATGGTAATCCGACAGATATTGCTCCAATTCCTTCCGTTCCGAGCGGCGGGGCGTGAGAATAACCGCAGACCAGCCTTCCTTTAAAAGACGCGTCAGGTCATTGAAGAAAAGAGAAATCTGCCGCTGGTAATTCACCATGGTACGCCCCTTCCAGGTTGCGGTTTCTTTAACTTTGAAAAGATCCGCATCTCTTTTCAGGAAAGAAAACAAGATCTCCCTGTTTCTATATTTCCTGCCTGACCGCCCTGTCTTTACAAGACCTGCCCAATCAAAAGCTTTTTCTTTATTTTCAGCTTCTTCATGGAAATACTTCTTTAACTCTTCTTCACACCGCTGCGGCTCATCATAGAATATCCTGCCGCTATTCAGGTATGACAGGATGGAAGAAGAGCATTCCCCGCGGATGACAGCGGGAAGAATGGATATATCGTCTCTTATATCAATGGAACGCTGTGTATCTTCATTAAAAACACGGATTCCGTCCACTTCATCATCAAAAAATTCGACACGGAAAGGATGACTTTCGTTAATGGCAAAAATGTCCACAATATCTCCGCGTACGGAAAAATGACCGCACCGCTCCACCTGATCCACCCGTTCATATCCCAGTTTTACCAACTTCCCCAGCAGTATTTCTCTTTCGATAACTTCGCCCATATGAATGGTCATCAGATTCTCAAGGATACCGGACGGACTGATAATTTTTTGCGCTGCTTCCACGACTGTCGCGATCACTGCTGCCTTGTGCCCGTCCAAAAGACCTGCAAGCCCCTTCATGCGGTCACGAAGCCGTTCTGTTCCTGAAAAAGTAACGTTGAATCCTGTTTCTTCCACCAGGGGAAAATAGTACAAATGTAAATCAGGCGCAAAGAACCGCAAATCCATTTCCCATCGAAATACATCCTTTTGAGACGGCACGATGATGATGGAAGGACTGTCTCCTTTCGCCGCCATCGCTGTTAAAAGAGCTTTCTGCGAATCTCCTGCGCCTGAAATCATAATGGGGTCTGCCAGGGAAAAAAGCTTTTCAACAGACCTGATATCCTTATGGCGGCATACTTCCTGTACCAATTCCGCGCCAATCATTTCATCAAAAACAAATTCTTCATTTTGTACACGGCCGGGCAAATCCGGCGCTGACGCTTCTGTCCGCAGATTAGCGATTTTTCTTATTTCGTCTGCCACGGATACGCTCCTTTCCCTGTAATTTCCTGTTTCACGATTTCCTTATCTCCGCCAAGTTCCCGGATCCTGCTTTGTATATCCTGTCCTTTAAAGATAAAACAAGGCATGATTTCCGCAAAAGGAACAAGCACAAAAAGCCGCTCCCATAAAAAAGGATGCGGTAATTTTAAAAATTCCGTCTGTTTTTCCACATTTTCGCCATAAAGTAAATCCAGATCCAATGTCCGCGGCCCCCATCTCATCATCCGTCTGCGGCCGAAAGCTTTTTCTGTATCCAGCAAAAGTTCCAGCAGTCCTTCCGGCGTATCCTGCCAGTCCGCTTCGATAACGGCATTCAGGAATTCCGCCTGATCTGTCTTTCCCCACGGCGGGGTTTTATAGAGAGATGATACCTTGCCGATGGAAAGAAGAGGCATGAGAGAAAGCTTGTGGAGCGCCGCGCCCATAATCTCTTCTGACGGTCCTTCATTGGATCCCATTGAAATGAAATACTTCATCTTTTTTTATGCAGCGTCACTGAAACATCTTTCAAAATACCGTGGATGGGTACGGACGGTTTATGCACGGTTGTTGCTACCTCTTCCACCTTAGAATAGCGTACGAGAATCTCTTCATTGATTTTTCCCGCCACCCGTTCCAAAAGTTTACAGGGCGTCCCCTCCGCAATAGACTGTACGAGAGAAAACACTTCCGCATAATTCACCGAATCTTCAATGTTGTCGCTTTCACCTGCACCGGACAAATCCAAGTCCATTTCCACATCGATGAAAAAGCGTTGTCCCAGTGTATTCTCCTCAGAGTCAACCCCATGGTGTCCATAAAACGCCATTTCCTGCAATTTAATCTTATCCATTTCCGCCCCCAAGATTATATAACGGTGCAATTTTTCAACGCATCCCAGACTTTTGCCATCCGTACCGCCATAGGTACATTATGGACGCGGAGAATCGAACATCCCTTATTTATCCCCCATAACCCCACGGCTCCGGTTCCCTCATCCCGTTCTCCCGCAGGCAAATCCAAAATAGCGCCGATGAACCGCTTTCTGCTTACACCAAGAAGCCAGGGGCAAGGGAACGCCCGCACCAGTTCATCCAGCCGCCGCAACACTTCCATATTTTGATTCCCATCTTTGCCGAAACCGATTCCCGGATCAAGAATGATATTCTCTTCTTTCACACCGGCCTGCAGTGCGATGTCTAAAGACTTATCAAAAAATATTTTCATTTCTTCTATGACATCACCATTATAATTTGTATCCGCTTTGTTATGCATGACAATGACCGGTACCTGATGACAGCCCGCCACCTCTGCCATCTCCCCATGATCATACTGCAGTCCCCAAATATCATTCATCATATGAGCACCCGCATGAAGGGCATAGTCTGCCGTTTTCCAATGATAAGTATCTACGGAGACGGGAACACGGCTTTCCCCCAAAACCACAGGCAGAAATATTTTCATTCTTTCTATTTCTTCTTCTGCCGTGAGCGGCTGACCGCCGGGACGTGTAGATTCCGCCCCTACATCAATAATGTCCGCGCCGGCATCTGTCATTTCCCTTGTATGAGATTGTGCCTTTTCCGCCGTATTCCACCTTCCGCCATCAGAAAAGGAATCGGGGGTTACATTCAATATCCCCATAATCAGCGTTTTTGCTGTAACTTCCAATCTCTTTCCGTCACACCACGTATAAGCCCGTTCCAATTTTCCTCCTTGCAGAAATCATAACTCCATACTCTGTAATATTGTTATTTTATCACCACCGGAAGACAGTAGCAATGAAATCGGACAACAAAAAAAGCGGTGCAACACCGCCTCCTTTGCGCAAGATGCTCATTGAGGAGTATGATCATCCGCAGCCGAATTGATAATCAGGGAAATAATCATCAAACCGGCTCGATGGACGTACATCCACCGCCATGGCATTTCCTCCATGTACTTTAATTATACATAAATTGTAAGAAAAGTCCAATATCAATTCATAAAAAAGATACTACATTATACCCGCACAAAAAGTTTTTGCAGGAGTGTTGCGGCGCCGGCAGCCGCATCCAGCATCCTTTCCATATCCACCAGAATATCTTTCCAATAAATCATATAGGCAGCAGATTGTTTTTCCGTAAAAAGACGGCGGATTTCTTCCCGATAAAATTCATCTCCCCGTTCCTCAAAAACATAAATCTTCCTGCACCGCGCTTCCATTTTCATGTAATTTGCCGCCACGTCCCCCGTATAGTCCAGTACTTTCTTCATTTCAAGAAGAGCATCCCGCACCAACATGACCATGGAAGAAAATTCACGGGGTGTCGTTTCCACATTATACAAGGTAAAACGATCCACCACTTCATGAATTACATCAATAATGCCGTACATCTTCCCGATAAACCCGCGGGCAAATTCGATTTCTGCCGGATCCTTGTATACTTTGTACATGCGCTCATACAGTTTTCCCAAAGACGCGCGTGCTCTTTTTTTTATTGCGTGGAGTGCATCCACACCATCTTCTATTTCCATTTTCCCTTCGGTAATCCGCTGAAACACTTCTCCTGCTTCATAGGCATTTTCTGCCAGCATACCGAGCTGCTCAAAAAACTTTCCTTCTTTATTTGCCATAACGATTCCCCTTTACCATTTTGATATCCTCATTTTAACACATAAAAATACTTTCAGCGCAGTCTTTGGGTAATCGAAAAGCCTGTCTCAAACAGACAAGCTTCTCTACTCCTTACCTGCCGATTTTTTTATAAAGGGAAACAAGCTCCAATGCATCCAAAGCACATTCGAAACCTTTGTTGCCTGCCTTCAGCCCCGCACGGTTCAGTGCCTGTTCCACAGTGTCAGTCGTAAGAACCCCATAAAGAATGGGTACACCGGTGGAAAGCGATACCTGGGCAATTCCTTTCGTTACCTCTGTGGATACATAAGCATAGTGGTCCGTTTCTCCGCGAATAACGGCGCCAAGACAGAGAATGGCGTCATACTTGCCGCTCTCCGCCATCTTTTTCGCAGTCAGGGGAACCTCAAACGCTCCCGGCACCCATGCCAGATCTACAGTATCCATATCCACTCCGTGACGGGAAAGACCGTCCGCCGCGCCGTCAACCAGCTTGGATACAACCACCTCATTAAAACGGGTCGCTACGATACCCACTCTGATTTGTCCTTCATTATAAAGTCCTGAAATAATATTCATAAGCCGCCTCCTTCAGTAAATTATTTATGGGCATGAAGCATATGTCCCATTTTATCCTGCTTCGTCTGTAAATAAAATTCATCCTCGCTGTGCGGTTCCATTTCAATAGGGATCCGTTCCGCAATGGTAATTCCATATTCACTTACATCCCCGATTTTCTGCGGATTGTTTGTAAGAATACGAATCGTTTCAGCACCAAGGTCATGAAGAATCTGGGCACCCGTCATATATTCCCGAAGGTCAGCGGCAAATCCGAGTTTCAGGTTTGCTTCCACCGTATCATACCCCTCATCCTGCAAAGCATATGCGCGGAGCTTATTGATAAGGCCGATGCCGCGCCCTTCCTGACGGAGATAAATGAGTACACCCCTGCCTTCCTTTGCAATCATTCTCATAGAAGTATCCAGCTGTTCGCCGCAGTCACAGCGGCGGGAACCGAAGCAGTCTCCGGTAAGACATTCGGAATGGATACGGCAGAGAACGGGTCTGCCGTCATTTACATTCCCCATCGCAAGCGCCACATGGTGTTCGCGGTTGATGAGGTTCACATAGCCATATATACGAAACTTACCGTACCTGGTAGGCAGATCCGCTTCCGTGACCCGTTCAATAAGTTTTTCATGAATCTTTCTGTATTCAATCAGATCCTGAATACTGCCAATCTTCAAACCTTTTTCTTTTGCCAGTTTAAAAAGGCTTTTCTTATCAGACATCGCACCGCCTGCATCCATGATTTCACAGCAAAGACCTGCCGGTTTGAGTCCCGCCATTCTGGCCAGATCCACAGTGGCCTCTGTATGTCCCGGCCGTGCAAGAACTCCCCACGGCTTTGCTCTCAGGGGAAACATATGCCCCGGCCGTTTAAAGTCTGCTGGATTGGCTCCGTCTCTGACCGCTTCCATAGCCGTCATGGAACGGGCTGCTGCAGAAATCCCCGTTCCCGCATCCTTAAAATCAATTGACGTAAGAAATGCCGTCTGGTTGCTGTCCGTATTATGACGAACCATCGGAGCAAGATACAGCGCATCGGCAATTTCCCCCGCCATAGGCATACAAATCAAGCCTCTCGCTTCCGATGCCATGCGATTGATATTTTCAGGCGTAGCAAATTCAGCGGCGCAGATATAGTCTCCTTCATTTTCACGATCAGCAGGATCCTGCATGATGACAATATGCCCCTGTCTGATTTCCTCCACAATTTCTTCAATCGGATCAAATTTAAATTCCATAATGGCCTCCATACCCTAAATCCTTTAAACGTTTTGTTGTTACTCCCTCATGTTCTTTTTGCATGAGTTGCTCTATATACTTTCCCAAATAATCACACTCTATATTCACCGGCTCACCTATGCGCTTAGCAGAAAGAACCGTCAGGCTTCCTGTATGGGGAATAAGGGAAATCATAAAAGATGAATCTCCTCTTTTTGCCACAGTCAGGCTGACACCGTCTACGGCAACAGAGCCTTTCTCAAGAATATACTTCATATATTTTTCTTCCGCCGAAAATGTCAGATTGAGAGCGATTCCTTCTTTTTCAGAAGAAAGAATACGTCCCGTAAAATCCACATGCCCCAGCACAATATGCCCGCCAAGACGGTCGCAGAAACGGAGCGCCCGTTCCAAATTCACAGGCGTCCCCGAGGCAAACAGGGAAAAGGCAGTACGCCGCATCGTTTCAGGCGTGACATCACAGGAAAACGTACTCCCGTCAAAAGCCATTACCGTAAGACAGGTTCCGTTGACAGCGATACTGTCACCCGCTTTCGTGCCTTCCAGCACTTTATGGCAGGCAATTGTAAGCCGGCAGGAACTTCCTGTGCGGTCCACCTTTTTAATCTGCCCGATTTCTTCCACAAGTCCGGTAAACATGGCTACGCCTGTCCTTCCGGCAGTCTGGCTTCCTGTGCTTCAGCCATTTTTTCTGCTGCTTTCTCCATTTTTGCAGGTTCCTTTATTTCCTCCTGCATTTTTTCCGGTTCCCGATCCCTTATTTCATTTTCAACAGCAGTACTTCCTTTCTTCCCGGAGATATCCGCTTTAAACTTTTCAGGCAGCGGTCTTTCGGCGGGTACCTTTTTCCTCTTCTTTACATATCCTTCTACCACAAGATCCACACCACTCCGCTCGGTACGGATATTTTCCAGCTGCACCGCTTCCGGAATAAGCGCTGCGCCTGTACCGCCGACCGCCCCAGGTGCATCTTTCCCTCCAATAAGTATAGGCGCCATATAGAAACGGATTTTATCTACAATACCCGCTTCAAAAGCGGCTGCCGCCGTTTCCGCTCCACCTTCGAGAAGGATGCTGTCGATCCCTTTCACCGCCAGACCGATCATGGCCGCTTCCAGATCAACACAGCCCTCCGTATCGCTGTCGGCAAAAATCACTTCAATTCCTTTTGACTGGAAAGCCTTCACCTTTTCAGATGCGGCAGAAGAAGTAGTCAGAACGATCACCCGTGACTCGCCGCCGAAAACACGAGACTCCATGGAGACGGATAATTTGCCGTCTATGATGATTCGGACAGGATCTTCCAATCCCTCCGTCCGTGCCGTAAGGAGAGGATCATCTGCGGCAATCGTTCCCGCTCCTGCCATGACAGCCGCGTACAGGCCGCGCAGCGTACGAACCTCTTCTCTTGATTCTTCCGATGAAATCCACTGCGACTTTCCCGTATGGCATGCCGTTTTTCCATCCATGGACACTGCTGATTTGTACAGGACGAAAGGTTTCTTTTCTGTAATAAATTTCATGAAAACTTCATTTAAAACCTGCGCCTCTTTTTCCATCACACCAGTCGTCACGAAAATCCCCTCATCTTTCAGTTTCCGGATACCCTTTCCTGACACAAGCGGATTTGGATCCTGCATGGCAACCACGACACGCTCAAGATTCTTGGATGCGATGAGATCCGCGCAGGGCGGCGTCTTTCCATAATGACAGCACGGTTCAAGCGTCACATAAAGAGTCGCTCCGGCGGGATCAGCCCTGCAATCGGCAAAAGCATTGACTTCCGCATGGGGCCCGCCATAAAATTCGTGCCATCCTTCACCGATGATTTCGCCGTCTTTTACAAGTACCGCGCCCACCATAGGATTCGGACGGGTATGTCCCATCCCGTTAGCCGCCAGCTCCAGCGCCCGCGCCATAAACTTTTTGTCATCATCGATCCGCATAAAAAACCTCCCGTCTTCAGGGAGGCTCTTACGAAATCAGAAAAACAATCTTCTCCCATCCAGACTGTACTGTCGGCTTTGGAATCACACCAAATCAGCCATACGGCTCGTGGGCTCAGGAAAACCTTTACCACCGGTCGGGAATCACACCCTGCCCTGAAGATACATAATTGGAAACACACAAACTGATGCCTGTATATTCCTTAAACCTATTCAATTATAGCAAACCCATGAATAAAATCAATAAAAATCCCGTCAACAGTTATCCAAGCCGGGAAAGCACAGCATCAAGCACTTCCTTTGAAATGTCATCCGTACTCCGCAATCTGCCATCCGCCATGCAGGAAATACGCAGCCAGTCATAAGTTTCACAAAGTACCTGGTACGCATCGCAGCATTTTTCAAGATATGCCGAATGCTGCTCATGGATATCCATAGACCCGCCCTGCTTTGCCCGCTCACGAACCAATTTTTTGGAAACAGCCGGCGGTACATCAAGAAGAATCACCACATCCGGACGGGGAAGCTCCAATTCTTCATATTCCATATGATCCAGCCAGGAAAGGAACTCTTTCCGCTTTCCTTCATCATCGTACTTCGTCATCTGGTGAACCATATTGCTCGTCGTGTACCGATCGGCAATCACGACCCCCCCGTTTTCATAGAAAGATTTCCACTTCATTCGAAACGAAGCAAAACGATCCACCGCATAGAGCATGGACGCCGCATAAGGATTCACATCCCCCGGCGCTCTGCCGAAATCACCGTTCAGGTACATTTTCACCAGCGCCGAGGAAGGACTTCCATAATCAGGAAAAGAAATATGCATGACATCTTTTCCACTCTTAATAAGATGATCCTCCAAAAGTCCTGACTGCGTCGCCTTCCCGCTTCCATCAATGCCTTCAAGCACAATCAATTTCCCATTCATGATATCTCCCGTACAAGATCTTTTGTTTTCTATTTTACCATACTGTCCAATGGCGATAATCCTCTTCCACACGATAGACGATCTTGGATTTTACAACAGCTGAATAATTTTTTGAGTCAAAACGGATTTCTACACGTATCCATAATAAAGAACCGTGAACATAAAGAGTCCTTCTCTATATTCACGGATATCTTCATCTCCCCCGTTTGGGATTAAATTCATTCATAGCTTTGTCCACAGTGGTTTCTAACGCCCGTTCCACGGAATCAGCAGTATACTTCCTTGCGGCTTCGATACGTTCAATTTCTTCACCATAAGGCCGGCCAAGAACATGCTCAATAACGGTATGCCCGTCCTTCGGATGTCCCACCCCGATACGGAAACGGACGAATTCCTCCGTGTGAAGGCCGGCAATCAGGGATTTGATGCCATTATGACCGCCGGCAGACCCCTTCTTTCGAATCCGTGTTTTCCCCGCCGGCAAATCCAAATCATCGCAGATGATATAAATATCTTCTGCAGGTATTTTGTAGTAATTGGCAATCGCTCCTACTGCGTCCCCGCTGAGATTCATATAAGTCAGCGGCTTCACCAGAAGTATCTTTTCGCCGAACCTCACGACGGAAGCGATTTCCGCTTTCATGTCCGTTTTCCAGATATTCACAGACCAGCGGCGGGCCAACTCGTCAATAACATCGAATCCCATATTGTGGCGGGTATGTTCATATTCTTTACCGGGATTCCCCAGTCCTGCCACCAATTTCATTTATCGAAAAGAGCGCTGACAGAAGCGTCATGGAAAATACGAAGAATCGCTTCCCCAAGGAGAGGCGCCACGGACAGCACTGTCAATTTATCCTGCATTTTTTCTTTTTCTATGGGCAGCGAATTGGTCACTACCAATTCTTTCAACACAGATTCTTTAATTCTTTCTGTCGCCGGATCGGTCAGCACAGGATGGCATACAGCCGCATACACACCGGCAGCGCCGTACTCCATGAGTGCTTTCGCACCTTCACAAAGGGAGCCTGCCGTGTCTACGATATCGTCAACAACGAAGCAGTTTCTCCCTTTTACGTCGCCGATAATATTCATAACCTTTGCTACGCCCGGTTCCGGACGGCGTTTTTCAATAATAGCGATAGGCGCGCCTACGCGGTCAGCCAGATCTCTGGCGCGGTTTACACCGCCCAGATCAGGGGATACGACCGTCAAATTTTCCAGATTCTTGGATTTTACATAATCGGCAAGCAGCGCTGCAGAAGCCAGATGGTCTACAGGGACATCGAAGAAGCCTTGGATCTGTCCCGCGTGGAGATCCATGGTCACCACTCTTGTAACACCGGCCGTTCCAAGCAGATCCGCCACCAGTTTCGCGCTGATCGGTTCTCTGCCGCGGGTTTTCCTGTCCTGGCGGGCATAGCCGTAATAAGGGACGACCACGGTAATATTACGTGCCGAAGCTCTTTTAAGCGCATCCACCATAATCAACATTTCCATCAGGTTATCGTTTACCGGTGAACCTGTCGGCTGGATGATGAAACAGTCTTTGCCACGGACACTTTCATTAATCATGACCTGTATTTCGCCATTATTAAATCTTCCGCACAAAGACTTTCCAAGCGGAACGCCGATATAATCTGAAATTTCTTTTGCAAGAGCCGGATGCGCGGTTCCTGTGAAAATTTTCAGTCTCGATGTACCTTCCATATCCATTTATGATGCTCTCCTTTTCTCCCCTGCGGGATCTCCGACAATAACTCCCCCATGCCGTCTTCATGGCAGCATTTCTTATATTATATACCCTTTCTCAAACAGAAACTATCCTGCTTGGACGGAAATATAAAACAGGCTAATCTTTATATGTATCTTCTTTTACCCAATTTTCAATATTCACCTGCTTTGCCCTGCCCACAGCAAGCGCTTTGGCAGGAACATCCTTCGTAATCGTCGAGCCCGCGGCGGTAAACGCCCTTGCCCCTATATGAACCGGTGCCACAAGATTTGTATTGCACCCGATGAATGCATGCTCATCAATCGTGCAGCGGTGCTTATTTTTTCCGTCAAAGTTTACCGTTACCGTTCCGCATCCGAAATTCACGTTTTTCCCTAAATCGGAATCGCCGCAGTAAATCAGGTGCGGCAGTTTCGTGCCATCGTCCACGTCGGAATTTTTCACTTCCACGAAATTCCCGATTTTAATATCATTGTGCAGACAGGTCTCGGGACGTAAGTGGACAAACGGCCCGATTTCATTATTATCTCCCAATTCACAGGAATGGGCATATACACGGTTTAAATGATTACTGTCACCGCAAATCACATCGGTAAGCTGCGTATCGGGACCAAGAGTACAGTTTTTCCCTACTTTTGTTTTCCCCTGCAGCATTGTTCCCGGTAAAATCACCGTATCCTGTCCCACTTCTACATCCTGCTCGATATATGTACTGTACGGATCGGTGACTGTGACACCTGCCGCCATCAGGTCTTCCGCTTTACGGATGCGAAGGATGCGGTCAGCTTCTGCCAACTGGATACGGGAGTTAACGCCCATTGTCTCGCTTGCGTCTTCAGCTGCAACAGGAATCACTTTCCGCCCCGCCTTAATTAATATCTCAAACACATCAGTCAAATAATATTCACCCTGGGCATTTTTATTGTCTACCTTCTCCAAAGAATCAAGCAGTGCACCTGTTTTGAACACATATGTCCCTGTATTGATTTCATGGACAGCCAGCTGATCCGGCGTACCGTCCTTCTGTTCCACAATGGAAATCATATGTCCTTTTGCATCGCGGAGAACTCTTCCGTATCCGAAAGGATTGTCCATAATTGCCGTCAGGACAGCCGCGGCGCCGTCATGATCCCTGCACGCACAGACGAGACCTTCGATCGTTTCCCGGCGCAAAAGTGGTGTATCCCCGCAAACCACAAGCACATACCCGTCACGATTATCTTTAAACAAAGGAACCGCCTGCATCACCGCATGGGCGGTTCCCAGCTGTTCCTCCTGATGGACGAAATAAATATTTTCTCCGGCAAGCCTTTCACGAACAAGTTCCTCTTTGAATCCCGTGACAACCACACATTTTTCAGATCCTGCCTTTTTTACCGTACGAATGACCTGCTCCGCCATAGGGACGCCGCAAACTTTGTGCAGAACTTTCGGCCATTGCGACTTCATTCTTGTACCCTGGCCTGCAGCCAAAACGACCGCCGTCAAACTCTCCATATTGCCTCCCGCCGTTTTTTACAACGCGCATATATTTTCAGAAAATAGATTGCCTCATAAAACAAGTTTTCCCAATTTATTTTAGCAAAACAGACTTGCTGCCGCAATACAAAAGCCGCGTGTCCGTTCTTCACCACGCAGCTCTTTATCACTTAACTTAAAACTTCAGGAAATAAGGTAAACGGTAATATTATCTCTTGACCCCCACTGGTATGCCTGCTCCAGGTTGTCCACACCGACATCGATAACATATCCTTGTATGGCTCCGCCGATATCATCACAAATGGCATAGCCGTATCCCTCGATATATACGATACTCCCCAGAGGAATCACATCAGGGTCTACCGCCGCATGCCCTTTCCCTGCATAGTTTCCCAAGGCGGTACGGCCGGAGCCGCCGCCGTCCGTCGGCGTGTATGCCGTAGATTTCATTTGAAATGATTTTTTATACTTCCCCGTAAATTTTGGCGCATTTTCCAAACGTTCCCACACATTGGTATCTGCCATTCCTGTCCTTTCCAGTTTTTCTTCCGCCTGCAATTTACGGACCGCCTCTGCTGTTGCCGCTCCGTAAATACCATCAGAACCGCCAGGATTATACCCGTGCAGAAGGAGCCTGTTCTGTAATTTAACGACGCGCTTGCCCCGATCTCCTGCTTTTAACGTGCCGCCGCCCGCAGAAGGAGCGCTTAACCCGCCGAGCAGTTTCCACGTAGCATCATCCACATTTCCTGTAACGGATAAACCATGTTCTTCCTGCAGTGCGCGCACGGCGCTTTCTGTGTCGTTACCGTAAATGCCGTCTGCTTCCCCGTCCAGATACCCCGCGCGGCGGAGCTTATTCTGTAATGTTTTGATCTCACTCCCGCGGTCACCTTTTGTATAATGCATGTCTTTTTTATTCTTTTGTTCCTTCTTTATTTCCTTTTTGTTTTCTTTTTTTGCCTCTCCCGTTTCTACCCCTCCCAAAAGGGAAAGTGTCTGTTCATCTACAGCTCCCGACACCGGAAGTCGGTGGTCTTTTTGGAACTGTTCCACGGCAGCCGCCGTATCCCCGCCATAGATACCGTCAGAAGCGCCAGTGAGATAGCCTGCCGCCGCAAGACGGTCCTGCAGTTCAGCAATCATATCCCCCCGATTTCCCTGGGCATATACGATCCCGCCTCCATCACGATACCCTTTCCCGTCATCTTCTTTCAGCTTTGCCTGTGTGCTGTCATCTGCTTTTCCCGTAACAGGGAGTCCATGATCTTTTTGAAATTCCGATACCGCCTTCACCGTGGTCGATCCATAGTCGCCATCTACCGTACGCGCCAGATATCCCGCTTCTACCAGATCATTCTGCAAGGATTCCACAGCGGCGCCACGCATTCCCATGTGAAGAATTTCTGCCGATACGGAGCCTGCCATACACAGCCATAAGGCCGCAACAAGTTCCAAAATATATAATTTACGCATTTCTTTTACCTCCGTAAAAAATTCATGTGTATTTTACCATGGACGATATTTTTTGTAAAAATTCCTCAGAATGAAATACCATTCAATACGCAAAAAACCGCGGTGAAGTCATCGCGGTTCTCATTCCTATTATTTTCTATACAGCCCCATGGCATGAATTGCATTTTCATACGTCATGCGGGCTTTCGCACGGGCGCGGACGGCACCGTCATCAAGAATGGCATCCAGTTCGGGAGTTCCTGTAAGTTCATCATATCGGAAACGGATCGGACTAAGTTCTTCTACTACCAGATCAGCTACATCTTTCTTGAACGTGCCGTATCCCTGTCCGTCATACATCGTTTCTATTTCTTCAAAAGTCTTTCCGGAAATAGCCGAATGGATACTCATCAGATTGGAAACGCCGGGCTGATTCGCCTTGTCATAGTGGACATGCGCCATTGAATCGGTGACTGCCTTCTTTATTTTCTTCACAATTACATCTGCCGTATCCAGCATATGGATGGTTGCCCATTCATTATCATCAGACTTGCTCATTTTACCTGTCGGCTCCTGAAGGCTCATGACTCTCGCCCCGCCCTGGGGGGCCCACATTTCAGGAATGGTGAATACTTCGCCATACTTGCGGTTAAAACGTTCCGCCAGATCCCTTGTAATTTCCATATGCTGGCGCTGGTCTTCACCAACCGGCACGAGATTTGCCTGATACAGGAGAATATCGGCAGCCATAAGGGGCGGATATGTTAAAAGTCCCAGGGGAATAAACCCCTCTTTCTTTTCCTCTTTCTGTGCTTTTGACTTATACTGCGTCATGCGTTCCATTTCTCCCACATACGCACTGCAAATCATCATCCATCCAAGCATGGCATGCTCCGGTACTTCCGACTGGACAAAAATCGTCGCCTTCTTCGGATCCATCCCTGCCGCGATATAGAGCGCCGCCAGATTCCGTGTCCGTTCATGAAGCAGTGCCGGATTCTGGGGAACAGTAATCGCGTGCTGGTTTACAACACAATAGTAACATTCCGCTTTTTCCTGAAAAGGGATAAAATTTTTCAATGCCCCCAGATAGTTTCCTAAAGTTAAAGAACCGCTGGGCTGGATTCCCGAAAAAATAACATCCATTATGTATCTATGCTCCTTATTCCACAGTGACCGATTTGGCCAGGTTACGGGGCTTATCCACGTCATTGCCCCGTTTGATACCGGTATAGTATGCAAGAAGCTGCATAGGAATGACAGAAAGAATAGGGGCGATAAATTCGTCTACTTTCGGAATTCTCACGATTCCTGTAGTATATTTTTCAAGCTCATGATCATCATCATAACCGATTCCCAGTACATCTGCACCGCGGGCGCGTACTTCCTGTATATTGCTGTACATCTTAGCTCTCACATTATTCTGTGTTGCCACGGCAATAACCGGCGTTTCGGCAGAAATAAGAGCCAGCGTGCCATGCTTTAATTCACCGGCCGCATATGCTTCCGCATGGATATAAGAAACTTCTTTCAGTTTCAGTGCTCCTTCCATGGCAATGGCATAGTCAATAGAGCGCCCAAGATAAAAAATATCTTCTGCTTTAATCAGGCGGTCCGCCACCTCAGACATATGTTCCTTTTCAGTAAGCACTTCTTCAATCTGCTTCGGCAGTTCAAGCAGAGCGGCAGTCAGCTTCCTCACCAGTTCCAAAGAAATACTCTCTTTTACCTGCCCCATATAGAGAGCAAGCATCAAAAGGGAAACCAGCTGTGTAGTATATGCTTTTGTAGATGCCACGGCGATTTCCGGACCGGCCAGTGTGTAAATGGCCACATCTGTTTCACGGGCAATGGAAGATCCGATGGAATTTGTCACCGCGATACTCTGGGCACCAAGACGCTTTGCTTCTTTCAGCGCCGCCAGTGTATCGATCGTTTCACCGGACTGGCTGATAACGATACATAACGTCCTTCCCGTCGTCAGAGGGCGGCTGTATCTGTATTCCGACGCGATTTCCACGGAAACCGGAATTTTCGCGAACCGTTCGATATAGTGCTTTGCCACCAGCCCCGCATGATATGCCGTACCGCAGGCAGTGATCAGAATATTGTCAATATTTTCAAGACTGTTTTTCGTCCAATTCAGCTTATCAAAAAACACAGTGCCGTCTTTTTTCAAATGAATTTTTACAGTATCACGGACTGCTTTCGGCTGTTCATAAATTTCTTTCAGCATAAAATGGTCAAATCCGCCCTTTTCCGCCGCTTCCGCCGACCAGGTAACTTCCTGTACTTTTTTTGAAATAGGAAGACCGTCAGCACTGAACACGGAAACACTGTCTTTTTTTACGACCGCAATCTCCCCGTCATTCAAAATATAAATACGGCGGGTATGATTAATCACTGCAGGAATATCGGACGCAATGAAATTCTCATCTTCACCAAGCCCTATAATCAGCGGATTATCTTTCTTTGTGCAGATAATCGTATCGGGATCGGCATCATGCATGAATACAAGAGAATAAGAACCATCGATTACAGCAAGCACCTTGCGGACGGTAGAGAAAAAATCACCGTCATCAAGCTCTTCCGCCAAATGGGCAACGACTTCGCTGTCCGTTTCAGACTTGAATACATGGCCTTTTTTCAGAAGATCTTTTTTCAAATCCATGTAGTTTTCAATAATGCCATTGTGAACGATGACGAAATGATTATTTTCATCCCCATGGGGATGGGCATTCACATCTGATGGTTTGCCGTGAGTTGCCCATCGGGTATGCCCGATACCGATATTTCCACGTAAAGGATGGGACTCCAGCGCCTTTTCCAAATTTACCAGACGTCCCGCTTTTTTCTCAATCTCGATTTTCCCATTTTCATACACGGCAATGCCTGCCGAATCATAACCTCTATATTCCAGACGGCGCAGACCTTCTATCAGGAAATCGGAAGCATTTCCATTTCCCACATAGCCCAATATACCGCACATAATATTTCCTCCTGCAAAACTCCAATAAATGAATCATTTATTTCAAAATTCAGCCATGTAATACTAAGTCATTATACCACAACCAGGCAATATTCAGTGTCCCGATAAGCTGCCGGCACCCCCGTTTTCTCAGAAAGAATTTATGATCCCCTCCACATCCTGGAGTTCCGAAATACCTGCAAGAGCCGTCATAATACCGATAACAAACAATGCAGTAATCAGCATGCCGCAGAGAAGGAAAGGAGAAATACTGATAAAAAAGGCTTTCCCTTTCCCAAACCCGTAATTTGCGCGGATGGCAAGAATGTCTAAGAAAAAGCTCCAGACAACAATAGCAAAAACAGCAAATTTGTGGATGCCGTCCAGGCCAAACTGTCCTATAAGAGAAAAGAAAACAGAAAAAGCATAAGGGATCGACGCGCACATGAACCCCGCCGTAATCCCTCTTGCCGTCCCCCGCCCGCCAAGGAGTCCGGAAATATAATCCACCACGGCACTGTGTATCAAAAGGAGAGAACCTGTCCCGACAAAAGATGCCAGAAAAGCGGTCACAAAACTTCCTGCCTCCACAGAAGAAAGGGCAAGAAGCAAAACCACGAATCCCCAGATGATACTGCTTTCTTTCATTTTTTCACCGGTAGTCACATCAGACATCGCGTCTGTGGGATGGGCAAGCAAACGGTATATTAAATCTAAAACTGTATTCATCATAGCTCCTTAACGAACAGAGGGTGCCGGCGTCTGGGAAAACGTGCCCCATATATTATCTGAAATGTTTTTTGCTAAACTCCTCACAGCACTGTCCATTTCCCCTGCAAGGATATTTTTCCAGGATGTTCCTACGGAATATCTTTTCACCGGTACACTGTCCCCTTCTATTCCGGCGACGCCTCCCGCATAATTCAAGGCATCATAATAATTCCCCATCGCATCAACCAGTCCCAGTTCCATAGCCTGCTGGCCGGTAAGAATCCGTCCGTCAGCCACACTTCTTACACGGCTTTCTTCCATACGTCTTCCGTCAGCCACGGTCTTCACAAACTGGCTGTAAATATCATCCACCATGGTTTGAAGCATTTTCTGCTCGTCTCCTGTCATGGGCCGGTACATAGAAAGAATATCCTTATGGGCACCGCTTTTGATTTTTTCATTTTTTACACCCAGCTTATCCATAAGCTCTTCAACATTCGTATAATCCATGTACACGCCAATACTTCCTGTCAGGGTAGCAGGATTGGCAAAAACATAATCGCCTTTGCTGGCGAGCCAGTATCCTGCAGAGGCACACATATCCCCCATGGAAACGACGATCGGCTTTCCCGCATTCTTAATCTTGTCCATTTCTTCCGCAATTTCCTGCGTTGCTCCCGTAGAACCGCCGGGACTGTTAATGCGGAGAAGGACGCCCTTTACCCGATTATCCTTCCGCGCCTGTTCCATTTCATACATCACCTGCTCGCTGGAAACGCCTTCTGACGCCCCCAGGAGAGTCCCATTGCGGGGACCGCCGTAAATAGTACCATCAATGCGGATTTCCGCCACATAGTCCTTACCCTTCCCGATGGCGGACGTCTTTTTCCATTCAGGCATAAAACCTGCCGCTGCAGCGGAAATAACAAGAACCGCCAGCATCACCATGATCCACTTTTTAATTTTACTATCCATTGTTAATCTCCTATCTTGTCATTTCATTATACCATCATCATGAATACAAGAAAAATCAAGCCAGAAAAAAAGGTTTCTCCAAAGATGTTTCCATCATTCAGCGAAACCTTTTCTGGTGACCGGTATGGGATTCGAACCCATACTCTCTGCGCTGAGAACGCAGCGTCTTAACCGTTTGACTAACCGGCCATGTGTTCCATATTATAACCGGCACTGACTGAAATTTCAAGTATTTTTTACATACATGGTTTCCGATCCCCCTTGTTTTTTTCATAGAGAATCAAAAGACCTTTCAAAGTAAGCATGGAATCCACCCTGTCAATCGTTCGGGATGCACCCGCCATAAGCGTCGCCAGACCGCCCGTAGCAATGACCTTGATATCGTTCCGTTTCATTTCCGCTTTAATACGGGTAACGATTTCATCAATCTGTCCCACGAAGCCATAGTAAATCCCTGCCTGCATGGCAGACACGGTATTTCGACAAATAATGGAATTCGGTTTTAACAGTTCGATACGCGGCAGTTTGGACGCCCGTTGGAAAAGGGCTTCCATGGAAATACTGATCCCCGGAGCAACAGCCCCGCCAAGATAATTCCCTTTTTCATCGATGACACAAAACGTTGTCGCCGTTCCCAAATCGATAACAATAAGAGGGCACTTATATTCAGCGATGGCGGCTACCGCATTAACGATACGGTCAGCCCCCAAATCTTTCGGGTTGTCATAAAGGATATTCAGCCCCGTTTTAATCCCCGGTCCCACAAGAATGGGATTCACGCTGAAATAACGGCGCGAAAGAGATTCAAGGATAGGAATAATCGGCGGTACCACTGTTGAAATAATGACATCTTCAATATCGGAAAACTGAAGTCCGTTAATACGGAACAGCGTTCCCAACACACTGGCATAGCCATCAGCAGTCTGGAGTGTATCCGTTGCCAGACGCCAGTGATTGAGCAATTCCTTTCCACGGTAAATACCACAGACAATATTTGTATTCCCTACATCAAAAGCAAGCAGCATTATTCATCGCCTCTCAGAATAAAGGTGCCTCCGGATCCGGATTTCCCCTCTTGGTTTATAAATCACGAAACCGTAATTTATCACATGTGTATCATGCAATAAAGACTCGATTCTGTCAAGCAAAAAAGGCAGAGGATCCGCCTTTCATTAAATTTATTCATTTAAAAAGAGTCCCGCGTTTCGGAGTGCTTTTTGTATACGTATGCCGCAGAATACACCAGCGGCCACTTTGATGAGATCAAATCCGATAAAAGGGAAAACGGTCATCGTAAGGGCTGTCCAAAGCGGCATTCCTTTCCCCAAACCAAGAGAAAAGTACATCATGAACCAAACTGTCCCCAACGCGTAGCAAAGGATGAGCCCCAGAAGCGCAAATACTCCCTGGGTGAAAAAGCGGCTTTTTTCTTTAAGATATATCCCGCTGAAACCGGCCATAAGAATAAATCCGATATAATAACCGCCCACAGGGCTCAGGAAAATACCAACCCCTGCCTTGCCCATCGTAAGGATAGGAACGCCCAGTGCGCCAAGAAGAAGCCACACGGAAATAGAAACCGCGCCCCATTTCCAGCCAAGGACACCACCGGCAAAAGCACAAACAAACGTCTGTAATGTAACCGGCACCGCCCCGACGGGAAAAGCAAACTGGGAAAGTACCGCCATGATTCCCGCAAATAAAGCGGCACCCGACATATAATGAAATTTATTTCTGTCCATAAATTATTTTACTTCTTTTCTGTTTTATCTTTGCGGAATTGGCGCATCTGCCGGACGGATGGAAACATCGCCTGCCATTACGCGGCGGACTTCCCTGCCGGTGTCTACCAGGAGGCAGCCGTCATCATCAATATCCACAGCTTTGCCAGTATAATTATCATTGCCGAAAATCACGCGCACCTCTTCGCCAAGAGTCACGGATAATTTCCGCCAGTCATCAAGTACGCGGCCAAACCCTTCTGTCTGTGCCAGCTTATACTCCGCTTCCAGCTCGGCCAGGACGGCTGCCAGCAAATCCCGGCGGGACACATTAACCCCTTCGTTCAGGAAAGACGTCGCATGGCCGCGGAAATCTTCAGGGAATTCCTTTTCCTTCATTCCCGTATTGATGCCGATTCCCATAATAATATAATCAATCTTTTCCATAGAAGCCGACATCTCGCAAAGCATCCCCACCAATTTCTTCCCATGATAGAGAATATCGTTGGGCCACTTGATACCTGCATCAGCAAGTCCGAGACGGCGGATACCGCGGCAGACTCCTACTGCTGCAAGGAGCGTGCTCTTTGATGCCTCCATCGGGAAAAACGTGGGACGGAAAATGACAGAAAACCAAATCCCTTTCGCAAAAGGAGAATAAAAATGCCTTGTAAGGCGTCCGCGGCCGGTCGTTTGTTCCTCTGCCACGACGATCGTCCCCTCTTCCGCGCCTTCCCTTGCAATCTTTTTGGCTTCTTCATTTGTGGACGGTGTCGATTCAAAATAAACCACTTTCTTTCCAAGCGTTTCCGTATGGAGAACACTGGCAATTTCCAAAGGTGTCAGTAAATTCGGCGCATAAATCAGCCGATATCCTTTCCGTGTGCTTGATTCAAAAATATATCCCCTGCTTTTCAGAATATTGATATGCTTCCAGATTGCTGTACGGGATACGTTTAAATCTCTGGATATCTGTTCCCCCGACACATAATTTCCATTTGCTTTGCGGAAATACTCCAGTATTTCATTGCGCATAATATCCTCCTTTTCCTTTCAGAACTTTCCTTCATTATAATTTTCGACAATCCCTTCGTCAACTTATTTCATTTACGACCTTTACATTAAAAAGAGAGCCGTTTTGGAGGCTCCCTTTCTTCTTTTTACAAAATGTAATTTGATGTATCCATATCCTTCGTGATTTCCCCAAGCTTTTGCCTCACATAAGTACCGTCAATGGTAACTTCTTTATTTTCCAGCTCAGATGCTTCAAAAGACAGCTCCTCCAGTACCCGCTCCAGAATCGTATAAAGCCGCCTCGCACCGATATCTTCCGTTTCCGAATTCACCACAGATGCGATTTCCGCAATCGCACTGACAGAATCTTCCGTAAACGTCACTGTGACGCCTTCCGTTTCCAAAAGCGCCGTGTACTGCCGGATCAAAGCCTGCCGCGGTTCTGTTAAAATCTTCCGCAGATCCTCCTCTGTAAGGCTTTTTAATTCTACACGGATCGGGAACCGTCCCTGCAGCTCAGGAATCAAATCGCTCGGTTTTGATACATGGAACGCACCAGCCGCCATGAAAAGAATATGATCCGTCTTTATTCGTCCGTACTTGGTCTTCACCGTCGCCCCTTCCACAATGGGAAGGATATCCCGCTGCACCCCTTCACGGGATACGTCAGGCCCGCCGGATGCACCGTGTCTCCCCGCAATCTTATCGATTTCATCAATAAAAATAATGCCCCGTTCTTCGGCAAGCGCAACTGCCCTGTCACGGACAACATCCATATCCACCATCTCTTCGGCAGAAACCTCCGCAAGAACAGTTTTGGCCATGCGCACTGTCATTTTCCTCTTCTTCATCTTTTTCGGCATCATGGATGCGAATATTTGAGAAATCCGATTCGCCTGTTCATTGTCCGCTGTATCTTCAATGTTTCCTTTTTCTTCCAATTCCACTTCTATTTGACGGTCGTCCAATTCGCCGCTCCTGATACGGGCAAGCAGATCCTTTCTTCTCTCCCTTTCCCCTTCATCTGAAACACCTGTCTTCTCCGCCTTTTCCCCTAAAATAATTTCCATAGGAGATCTCGTTTCCTTTTTCTTTGCAGGCCACATGATTTCAGCAATTTTCTGCACCGCCGCCTCTTCCGCATCTTTCCCGTGACGGCCTGATTCCTGCTTCTTCACAAGGCGCACCGCTTCTTCCGCCAGGTCGCGCACCATAGATTCCACATCGCGGCCCACATAGCCGACTTCCGTATACTTCGTCGCTTCCACCTTTACGAAAGGGGCACCTGTCAGCGCAGCGATACGGCGGGCAATTTCCGTTTTTCCCACTCCGGTGGGACCGATAAGAAGAATATTTTTCGGACTTACTTCACGGGCTATTTCCTCAGGAAGCCGGCTGCTGCGCCAACGATTCCGCAGGGCGACAGCGACAGACCGTTTCGCATTCTGCTGTCCCACAATGTATTCATCAAGATATTCCACAATTCTCCGTGGTGTCAGATCTTTCATCCTATTTCCTCCACAATCACATTATGATTCGTATATACGCAGATATCCGCCGCCACATGGAGTGACCGTTCCGCAATCTCCCGCGCTGATAAATCCGACACCGAACACAAAGCGCGAGCTGCGGCAAGAGCATAATTTCCGCCGCTCCCGATTGCCAGTATGCCATCATCCGGCTCGATAACCTCTCCGCTGCCTGATACAAGAAATAAATGGTCGCCATCCGTCATAATCAAAAGAGCTTCCAGCTTTTGGAGCACCCGATCCCGCCTCCACTCTTTGGCGAACTCCACGGCAGCACGCACCAGATTTCCATTGCAATCAGAAAGTTTTCCTTCAAACTTATCAAAAAGAGCAAATGCATCCGCTACAGAACCGGCAAATCCGGCAATGACCTTTCCATGATACAGGCGGCGCACCTTCCGCGCCGTATTCTTCATCACCACGGCGCTGCCCATCGTGACCTGCCCGTCACCGGCCACAGCCGTATGTCCGTCTTTCTTTACAGCCAGTATTGTTGTTGCAGTAAACATATTTCCTCCTTGTACTTTTATGTTTGACTTCCTTTATTATACTCCCGCGATAAAAGCCGTTCCCCCAAAAGAAACGGCTTTGTTCTATTTCTTTATAAATGCATCCAGAACGGACAATGCCCGCGCCGCCAGCTTTCCATTCTTTTCTCTTTTCTTCACTCTTTCAGGCAAAGGAGGCAGCAATCCGAAATTCACATTCATCGGCTGAAAATCTTTTCCGATAAAATGAGAAATATAATGGCAGAGCGCGCCAATTGCCGTCTCCTTCGGGAATGCCCGCGGCTCCTTCCCCGCCGCCCGCGCGAAAGCGGAATAGGCTGCCACGATTCCCGATGCTGCCGATTCCACATACCCTTCCACGCCTGTCATCTGCCCTGCAAAGAAGAGTCCCTTCTGTGCCCGCGTTTCCATGGTGGCTTCCAGTAAATCGGGCGAATGGATATAGGTATTCCGATGCATCACGCCATAGCGGACAAACTCCGCATCAGCAAGTCCGGGAATCATGCCGAAAACCCGTTTCTGCTCGCCCCATTTCAGATGAGTCTGGAAGCCGACAATATTGTACATCGTATCTTCTTCATTATCCTGACGCAGCTGGACAACAGCATACGGTTCCTTCCCTGTCCGCGGATCAGGAAGTCCTACCGGTTTCATCGGCCCGAAACGCATCGTATCCTTACCGCGCTGCGCCATCACTTCCACAGGCATACACCCTTCAAAGACATTTCCTTCTTCAAATCCGTGGACTTCCGCTGTCTCCGCCGTCCTGAGCGCCTCATAAAATGCATTGTATTCCTCTTCGTTCATGGGGCAGTTCAGGTATGCCGCCTCTCCCTTATTGTAGCGGGACATCCGGTACACGATGTCCATATCAAGGGATTCTTTCATCACGATGGGCGCTGCGGCATCATAGAAGTGAAGTCCTTCGCCGCCGCAGAATTTTTCTATGCTGTCCGCAAGAGCGCCGTTCGTCAGCGGCCCGGTCGCAATAATCATGATTCCTTCTTCCGGTATTTTCCTGATTTCTTCATTCACAAATGTAATTCGCGGATGGCTTTTTATCTTTTCCGTCACTGCCGCCGCATATCCGTTACGATCCACCGCTAAAGCACCGCCTGCAGGGACACGGTGGGCATCGGCACATTCCATAATCACCGACCCGAGCCGGCGCATCTCTTCTTTCAGAAGTCCTACCGCATTGGTAAGAGCCGCCGCACGGAAAGAATTGCTGCAAACCAGTTCCGCACAATATCCCGTATGATGGGCAGGCGTTCCGATTGCCGGACGCATTTCCGCCAGCTTCACGGGAACCCCCATTTCCGCCAGCTGCCAGGCAGCCTCGCTTCCTGCTAAACCGGCACCGATTACCGTAACCTTCTCCATCAATCACCGGCTCCTGTTTTTGTTTTCCCCGCCGTCCCGGCAGTCGTCTTCTTTGCAGTTGTTGTCTTTTTCTTTGCTGCCGAAGTTTTCGTCACAGTTTTCTTTTTCGGATGCGTTGTGCACTCGGGATTAGAGCAGATAAGCTCTTCCTCCTTATTTTTCCGAACCTTCTTTACCTTGATCGCGCCGCAGACAGAGCAGAACTCATTAACCGGTTCATCCCAGACTGCCATATCGCAGGCCGGATAACGGCTGCAGCCATAGAAATAACGCCCCCGCTTTGAGCGGCGCTTCACCAAATGCCCCTCATGGCATTTCGGACACTCTATGCCCGTATCAATAACGATCGCTTTGTTCTGCCCGCATTCCGGGCACTTCAGATATCTGCCGTACGGCCCCTGGCGGTACACCATCTTCGCGCCGCACTTGTCACAATCCACATCGGAAATCTCTTCCTTTTCTTCTCCCGTATGATAAGGCTTGATATTTTTGCAGGAAGGGAAATTCGGGCAGGCGAGATATTTCCCGTAACGGCTCATCTTCACAATCATATGGGCACCGCATTTTTCGCAGATTACATCGGATACTTCCTGATTTTCCTCCTTCGTCTTCGCTGCCTCCAGGTTGGCATTCTGCAGTTCCTTCTCAAAAACATCCCAGAACCCGCTCATGACCTTTTTATACGTCGCTTTGCCGTCAGCAATTTTATCCAGCCAGGTTTCCAGCTGCGCGGTAAAATCCACACTGACAATACCAGCAAAATATTTCTTTAAAAGATCCGTCACTTTAAACCCGATATCTGTGGGAACAAACTGTTTTCCCTCTTTTTCCACATACTTACGCCTCTGGATGGTATCCAAAATAGGCGCATATGTAGACGGCCTGCCTATCCCCTTCTCCTCAAGTGTCTTAATCAGGCTGGCTTCCGTGTACCTTGGCGGCGGCGCGGTGAAATGCTGCTCTCCTTCCGCCTTTGTATTGAGTACCGTATGTCCTTTATGGAGCGCCGGCAGAATAGGAAGCTCTTCATTATCCTGCTTCTTTTCTTTTACCGTCCGGAGTACCGTAAATCCATCAAACAATATCTGCGTCCCTGTCGCGCGAAGTGTGTAAATGCCGCTTTGGAGCACTGCATTCGTTGCCTGGGAAATCTGGGGCGCCATCTGGCTTGCAAGGAATCGGTTCCAGATCAATGTATACAGCCGGAGCTGGTCACGAGACAAAACGGCCGCCAGCATATCCGGAGCAAACTGCAGATTCGTGGGACGAATCGCTTCATGGGCATCTTGAGAATCCTTCCCCCTGGCATATACATTCGGTTTAGGCGGCAGATAGTCTTTCCCATAAACACGTTCAATGTACGGCCGTACCTGCTTGATCATTTCATCGGAAATACGGGTCGAGTCAGTACGCATGTATGTAATCAGTCCTACATGTCCGTGACCCGGTATTTCGATCCCTTCATAAAGCATCTGGGCAAGAGCCATCGTCTTTTTGGAGCCGAAATTAAGACGGTTGACCGCATCCTGCTGCATCGTGGAAGTCGTGTACGGCGGTTTTGCCTTACGCTGCCTTTTCGTTTTTGTGACCGACGTGATTTCTGCCGGTTGTTTTAAAATCCCCCTGACAACCCGATCCGCTTCCTCCGCATTATGGATTTTTGCTTCCTTCCCGTCAACCTGCGTCAGTTTCGCTTTGAAGCTTTCCTTTTCCTCCGTACAGTAAATCCCTTCTACCGTCCAGTATTCCACAGGCTTAAACGCCTGTATTTCTTCTTCCCTTTCACAAATCAGACGTGTCGCCACCGACTGTACACGTCCCGCGGAAAGGCCGCGGTAAACCTGCTTCCACAGCCATGGTGAAAGCTTGTACCCCACAAGACGATCAAGCACGCGGCGTGCCTGCTGGGCATCTACACGGTTTAAATCAATCGGTTCGGGATGGAGTACCGCCTCCTTAATCGCCGGCGGCGTGATTTCATGAAAAGCAATACGCGCATTTGACCGGGGATCCACATCAAGAAGTTTCGACAAATGCCAGGAAATGGCTTCCCCTTCACGATCAGGGTCCGTTGCCAGAAGAATATCTTTCGACTTATTTGCCTCTTTCTGCAAATTTTCAATGACATCGGCCCGTTCCGCCGAATTAACATACTCCGGCTTGAAGTCATTTGCCAGATCCACACCAAGCGTACGCTGCGGCAAATCACGTAAATGACCCATGGAGGCAAGCACCTTATAATTGGAGCCCAAAATACGCTCAATTGTCTTCGCCTTTGCCGGAGACTCCACGATAATCAGGTGTTTCCCCTTGGCATTCGGTTTCCTTGTGAAAAGTTTTTCCCCGGCAGAAGACCTTTTTTTCTTATCCTTCACAGTGATCGTAATCTGTATAGCCAAAATACCCTCCCTATACTACATGAAACACAGTATATATCTCATTTATATTATCCGCGTCCTGTTGTAATAAACCGGCCGGATCCTGTTTCCTTTATAAACCCTTTAAGCTGAAGCCGGAGCAGGAGCATCGTAATCTTCATCACCGACATTCCTGACTGCTGGAGAATATCCTCCGCCGTCACTTCCTCTCCTGTACAGCAGAAACGATACACCACTTCCTCTTCCAATGTCAACTGTTCAGGAGATTCCTTCTTGGAAGAAATACTCTTTTCGTTCCACCCGTATTCAGAAAGGATATCCTCGTAGGACGTACAGCAAATCGCCCCGCTCCGTATCAGATGATTGGTTCCTCTGCTCGAATCGAGCCAAATATTTCCCGGAACGGAAAAGACATCCCGTCCTTCTTCCAATGCAAAGTCGGATGTAATAAGAGCGCCGCTCCGTTCTGCCGCCTCCACCACAAGGATACCCCGGCTCATTCCCGCGATAATCCTGTTCCTCGCGGGAAACTGCCTCCCCAGAGGCGGCGTCCCCGGCGGGTATTCAGAAATAATCGTACCGCCATTATCAATGACTTTTTGGAATAAATTTTTATTTTCCGGAGGATATACATGATCCAGCCCGCAGGCAAGCGCCACCACCGTCGGGCTTTCTCCGCGCAATGCCCCTTCATGCGCAGCGCTGTCGATCCCCCGTGCGCCGCCGGAAACCACCGTCACTCCATTTTCAGCCAAGCCGCAGGCTATCCATTCTGCCGTCTGCACGCCATAAGGTGTCGCTTTCCGTGATCCTACGATCGCCACCGTTTTCTCAAAAACGGGATCATTTCCTTTATAAAATAAAACAGCCGGAGGATTTGCCGTCGTCTGTAAAAGCGGGGGATACAAATCATCCTCCCATGTCACGCAGCGAATCTGCAGCCGGTATAACTTTTCCCCTATTTCTTCAGGCTCCGTTTCTTTCCGGTACGCCAAAAAAGACGCTTCCGTCTTTCCTTTCAGCAAATGAGATTCCACAATCTCCTTATCGGAAGCCTTCCACACATCTTCCGCCGTTCCGAACGCCTCTATGAGAGCCCGCATATGTTTGGCTCCCAGCCTTGGACAACCGGGGAGCGCCGCCGCGAATATATCCATCATGACCTCCGGGGAAGCATATTTCTGTAACTGAGTGCTTCCGCCACATGCTCGGGCTTAATCTCCGACGTACCTGCCAAATCGGCAATCGTACGGGATACTTTAATGATGCGGTCATAACTTCTCGCGGATAAATGGAGCTTTTCAAAAACCTCACGGAGCAGCTCCGACCCCTCCGCGTCCAAACGGCAGGTTTCCCGAAGCTGGCGGTGCCCCATCTGTGCATTATTCTGCATATGCCATTTAGACAACCGTTCCGACTGCATGGCCCTCGCCGCCGCTACACGTTCCGCAATCCGTGCCGAAGATTCCCCTTTAATCGTTGCTGTGAGTTCACTATACTTCGGACGCATCACCGACACATGCAAATCAATCCTGTCCAAAAGAGGGCCGGAAATCTTTCTGCCGTAACTCCGTATTTCTCCATCACTGCAGGTACAGGGATGGTCAGGATCTCCAAGATATCCGCAGGGACAAGGATTCATTGCGGCAATCAGCACAAAATCGGAAGGATATACAAAGGATGCATTTACCCTTGAAATATGCACCTCCCGATCCTCCAACGGCTGCCGGAGAACTTCCAGCACCGCCCGTGGAAACTCAGGCAGCTCATCTAAAAATAAAACACCGTTATGGGCAAGCGTCACCTCGCCGGGACGGGGAATCGTACCTCCGCCGATAAGCCCGGCCATGGAAATCGTATGATGAGGACTGCGGAACGGACGCTCGCGGATGATATCCTCCGCCTTGAACAGTCCGGCCACCGAATAAATCTTTGTCACCTCAAGAGCCTCCTCCCGCGTCATCGGAGGAAGAATCGTCGTGATGCGGCGTGCCAGCATCGTTTTCCCTGATCCGGGCGGCCCCGTCATAAGGACATTATGAGAACCTGCCGCCGCTATTTCCATAGCACGCTTCGCCATGATCTGTCCCTGCACCTCGGCAAAATCCACATCACTCAACTTAGATTCCGCCGCTTCCCGCCGCTTGGCAGGAGCCATCGGGCTATGCCCCAAAAGATACTCCACCAGTTCGCCAAGCGTCTTTGGCGCGTACACAGTCACATTTTCACAAAGAAGAGCCTCCCCGGCAACTGCAGGGCTCATGAAAAAAGTAGAAATCCCCGCTTCCCGTCCGGCAAGAACCATGGAAAGCACACCGGGCACCGAGCGTATTTCCCCCTGCAAAGAAAGCTCCCCGATGAACATCACCGATGCAAGAGCCTCTTTCGGAATCACCCCGCTTGCTGCCAGTACCCCCATGGCAATCGGCAGGTCAAGACAGGAACCGTCCTTCTTCAAATCTGCAGGCGCCAAATTCACCGTTACCTTTTCGATAGGAAAAAAATATCCGGAATTCCGTATCGCCGACTGGACACGCTCCTTCGACTCCTTCACAGAAACCGCAGGCAGCCCGACAATATCAAAAGCCGGTGACGCGCGGCTGATATCCACCTCCACAGTAATCACGTGCCCATTCAAACCAAACGTACATGTCCCAAATACCTGCGCAAACATGGCATCTCCCTCTCTCAGAACGCATTCTTCGTATGACGCAACCGCACCGCACGCCCCGGCGCCATCATGACTTCCACCACATCAAACCGGATCCGGATATCACGCAAATGACGCGCTAAAAGAAATACCTCCGCCGTATAACGGATATGCCGCTGCTTATACACAGTCACCGCTTCAATCGGCTCCCCATACAAACGGCTCCGCCGGGTCTTCACCTCGACAAATACAAAAACGCTTCCGTCCTTCATGATGAGATCGATTTCCCCATGTTTACACCTGAAATTCCGGGTGACCAAAGTCATCCCCTTCTCCTCCAGGTACAAACAAGCCCGATCCTCACCCATCCGTCCGAAAGCTGTATTTCCCATAGCGCCTCTCTATTTACCACTCTCTTCCTTTCTTATTATTGTAAGTAAAAAGAAATGCAATAGTCAAATGTGATTTAAGATGCAAATCACGAAATTGGTTCATTCTGTAAATAAATCTTCTTCATTAAAAACTGAACGATCGCGCCATTTTATATAGCAGTTAATGTAAAGAAGCCTTAGCCTCCCCGCCAGATAAAGGGCAAGGATTCTAAGACTTTTTCACCTGTCAGCATTGTAGAAAAAGATAACAGGAAAGTCAAATTTCTAAGCTGCCTATGCGGCAGTTAACCTAAAGAAGTTGAGTATCTGTTGTCTAAAGCATTTCTAAGCTGCCTATGCGGCAGTTAACGGCAAGATTTCAATTATCTAAAACAGAGTTTATTTCTAAGCTGCCTATGCGGCAGTTAACTTTTTCTTTGCATCAGTTTTTCTATTTCTTTCTTTCTAAGCTGCCTATGCGGCAGTTAACGTTCAAGAAACTCTGCGATATGGTCAAGCAGATTTCTAAGCTGCCTATGCGGCAGTTAACGGCTGAAAGAGCCTATAAAGCCGCACGTAAATTTTCTAAGCTGCCTATGCGGCAGTTAACTCTTTGTCGCTAACACAAACCTTAAATCCGTTTTTCTAAGCTGCCTATGCGGCAGTTAACACTTGATGCATGCTGCGGCGGGAAAATGTTCTTTTCTAAGCTGCCTATGCGGCAGTTAACTGCTTACTGTCCCCATGTCTTCAAATTTTACTTTTCTAAGCTGCCTATGCGGCAGTTAACGAAACCATTGCGTCAACCACCGCACCCATCGTTTTCTAAGCTGCCTATGCGGCAGTTAACACAGATACAACGTTCCGGTTCGTGCCGTTAGATTTCTAAGCTGCCTATGCGGCAGTTAACACCATCACAGATATCCGAAGGCGGGGGCAATTTTTCTAAGCTGCCTATGCGGCAGTTAACCTCTGATTGTTAATGAAAACATGGAAGTTATTTTTCTAAGCTGCCTATGCGGCAGTTAACGCTCTCTCCAGATTTTTCACCTTCCCCGAAGATTTCTAAGCTGCCTATGCGGCAGTTAACTAATAGTTGTCGAGCATAACACAGTTCACAATTTTCTAAGCTGCCTATGCGGCAGTTAACAGAAACTCTGCGGACTGCATTCCTTTAACTGCGTTTCTAAGCTGCCTATGCGGCAGTTAACATAGATACAGTTTCCCGCTTCGTTCAGTCAGCTTTCTAAGCTGCCTATGCGGCAGTTAACTCTAAGATACCGTCGTTGTTTTTCGTGCAAAATTTTCTAAGCTGCCTATGCGGCAGTTAACAGTGAGGTACATAATCCCATGTCTTCATTCCTTTTCTAAGCTGCCTATGCGGCAGTTAACCTTGAAAGTAAAGGGCGGCAAACATTATTTGATTTCTAAGCTGCCTATGCGGCAGTTAACGAAAAAACATTGTTTTCCCCATTGCACAATTGTTTCTAAGCTGCCTATGCGGCAGTTAACAGAAGCCATCCGGCAAATATAAATTGTACGTTTTTCTAAGCTGCCTATGCGGCAGTTAACGATAACGGGACTCACTAATGCGCATATTTTTTTTCTAAGCTGCCTATGCGGCAGTTAACAAACATCTCGCTGTTTGCCCTTCCATCCGGAATTTCTAAACTACCTATGCGGCAGTTAACCCATCCACCTTTTGATTGATTTCTCCAGTTCATTTCTAAACTACCTATGCGGCAGTTAACCACCCGGACAAGGCGCTTCCGTATCCCAGATTTTTCTAAACTACCTATGCGGCAGTTAACGTGGTAGTTGATACAATGACCGTTACTGTACATTTCTAAACTACCTATGCGGCAGTTAACGGTTACGAATTTAACCGCATATAACCGGTATATTTCTAAACTACCTATGCGGCAGTTAACGCCGCCGGCGTACAAAGTGCATTTTTGGAAAATTTCTAAACTACCTATGCGGCAGTTAACATCTTGAATTTTCGTCCGCCGGATGATGTATATTTCTAAACTACCTATGCGGCAGTTAACTACAGTGTGTCTAATTTTACAGAATGGCTGGATTTCTAAACTACCTATGCGGCAGTTAACTAAAAGAATAATGAAAATTCTAAAACTTTATATTTCTAAACTACCTATGCGGCAGTTAACGTAGGAGGAAAAAAATGAGAAAAATTATTAACTTTCTAAACTACCTATGCGGCAGTTAACGATGCTGGAGCGGAAAAAGAAGCCGACAGCACGTGCGCTTATACATCTTTTTCCCACTTTGACCCAAATTTATTCCTGCTTTGAAATAGATTGATTTAATCGCATTTTTCAAACGCCGTAAAAATTTGGGTTAAAATTCCGGAACGGTTCTGTTATTACTTAAACCATAGGTTCCGCATTCTGTCAAGGCAGATTCTTCTTCTACCCGCTTTTTTATAAAAAGGCTAAATGTTCCTCCGCGGGAAAAGCTTTTCATCTGTATGTAAGGCAGTCTGACAGATTTTCTCTTTCCTTGCAGAAGCCGGGCAGCCTCTTCAATCGTTACTCCCGGATGTCTTTTTGCATAGCGTCTCGCTTTCACCCAGATTGAACCTTCCGGTTGGTACCTGCTATACACGGCATACCCCCGCAGCTTGCGCTCCGGCACTTTCCTTATGCCTGTACAGTGCACATAATCAAAGAGGCGTCCCAGTACTTTGGACAGGTTGAGTCTTTCCAATTCTTGTGCTTCCGCAAAGACACGGATTTTTTCTCCCAGACCTGTTTCCCTGTATTCGGGAAATGAAACGGCATAGGGGTTATGTTCGCTTTTATTTTTTTCATCTGCAAAAGCAATATGGAGCTGGGTAAACACTTTGGTCCAAAGGAAGGCAAGCGATACTTCCGCACACGGGAGCAAGGTGATTTCCTGATAGTATTCCATGGCTTATTCCTTTTCGCTCTGACCAAAAACACCGCCGCGGACGAGAACAGCCATGACATAGTTTTTGTCATTTTCATCGTCCGGTTCACTGCCGGTTGACCACTGATCAAACAGGGTATAAAAATCTTTTTTCTCTTTTGGTGTGCGGTAGGCTTTCCCAAGAGTGGTGACCGCACCATAGGGTTCAATGGCAATCGGTATCCGTCTGCCTTCTTCCTGGGGATACCAAGTGTCGACGGTTCTGATGGCATTGCTGAGTTTCTGCGAGTGCATAGCGGCCGTACCGTCTACCTGGTAAAGAACCTTGCTCTTCTTGCCTTTTCCTTTATCAAGAATCAGTTCTTCGCTGGGATAAATTTCCTGTCCTTTTCCCATAAGTGCGAAGGCTTCCACTTCAATCAGAAGGGATGACCTCTTTCCACAGAGAGTTTCGGCAATAAAAGATGCCAATTCTTCCACTTTTTCACGATTCTTATCAAAATCCTTCAAACTAAAATCATAAATATTAAATATCCATTTTTTATTTTCTTCTTTTATGGATACAATGACCTCGGCTTTTTCTGCCCCTACACGATTTCTCCAAAGGAAGCGGCCATTAGCTATATTCATCGCATAGCGGGCTGACAGCTCTTTAAATCCGTTCTGCTCAATAAATTTCCTTCCTATTTCTTCTATCTTTTTATGATGAGTTTCGTTATTGCATGCAGAAGGATGCTCTACACCGGAAAGGACTTTGATTGTAAAGGATAATTTCAATGTGTCATCGTTTAAAGAAATAGAGGCACTGTCTACAGTCTGCGGATTTGGTCTTTCCACCTTGGCATTCAGTTTCATCGGGTCATTTAGGGTCACTTTATCTAAACGGTTAGAAATGGTTCCTCTCACAGATTTCTCTATCAGTGAAATGGGACGGGCTGTTTCATTTCTTTTTTCCCAGGTTGTTCCATACATATAGCCATCCGATAAAACAAGTTTCTTTTCAAAAGAAAGTACAGATGCCAGATTTGATTCTTTTTTCGCCATTTTCATTTCCTCCTGATCATTCCTTATTTTTACAAAGATATAATTGATTGGTTTCTTCATAGGCATAGTGCCACATCATTTCATCTATGTCACGGAACCGATGAGCCATCTTAAATTCACCAAGGGTGACTATGCTTTCTGCAAATCGATGGGGCGTATCCGGATCCCGCTGATTTTTCACTTTCCCCAGCGGAGACAATCCCTTAAATCCTACAGCAAGCGGCGCAATCCATCCGGCCGCCGCCTTTTCATATTTCCAGTCTGTTACCTTACCGGATTCATCTTTTTCTGCCATCTGATGTACTTTCAGATAGTGAAGCAGCCTGTCCAGACTGTCTTTTCCTTCCAGCTCTTTCGCTTCCATGAGATCCCTGCACTCAATAGGTATATAACCGGGCATAAGTGTGGAAATCACTTTCCTAACTGATATAGGATTGTCTTCATTTATACGCATGACTTGGATTTTTCTAATATCCAGTATGTCTCCCCCCGCCATTTTCATCCGGGGCAATATTTCCTTTACTGCCTGTTCCAATAATTCCATGTTATTCCCATCTACCCTTTCGGCCTCTATCAGAAGGGATACGGAAAGATGGATTCTCGCATCTTCAATAAATGACGGTCTTTCTCCTTTTTCATTAAGTGGATTTGCCGTTCCTACAAGGGAATTCACATAGTCTCCGAGTCCCTTATAAATCTGCAGATTCGTCTTGTGATATGATACCGCTGTTTTTACAAGTCGTATCCCCTCCAGAGCCGGCTCCCTCCTTTCTCCCAACTTTCGTTCCAGTGCATGGACTGCACCGAGCCATGCTGTCATAGCAGGTACTCCGATGGTTAAGGTACTGCTCATGGCATTGGCATTATGAATACGCAGATGGGATATAAGCAGATATGCTTTCATGACAAACTTCTCACCTCCTCCATAAGAACCTCTATCATTGCGTGCCGAATATATTTCATTTCCTCCTCGCCTAATGATACACGCTGTTCTTTTTTAATCCTTCTATATTTGTAAATAAACCATTTTGCAAAATACTTCCCTGTTTCCTTTGCCCATTCATCTGTCCGTTCCTCTCGATATTGTTCATCAAGCCATATTTTCTGGATCTGCGGCAGATTAAGGAACTCCTCGCCATTGCTCCAGCCGGCAGGCTCTTCCCGTAAACGATAACAGGACTGCAGTATGACATCAATCAGATCACAGACCAGTGCTTCCCTCTTATTCCGAATTTCCGCATTTTTCCGTTCCATGAGAAACAACTCATGCAGATTTCGGAACAGGAAGAAATAGGCCCGGTATGGCACTGTTTCCTCAAGGAAATTACGGTGGGGACGACGTATTTTTTCCCCTTCCAGCAGAGCCGGCATAGACATGAGCAGATCCGCTTTTCCCGCTACCCGTGCATTAAAGGCGCTGATATTCTGCGCTTTCGTTCCCCCAAAGCCGATGACTGTCCTCTCCATGATTTCATCACATGCATTCCCATAAAACTCGCTTTTCTCATTACGGCAGTCAAACCTGTGCTGCCTCATATTCCTGCTTCTGCCGTTCAGCACTTGCAGAAGGCTTGAGGACGGCAATACGGTCAACAGATGATACGTCCCTTCTCCGGCAGGAAAGTAAATCTGCCGCAGCCTTCCGTCCGTCGCTGCCGGATCGGCAGTCGCCATCATGCGTTCCACTTCCTGTCTCATTGTATCGAAGGATACGCCCAAAGATTCTACTTCTCTCCTGACGTTTTCATCATTTTCATAGATATGCTTCCATAATGGTCTTCCGTCATCCAATGCATAAAGCAGTAATTTTGCCGCGCCCATGTAAGCGGCAGAAGAATATACGATATCCGTTTCACAGTCCACATTTTCCGTCAGTACATAGGCATTTTGTCCCGCTTTATTTTTTCTCTGCAAATACACTTTCACATCGGGATGGGTGAATTTCCCGACATGTGTCGCCATATCGCATTTGGAAAGCAAAGAAACCGTATCCGCCAGCCACTTCTGCGGCGTTTTCTTTTTCCCTGCAGCCGCTTCCGATATGTACGCTGTCAACCCGCTCAAAATCATCCCTCCTGTCTATTTTCTTCCGTTAACTTGAACATACCTAACTGATCTGAATATTTCCATTCATCCACTGTACTGGATCTCCCGTAGGGTATAGTGATTTCTCCATATCTGCAGGAAACCTCATTCATCTGCACATCCTGCGGCACATCACTTGTATCTGATACGTACCGCCTCAAGGCAGCTTCATAATCACGAATAATCCATAACCGTCCCTCCATTTCCTCTGTCATACCACTGTAGTCGGTAATTCCTACACTATCTGAAAGCAAAGTCTTCTCCTTTCCCTCATACACAAGAAATTTTCGTTTCCCCTCCTCATACACCGCGCAGGCCTTGATTTCTTCCCCATAGCTTTCACGAAAGCGGCTGCAGCCTTGCGGAAGTGCCGTCATCCACCAGTATTCTTCCATCCATCCGTGCATACACTGCGGCCCGCAATCTTCCTTGCAGTTAAAATCCATCATGCTCGCATGTTCCAGATCAGAGAGTTTTGAGAAATATCTTTTATCATCCGGACAGAATTGCTCCTTATCCAGCATTTCCGGTTTTAAAATTCTCGGTACCGCATCAATCCTTCTGCCCAGCTCTTCTTCATTCACAAGATCATGCATGTCATAACTGTTCAATTTCCGCTTTTCGGTTTCATACCCAGGTTTGCTGTAAGCCGGCTCTTTTCCCTGCCAGGCTTTCAGATTATATGCCATGATTGCCATATTCTTTTTTTCAAGCGTCCCTGAAACCGGCTGACGATGACGAAGGACACGGCCGGCAAGCTGTATGATGGATCGGTACGACGACGGCTCCACCACTGCCCAATCGAAGTCATGATCACGGCCGACTTCCTCCACCGGTGTTGCTACAAGAATAAATATGATATTCTCCTCCGGTGTGCTGTCCAGATGCTTCCGCACGGTTTCATCCTGAAAATCCACTGTGGCAGACTGCGTCTTTCTTGTGAACACCTTGTCCAGATACCGCTCCTGCTCATGACGGAGAAGAAGGATCTGCCTGCTGTGGTAAGTCATCACTCGGACAGCTGTCCCCTCGCTCCATCCGCATTTCATGAGGTACAGGCTGACTTTCACACAGGGAGTGATATTTGCCACACGAACCACGCCGAAAGAAACCCTCTTCTTTGTTTTCTTATCAATAACATGGTGATTTTCATGCAGTTTTTCTATGGCTTCTCTTATATTTTCAAAATAGGAAGTCTTTTTCGCAGCGTCAGTGTCATTATCATCCGCTCCGCAGGGCTGTATATATCCCTTACGCTTTACCGGCTCTTTCCCCAGATTTTCCACTCGTTTACGGATAAATCGATCGTGAATCTTTCGATAAGCCGAATCATCCCCGCTGTCCATCGGTTCCACATCTGTCCTGAACTCATCACAAAGCACAAGAGCACACTGTTTTTTCCCCGTAAAGAAGGAATTGTAACTTTTCAGTCCCGCCTGATATGCCCTGTACAGTCCTTCCGCCAGATCAGGCGGTATCGTCGCTGAAGAGATCGCCACATTTCTTCCGCACAATCCTGCCAAATGGACAAGCCTTGCTATGGCGATGAGATCCTTGGAATTGAAATCATCAATTTCATCAATCACCAGATCCGATGACATCAGCCGCAATGAAGGCAAAATATACCTTCCTCCCCGTGTCGTCTCCACAGCCCCCATCATATGATCGATAGTCGCCGCAAGAACAGGCTTGTATAGAAAGGCTTTATTCTTTTTTGACGTCTTTTCATTTACCGCCACTCCTTTTTTATCTGTCTTATTGAAAAAGATATCCAGAAACCGGGACTGCTCCTCGCTTTCCGTATCCACATACTCCAATTCTTCCGGCAGCAGCGGCTCTTCCGATAAATACTCTTTTCTGTTTCCCTCTTTCTTTTTATCTTCCTCCTTATTTTCCTCATGCAATTTGGCTACGGCACTGGAACCGATAAGGACGGCCAGATCATTTCTGTCCAAATGTATCCGTTCCCTGTATTCATCACCGGTCTGCAGCGTCAGCGTACGGAGGCCGAGAGCAAGGATATACCGGAGCGATTTCCCGTCCGCCGATACAGCCTGCATGATCTTTGCATTGGCAAACGTTTTGCCGCAGCCCGTGCTTGCCATATTGACTATAAAATACCTGCCATCATCCCCATTCTTCTCCCGGAATGCTCTGATCTTCTCGACCGCCATATCCTGCCATCTGAAGACGGCCGGACTTTTCTTCGTCAACGCCTTTACATCATAGACTCTCTCCATCTGATCACTGAAATAAGGAAGTCTGTGGGCAATATGGGTTGCCTGTTCGCAGACCCTGACAAGATGCTCCTCCAAAAACTGCTTTTTTTTATTTGTACGGCCGTCCGTATTAGCCCATAACCCACATTTTGCCCAACGATCCTTTTTAATTTCCTCAGGAAGCGAAGAAACATAATGATCCGCCAGCATAAGAGACAATCTCGTATAGTGGGCAATAGCCCAGAAAGACGGTTTGTATGTCTCCTCTCCCATAATATCCATCAGTCTGTCATAATCATTTAATAACCGGCCGCACCATTTTTTTATGGCCTTCCGCCAGGCTGCCGCATTCTCCACCAGGAGTCCCTCCGGAAATATAAAGCAGCTCCTGCGGCACATAATAGTCTCCTCCGCTTCACTCTCATATCCCCAGGACGCATTCAGACTGGAGAACATACTGTGGAAACTTTTTTTCTCCACATTCACCCAGCCATCCTTATCCATAGACGGCATCCTGTGATGAGACAGGATCAACCACATCAGAAATTTTGCAATCGGCGGCAAATGTGCTGCATCCAGCTTTTTCATATCTGCCTGCCCGTTTCCTTTCTCGTCAATTTGCAGATTCTTTTCTATATCCTCTGTCTTTATCTTTCCTTCCGCCAGTACTTTCAGCCATTTTCTGTCATCTTTCTCCGCACCTGCGGCAAAAATAAGCGCTTCAAGAAGCTTGCAAGATACCCATTCATGACGGAAGGGATCCATTTTCAATGTCCCTTTATCCAGTTTTTCCTGAAATAACGCTGATGCCTTTCCCCAGTCATGGAAGAGTGCCGCCACCGCTACCAGCGCTTTTATCAACGGCAGATACTGCCAATCGTTTTCCCACTCATGGTGAAGGATTTCCTTTTGTGTGGAGTGGACAGGCACGATGCCTTCCTCATTAAACATGTCCCGCTTCCCTACAATCCAGACCAGCTCGCTATGGCTCCGTGACCGGATCCAATGACACGCCACTGCTGTACTTTTGGTAGCAGTCCGTCGCAAAAGCGCCTGCACCGTCAGCAATCCCTCTTGCGTAATGACCGTTTTCCACGTATCATTCCCAATTCTGTCTGCAAAACTATCCAGAATCCTCCGCACCGTATAAATAGCCTTCTTCTCGCTCCTGCTCGTAAATATGACCATCATGACCGTTCACCGCCTGCATATAGTCTGCTGCACCGTTTTACTTCATCAAACATAAAATCCAGCGCCTTATGCTCGGTAAACTTCTGTAAGCAGATCTGCCTGAATTCTCTGTCTCTCTGCCCTCTCATGGCACAGATAAAACTCCATGGCAGGACGATGGCATCCTTGATCAAATCCGCCACATCAAAAACAAGAGCGCCTCTTCTTGTCTTACCATGCATCACCGCGAAACCGTGGGGAATACCAAGTACCCAGAGAGTCATTGCCGCCAGTCCGTACGCCAGATAATTCCCATGGTCAAGCAGCCTGTTTGCAGGCTGGTCAGAATTACGCTCCCTCCTGAAATCGACTGTCTTTGTATTCTGCGCCGCGTACCTGTAGAGCTTTTTTGTGAATTCCGCCTCCGCCGCCAATACATGGGTCACACCCCCCGCTATTTCCATGCGGCTCTTAAAAACAGAAATCGCTTCTTCTGTCAAAGCATCATCGGTAAAAAAACCTTCATCGGCCAATTCATTGTCTTTATCCCAAACTGTCTGCAGAAAACGGATACGCTTTTTCTGGAACTCCTTTGCCACAGCAAGACGTTTCTTTTCATCAAACCAAAAAGACAGCCACCCCTGCACATATTCTGTCGGCCTGTACTCACTTTGCGGATTCAGCCACTCCACCTCCGTACCGGCAAATAATGGTGTAGCCCCACCACCGCAGAAACCGACAAGTACACCGGCGCCGCTGAGCAGCCGCATTGCCGCCTGTGTCACAGAAGTACCGCTGCCCAAAAGAATCACTGTTGTGTTGGCAATCGGAATATTCCAAAACAAGTTCTCTTTTTTCGTCTCCGTCAAATAAACAATACGTCCATCCTTCTGCATGATCCTGCACTTTTCAAGATAATATAAATTCGCCCGTTTAGAATGAAGAATCGTTTTTAAGTCCGACTTGACAATATCCTCTATCATAGCCCTCACCACATTCTTTCCTGCAGAATTTTTACTGCAATACAGATACGTTCTCTTTTGCAATATTCATCAATACCTTACAGTAATAAAGATAATTTAACACCATCCATTTCTGATCGACAGCAATCTACTAATTTCTTTGTTATTGCTTTTCTCATTTTACCCCTTAAGTAAAACCATGTCAAATATAATTATTTATTAAGTGGAATTTATTTGACACGGAAATAATCTTTTATGAAATTCAAACTGCCTATGCGGCAGATAATTATAATCATTCATTAAGTTTTCTAAGCTGCTTATTCAGCGGTTGTCTACATTGTACACCATGATAAAAATAAACAGCAACCACAAAATGTTCTTAGTATGGATACATTTGCCGTACTGATTTTTCTATAGCTCAGCTTCATGAATATTTTGATCATCCTTACTTTTCATTATCCAAAACCTTCAACTTTTTCATTCCTTCAGTATTCAAATTCTCCAAAGAAAATAATTAGGTTCTTGTCAATTTTCTAAGCACGACCATTCGCTCTTTCCAATCAATCTTTTTACCAATTAAAACTGCATTATAGCTTTCCATATTCGCAAAGACCAATAGCTCATTTAGATTTGCACAAGCCCTCATTTTTCTTTCAGATCCGGATTTTTCTCACGCCACTATTTTGCACGTTTATTAAACAACACAACATTTAGCACATCCGCTTCACTTACATATTTGCAGGACAATTGTTCACTTGTTAAATCAGGCCAAAGATATCCGTTGACAGCATCTGTGTAAATTTTATAGTTAATCTTTAGGATTTCTCTATTTAGATTCCAAAGCCCTGAATACCCATTATCGGGTTATCGGGGCAAATCCACTCATAGCTTATCCGATCTGCCATTTTCTATTAAGATCGTTGAGTCTGTCATTATCAAGCTGCGCCTCATTTTCATTGCATTTCCAAAAACACTCCACAATCCTTTACTCAAAAACGGCACTGTTTTTCTTTCAGTGCCGTTTTCTGTTTCAGAAGTCAAGGCGGAAGGAAATGCGCCCTTCTTTCCATGATACGTCTATGGTTCCGTCAAGGATCTGCACGATGTCGGCAGCCATGGAGAGGCCTACGCCGTAGCCTTTGATCTGGCTGCTGTGGGAGATGTCGTGGCGGTAGAAGCGTTCGAAGAATTTCGTGTAGTCTATATCTTTTCCTTCTGCAAAGTCGTTGGAAATTATTATCGCAAAACCTTTTTCTTTTTTCTCTGTCGTGACTTCCACTTGCACGCGTCCTTTTTCGTCGCAGTATTTCACGGCGTTATCCAGAAGGATGCCGAGGATCTGTCCGAAGAGTTTTTCTTCTGACTGGACGTGGACGCAGGGCGGTATATGGGTTTCGAGCGTCTTCCCCCGTTCAGCCGCCACCTGTCGGAAGTCGCCTGCGATGGTTTCCGTGACTTGGGAAATATCCACATCTTCCAGTTTCAGGTTTTCTTTTTCTATTTCCCCGACCCGGGCGAGGGCAACAAGGTCGTTGATAAGGTTCGTCAGGCGTTTCGTCTGTTTGATAATATTCCCTGTCCATTCGCTCTTTCCGCTGACGAGTTCGAGCGCTTCCGTATTCGCCGAAATGATCGCCACCGGTGTTTTCAGCTCGTGGCTGGCGTTTGTGATGAACCGTTTCTGGTTTTCCATATTTCTCACGAAGGGCTTGATGGCCTTGCTGGAGAGGAAGGTGATGATGAGGAAGAAGAGGATGATGCAGAAGAGACCGAGCGCCACGGAGTAGCTGAATATGGAAGAGAGGGCGAGGATGTCCCGGGTACAGTCGAAAAAGACGACGAGGGTGTCACCGCTGGCGGTCTGTGTGATTTTATAGTTGTAATAGGCCCTGTCTTTAAGGAAGAAATCTTCCGATTTCCCTGTCTGGAGAACCCGTACAGCGAGGTTGAAGGCTTCTTTGGCGTTGAATGCGGCGATGTGGTTGACGTTAATGACCTTCGCTTCCTTTTTGTTCGCGTCAAAGAGAATGGAGAAATATCTCGCCTGATAGGAGAATTCAGGTGTTTCTTCCGCCCAGTTCCCGAATTCGAAGAGTCCTTTCTCCTGCGGTGCGAGGTCGGATGGGATAGTGCCGCCGTTCTGCGAAATGATGTCGGTGATGGACGATATTTCATGGTGCACCCTGACGTAGAGGGAGCCATTGATCAGTCCGACGGCAAGGACGATGATAGCCACGACGGATGCGGTGGCCATCCATATAAATTTGCGGTGGAGCCTGCGTATCATATCCATAGGAGTACCTTCTGTTTCTGTATGTCAATCAGCGGGAGATGATCTGGAGGCGGAAGTCGCCGTTTTTCTCTCCTGCTATCCGTATATTTCCATGAACGGCCTCGATTTTTTCTCTGAGGTAGGAAATATACATCCAGACGATGCCGATATCCATGTCCGTTTCATCACTCCAGACATAGCGGAAAAGCTCATCGGTAGAAATAGTTTTCCCTTCGTTCATCATAAGGTAGGAAAGGAGCTTCGTTTCCTTGCTCGACAGGCGGACGGAACTGGTGCAGGAAAGTTCTTGCTCCGCCACATCCAGCTCGACATCGCCTTTTTTCAGCTTAGTCGGCGTGAATTCGCCCATGCGCCTTGTCATGGAACGGATGCGGGCGAGCAGTTCCCCCATGGCGAACGGTTTAGCGAGGTAGTCATCCGCGCCTGCGTCAAGGCCCATGATGCGGTCTTCTACCTCCGATTTGGCGGTCAGCATGATGACCGGCGTCATATCACCGCTGTCACGGATACGTTTCAGCGCTTCAATACCGTCTATTTTCGGCATCATGATATCGAAAATCATACAACTGTAGGAGTTCTCCCTCGCCTTTTCCGTAGCGGCGAGCCCGTCATAGACGGCGTCCACCTCGTAGCCGAAATGTTTCAGCACCGCCGCAAGGGCATCTGACATAGCCCTTTCGTCTTCTGCTATCAATATTTTCATTCTGTTTTACCTTCTTCACGGATAAGTTTACGAATCGTCTGCATGGAAATATCGCAGGATGCCAGTTCATCGGCACAGCGTTTCAGCTCCTGCTCAATGAGCGGCGCATTCCTGATATGGTGCTTATATTTCATTTCATGCTCCAGACTCGCCCACGAATCCATAGCGATGGTGCGGAGCTGTATTTCCACAAAAAAATGACCCGGATTATCTCCGCGAACGTCCTCATACGGCGCCTCAACCGACAGGATCATATGGTAGCTGCGGTACCCATTTGATTTCACATCCAATATATAATCCTTTTCTTTCACCACGGTGATTCCCGGCAAGTCTTTAATTCGTGAAATATTTTTGTAAATATCGTCGATAAAGCGGCAAACAACACGGAACCCGATGGCATCCCGCACCTCGCAGAGCGCCGAACAAGGGGTAAGCGGCAATCCCCGCGCCTCCAGCTTCGCCTGCATGCTCTTCTCCGATTTCAGCCGGTAACGCAGATGCTCATAAATCAACTCCCCCGAATCATCCTTATGTGCCTTCGCATACCGCTCCATGGAAGCCGCCATCATCCGCATGACCGCCTCTAAAGAATCCTTGTACTGTCCATATATATCCATATGATAAACCTCTTTTACATAAGTATGCCTAAATTATAGCACAGGAAAAACGGCCCCTGACAAAAAAGCCCCCCACTTCGCCACATACGCCCTGCAACATCAGCCGCGCAACACAAAAAGCCGACCCCCATCAGACGTCAGCCATAAAAAAAGAACTATGAAATATATAACCTGCCTATACGGCAGATAACGTACACGTACACGAAAGGCAGCACAAGCGCAGTTTCTAAGCTGCCTATACAGCAGATAACTGTCTTCAACGAAAATATGAAATTGTGTATGTTTTCTAAGCTGCCTATACGGCAGATAACCATCGACGAATACGCAAAATCCAATTTTATGTTTTCTAAGCTGCCTATACGGCAGATAACGAAGCTCTATCTTTATTCTTAATTTCTTGCTTTTTCTAAGCTGCCTATACGGCAGATAACGAAGCCACTTTGCTTGAAAGTTGATTGTAAAATTTCTAAGCTGCCTATACGGCAGATAACAATCAATTTAAAGTGGTTTTTGATACAGCCGTTTTCTAAGCTGCCTATACGGCAGATAACTGTAAAAAATAAAAAGATATTGCGATACTGTCTGGCCGTATCCTTTTTTCTTTATTTTATCCCAAATTTATCTTCTTTTGCAAACATATAGGTTTTATCGCATTCCCCAGTGTCCATAAAAATTTGAGTTAAAATTTAGTATTCAATACTTCCTCTATCCTCCGTCATACCTTACCGCTCCTTTCGTCCAGGTATGGCGTTTCAAACGCTTTTATAGTGTCGCTTCGCTCTCTTAAAAATGGTTCACTTCCTTTCTTTTGAATAAAAGGGCTCACCCAAACCCTATTCTTACCGGCAGAATTCCTTTTATAAAACCGGTTCGCAATAAATACCTTATGAAGCAAAAGGTAATCAGAAAGCCTCCTTCGCTCCTGCTCTGAATGACACCTTACCGCTTCTCTCTCCACGGGTATAGATCCTTCACATTCGTTCAGGATGACGATTAACATTTCCCTCATTATGACGCCTTATCGTTCCCCTCATCATGACACTCTCTCCTTCAATCGTCATTCTGAATGGAGACAAGAATGCTTTGTAAGAAAGCAGGAAAGCGGAATCGTGAAACAGAGTGAAGAATCTATTACTCGGATGACATCTCTCACGGATTCTTCCGGACACCTTTATCCTACTCTCTTTCAAATTTATGCATGCAAATAGGAAGCCCCGGCATATGAAAAAAGACACCTACATTTGTAAGTGTCTTTTCCTTTATCAGCAGCTTCCTATCCTCCCGGGCCGCTTCCGGCCAAGTACTT